>Ga0207677_10000285_pt1 | contig 37853 bp, 34 predicted proteins | sample KBSMisM42_FD_184311 | JGI IMG/M metagenome (GOLD analysis project Ga0207677, IMG submission 184311) | Miscanthus rhizosphere microbial communities from Kellogg Biological Station, Michigan, USA - KBS Miscanthus M4-2 (SPAdes) (version 2) | ecosystem: Host-associated > Plants > Roots >...
GTACCGGCGAAGGCACTGGCGGCGGCAACCCCGCGCCACCTCCGCCACCGCCTCCTCCCGCGCCCGAGCCGAAGGACGAAGGCCCGCTGCGTGTTGGCGGCGACGTCAAGGCTCCGGTAGCGATCAACCGCGCGAAACCCGACTACACCGATGTAGCCCGCAAAGCTCACGTCAACGGAGTCGTGGTCGTCGAAGCAGTCGTGAACAAGCAGGGCGAAGTCGAGCAGGTGAAAGTTCTCAAAGGCCTTCCGATGGGCCTCAGCGAACAGGCCGTCGACGCCGTCAAGAAGTGGCGCTTCAAGCCGGGCACGCTCAACGGCGAACCGGTCGACGTCATCTTCAGCCTGACCGTGAACTTTACGCTGGAGTAGCGAGCCGATCGTAGCGCCGGCGGCCTCGCCGGCGCTACGATTTGCTACTCGCCGACCCCCGCCGCCGGCGCCACGCCCGACTTCTTCCTCGAGATCGCTTTCGCCTGCAGGAACAGCCCGAGGTAATCGCGGCCGCCCGCCTTCGAATCGGTCCCCGACATATTGAATCCGCCGAACGGGTGCACACCCACCAACGCGCCCGTGCACTTGCGGTTCAGGTAGAGATTGCCGACGAAAAACTCCTCGCGCGCGCGATCGAGTTTCGACTCATCGTCCGTAAACACCGCGCCCGTAAGTCCGAACTGCGTATTGTTCGCGATACGCAGCGCGTCATCGAAATCCTTCGCGCGCGTAACCGCCAGCACCGGCCCGAAAATCTCCTCCTGCGAGATCGTCGCGTCGGGGGCCACGTCGCCGATCACCGTCGGCTCCACGTAGAAACCCTCCGCGTCGCGCACCTCGCCGCCGGCCAGGAGCTTTCCTTCGCCTTTCCCCTTTTCGATGTACTCCTTGATCTTCTTCATCGCCGACGCGTTCACCACCGGACCGAACTGCGACGATCCCTCTTCCGGCGGACCGATGCGCAGCGCCTTCGTCTTCTCCACCACCATCGGCACGAGCTTGTCGTAAATCGCATCGTCGACGATCAGGCGCGAACAGGCGGAGCACTTCTGGCCCTGGAATCCGAATGCCGAGGCCACGACGGCGGATGCGGCGTCATCGAGATTCTTGTAATCGCGATCGACGATGATCGCGTCCTTGCCGCCCATCTCCGCGACCACGCGCTTGATCCAGAGCTGACCGGGCTGCGTCTTCGCCGCTTCCTCATTGATGTGCAGCCCGACTTCCTTCGATCCCGTGAACGAGATGAAGCGCAGACGCGGACTCATTACCAGCGGATCGCCAACTTCCGCGCCCGAACCGCTGACGAAATTGACGACGCCCGGTGGCATGCCCGCTTCCTCGAGCAGCGCGAAGAAGCGCCACGCGATCCACGGCGCGTCCGACGACGGCTTCAGAACGATGCAGTTTCCCGTGACGACGCCCGCGGACGTCATGCCCGCCATGATGGCCAGCGGGAAGTTCCAAGGTGGGATCACGCCTCCGACGCCGAGCGGGACGTAGACCAGCGCGTTGTCCTCGGACGGGATTTTCGTGATCGGCTGCTCGCCGCCCCACCGATACGCTTCTCTGGCGTAAAACTCCAAAAAGTCGATGGCCTCGGCGGTGTCGGCGTCCGCTTCCGGCCACGTCTTGCCGACTTCGTACACCATGGTCGCCGAAAACTCGTGTTTGCGCTGCCGCATGAGGTCGGCAGTCTTGCCCAGCAGTCCGGCGCGAACGTCGACCGGCTGCCGCTTCCACGACTCGAACGCTTTCCACGCCGCATCGAGCGCATGTTCGACGTGCTGCTTGGTCGCTTTGTTAAAGCGGCCCAGGAGTTGCGACTTGTGCGAGGGATTGATCGATTCGAACGTCGGTAAACCCGTGATGCGCTCGCCGCCGATGACGACCGGGTACTCCCGGCCGAACTCCGCGCGCACCTTCGCGAGCGCTGCTTCCATGGCCGCCTTGTTTTCCGGTTTCGTGAAATCGGTGAGCGGCTCGTTGCTGAATTCGCTGAGCATTTTTCCTCCGCGCCGTCCTGTTACCCTTCGCGGCGCCGCCGGTATGTACTCGAAAACGCTTGCCATCGCAATCGCGACCCTGTTGCTTCTCGCATCGTGCTCAGCCACGCTGCCGTGGGCGCACGAGCCGATCGGGGAGGAGGTCAATCTCTCCTTCGTGATCCGCAACAATCTGCTATTCCTCCCCTCGGCCACGGTCGACGGACACGCCGGCCGGTTCCTTTTCGGAGCGGCCGCGGCGCACACGGCGCTCGATCAGCATTTCGCCGACGCTCTCCCTCGGCTTCCGCGCTCCGGCGAGCGAATGCTGCAGCTCAACGAAAAGGAGTCGCTCGGTTTCAGGCCGGTGGAGATCGATCTGCACAAAGTCGCGGACGGGATCATCGGCGCCGACGTCTGGGGCAACCGCGCCGTCTCGATCGATTACACCTCGGGTCTGCTGACGTATCAGAAGGAAGGGATTCATCCGGAGCTGATGACGCTGTACCGGTTCACCGCCGAGCCGCGTGTCAATATCGTCGTCGACGGCAAAACGATTCCGGCCATCGTCGATACGGCGTCGCCCGATACGCTGACACTTCCGCGCGGCAACGCGGCCGCCGGCCGAACGCACGCCCGCATCCAGCTCGCCGGCGCGGACCTCGGCACTCTCGACGTCAACCTCGCGGACGTCTCGGAAGCGCGCGTCGGCAATCGGATCCTCGCCAAATTTCTGGTAACGATCGATTACGGCAAGCGCGAAGTTGGACTTTGGCGCGATCCCCGCACGCACTAGGCCGGCACGGCGTTCTGCCGATTTCGGGAGGCTATGATTTGCGTCATGCGTAAAACGCTCGCGATCCTTCTCTTCAGCGTCGCCACGACCGCGGGCGCGCAATCCTTCCAGCTCCACGGCTTCCTCACGGCGCGCGAGATTTACGTGAACGCGCAGCCCTCCTGGCTTCAGGGTGGCGCCGGACGTTTCGATGTGGGCGCCGACAGCGTCGACGATCACGCGTTGGTCAGCACCTTCAATGCGCAGCTCGGAGCCGACTGGATGCCGTCCACCTGGTTCCTCGTGCACGCCGACGGCGTCGCGCGGCGCAAGCAGTCCGGCGACGTCGCCGGAAAGCGCATCGGACTCATTCAAGGCTACGCCGACGTCTACAACGATCACTGGCGCTTTCGCGCCGGCGAATTCTGGCTGCCGACCTCGCGCGAGAATACCGATCCGCTCTGGACTTCGAAGTACACGATCACGTTCTCGGCGCTGAATTCATGGATGGCGCAGGAAGTCCGCCCGATCGGCGCCGACCTGCAGTGGTCGCCGTCGTTCTACGTCACCGCCGGCGTGACCGCCTTCCGCGGCAACGACACGATGGGGACGCTCCTGGCCAATCGCGGCTGGACTTTCGGCAACTATCTCGCCGCGTACGGCGAAAACCTTCCCACGCCGGAGCCCGCCCTGACCCGCCCTTTCGGCGAAGACCTCGACGGCAAGAACGGCTATGCGGAACGCATCCGCGTCTCGCTGCCCGAACGCGCCATGCTCCAGTTCACGCACATCGACAATCGAGCCACGATTTCACCGACGGACGTAAAAGGGCAGGAGCCGTGGCTGACGCGCTTCAACATCCTCGGCGGCGAAGCCGGCTCGACCGGCCCGTCCACCGTCGCCGCGGAGTGGATGCGCGGATCGACCGAGGTGGGCTTCCCCGGCGGCAGTTTCACGATGAATTTCGACACCGTCTACATCCTCGGCTCCCACAAATTCGGCCACGAACGCCTCAGCGCCCGCGTCGAACGCTTCACCACCAGCAACGCCTCTCACCCCGCCGCCGACCACGCCCGCGAAAGCGGCCACGCCTGGACCGTCGCCTGGATGCACGAAACCACCCCCCACACCCGCACCGCCCTCGAATACTGCCGCGTCTCCGGCGACCGCCCCGGACTAGCGCCGGGCTTCGACCCCCGCACGGGGGGCTCGACGGTGACGGCGGAGTACAGATTCAGCTTTTAGGTAGCGAAGCGGACCACACTGTTCCACCTGATCAAGGCTCACTGTGCGGCATTGCTGAGACGAGCCTTGTCGGCTTCCGCTATTTGGTGCGTCGTTCGCCTTGTCATTGCATGCGGCTCCTTATCTCAGTGAGGTGAATGGCCTTGATCGCGACGCGAGGCGAGCCGGGTAGGTTAGGATCGATGTATGCCGATGGCGTGGTGCCGAGGAGCGCGGACAACGCGGCATCGAGCGTTCTTCGCAGCGCCAGAATGTGTTCCCCGAAAACAAGTCCGTTCGCAGCCGGCGGCGGAGGAGGCGGCGTGCCCTGGAGGATCTGAGACCACGTGACCGCTGTTCCACCGCCAGGATTCGCGGCCCGCACGACATTGACGGCCGCGAGAAGCTCGTTGAAATGTGCGAGGCGGATAACTGGATCCTGACTCAGCGACGTGAACGCCACTGTCGTGGCCAGATCCTGATCACTGAATGAAGACGTGCAGGCTGTCGTCGAACCGGGCGACGCGCACACCTGATAAACGTACGCGGTGTTGGAAGCGACCGGGGTGTCGGTGTAGGCCGCCGAGGTACTCTCGGCGATTTTGTGAAGCGCCCCGGCGTGTTCGCGGCGCCAGATCTCGTAATGTTGCGCGCCGGGAACGGCCGCCCAGGAAAGGTGTACTGTGGTCGTAGAGAGCATCGTCGCGCTGAATGTATTCGGTTTCACTAGTGATTGCGCGGCGACGGTGACGGTGGCCTCAGCGCTATCGCCGGTTACCGTGGAGTTGTCGGCTGGACAAGTATTCGTGGCCCGGATCCAGTATGTCTTGGTAGATGACGGCGAAATGGTAAACGTTCCGCTCGACTGCACTGACCCTACTGGAACGGACACGTTTCCCGACTGTCCCTCGTAAAGCTGGTACGTGAGTGCCGTGCCTACTGCCTCAGCGGAAAGCGTCGCCGTGCTGCCGGTCATCGTCACCGACTGCGGCTGCGTCTTGAAATTAACGCCGCCAATGTAGAGAAAAAGGTTCGGCGAACCGGCGCCAAGATCGGCGGCGGTAGCGTCCAGATGGGTGGCCGAGTCCTTCAAGCGGTTCCATACGGTTAACGGGGTAGAAGAAGGATCGCTGGTATCGAACAGCGATGAATCTTCGCTGAGCAGACGGGCTGCTGCTCCGGCCACCATAGGAGCAGAGAATGAAGTCCCGCTGCGCGTGTAGACCGGCCCGGTGGTTCCATCCGCTGCGAGGGCAATGATCGAGAACGGCCGCCGGTATTGCCGTTGGTCGAGCGGCCAGGTGTCGCCGGTTCCCGGGAAGAGGAACGCCAGGCCTCCGCTTTGGACGTTGTCGGCGGGCGCCCATATGTCCACTCCGGCTCCGAAATTTGATCCTGGGTCGTTCGCGGAACACTTTACCGAACCGGCGACGCAGACCCACCGCTTATCCGCGGTGCCATTCATCGTCGTACCTCCAACGGAAATTAGGCGTTCGGAGGATGTGAATAAATTTGGCTGCGGGTTCGAGTAGCTCAGTCTTGTTGGAACCTGCCAAAGCGGGCCGCTACAGACACCGGTACACGTCGCAGGATCGCCTTTTCCTTGATTATTTGCGGAAGCTACAACGACCACACCACCGTGAATCATTTGTTTTATGTACGTCTCGGCTCCATATTCGGTATGGTTCGCATCCACGCCCGCATTGAAGTAGACGCTGAAGTTAGCGACGGCCCGGACCTTGCTCTTACCTCTATTGGGGTCTCCGGTGGGTCTGGTCGGATCCCATAACGTATTCTCATTAAAAAACCAATTAAAGGCCTCGAATAGAGATCCCATGGTTCCAGCCAGAAACTCGTCTGAAAACGCCGGAAACACCTCACCGTTACAGTTTGCGATTCGGATCGGGATGATCTTTGTCGTCCTGGCGACGCCAACGCTCGTTCCGCCCAATATGGTGGCGACCGCCGTGCCGTGCCCGGCGTTCACCATATTGTGTTCTCCGCACGGATTGCGCTCACTGAACGGATTCTGGCTATCGAAGACTTCCGCAGACGGGTATGGTGGCGGGTCGTTGACTCCAGTGTGGCCGCTGCAGCCCGTGGACAGCGAGTCACAAACGCCGTCAGCAGGCGCCGCGTTCTTGCCCGCCTGAACGCGACCGCTGAGCTGCGGATCGGCAGCGCGTACCCCGCGATCAAAAATATACGCGTATACGTCGGCCGCGCCATTGCAGTATTGAAATGATCCGTCCGTACCGAAACGCTGGTTGACCCGGTCGAGATGCCAGAAAGGATCGGTGCCGCCTACGTCCTGCGCTGTCGACTCATGCAAAATCGCGTTCTCTTCGACCGCGGCCACGTGCGGATTGTGGAGCATGGCATTCGCATGCGCTTCCGTCATCGAGACCCAGAATGCCTGTATGCCGCTGTTCCAGACCCGGATCAGCTTGCCGTTATGCTCGTTTGCAAGCGCGTTCGCGAGCGCAGGAACATCGTGACGGTCGCCTTCGACCAGGAGCACGATGTATTCGTCTTTCACCGGCTCGCGTACGGTATGGATGTGCCGTTCTCCTGCCACGGCCATGCTTGCCGTAAACGCGAATACTACTCCAAGACCAATCATTCGCTTCAAGTTCACCGTCGGCTCCTTTTGGCACGCTGAAACGACCTTACTGAAGGCTCAGGAGGACGAGAATTTCCCCCTCGCCGCTGGCGAGAGGCTCGAGAGCCTTGCCGATTAGGGTGCCGGGGCGATGGATTTTCACGCCGCCGAGGTCGAGCGGCTCGGACAACATGGCCATGCCCGGTTTGTCGCTGGTGACGAGGAGGTCGCCTTTGCGAATTGGCGATTTCGTTGCATCGACGCGGACGCGCACGCGGCCCGTGGTGGCGATCTTGGCTTTTGAATCGCTCGCAACGCCGAGGAGAAGACCCGGATTGGGAGAGACGACGCCCGCGACGCTCGTGTCATAAGCGTGTTTCGACGGCGTAACCGCGTTCGTACCTTCCTGACTGACGATCACTACCGTTCCGGCCGGCATTGTTTCCAAGGCAGGAACCCATTCGGCGACATCCTGATATTGAGCGACGATCATGTTACCAGTCACGGTCCCGCCGAAATGTGCGTCCCCGCCCACCTCGAGGAGAACTGCAGACGGCGCTGCGCCGATGCCGACGTTGCCGTTCGTAGCGATTTGCAGTCGATTCGCGTTGTTCGTTCCCAGGATGAGCGGGCCTGCCAAAGTCCCCATGACCAGACCGTTGCCGCTCACCGACAGAAATTCGTTCCAACCGCCGAGGGTGACCCCAAATCTGCTGATTGTTCTGATGCTTGCGTGACTGTGAAAGCTCTGAGACGCGACATCAGCCTGGGTTCTGAACGCAGCCACGACGTTCGAATCGTTCGTCAGGTTCTGTACGAGGAGAAGTGTGTTCTTGTTCTGTGTACTGAGAATATGGAGCGGTGCCTCTTGAGTGCTAGCCAGGCCGGATCCAGGAGTGGAGGTGCCGATGCCTACGCTGCCGTTGAAGGATTCGACGGTGGTGCTGTTGGTCCACTGTGCCGATACGTCGAAGGCGAAAAGCACACACATAAAAGCTGTAAGGCATACTGTTTTCATCGAGGCCTCCATAGGCTGCATTGTTTTTGAATAGAGAAGTGGAGATATAAATTGCAAGTCGAGGCAAAGAAACTCCTCTCCAATGCAGACCTTGCTCTACGGGAGTCGGAGCTCGCGACCTTCGTTGCGTTCAAGTTTCGGTGTTTTATCGGACGTCCTGCTGGTAGGAGTGTCGCAAACGGCGAAATCCCTACCACTCTCAATAAAAACTTTTCAATGGTACGGAGGGTCGCTACGCTTCGTCTACGACCTTCACATCGCCTGCCGCCAAGATGGTGCCGAGCTCTGCCGCGGGCATCGGGGCGTTGATTAAGTAGCCTTGCATCTGGTCGCAGTTGTGGCGCTTGAGGAAGGTGGCCTGGTCGGTGAACTCGACGCCTTCGGCGATGACTTTCAGGCGCAGGCTGTGGCCCATGGCGATGATGGCGGTCACAATGGCGGCCGTGTCGGGGTCGCGGGTAATGTCGCGGATGAAGGATTGATCGATTTTCAGCGTGTCGATCGGGAAGCGCTTCAAATAGGCGAGCGATGAGTGGCCGGTGCCGAAATCGTCCAATGAAATGCGGATGCCGAGACGTTTCAGCTCATAGAGCGTGCGGATGCTGGCCTCGGGGCTTTGCATTGCCGTCGATTCCGTGATTTCCAGCTCCAATAGACGCGCGGGTAATCCCGTTTCGGTGAGGATGTCGCGCACAAGATTGACGAGATCGGGCTGCTGGAGCTGACAAACTGAAAGATTGACGGCGAGCGACAAGGTGTTGAAACCGGAGTCGTGCCATTGCTTGGCTTGTGCGCAGGCGACGCGCAATGCCCAGGTACCGATCGGAACCATGACGCCAATAGCCTCGGCCAGCGGGATGAACGTCGCTGGCCCGATCGGGCCGAGCTCGGGATCGGTCCAGCGAAGCAGTGCTTCCATGCCGGTGATGCGGCCGGTGCGGAAGTCGAAGATCGGCTGGTAGTGCACGGCCATCTCGTGATGCGACAGCGATCGGCGCAGGCCGTGCTCGAGCGCGATGCGCTGCAGCGCCTTCGCGTTTACGAGCGCGTTGAAAAGCTGGTAGTTGTCGCGGCCCTGTTCCTTGGCCTGGTACATGGCGGTGTCGGCGGCCTTGATGAGCGTCTCGGCGTCGATTCCGTCGTCGGGGAAGACGCTGATGCCGATGGAGGTGGTGATGTAGAACTCGCGCCCCTCGATGTGGAACGGGTAGCGGACGGCTTCGAGGATTTTCTGCGCGACGAGGGCGGCGTCCTCGGCGTGCGTGAGCTCGGGCAGAAGCAGCGTGAATTCGTCGCCGCCGAGGCGGGCGACGGTATCGCTGTCGCGGACGCACGATTGCACGCGCGCGGCGACGGCTTGCAGAAGCTGATCTCCGATGTTGTGGCCGAGGGAGTCGTTGATGACCTTGAAGCGATCGAGGTCGAGGAAGAGCACGGCCACGCGCGATTCGTGGCGCTGCGCGTGTGAGATGGCGACGGTGACGCGGTCTTTGAACAGCAGCCGGTTCGGAAGCGTGGTCAGCGCGTCGTGGTACGCGAGATGTTTGATCTGCTCCTCGGCGTACGTGCGCTCGGTGATGTCGCGAACGACTGCGACCATGCCGCCGCCGTCGATCGAGGTGAGGGAGATCTCCTGCGGAAAGAGCGAGGCATCGTGGCGAAGCCCGCTGGCCTCGCCGCGCCAGCGCCCGCGCTGCTGCACCAGCGGCACGATGGTGGTGATGAAGCGAACCTGTTCGGGCGGCTCGTAGAGATCGCAGAGCGAGCGGCCGATGATCTCCTGCGGACTCGGATAGCCGAAGAGTTTCGCCAGCGCATCGTTGACGTAGGTGAAGTCGAGACGGCCGTCGAGGATGCCGATGCCGTCCATCGACGCCGTCATCGCCGCGGACTGCTGCCGCAACTTCTCCTCGGCGAGCTTGCGTTCGGTGACGTCGGTGCCGACGTGGAGATATCCGGTGAGGTTGCCATGTTCGTCGCGCAATGCGGTGACGGACAGCAGAACGATAATCGGCTCGCCGTCGTTGCCGATGTACGTCCACTCGCGCTCTTCGAGTCCTTCGCGCGTGGCGCGGCGAACGAGGACGTCGAATCCGCTGAGTTTTTCGCCGAGCTCGAACGCGAGCCGGCGCGCGTGCTGGACGAGCTCCGTGTCGAGATGCAGCTCGGTGATGTTGCGCACGCCGATGACGTCGGACGCGGCGTAGCCGAGCATCCGCTCCGCACCGGAGTTGAAGACGGTGATGACGCCGTTCGCGTCGGTGGCGATGATGGAGACGCGCGTGGCGGCGTCGAGCACGGCCTTGCGCTGCGCGTTCGCGGCGGCGATCTGCTGGTCGGCCAGCTTGCGCTCGGTGATGTCGAAAACGAATCCTTCGTAGACCTCGGCGCCTTCATGAAGATCGATGGCGTGCGCGTTGAGCTGCACCCAGATCGGCGTGCCGTCCTTCTTGCGCCACAACAGTTCTTCCTCGATCGCATAGCCGTTCGCGGCGAAACGCTGCAGCGCGATCTGACGCTCGCGCTCCGCGAGGTAGACGTCCTTGGCGAGATTGCGCTGCTGCAATTCGTCCGTCGAGTCGTAGCCTAGGATGCGCGCGAGGGCCGGATTGGCCATGAGGATCGTGCCGTCAGGCGAGGAGCGGTAGATGCCGACCGATGCGTAGTCGACGATGTTGCGGTACTTCTGCTCGCTCAGCAGCAGCGCCTCCTCGGCGCGCTTGCGTTCGGTGATGTCGTGGATGATCGAGTAGAGGAGCCGGCGGCCGCCGGTTTCGATCGGTCCCGAATGCACTTCGACGTCGCGGATGTCTCCGGTGGCGAGGCGATGACGGAAGACGAAATAGCTGCGCCGCTGCTGCGAGGCGTTCGTCATCTCGCTGCGGATGGCGCCTTCGTCGAGCATGTTGATCTGCCAGATGTACATGCTGCGAAGCGTTTCGACGCTCCACCCGTAGAACTCGGCCGCGGCGACGTTGGCGTCGACGATGCGGCCACTGGTTGGATCCAGCAGGATCTGAACGGCGCGGTTGTTCTGGAACATCTGCCGGTAGCGGCGCTCGCTCTCGCGCAGCGCGTCTTCCTGGCGTTTCTGTTCGACCGCCGAGGCGACGTGCTGCGCGACGAAGACGAGCAGATCGCGATCGCGGTCGGTGTAGCGGACGCCTTCGTCGTACGTCTGCACGCCGATGACGCCCCAGGTGCGGTCGCCGGTGGCGAGCGGAACACCGAGCCAGTCGACCGAGGGGGCACCGACCGATTCGACTTCGCCGCTCTTTTTCAGATCGTCGAACTCCTGCGGCGTGGCCAGGAGCGGCTTGCCGGTGCGGAGAACGTACGCGGTCAATCCGCGTCCTGGCGGGCGGCCGACCGGAGCCTCGTCGTATTTGTCGACGAAGTACGGGAAGGTGAGGATGTCGCGCGCGGCATCGTACTCGGCGATGTAGAAGTACGTCGCTTCCATCAGGCCGTTGACGATGCCGTGCACGGCGCCGTAGAACTCGTCGAGGTTGCTGGCCTCCCGGCTGAGCGTGGCGATGCGAAAGAGCGCGGCCTGCATCCGCTCGTTGCGAACGGTTTCGGTGACGTCGCGGAAGTACCAGGCCCGCCCGCGGATCTTCTCGCCCGAGACGATCGGCACCGAGGCGCGGGAAAGTACGCGGCCGTCTTTCAGGTAGACGGTGTCGTTGCTGCGGACGGCGGTCGGGTGCGTGTAGAGATGGTTGACGAGCTCGATGAATTCGTCCCAGTCCTGAACCTTCTCTGACGCAAAGCCGAGGAGCTCGTTGTCGTCCGCGGCCTTGGCGGCGTTTTCGGGAATGCCCCACATCTCGAGGAAGCGGCGGTTGTACGAGAGGATGGAGCCGCGGTCGTCGACGACGAGAATGCCGTCGAGCGTGGCCTCCTGCTGCGCGCGGAGAATGGCCACGGTCGTGCGCAGCGACTCGTGCGAGGCGCGCGTGCGTCCGCCGCGGAGCCAGCGAGCGAGCGCGCTTCGAGCGTTTGCGAGATGCGGGGGAGGTTGAACTTCCATGCAGGTTGGTCTGGGTATTTTAGGTGAGTTTCCGTCCCATCGGTTCAATCAGTGCGGTTGTGCGAGCGGAAGAACTCCCACTGCATCCAGCTCGAACGGACATACCAGGCCACGAGGATGGCGATGAAAATCTGTTTGCCGATGAGGCTGAGGATGAAGACGCCGAGTCCGACCAGCATCGAAATCCAGATGGAGATGATGAAGGCGGGACGCTCGCGGAGAAAGAGCCGGAAGAAGTTGCGGAGGATGCCGTTGCCGTCCAGTGGTCCGATCGGCAGGAGGTTGAAGATGGCCCACCAGAAGTTGGCGCGCGCCATCAGCGGCAGGAGTGCGAAGAGGAAGGGATCGCGCGTCGCGGCCGGGATGTTCCTCATGAGCAGCGTGATGATCCACGCCAGGAGGAAGCTGGATGCGGGGCCGGCGGCGCTGATGAGCAGGTCCTGCCAGGCCTTGGCGCGCCGCTCGTTGTACGTCGCGCCGCCGATGCCTTCGAGGATGATGGAGCTCGATCCGAATCCGAGCGCGCCGATCATGGCCGCATGCGCCAGCTCATGCCAGAGAATGCTGATCAGCAGCACCGGAATCCAGAGCAGGGCGTAGCGCATCCCCGACTGCTGGACGTCGGTCAGGACGAAGAAGGCGATCAGGATGAGGAAGCTGAAATCGAGAGTGATCGTGGTCCCGAAGATCGTGCCGAGGTGGATGCGGCCCATGTGGTGCGGGAGTATACGTTGCGGTCGCGAGGCCTTCTCATTGACGACGAACCGTTAGTCCGCAGATGACGCAGATTTCGCCAGATTCGTCCCGGTGACGCATACGTGTCGAAGCTGTGTATTGCACAAACCGCGAAATTGCCTTGACGTACTGATCTCCGAAAGGAGAAACCGATGAAAGTTCTACGGGTTCTTTTTACAGTGGCGTTGTTCTCCGGCGGAATCGCAATGGCAGGTGACGGGGGTGACAAAGGTCTCGGCGTCGATCCGAACGGTCGCGGTTTGAATGCCGCCGCGACTGCCGATCAGGGAGTCTGTATCGATCCGAACGGACGCTGTGCTCACGTCGCCGCATCGTCCGATCAGGGACCGTTGATCGATCCGAACGGCGGCATCCGGCACTGACGCTCACCGGGCCGTCAGCGAATCCATCTTGTCGAAGGCGTTTTCGAAGGATGCAACCTTCCAGACGCCTTCGACCTTTTGCATACGGACCGTTTGGTTCATCCGCAGGTACATGGCCGGTCGCGTGGACTCCACGCCGACGGGATTGAACAGTACCGTCTGAACACACTTCAGATTCACGCCGCCGTCGGCGTCGACCTCCTTCGAATCGATGCGGAAGTTCGATTTGAACAATGTCTGAAACATGGCCGGTCCCGCGCCAGCCTTCTCCTGTGTTCCGGATCGCTGCAGCGCCGCAGGCGTCAGTCCGGCGGTCATCGCGGCCGCGGCGTCGTACTGGCGATGGAGGATGGCTTCGGCAAATTGCTCGTACGCGCGCACCGGCGCATTGCCCGCGTAGTAGCGATAGCCGGCGATCGCGGCGATCACGAGAATGAGGGCGGCGACGCGTTTCATGGGAGTTCCATTACCGTGGTACTATGACATCACTATGTCACTTCCGCAATCGAAAGTTACTGCGCAAGGGCAGATGTCGGTTCCGGCGGAGATTCGCCGCCAACACGGCATTGGGCCTGGGTCCGTTCTGGAATGGGACGCAAAGGATGGAGCCATCGTCTTGCGCAAGGTGGGAAAGTACTCATCCGAGGATATTCACCGCGCTATTTTCAAAACGCCGCCGAAGCCTCATACAGTTGAAGAAATGAAGGAGTCGATCGGGCGTCACCTTCGGAAGAAGCATGCTCGCCGCTGATACGAACGTCGTCGTACGAATCGTCACGCGGGATGATGAGCGACAGGCATTGGTAGCCGACGCATTCGTTCAGAAAGGCGCTTGGGTTTCTCAATTGGTCCTCGCAGAGACCGCGTGGGTTCTCCGCGATCTCTACGGTCTTGAGCATGAGGAGATCGCCTCAATCATCGAGATGCTTCTCCAGCACGAGAGTCTCACTCTGCAAGACGCGGACGTTATTGCGATGGCATTGGAGCACTATCGTCAACGGCCAAGGATCGGTTTCTCCGATTGTCTCGTCCTCGAAATCGCCAGAAAAGCCGGCCACCTCCCTTTAGGGACCTTTGATCGCGATTTGAGCAAGTTGGACGGCGCCCAGCGCTTGTTGTAGTCGTATCCTCCGCGGATGCGATTTGAAACGAAGGCGGTTCACTCCGGGGCTGACGCGGACGAAGAGACGGGCGCGGTGTCGCCGCCCATTCATCTGTCGACGACATTCGAGCGGACCGTGGATGGCGCGCCGTCGCATGGATTCAGCTACATCCGCGACGGCAATCCGACGCAGTCGAAACTCGAAGAGGCGCTGGCGGCGATCGATTCGGCATCGCATGCGCTGGCGTTTGCGTCCGGCATGGCCGCGGTGACGTGCGTGCTGCAGTCGCTGCCGCCGCAGTCGCACCTCATTCTTCCCGACGACGGCTACTACGGCGTTCGCGCGCTGGCGGCGGAGTACCTGCCGCGATGGGGCGTGGCGTGCGATCTGGTGTCGATGGATGATCTCGACGCCGTCCGCGCCGCGGTGCGGCCAAACACGCGCGCGATCTGGTGCGAGACGCCATCGAATCCGCTGATGAAGATCGTCGACGTCGCCGAGCTGGCCTCGATCGCACACGGCGCGAACGCGATGCTGATCGCCGACATGACGTTCGCCACGCCCGCGCTGCAACGTCCCATCGAACAAGGCGCCGACGTGGTCATGCACTCGACCACGAAATTCCTCGGCGGGCACAGCGACGTGCAGGGCGGGTCGCTCGCCTTCGCGCGCCGCGATGCGTTCAGCGAATCGGTCGCGCATTGCCGCAAGATCACCGGCGGCGTGGCCTCGCCGTTCAACTCCTGGATGATCCTGCGCGGCATCCGGTCGCTCTCCGCGCGGATGCGCGTGCATTGCGAAAACGCGATGGCCATCGCGCGCGCGCTGGAAAACCATCCGAACGTTGAGGCGGTGCACTATCCCGGACTGGAATCGCACGCAGGCCACGAAATCGCCGCGCGGCAGATGTCGGCGTTCGGCGGGATGCTGTCGTTCAACGTGCGCGGTGGACGCGAAGAAGCGCAAGCCGTCACCGCCAAAACGAAGATCTTCACGCGCGCGACCTCCCTCGGCGGAACGGAGAGTCTGATCGAACATCGCGCATCGAGCGAAGGTCCAGGCAGCCGGACGGCCGAGAACCTGCTGCGCGTTTCCGTGGGGTTGGAACACGCCGATGATCTTGTCGACGACCTGACGCAGGCGCTCGCAACCTAGCGCCGGAGCTACAATCACCGCCATGGCTACGAACCTCGAAATCATCTGTCCCTGCTGCGATGCGACGCTCGTGATCGACCGTGTTTCCGGCGAAGTGCTGCTGCACAAGGCGAAGGAACGCCGCGCCGGCGGCTCGCTGGAGTCGATGGTGGCCGGCCTCGAGACGCAGAAGAGCGAGATGGAGAAAAAGTTCGACCGCGAGATGGCGAGCCAGAAGGATCGCGCCCGCATCCTCGACGAGCGCTTCAAGGAAGCGATGCAGCGCGCCGAGAAGGACGACACGCCCGTCTGGAATCCAATGGACATGGACTGACCGGCAGGGCCGGCGCAGTCCGCATGTCGTACTAATTTTGGGGTTGGGGCGATTTCGATAGGCCGCCGACGAGCGCGAGGAACACCGCCTTCAACTCCTCGTCCGTGAATGGATCGGGTTGACCGGCGCGGCGGGCGATGAGGCGTTCGCGAAGCAGCGCTTCCGCGGCGCCGATCAGCGCGACGGCCAGCGCTTCGTCGTTGTGGCCGTCGCGAAGCGTTCCGTCGCGGTGACCGCGGCGTACGACCATGCGAAGCAGTTCCTGAAAGTCCGCGAACCCGCGCGACATCGCAATCTCCGACCCGCTCCGGACGCGGCGCCCTTCGAAAACGAAAAGGAACGCCCCCTCGGGATCGGCAGTGAAGCCTTCCACCATCGTGTCGAGGATCGCCGCCAGCGCTTCCTGCGCGTCCGAAGCAGCGGCGATGCGGTTCTGCAGCAACTGATTCAGAGGCGCCCAACTGGCGTCGAAGATTGCTTCGAGCAGGCCGGCCTTGCCTCCGTAGTAGCGCATGAGCTGTGACTCGGAAGATCCCGCCGCGCGCGCGATCGCCGCTGTCGGCGTCTGCTCGTATCCGTTCTGCGCGAAGAGAGTTTTGCCGGCTTCCAGCAAACGCGAGCGGGAAGTATGTGTGCTGTCGGTGTCGATCGGCATTGGCGCGAGTATCGTAGTATCACTACCACCATGAGTCAACATATGGGCAATACGCTGCGAGTAGGTGCCCGCAATTAACCTATTTGGTAGTGGTACTACTATTGCAAAATGGCTGAACATCGTCGTGGGATGCACGACAAAAGAGAAGGAGAGAAGCTTCGATGTTCAGCAAAATCAATCGGTTCGCCCTCATCGCCCTGATTCTTTCGTTCAGTGTCCTTTCCCTCGACGCCGCGGTCCTCGACCCGATCCTGCAGTCGAAGATCGGCACGGCCACAAGCGAGCTCCTGCCGGCCGTCGTGACGTACAACTCCCAGCCGAACGCGGCCGACCTCACCGCGCTGCGCCTCCTCGGCATCCGCTACGGCGTCGCGATGAAGCAACTGCCGATGGTCGGCGTCTGGGCGACGGGCGATCAGGTTCGCCAGATCGCGGCGAACTCGCGCGTCCGTTCGGTCTACTTCAACAAACAGCTCCGCTACTTCAACCACGAAGGTTCGGCGCTCATTGGCGCCCTCGAACAGCGGTCGATGCCGGGCTTCGGTTATTCAGGCCGAGGAATTGGCGTGGCGATCGTGGATAGCGGGATCGATGCGACGCATCCCGATCTGCCGTTCGGTACGCACGTGAAACAGAACGTCAAAGTGGTCATCGGCGGCCCCGGTCTCGGATCGCCGTTCGATGGCGTTGTCCCGCCGACGTACCTGGAAAATCTTCCCGACACCGACACCACTTCCGGCCACGGCACGCACGCGTCCGGATCGATCGCCGGACTCGGCACGGAGAGCGGCGGCAAGTACGCCGGCGTGGCGCCGGGCGCGGACCTCATCGGCGTCAGCACCGGTGAAGCGATCGCCATCCTCTGGGCGCTGGAAGGTTTCGACTACGTCCTCACGCATCAGTTCACGTACAACATCCGCGTGGTCAGCAACAGCTGGGGCACGAGCGGCCCGTTCGATCCGGAAGATCCCGTCAGCGTTGCCTCGAAAGTGCTTCACGATCGCGGCATCACGGTCGTTTTCGCGGCCGGCAATGAAGGCTCGGGCAACAACACCATGAATCCGTACGCCGACGCGCCGTGGGTCATCGGCGTCGCCGCCGCGGACAAGCAGGGCCGCCTGGCCAGCTTCTCGTCGCGGGGCATTCCGGGCGATCCGATTTACCACCCGACCATCACCGCGCCGGGCGTGGCCATCGTCTCGACGAAAGCCAACGCCACGCCGCTCGGTCAGGCGGGACAGTGCACCGGTTTGAGCGTTTCGGAGACCGTCTGGTACGCGTGCATGGACGGCACGTCGATGGCCACGCCGCATGTCGCCGGCGCCTGCGCGCTGCTCCTCGAAGCGAATCCGGCGCTCACTCCGGACGCGATCAAGTCGACGATCGTGGCCACCGCCACGCCGATGGCTGGCTACGGACGGCACCAGGTCGGCGCCGGTTTTCTGAACGTGCTCGCCGGCCTCGACGCGGTCAAGAATCCGTCGAAGGTTTACGGCGCCGTGCTCAATCAGACGTACAACGCCGGCTTTACCGGCACGAGCAGCAACGAATCGTGGGATCAGGCGTTTGATCCATCTGCAGGTCCGGCCGTGCATCACTACACGATCGGCGGCAGCGGCGTGGAGAGCGACGTCTTCCTGACCTGGGACAATACCGCCAACACCTTCAACCTCGCGGTCACCGATCCGAGCGGCACGCAGACTTCGACCGGCTCGAACCTCCTCGCCGCCGTCTACGGCCTCCAGGCTTCCCTCGGCTTCGCCGCTCCGGCAGCGGGCGATTGGTTCACCACCATCTACGGACTCAAAGGGCAGTCGACCGGCACGGTCGGCGTTGGCGTTCCCGACACGCTGCATCTCTCGGTGACGAACTACTACGGCACGTTCTCCGGCATCGACGACACAACTTCGTCGCCGTACGCCTCCTACATTCGCAAGGCCATCACGCTGCGGCTGATGGACAGCAAGACGTCGACGGCATTTCTCCCCGATGCGAACGTCACGCGCGGCGACATGGCGGTGATCCTCGCCTCGGACTGCTGGATTCGCCAAAGCCTTCTGAATCCGATTGCCTACAGCGACGTGCCGGCATCGCTCGCTCCGTATGTTCAGGCGGTAACGACCGCCGGCGGCCCGATGCGCGATACGTTCATGCAGGGCGGCGCGGTGATGTCGGACAGCGGAAGCGGCTCGATCATGAGCACCGACTCCTTCTATCCCGCGGCAAACGTCACCCGGGCCGATCTCGCCAAGTGGCTCGTGCGCGCCCTAGGCAAGGACGCCGACGCGCAGGCGGCGATGAACACCGCCACGACGTTTACCGATGATGCCGACATTCCACCCAGCACGCGCGGCTACGTCGTGGTCGCGAACAGCATCGGGCTCATGGCCGGTTACGTAAACGCGTCGCAGATCGAAGGCGCGCCCGTGACCTACAGCTGGCAGCCGAACAACGCCGTCACGCGCGGCGCGCTCGCGCAAACGATGGACAAGTGGTGGGACATCTTCATGACGCCTTGACGACAAGGTTCCGCGAGAAAGGCTGAAAGGGGCGCGAGCTCCTTTCAGCCTTCTTGTATGCTCGCGTCATGACGTTCGACCCCGATGCTGCAGCTGGTTCCGGTTCCGGCATTTACGGTCTGCCGTTCACGACCGACGACGCGCACGTCATCGTCATTCCGGTGCCGTACGAGGCGACGACGTCGTATGGCGGTGGGACGTCGCGCGGACCGGAGGCGGTCTTCGAGGCGTCGAAGCAGGTCGATCTTTTCGATCGCGATACCGGCCGTCCCTACGAAGCCGGCATCGCCATGCTCGAGATTCCGAAGAACATCGCCCGTCTGAACGACAAGGGGAAGCGCATCGCCGTCGCGGTCATCGAAAAAGGCGGCGTCGTCGACGACGCCACGCGCAAAGCGGCGTCCGAGGTGAACGCGATTTCGGAAGAGGTCAACGATTGGGTGTACGAACAGACGCGCGCCCTTCTCGTCGCCGGAAAAATGCCGGTGGTCCTTGGCGGCGATCACTCCGTCCCTTTCGGCGCCATCCTGGCCTACGCGGAAACGCACCCGAACCTCGGCATCCTCCATCTCGACGCGCATGCCGATCTTCGCGACGCATACGAAGGTTTCACCTGGTCGCACGCGTCGATCTTCCACAACGTCATCACGAAAGTCGGCGGCGTCGATCGCCTCGTGCAGGTTGGCGTGCGCGATCTCAGCAACGCCGAGTCGGCGATGATCGACAACTCCAACGGCCGCATCGTGACATTCTTCGACTCCGATCTCGCCGCGCGCAAAGAAGAAGGCGCGACATGGGCCGAGATCGCCGACGAAATCGCCTGTGCGCTTCCACAAGAGGTCTATCTTTCCTGGGACATCGACGGACTCGATCCAACGCTCTGCCCATCGACGGGAACTCCGGTGCCCGGCGGCTTGTCGTGGAACGAAGCGATCGGTTTATTACGCGCGTTGAAACGCAACGGCAAACGAATCGTCGGCCTCGATCTCTGCGAAGTGTCGCCCGGCGAAACGGAGTGGGACGCGAATGTCGGCGCACGGTTGCTCTACAAGATGATCGGCTTCGCGCTGCTAACGAACCCACGAGCGTAGTCGAATCCCGGCTGCACTTCCGGCGGCGTAGCCATCGTAAGAACCGTAGCCCACGCTTTCAAGCGTGGGAAAACGTGGTCGTCGATTCTTGTGAGCCCGCCTTGGCGGGCGAGAGAAAGCTTTCTTTCGCCCGCTGAAGCGGACTCCCAAAATTCACGCGCATGACGTTCCCACGCTTGAAAGCGTGGGCTACGGTTCTTACGCCGGCTACGCCGACGGATGGATTTGGCGTCGGCGGCGCATCATCAATGTCGCGCTGGTGATGCCGAGGGCGCCGCAGGCGATCCAGACGGCGGCGGGATTGTGTTCGAAGACGAAGGTGCCTACGGGTGGGCCGATGACCATGCCGAGGGACCACATCATCATCACCAGTCCGAGGTAGCGGCCGCGGTACTGCTCGGGCGCGAGTTGGACGGCGTACGAGCTGGCGACGGGGGAGCTGATCATTTCGCCGAGAGTCCAGATGACGACTGTGCCGAGGAGCAGAGGGACCGTGTGCGCGAGACCGGTGAGGGCGAAGCCGATTCCGGCGAGGAGATAGCCGAGCGCGATCATCGGGCGCGGTTGGAAGCGGCGCGTCCACTGCGTGATCGCGAGTTCGAAGATGACGATCAGCATTCCGTTCGTGGAGATGAGGAGGCCGTAGACGCGCGATGGGAAGCCGTTCGACTTCACGTGCAGCGCGAACGTGGAGCCCATCTGAAAATCGACGATCGTGACGCAGAGAGTCGCAAGCAGAAAGATAATGAACGGCTTGTCGCGCGCGGCCACGCGAAGCGCCTCGCCGGTGCGCTGCGTTTTCACGTACGTGCGCAAACCGTGCGGAAGCGCGAAGAGCGCGATGAGGCCGTAGACGATCGACGTGGCCGCGTCGCCGAGGAAGAGCAGCGTGAAGGAGTGGTCGGCCAGAAATCCTGCCGTCGCTGGTCCGGCAGCGAAGCCGAGGTTCACGGCGAAACGGTAGATGCCGAAAGCGGTGACGCGGTGTTCCTCGCCGACCAGATCGCCGACGAGCGCGTAGCTGGCGGGACGATACAACTCGGAAAGCGCGCCGGTGATGCAGGTCAGGATCACGATCGGCACATAGCTGCGCGCCTGCGACAGTGCGAGCATTGACGCCGCGGAGCCGAACATCGAGAGCACGATCGTGTTGCGGCGTCCGATGCGATCGGCGAGATGTCCGCCCGCGAACGAGGCGAAGAGATGGCCGATGCCGTATGCGCCGACAGCCAGTCCCGCCTGCGCGCTCGTGTAGCCGATGCGCGTGAGGTACAGAATCAGAAACGGGATGACGAACGTGCCGAAGCGGTTGATGAACGTGCCGCCGAAGAGGATCCAGGCCGCGGGAGGCAGCGCTTTGACGTTGTCGCGAAACGATTGCAAGGAGCGACTCTACGCGAACTCGAATCGCACGCGCTCCCGCAAATGCCCGAGGATTGCGCCGAGGAGCGCGCCGGTCGTGTTCCAGATGATGTCGTTCACGTCGGCCACGCGGTCGGGCAGAAAGTACTGCCACCCTTCGATCGCGCAGGTGAAGGTGAAGCCGAGTAAAACCGTGAGCACGTAGGTCTGCAGCGTCGGACGATCGATCGTGTAAAGCGCGATGAAGAGCAGGAAGCCCCACGGCACGAACAGCAGGATGTTGGCGATGATCGGCACGACCATCACCGCGAGGAGGTGCGTCGACACCGGATGGCGTGCGATGCGTTGCGAGATGTGGCGGAGATCCTCGAACGGAAGCGGATCGACTTTCGCGTAGCTCTTCCCCGACATCCACACCGTCGTCATGATGATCAGCAGCGTGACGACGAGCAGCAGGACGATCGTGACGGGACGCTTGATGGTGATCTCGGTGGACATGGTTTAGTCGATCAGTAGATTAGTGGATCAGTAGATCAGGAAAACGGGCGCCTTGTCCTGATCGACTGATCGACTGATCCACTGATCACTGATCTACTGACTACACGTTCACGAATCTTCGGAACCCGACGTTCAGAATCAATCCGATGGCCATGAAGAACATCATGGTGGCCGAGCCGCCGTAGGAGATCAGCGGCAACGGGATTCCGGTCACCGGCAACAGTCCGATCTGCATCGAGACGTTGATCACGATGTGGAAGATGAAGAAGCAGATCAGTGAAAGCACCAGGAACGTGCCGCCGCGGTCGCGCGACGCTTTGGCTACCGACAGCGACTCGACGATGAGGAACAGATACAACGTCAGCACGACGCTGACGCCGACGAAGCCCCACTCTTCGCCGAGGACGGAGAAGATGAAATCGGTGTGGCGGGCGGGGAGGTACTCGAGGTTCACCTGCGTCCCGTGCAGGAATCCTTTTCCGGTGATGCCGCCGGATCCCGTCGCGATCTTGGCCTGCATGACCTGGTAACCGGAGCCGAGCGGGTCGCGCGCCGGATCCATGAAAATCTTGATGCGCTCTTTCTGAAACGGCTTCAGAAAATGCCAGCCGATCGGAAGCGCGACCAGGAAGCAGAGCGTCGCGATCAGCCACAGCTTCGGCTTGATTCCACCGAAGAACATAGCCACGCCGAACAGCGGGAAGAAGCTGGCCGCCGATCCGAACGCCGGCTGCGCCGCGATGAGCACGACTGGGAAACCGATCATCCCCATGACCACGATGAAGCTGCGAAGGTCGAGGTAGGCGCGGTCATTCGAATCGAAGTATTTCGCGATCAACAATGCCGTGAAGATCTTCATGAACTCCGACGGCTGAAATTGAAAGCCGCCGACGTGGATCCACGACTTGACGTTGCGCGTGAGCCGGTCCGACGCCAGCAGGTACGCGAGCAGCACGATCCCGACCCCATACAGAAACGGCGAGACCTCCATCAGCAGGTGATAGTCGAAGGCGATGAAGATCACCATCAGCACGATGCCGATCAGCGTCCACATGACCTGCTTCCGGAACAGCGGCGCCTCGGGACCAAAATACGTGGCGCTGTACACGAGCAGGCATCCGATCGCGGCGATCAGCAGCGCGGTCGTGAGCAGGTTGAGATCGAGCCGGGAAATCGTGCGTGAGACGGACATGAAGCAGTGGATCAGTAGATTAGTGGATTAGTCGATCAGACGCACCCGAATCTTGCACCCCTGATCTACTGATCACCGATCGACTGATCCACTATCTCTTCGGGATTTCCTGGTTGTAATAGAACATCGCCGTCACGCGCTCGGTGTCGTTCGGGAAGTCCTTCGGCAGGGGATTGAGCGGGGAGGAAAGCTCGATGCCTTTCTTCGCGGCGAAATCGTACGGCGGCACGCCCGAGCTCTGCAGGATGGTCACGTCAGTGATCGTGCCGTCGCGATGGATCGTGAAGCGGATCGTGACCACGCCTTTGAGTCCGGTCTGGATCAGGTGCGGCATGTTCGAGTACCAGTTCACCCGAATCCGGCTGACCATCCCCTCCGCGTAGTCGCCCCAATCGAACCACGACGATTCGAAGGACAGCGGACCATCCTGCGCGAAGCCCTTCTCGCCGCCGGCGGCACCTTTGAGGTCTGGTCCTTCCTGTCCGCCGCCGAGGGACGCGACTTTGCCGACTTCTTTGATCGCGTTGCGCCAATTCACCGGACCGACAGCGGCGTTGGCCTGCGCCGGCTGGCGATAGGTGAGTGTCGACTGCGCGTTCGGATTCGGCGGCGTCGCGGTGGCCGAGGCTTGCTGCTGTGGCGCCGCAGCGGTGGCCGCTTGCTGCGACGGTGTGGCCTGTTGCTGCTGGCCGGCCGGAGCTTTCGGAGGCGTGAAGATCTGGCTGCCGTCGCCGGGACGTTGCGTCGGCTGCTCGCCGGTCGGATGCGGCGTCGACGCCTTGCGGTTGCCGTCGGAGAGGGCCGCGTTCGGCGACGGCGCACGATCGAGTTTCGGGCCGGGCGCTTCGACGAATGTCTTGTCCGGATTCTGGCGGATCAATTCGACGTAGTGCGCGATCGGCGGCGCCGGCGCATCTTTCGAGAGCGGCTTGTACGTGGCGATGAAGTAGGCGAGGAGAAGCGCGTGGACGACGAAGGAGACGATGACGGCGATGCTGACTCCGCCGCGCCGCGAATCGGCTTGGTCGCCGAGGAGGTCGATTCTTTCTTCGAAATCTTGGAGTTCGTAGTCCAATGGGGAGTCCTCAGCGTAGAAGTTGGCCTTCCTCCGATTTCTTCCCCGGAGTGGGTGCTAAACTCGATTCAATGTCCGACGCGTTCCAACCTGCATTGCCGCCTCCGCCGCCTCCACCACCACCGTTGCGGCCGCCAGTTGCGGCATTCGATTTCGCGCGTCCGTTTACCTTTACGTTCGAGGACCCGCGTTGGGTACAGAAAATTTTGCTCGGCGGACTCTTCATGATCGCCAGCGTTTTCATCATCGGAGCCTTCTTCGTTTACGGCTACATGGCGCGCCTGGCGCGCAACGTCATCGCCGGTGTGCAGCATCCTCTCCCCGAATGGGACGACCTCGGCGAGTTCTTCAGCGAAGGGCTGCGACTTTTCTGTGTCGCTTTGATCTATACGCTGCCGATCATCTGCCTCGTGTTCGTTTTCATCGTGCCGTCGATCATCGCGCAGAACGCGGACAGCGAAGCGCTGCGCAACATCGGCGGCGGGATGGCCGCCTGCGTCTGGTGCCTGATCTTCCCCCTCGGACTGGCGATGGCGATCTGGTTGCCGGCCGCGCTTTTGTTTACGACGGTCGAGCAGCGTTTCGGCGCGGCGTTCGAGTTCGCACAGATCGCCGCGTTCATCAAGGCGAACGTCGGCAACTACTTGCTGGCCTTCGTGGTCTGGCTGGTCGTGCGGATGGTCGTTCCGTTCGGATTCATCCTGCTGTGCGTCGGCATTCTCTTCACCAGTTTCTGGTCGCTGGTCGTAGCCACGTACGCATTCGCGCAGACATGGCGCCTCGCCAAACATCCCCGTTGAAGCGCGACACAAAAATCGTTGCCGGTGTCATGGTCGGAATCGCAAGCGCGATTCTGGCGGCCTCGGTGACGTGCGCGCTGGCGATTGCGAATGGCGCGTCGATGCGATGGCGGCTGCTGTTCCGCGTCTTCTGTCACGGCATCCCGGAACGTTGTCTCTATCTCTGGAACGTGCCGATGCCGATCTGCGCGCGTTGCACGGCGATCTACGTCGGACTGATCGCGTCGTTCGCCGTCTTCCTGATTTTGCCGCGGATGACCGAGCGCGTGGCGAGGATCGTTCTCGGTGCCGCTGCGATTCCAATGGCCATCGACGGCTTGACGCAGTTGGCAGGATTGCGCGTCAGCACCAATACGCTTCGCATCGAGACCGGCCTCTTGCTCGGTATTGCTTTCGGAATATGGGCATTGAGCGCGATTGAAAATCACAACGCCGTCACGATTCCTTGACCTCTCTCTCACCGTGGGTTACGCTTCGAGCAGGCTTCCATAGCACCGAAAACAACCGAAATGGCCTTCCAGGGATCGCTCAAAGAGCTTCCGCTGCCCGACATCATCCAGTTGGTCAGCGTATCCGGAAAGACGGGCAAGTTCACTCTCTCCCGAGATCACGACCGCGGCTACATCTACCTGAAAAACGGGCAGATGGTGCATGCGACGGTCGGTGAGTTAGTCGGCGAGGAAGCGATCTACGCGCTCGCCATCTGGAATCAGGGAGACTTTCAATTCGCTGCCGGCGAAGAGCCCGATCGACAGACGATTACCAAATCGAACACGAATCTGCTGATGGAAGCGGCCCGCCGTCTCGACGAGTGGCGCGTGCTGTCGAAGAAGGTTCCCTCGGTCGATTACATCCCCGAGCTGCAGGTGCGCGAGTCGCGCCACGAGCAGATCACGCTGAACCCGCAGGAGTGGCTGCTGGTCACGCGCATCGACGGCCATCGCTCGATCGCGGACATCGGCAAGGTGCTCAACATCTCCTCGTTCGAAGTGGCCAAGATCCTCTACGGCATGATCACCGGCGAGCTGGTCGCCTTAAAAAAAAAGCCTGAATTCGCCCGAGACGAGGAGAGCGGCGAGCTAGTCGACCTGGCCGCGCGCATCCGTTCGATCGCCGAGGAGTACATCGGCAACTCGGCGCACAAGACGATCGAGAAGCACTTCCTGCGCGCGCTCGACGGCATCATGAGCGGCGACGGCGAACAGGCGGTCGACGCGATGGTGACGGAGTTCGAGAAGACCGCATCGCTGCTCCGCGGACTCGCGGTGACCGAGCAGTTGCGCTCGCGGATCAGCGAATTGCGAACTGCGGTGTAGTTTCCGCAAAAAAGCTTTTCACCACAAAGGCACAAAGAGCACAAAGGTTTTTCTTTGTGTCCTTTGTGTCTTTGTGGTGATAACCGTCGCCCGCTGAACGCGTATACCTGCGCATGCTTCAGCTCGACAGCGTCAGTAAAAAGTTTCGCGGCGGAAACTTCGGTGTCCGCGATCTCTCCCTCTCCATCGGCGGCGGTGTCCTCGGCCTCCTCGGTCCGAATGGAGCGGGAAAGACGACGCTGATGCAGATGATCGCCACCATCACGCGGCCGACTGCCGGCACGATCCGCTTCCAGGACATCGACGCCATCCGCGATCCCGACGCCATTCGCCGCAAGCTTGGATATCTGCCGCAGGACTTCGGCGTTTACGACAACCTCACCGCCATCGAGTTCCTCAGCTACTTCGCCGCGCTCAAAGGCGTGCACAGCCGCGCGCGCATCAACCAGATGCTGGAGATGGTCAACCTGCACAACGTCGCCAGGCGCGCGGTGGGCGGATTTTCCGGCGGCATGAAGCAGCGGCTCGGCATCGCACAGGCGCTGATCAACGATCCCGATCTGGTCATCGTCGACGAGCCGACCGCGGGGTTGGATCCGGAGGAGCGCGTGCGCTTTCGCAACGTGCTCGCGGATGTGGGACTGGGGAAACTGGTCATCCTCTCCACGCACATCGTTTCCGACGTCGAGTCGGTAGCGACGCACATCGCCATCATGAACGCCGGCGCGATCATCGCCTGCGCTACGCCCGAAGAGCTGATGCGCGGCGCGGAAGGGAGCGTGTGGGAGCTGGTCGTACCGTCGGAACGCTTCGACGAACTGCGCCGCACGGCGCGCGTTTCGAGCGCCGTGCGGAAATCAGATGGTGTGCACGTGCGCATCGTCAGCAGCGAAGTTCCGCACGGTGCGACGGCCGCGGAGCCGACTCTGGAAGATGCCTTCCTCTTCACGATGAGCACGAAGGCTGCGGCGTGATCGAACGAATCACTGCAATCGTTCGCGCGGACTTTCTGATCCGCTTCCGGCGCCTTTCGACGGTGATCGTCTTCCTGCTCCTGAGCGGCTTCGCATACGTCTGGGTGCCCGACGCCGCCACTGGCCGGACGCTGATGCAGATCAACGGCGCGCGGGTGCTCTACAACTCGGCGGCCATCGGCATGGGCACGTCGATGCTGGCTTCGATCTTCATCGGCCTGTTCGGCTTCTACGTCGTTTCGAACGCCGTCCGCCGCGACGTCAACTCGCGCTGCGGCTACGTCATCGCGTCGACGACGATGCGCACCGGCGAATACATCATCGGCAAGTTCCTCGGAAACGTCGTTTTTCTGACGACGTTCATCGGCGGCTACATGGCGGCGTCGATGGCCATGCTCCTCGTGCGCGGCGAGGCGCCGCTGGAGCCGCTGATCTTCATGAAGCAGTACGCGATCGTGACGCCGTCGACGATCGTCTTCATCTCCGTCGCTGCGATCGTCTTCGAATCGATTCCGTGGCTCTCCGGCCGCTTCGGCGACGTCCTCTACTTTTTCGTCTACGCCGTGTCGCTCGGCGTCGTAGCCAGCGCGATGGAGCACGGCGGCGGGGGAGTGCTGCGTTTCTTCGACTTCAGCAGCTTCGGCTACCTGATGGAACAGAGCCGCGATACGTTTCACACGACGTCGATGTCGATCGGGTCGTCGAGTTTCAATCCCGCCAAAGCACCGATCACGATCGCCGGACTCAATCTCGCCGGCGACGCCTGGGCCACGCGGCTGGTCTCCACGATCGCACCGATTCCGTTCCTGCTGATCGCGCGCGTCTTCTTCCATCGTTTCGATCCTGCGCGCATTCGCGCCGCCGGCGCGAAAGGAAAACGCGGCTGGATGCGGAGCTTCAACGCACTGGCCAAACCGTTCGCCCGCATGTTCGCCGCGATTCCGGCCCGCGGCGCGGCCATGACCGACGCCATGATGACCTTCGCCATCACGCCATTCACCGGCGTCGCGCTCATCGGCATCAGCATCGCTGCATTCGCGAACGCAAAGTCGCTCCCGATCACCTTCGCCATCGCCGCGGTCTTCATCGCCGACATCGCCTCGCGCGACCGCCGCGCCGGCACCACGGCCCTCATCTCCGCATCTCCGCGCCTCCGCGAGAACCTCGTCCTCTGGAAATTCGCATCGTCGTCGATCGTGGCCGCGATTCTCCTGATCGTTCCGATCGTCCGTCACCCGATCGCGATCATCGGCATCCTCTTGATCGCCGCCGCCGCGACATCGCTCGGAGTGATCAGCGGCAACCCGAAGACCTTCATCGTCCTCTTCCTGACGTTCTGGTACGTCGTCGTGAACGATGCCGGCAAAACAAAGTCGCTCGACTTCGCCGGCTTCTACGGCACGCCAGCGATGAGCGTAATGGCGATGTACGCCGCAATCGCGCTCGCGTTCATCATCGCCGCGGCGATCGTGCATCGCGCGCGACTGGCAGCGTGACCGCCGAGCGGTGTGGCACAGACACTCTTGTCTGTGCTGTGGCAAGGTGCAGTGCCTGCACCTGAGAACGCAGCCGCGGGCTAACGTTCAAACGGTCCCGAGTCTCACCAGTACAGACAAGAGTGTCTGTGCCACACTACTTCTTCGCTTCGCTCGCCAGCGTCTCGATCCACGCATCCGTCTTGATGAAGCCCTTCCCCCACGAATCCCATTGCGCCAGGATTTTGTCGGCTTTCATCTGATCGACCGTCTTTCCCGCGGCAAGCGCGTCGGCCACCGCTTTCGTCGTTCCGCGTAGCACCTCGGCGAAGGCACGAAGGCCGGCTTTGTCGGAGAGGGGACCGTGACCCGGGATCACTTTCGCGTCGTCGGGCATCGTGGCGAGGACTTTGTCGACCGCAGCCAGCATCCCCTTCACGCTGCCACCGTTTTCGGTGTCGACGAACGGGTACATGCCGTTGAAAAAGTCGTCGCCCATGTGAATGACGTTCGACTGCGGAAAGAAAATGATCGAGTCGCCGTCGGTATGGCCGTGCGGGAAATGCACGGCGCGGATGTCTTCGCCGTTCACGTGGATCGTGGCGCGGTCGTTGAACGTGATCACCGGCAGCGCATCTTTCGGCGCGGGCGGCGTGGCGTTGCCCCGAACCGTCGAGCCCGCGGCCAGGCGCGTGCGGACGTTTTCGTGGGCGATGATCGGGCCGTCGTGGCCGAAGATGGCGTTGCCGCCCGTGTGATCGCCGTGGTAGTGCGTGTTGAGGATGAACTTGATCGGCTTCGCGGTGATGCCGTGCAGCGCCTCGCGGATCTTCGGAGCCAGCGGCGCGAACTGGTCGTCGACGATCACGATGCCGTCGTCGCCCGACGACACCCCGATGTTGCCGCCTGCGCCGGTCAGCATGTACACGCTCCCGGCCACTTTCTGCACCTTGATCTCGACCTTGCTGAAATCCTGCTGGGCGAAGAGGGAAGTGGCGGCGAATACGGCGGCGGCGATCATCAATTTGCGCATGGGAGCGAATTGTAGATGAGGTCGAAGGAGGCCATCATCCGCGTCGGCTATCCGTGGTGGCTGCGCATCTTCCTGCTACCCCGCGTCATCGCCATCACGCTCGGGCGACGCATCTACATCGCCGAGGGACATGCCACGGACGCGCTGCTGCGGCATGAGCTCGTGCACGTGCGGCAGGCAGGGGAGTTGGGCGTGATCCGCTTCCTCTGGCGCTACGCCTCGGAATACGTAAGGAACCGGCGCCGCGGGATGACGCACGACGACGCTTACCGCGCCATCTCCTTCGAAGCGGAAGCGTTCGCTGCCGAAGCGGAGCAACCCGTATAATCGCCCCTTCGCGAAGATCGATGATTCAATTCCACGCGCTCGAAATCCCGCAACTGGAACGCTTTCTGGAACGCCAGAAAGCGGGGCTTTCGCTCAAGAGCGACATCGACCTCGACCTCGTCCTCCGCCAGATCCTGCAGAAAGCGAACGAGTTCGTGCCGTCGGAATCGGGATCGATCCTTCTCGACGATCCCTTTCGCAAAGTGGCCATGCGCCGCGAGAACGAGCTGGTCTTCATCGCCACCTTCGGCAACGCCAGCCGCCACCTCATCGGCCAGCGGCTCTCCGCGAAATTCGGCATCGTCGGGCAGGTCTACCAGACCGGCACGCCCTACGTGTCCGCCGACGTGGAGGAGGACGACTTCTTCTACGCCGATTTCGACGAGCAGCTCGGCCACAAAACGCACTCAGTGGTCTGCGTTCCGATCTACATCGGCAAGACCGTCTGCGGCGTGCTCGAGCTGATCAACCGCCTCGACGGAAGCATCTTCACCGATCGCGACAAGACGCTGCTGGAGATTTTCGCCGGCTACACCTCCTTCACACTGCAGAACGCGCTCGACGCCAAGCGCGCGCACGAGCTGGCGAAGAAGGATGACCTGACCGGTCTCTATAACGATCGCTGGTTCAACGTCCGCCTGACCGAGACGCTCTCCGACGCGCGCAAGAGCGGCAGCGAAGCGGTGCTGATCTTCATGGACCTCGATCGCTTCAAAGCGATCAACGACGGCCACGGCCATCTCGCCGGCAGCCAGGTCCTGCGTGAGGTCGGCTTTCTGTTGAAACGAATCGTCCAGCAGGGCGATGCAACCGTCGCGCGCTACGGCGGCGACGAGTTCGTGATCGTCCTTCCGAATACGAAGCTCGAAGACGGCATCGCCGTGTGCGAGGAGATCCGCCGCACCATCGAGGAGACGACCTTCCTGGCGCGCGAGTGGGGTTTCAGCATGCCCCCGCTCCACCTCTCCGGCCTCCTCTCCGCCTCCCTCGGCATCGCCCAGCATCTGCCGGTGACCGACCCGAACGAGTCGCTGGAGCAGGAGAAAAGCGACCTCCTCCGCCGCGCTGATGCCGCGATGTACAGCGCCAAGTCGCGCGGCAAGAATCTCGTGGTGGTCAGCAGGGTGGGCGAAGAATTGCAACCGGCCGGGATGGTGCGGGAGGCAGTGGATCAGTGATCAGTAGATCAGTAGATCAGGGCAAGACCCCGCGATGCAGCCGTACTCCCCTGATCTACTGATCCACTAGTCTACTGACCCACTGCTTCTGCTATCTTTCGAAATCTCAAAACGGAGGTTGACGTCCTTGGCGAAAATCACTGCGGAGTACATTTGGATCGATGGGCAGAAGCCGACGGCGAAGCTTCGTTCGAAGACGAAGATTCTCGATTCGGCCAAGTCGCTTTCTGACATCCCGGAATGGGGCTACGACGGCTCCAGCACCGAGCAGGCGACCGGACACTTCAGCGATTTGCTTTTGCGTCCCGTGAAAATGGTCCCCGACCCGTTGCACCGCGAGGGCGATGTGCTCGTCCTGTGCGAAGTGCTCAATCCGGATGGCACCGTCCATCCGAGCAACACGCGCGCGTACCTGCGACAGGTGGCCGAGAAGTACAAGGATCACGACGCGTGGTTCGGCATCGAGCAGGAGTACACCTTCTTCGAAGGCAACCGTCCGCTCGGCTGGCCCGATCACGGATTTCCCGCGCCGCAGGGCGGCTACTACTGCGGCGTCGGCGCGGACGAAGTCTTCGGCCGCGACGTCGTCGAAGCGCATGCCGATGCCTGCATGCGCGCCGGCATCCACATCGTCGGCACGAACGCCGAGGTCATGCCGGGACAGTGGGAGTTCCAGGTTGGGGCATTGCCGGCGCCTGACATCGCCGACGAATTGTGGCTGGCTCGCTGGCTCCTGTATCGGATCGGCGAAGAGTTCGGCGTCAGCGCCACGCTGTATCCGAAGCCTGTCAAAGGCGACTGGAACGGCGCCGGCGCGCACACGAACTTCTCCACGAAAGCGACGCGTGCCGAGGGGGGGATGAAGGTGATCGAGGAGGCGATGAAAAAGTTGGAGCGCCGCCACGATGCCCACATCAAAGTCTACGGCGCGCACAACGAGGAGCGCCTGACCGGCCTTCACGAAACCGCGCCGATCCACGCCTTCCGCTACGGCATCAGCGATCGCGGCGCGTCCGTGCGCATCCCGATGGCCACGGCCAATCAGGGCTATGGATACTTCGAAGATCGCCGTCCCGCCGCGAACATGGACCCGTATCAGGTCTGTGCGTTGTTGATTGAAACCGTTTGCGGTCCCTGACGTCATAGACTGCGGCAGCCGGCTGGAAACGCCGGCTGCCGCGCAATGCCGATGATCGAACTGCTCTTCAACGCTGTCTGGCTCACCGTCGTCGCTGCTGCCTTCGTGGCGGTGCCGCGCCGCTCCAGCCGCGCCACGCTCGGCATCGCCTGCATCCTGGTCCTGCTCTTCCCGATCATCTCCGTCTCCGACGATCTCGCCCTCGACGGCAACTCGCTCGAAGAAGCGCTGGCGATCATCGTCTGCACGCTGATGCTGGCCGTCGCGCTGATCGCGCTCTCGCGCGTGCAGCATGTGATCGCCGCGCCTGCGCTGATCCTGGTCGCGATCCCGTCGGATCCGCGCTCTCCTCCTCGCGCGTAGCCCAGCCGGCTCGCGCAGTGCGTTCATTCCGAACGCGATTTTTCCATCGACTCTCTGCGTGCACTCCGGCCGTGAAACGGCGGCATCCTCGCGTGTCGGCTCCCCTGGCCGGCACACCGGGCTCGGGGGTGTCGCCTTTTGACGGCCGGCGGGAACAGCCCGGCTTTGAAATGGCGGCACTCTCGCGCGTCGGCACCCCCTGGCCGACGTCGGGCTGCGAGGGTGCCGCCGTTTGAGGGCCGGTGGTTGTTTTTGCGACGCTCCGCGGCTTCGTTCTCGAACGCGAGCCGCGCTCCGAAAGCAAATGTTGAATGTTGAATGTGAAATGTTGAATGTTGAATGAGAGAAGCGACCCACACCGCCTCGGATCTCTGACATCGCGAACGTTGAATGTTTGATGACTCGAGGCACAGCGAAGCCCATTCAACATTGAACATTCAACATTCACCATTCAACATTTGCCTTTGATTCCCCTCCCGAAACGCTCCCGCTTGTAACGCCGCCCCGCATTCCGGCACTATCTCTGGACACCAACCCGCGGAGGCTCCATGAAGCGCACCACGCTGTTCGCTTTGATCGCTCTACTGACGCTGACGATCGTCACCGGTTTGCTCGTCGGCGCGGTCTGGTACCTCGACGCGTCGCTGCGTCCGGCTACAGCGTTGAAAGCGGTCGTCTCGTGGTTCGACGGCCAGTTCGTCGGCTACAACCTCATGCTGCTGCTGTTCGCCGTCCTCGTCCCGCCGCTGCTGGCCATCTCCTACACCTCGTCGATGTGCGAAGAGAAGACGCGCCGGATGCGCCGCGAGCTCGGCGCGCTGTGGGAGCCGAACAAGGAATGGATCGGCGAATACATCGACAAGCAGTTCCGCTGGCGCGATTACCTCCTGGGCGTTGGGGCAATGTCGGCAGTCGTGTCGTTCGGCGGCATCGTGCTGCTGCTTCTCAAGCCGATCAATTCCGGCGATCTCGTCTCAGGCATGCCCGCGCCGGGCCTCGACTTCGGGCGCGGCGCGAACGTGCTCCTCCTCGGCCCCTACGTCGAGCACTACGCCTCGGACAAGAACTTTCACATGGTCGTTCACAGCCTGACCGCGTTCGCCTTCGGCTTTCTCGGCGCGTATGTCTATTCGATCGGTCAGCTCATTCGCGGCTACTTCACCGTCGATCTCTCACCGAGCACGTTCGTCTCCTCGTCCGTGCGCATCATCGCTGCGAGCTGCACGGCGCTCGTGGCCGCGTTCGGCCTCACGCTGATCTTCGGCGAGCACGAAGCCGCTGCCGCCGCGGGCAAGGCGGGCGTCAGCGTTCTCGGCGCCGTCGGCAGCGTCACCGGCTTCCATCCCTCGCACGAGCAGTGGGTGGGACTTCTGCCGGTGATCGGTTTCTTCTTCGGCTATTTCCCCAACCGCGCCCTGAAAACGATCCAGCACCTCGCGAACCGCGTCCTCGGCAATGCGGAAGGTCCCGGCTACGGCTCAACGAGCCTGAAGAAAGTGTCGGGCATGAACATCAACCACGCCTATCGTTTGGAGCGCGAAGGCATCGACAACGCCGAGAACCTCGCCGCCAGCGATCCGATCGAAATCGCCCTCCGCACCGGCTTCCCTTATCCGCAGGTGAAGGTGTGGGTCGAGGAAGCGCGCCTGCGCATCCACCTGGCCAAACACTTCGTCCCCTTCGTGGAGCGCACCGGTATCCGCACCCACGAACAGCTCTGCACCTTCGCCCGCCGCTGGGACACCACGAATCGCGGCTCCGTCTACGAGTTCCTCGCCGACACGATGCGCGCCGACGACGAAACCAAGAAACGCATCGCCGCGAAGCTGGAAGCGATCGTCGCGCTCCGCGAAAGCATCGACGACAGCCCCGATGACGCGTCCATCACCCCAAAAAAGCCCGCCGCCGTTCCGCCAATGATGTCGATCAGGCGAAATTCGGCGACGTCGATTCAGGCGTCGTAGGGCGGGGGAACGGTTTCACGCGGAGGGCGCGGACAGGCGGAGAAAACCGGAATTGGCGTCGCAGGTTGATCTTCTCAGGTGTCCCGAGCCTCACCAGCACAGACAAGAGTGTCTGTGCCACACAAACCCTACCGCCGCGCGGTGTGGCACAGACACTCTTGTCTGTGCTTTGGCAAGGTGCAGCACCTGATGTTCCTAATCCCCGTCTCCCTGCGAGATCTGGATTAAGCGGACTTCGGCGACTTCGCCTTTTTCTTCTTTCCCGGACCTTTGCGGCCGAGGTCGCGTTGGAGAGCGCGAAGGCCCTGGGTCAGATCGTTGTGGCCGCCGCGGGCCATCCCCTTGGCGATGGTGTACGTCCGCAGAGCGCTCGAAGCGACAGGTGCCATGCGCAAATCGATTGTGTAGTTGATGCTGGCCAGCATGAGGGCCAGTTGGTCGGCGATCGGACGAAAGGCAGCCTGGAACTCCAGCGCGGCGCGAGCCTCGTCGACGTCAAACTTGCTGATGGCGCGCAACTGCTGGTTCGCGGCGACCGCGAAGATGATCCCGTTGATGAACTTCTTCGGCACGGTGCGATGCCCGGTGAGCGTTCGCGCCGTCGGCTTATGCGGCGCCTTCAATCCCGGAATGCGCTTCGCCGCCTCTTTGAGAACCTTTCGTACCAGCGCCGCCCGCCGTTCCGCCTGTGTGGGCGCTGATGTCTCCTTTTCCGCCATGATTCCTCCATTCATCCGGACCTTCCGGTCTGAAATTCAGACCTTCGCAAGGGGCTTCGACATTCTAAGGTCTGATCGTTGGACCTTCAAATCTGAAAATCAGACCTTCCGATGGTTTTTTAGTAATTCAAGGTCTGCTCGCCGGACCTTCAGCTCTGAACTTCAGATCTTTAAGTGCCATCTCGGTTGCCAAGGATCTGGACGACAGATCATAAGATCTGATTTTCAGACCTTCCAATGGTGTTTTGACGCTTGAATGTCTGATCGTCAGACCTTCGGCGTGAAAATCGAGCGCTTCGCGCCCATTTAGCCTCTGCGAAGGCTCATCGGGCCACATGAAGGCCTGAATTTCAGATCTTCGGGAGCCTCTTTCCCTCTTTTATCCAGCGGCGTTGCGTTCTCACACACCCCAAGAGCGCTTGAAGACGCTCGCGGGTCAGAAAATCACGCGCACTCGCGGAGGAACGAAGACGTTCCGAGGCAGTTTTATGCTCCGCCGACAGATCCGAGACCGTTTCGGGCAGATTCGAGGGGCCTCACTTCACCTCCATCTGCGGGATCGACAGATAGAAACCGGCCGGGTACTGCTGATACCCCGTCACGTTCTTGCGCATGATGGCCACGTTCGACTGCATGTAGAGCGAGATGTAGGGGAGATCGGTGGCGACGATGTTCTGGACTTCGCCGTAGATCTGTTTCCGCTTGGCGCGGTCGAAGGTGGAGTGGCCCTGGGTCAGCAGATCGTCGAGATGCGGGTTTGCGTAGTAGCCGCGGTTCTGGCCGTTCGGCGGGATGTTCTTCGAATAGAAGATCACGTAATAGAAATCGGGATCGGCGATGCCGTTGCGTGACAGCGAATAGAGCTGGAAATTGCCCTTGCCGATGTCCGCGAAGAACGTCGACATCTCGTTCGACTGGATCGAGAGATTGATGCCGGCCTGCTTCATCATCGCCTGCATCACCTGCGCGCGTGAATTCGCCTCGGCATCCGTCGACGTCTTGATCACGAGACTGAGGCCGTTCGGATAGCCTGCCTGCGCCAGGAGCTGCTTCGCTTTCGCGGGATCGTAGTTGTACTCGGGCAGGTTCGTGGCGCGCGCCCAATGCCCCTCGGCCAGCATCGTCTCCGTCTTCTGCGCGTAGCCGCGCTGGATGTCGCGAATGATGCGGTCGCGATCGATGGCATGCGCGATGGCCTGGCGCACCAGCGGCTTGGCCAGCGCAGGATCCTTCAGGTTGAACGCGAGATACTGATAGACCGAGCCGGGGCTTTTCACGACCGTGAAGTCGGGGTTCTTCTCGAACTCCGCCACGTTCTCGAACGGGATCGAATTCACTTCGAAATTCACCGTGCCGCGGCGCATCTCCAGGATGCGCGTCGTGGCGTCGGGGATGATGCGGACCGTGATGTGCTTGATCTTCGGCGCGCCGCCGTGCCACTGGTCGAATGCTTCGAGCTCGAGACGATCATCGGGACGGTACTCGATCACCTTGTACGGTCCGCAGCCGATCGGCTTCGTTTTGTAAGTGTTCGTGTCGGCGCCGGTGGGGAGGATGCCGAGGGTGAGATTGTCGAAGATGCCGGCGTTCGCTTCCTTCAGTTTGAAGATCACCGTCTGCTGGTCGGGCGTCTCGATGTGATCGACCGAGGCGTAGCCGGAACGCTTGGAAGTCGTGAAGCTCGGGTTCATCAGCGACTCGTACGTCCACTTCACGTCGGACGCCTTCACCGGCTGGCCATTGTGGAACTTCGCGTTCGGATTGAGATGGAAGACGATCGTCTTGTCGTCGGGCATCTCCCACTTCGTGGCCAGGTCAGGCGCGTAGTCGAAGTTCGTCGTGACCTTGATCAAGCCGCTGTAGATCAGGTCGAACATCCGGCTGGATGCGTTGTCGGCGCCGACGCGAACGTCGAGGTTTGTCGGCGACGTCATCAGCCCGATCACGAGCTTGTTTTCGCCGCCCGGACGGCCGGCAGTCCCGCCTTTTTTCTCGCCGCCGCCGCAGGCCAGCAGCAGAACAACTACCAAAGAAGCAAAGAGTTGACGCGTCTTCATCTAGCACCTCAATTTCGTCGCAGACGGTTACAAGTATGATGCCGGACGATGCGTTTCCTTCGAATTCTCGCCCTAGCGATCGCGCTCGTTCCCCTCGCAGCGCTCGCCAAAGAAAAAGTCATCGTTCTCGGATTCGACGGCGTCGACGCCCGCTACACCGAGCAATGGATGAACGAGGGAAAGCTGCCGAACCTGGCCAAGTTGCGGGCGCAGGGAACGTTCCGGCCGCTGCGCCCGACCATCCCCGCGCAGACGCCGGTGTCGTGGTCGACGTTCTCCACCGGCATCGATCCCGGCCGCACCGGCATCTTCGATTTTCTTCGCCGCGATCCGAAAACCTACCTGCCGGTTTTCGCCGCATTCGATGAGACGAAAGAGCCGTTCCTCCTCGGCGAAAAGAATCCGTTCGTCGCCGCTACCGCAGTTCTCGTCATCCTGGCGCTGATCGCAGTCTTCTTTCGCCGCACCGCGCGCATCGTCGTGATCGTGATTGCCGTCATCGCCTCGGCGGGCGCGTTCCTGGCGACGAAGACCTACATCCCGGTGACGAGGCCGGGCGTCATCAATCGCCGGCAGGGCATCCCGTTCTGGGAAGCCGCCGCGAACGCCGGACGCAAAGCGCGCGTCGTGCACGTTCCGGTCACCTTTCCCGCGCACGATTTTCCAGCCGGCGAGATGCTCTCAGGCCTCGGCGTCCCCGACGTCTCCGGCCGCGTCGGCAAGCCGTTCTTCTTCACCTCGGAGCTCGATTTCCACCGCACCGGCTCGAACGAGTTCTCGATCGAAGTCGTGCAGCTC
>Ga0207677_10000290_pt1 | contig 37552 bp, 33 predicted proteins | sample KBSMisM42_FD_184311 | JGI IMG/M metagenome (GOLD analysis project Ga0207677, IMG submission 184311) | Miscanthus rhizosphere microbial communities from Kellogg Biological Station, Michigan, USA - KBS Miscanthus M4-2 (SPAdes) (version 2) | ecosystem: Host-associated > Plants > Roots >...
CACCGATCGCGCGGCGCACGCGCCCGTGCGGACGATCGCCCGTGCCGTCGTCGACGAGCGCGGCGGCGCGATCGCGGCAGTCGAAGCAACCGTCGAGGTGCTCGGCCGCGGCGAGGATCTCATCGACCGGAGCCTTGCGGCTCACGTAGCGGTCGATTTCTTCCTGACTTAAGTGATGCGTCAATTCCCTCCCTCCGGATGGAAGCCAGGGGACCCGAGTCACAAAGTTTACGTTGTGCCCTTTGTGACCTGGATCACACTTTGCCCTGGAGGAGGGCTTTGGTGGCCGGATGCTGAGGCTGTGTCAGCACAATCCGAGGGTCGCCGGCTTCGACCACTTCTCCCTCGGCGAGGATGACGACGCGCGACGCGAAGTCGCGCACGAAATCGTCGTCGTGCGTGGTGACGATCAGCGTGCGGCCCTCGGCCACGAGCCGCCGCAATGTTTCACCGAGCTCGTTGCGCCGCGCCGGATCGAGCGACGCGGTCGGCTCGTCCATCAGCAGCAGCGGCGGATCCATCGCCATCGCCCGCGCGATCGCCACGCGCTGCGCCTCGCCGCCGGAGAGCTCGCGTGGATACGCGTCCTTGCGATGCGCCACGCCGAGCGATTGCAGCAGCTGCAGCGCGCGCTCGTTTGCGGACGCATGCGCGACGTGCGCGACGTTGAGCGGCGCGAGCGTCACGTTCTGCATCGCCGTGAGGTGATCGAAGAGGTAGTGGAGCTGGAACACCATCCCGACGCGCTTCCGTAACTCCCGCATGACGGAACGGGAGGGAAGCGGACCGGGACGCATGACCACGCCGTCGACCGTGATCGAGCCGTCGTTGAACGTCTCCAGCGCCGCGATGCTGCGGAGGATCGTCGTCTTGCCGCCGCCGGAAAGTCCCATCAGCGCGAGAAACTCGCCGCGCTCGACGCGGATGTCGACGCCGCGCAGCACCTGCCGCGCGCCGCGGTTGAGGCGCAGCGATTCGATGCGGAGGATCTCGCTCATTCCGTCGACATCCTCCATCTCGATTCGAGGTAGCCGGCCAGCCGCGCCAGCGGCAGCGACAGCAGGAGGTAGAGCGATGCGCAGAGCGCTCCGGGGATGACCCAGCTGCCGATGTTCGCCGCGAAGATCGACGTCTGCTTGGTCAGCTCGACGACGGTGATGACCGAGACGAGCGACGAGTCCTTCAGCAGCGCGACGAAGTCGTTGGTCATCGGCGCGAGCGCGATGCGGAACGCCTGCGGTCCGCGCACGAGCGTGAAGACCTGGTACTCGGTGAGTCCGAGCGTGCGCGCCGCTTCGAGCTGGCCGCGCTGCACCGCTTCGAGCGCGCCGCGATAAATCTCCGATTCGTATGCCGCGTAGTTGAGCCCGAGGCCGAGCAGCGCGGCGACGAAGGCCGGGAGTTTGATGACCGCGGAGAGGCCGTAGTAAAGGACGAAGAGCTGGAGCAGCACCGGCGTCCCGCGCACGACTTCGACGTACATCGTGAGCACCGCGCGCGTCAGCACGCCGCCGTACACGCGGCCGCTGGCGATGATGACGCCCATCAGCACCGCGAGCGCCATCGCCGCGCACGACAGCACGATCGTAATGACCGAAGCCTTCAGCAGGGCGGGGATGTATTTCAGAGTCACGGCCCAGCGCGACTCACTCTTCACGGGCGCCGCTGCTGCATGCTGCGGCGTGCCCGCAAGCACATTCGCAAAGAACTTCGGCTGGTACTCATCCCAGATGTTCCACTTGCGATAAATCCGCTCGATCGTGCCGTCGCGCATCCGCGCTTTGAGGATCTCGTTGATGCGGTCGCGCAGCGCGCCGTTCTCTTTCGCCAGCACACCGACGTAGTGTCCCGAGGCGACCGGCGTCGGCTGGATGTAGATCCCGCCGGTGCGATGCAATGCGCGCGCGGCGATGATGTTGTCGAGCAGCACGGCATCGACGCGCCCCTGCTTCAGGTCCTCGTACGGATGAACGTCGTCGTCGTACGAGACGAGGATCACGCCGAGCTCTTTCTCCGCCTGCAGCAGGCGGTCGTACGCGATCGTGCCGGAGAGCGTGGCCACGCGATGTCCCTTCAGATCGCGCAGCGTTTTGAAGCGGTCGCGATCGCCGGGCCGCACGCTGATCACTTCCTGGAACTCGAAGTACGGCACCGTGCAGGCCAGCACCGCGCAGCGCGGCGGCGTCTGCTCAACGCCGCTCATGCCGATGTCGAAGTCGCCGCGCGCGACCGACTGATCGATCTCCTGAAACTGCACCTGCACGAACTGCGCGTCGCGGCCGAGACCTCTGGCCATTTCGTTCGCGACCTCGACGTCGAAGCCGCGCACGATGGCCGGGTTGCTCGGATCGGCCTCGACGTACGGAGCGCCGCCTTCGGCATCGCCACCCCAGCGGAGGAGCGTGATCAACACGATGAACGGGAACACGCACGGATGATAACGTTCAACTTCCGCTGATGAACGACGATCTGCAACTCGCCCTCGCCCTGGCCGACGAAGCCGACGCCATCACCATGAAATTCTTCCGCGCGTCGGCGCTCGCGGTGCAGACGAAAGTCGATCGGACGCCGGTGACCGAGGCCGATCTCGCGGTGGAGAAACTGCTGCGCGAACGGATCGCGAAGGAGCGGCCGGACGACGCGATCGTCGGCGAAGAATTCGGCGGCAGCGGCACGTCGTCGCGCCGCTGGATCATCGATCCGATCGACGCCACGAAGAACTTCATGCGCGGCATCCCGGTCTTCGCCACGCTAATCGCGCTGGAGAACGAAATCGGCGTCGTCAGCGCCCCCGCGCTGCGCATGCGCTGGTGGGCATCGCGCGGCGACGGCGCGTTCTGCAACGGGCGGCGCCTGCATGTCTCCGCCATCGCCACGATCGAGGAGGCGCAGCTCAGCTACGACGACATCGGCGGCTGGGAAAAGGCCGGCCTGCGCGAGCAGTTCCTCGCCTTCGACCGCCGCTGCGGACGCACCCGCGCCTTCGGCGATTTCTGGGGCCACATGCTCGTGGCCGAAGGAGCGTGCGACATCGCGGCCGAGCCGGAAGTCGCGCTGTGGGACATGGCGCCGATCGTCGTGATCGTCGAAGAAGCCGGCGGACGTTTCAGCAATCTCGCCGGCCAGCCCGGGGCGGGCGGCGGCAGCGGGATTTCGACGAATGGATTGCTGCACGACGCGGTGCTCGACTTTCTTCGTCCTTCTCCCCCGCGGCCGGGGGAGAAGGTGCCGAAGGCGGATGAGGGGGCCTCCCTCGCACCATGCGCGGCCCCTCACCCGCCTGCGGCACCCTCTCCCCGCGAGCGGGGCGAGGGGGAAACATCATGAGCATGTCCGAGGAGGTCATGGTCGTCGAGACCGCGCTGCTCGCGCCGTATCTGCAGCAGGGCATCATCCGCGAGCAGGCCGAACAAATCCTCGAGCTCATCGACGAACATCAAACCTTCATCGTCCGCGGCGTAGCCGAGGAATCGCCGGAGTATCGGCAGATCATCCCGTACGTCGTGATCCGCTGCGGCGGCGAGTGGTTCGTCCTCCGCCGCACGAAAAAAGGGACCGACGCGCGCCTGCACGAAAAAATCTCCCTCGGCATCGGCGGCCACATCAACCCCGGACTCGACCTCTTCGACGGCCTGCACAAAGAGCTCGACGAAGAGGTGGAGATCGAAGGCGACTACGACCTCACCTTCGCCGGCATCCTCAACGACGAGTCGACGGAAGTGAGCCGCGTGCACCTCGGCATCGTCTACATTCTCGACGCGCCTTCGCGCAACGTGCGCGTGCTCGAAACCGAAAAGCTGACCGGCGAATGGCACGCCCTGCGCGACCTCGCCGCGATGAGGGAGGCGATGGAGACATGGTCGCAGATCGTGTACGACGAATTGCTTTCCTGACGCTGCTGTCCGCTGTCTGCTGTCTCCCCGCGTTCGCGCTCGACGTCGTCCTCATCGGCACCGGCTTCCCCCGTCCCGATCCCAACCGCGCCGCCGCCTGCACCGTGATCGACCTCGGCGACGAATGGTTCGTCGTCGACGCGGGCCGCGGCGCGACGATGCGCATCGCCGCCACGCAGCTCGACTACGCGAAGATGCGCGCCGTCTTCCTGACGCACTTCCATTCCGATCACACCTCCGGACTTCCCGATCTCTTCGTCTCCTCCTGGATGTTCGGACGGAAGGAACGCCCGCTCGAGCTGTACGGTCCGCGCGGCACGCGCAAGCTGTCCGCGGCGATGCTGGCGTTCTTCGCCGACGACATCCACTACCGCGCCGACCTGCTGGAGAGACAGCCGCGGACCGGCGCGACGATCGACACGCACGAGATCGGCGAAGGAGTGGTGTTCGACGACGGCAAGGTGAAGGTCACGGCGTTCGTCGAGGACCATCGTCCCGTCGAGCCGGCGCTCGGCTATCGCTTCGAATCGAAAGGCAAAGTCATCGTCGTCTCCGGAGACACGCGGCCGAACGACAACCTGCTGAAGTTCGCGAAGAACGCCGACGTGCTGGTGATGGAGGCGTACCTCGCGTCGTGGTTCGATAAGGTCGACACCCCCGAGGTCGCGGCGCGGCTGAAGCACTACCACACGAGTGCCGAAGAGGCGGGGACGATCGCGACGAAGGCGGGCGTGAAGACGCTGCTGCTCACGCATCTCGTCGGCAAGGATGAAGTCGCGTTCCACGACGACGCGGCGAAAACGTTCAAAGGAAAGATCATCGTCGGCCGCGATCTGATGCGCGTCGCCGCCGAATGACGGAGGCCGCGATGCACACGCTCGTTCAACACATGTTCATGCTCCCCATCCCGGCGCTGGAGAAGCTGCTCCGGCCCGTGCTGGTCTACGGCTTTCTCGTGCTGCTGCTGCGGGTCTTCGGCAAGCGCGAGCTCGCGCAGCTCAACCCGTTCGATTTCGTCGTCCTGATCTCGCTCTCGAACACCGTGCAGAACGCGATCATCGGCGACGACAACTCGGTCGCCGGCGGTTTCATCGGCGCGTTCGCGTTGATGTTGTGCAACTACCTCGTCGTCCGGTTTCTGTTCAAGCACCGGCGCCTCGATCAGATCGTCGAAGGCGAGCCCGCGGTGCTGATCCGGAACGGCAAGCTGCAGCACAAGAACCTCGCGCGCGAGCTGATCACCGCGTCCGAGCTCGACGTCGTGGCGCGCCGCCAGGGCTTCGACGGCGTCAACACGCTCGAAGAATGCACCATCGAGCCCGGCGGCACCTTCGTGATGAAGTCGAAGGAGCCGACGAAAGACGACGCGCGCTACACCGAGATCGTGAAGATGCTGGGGGAGCTGTCGAGGAAGGTGGATGCGTTGAAAAAGTAGCTGGCGCTACACCTCATCCTCCCCCTTCTCCGTCCCCTCGATCACCGGCCGCTCGACGACGTGCATGCCGCCGGCGTACGTGCCGCCGCCGGTCGTGCCGAAGACGCCGCCGTTGCCCTCGGCGACGCCGTACTCGCCGCTGCCGCTGTGCGCGGCCTCGTCGTAGCCGCGGTTGGTTGGGTCCTGCTTCTCTTCCGTCGGCGTCGCGCCTTCGGGCGTGTAGTCGATGTCGCTGTCGCTTCTGCGATTCGTGGCCATAATGCAGAGACAGGTGCAAGCGCCGCTCCCGATCGACCCGCATCTCGCCGAGATCACCGAGCACGTCCGCCGCGCGCGCACGGCCGTGATCGTCGCGCCGCCCGGCTCGGGCAAAACGACCCGCGTCCCGCCCGCCCTCGCCGGCCTCGGCCGCACGATCCTCCTCCAGCCGCGCCGCCTCGCCGCCCGCGCGCTGGCCCGCCGCATCGCCTTCGAGCGCGGCTGGACGATCGGCGAGGAGATCGGCTGGCAGATCCGCTTCGAGCGCCGTTTCTCGCGCGACACGCGATTGCTCGTCGCGACCGAAGGCATCCTCACCGCGCGACTGCAAAGCGATCCGCTGCTCAGCGAGTTCTCGGTCGTGATCCTCGACGAATTTCACGAGCGGAGCATCCACGCCGACATGGCGCTCGCGCTGGTGAAGCAGGCGCTCGACGCGCGCGACGATCTCGCGGTCGTGGTGATGTCGGCCACGATCGACGCGGCGCCGGTGGCCCGCTTCCTCGGCGGCGCGCGCGTGTTCGACATCGATGCGCGGACCTATCCGATCGACGTCCGCTACCGGCCCGCCGTGTCGGTCGCGCAGGCGGTGCGCGAGTCGAGCGGCGACGTGCTCTGCTTCCTCCCCGGCGCGCGCGAGATCGAGCAGGCGCGGATCGAGATCGGCAACATCGACGCGCTGGTTTTGCCGCTGCACGGGCAACTCGACGTCGATGCGCAGGAGCGCGCGCTCGCCCCCGCAGCGCGCCGCCGCGTGATCCTCGCCACGAACGTCGCCGAGACTTCGCTGACCGTCGAAGGAATCACCGAGGTGATCGACTCGGGGTTGCAGAAGGTGATGCGCTACGACCCCGAGACCGGCGTCGATCATCTCGTCACGGAGCGGATCTCGCTCGATTCCGCCGATCAGCGCGCCGGCCGCGCGGGCCGCACGGCGCCGGGCCGCGCGACGCGCCTGTGGGACGCGCGCGATCTCCTCCGCCCGCATCGCGAGCCGGAGATCCAGCGCGTCGACCTCGCCTCGGCGATGCTCGACGTGATCGCCTGGGGCGGCGATCCGCGCACGTTCCCGTTCTTCGAGCCGCCTGCGCCCGAGCGGCTCGAAGCCGCGCTCTCGCTGCTCGAGCAGCTCGGCGCCGATGCGGAGCTGCGCAGGTATCCGCTGCACCCGCGCCTCGCGCGGCTGATCATCGCCGCGAACGGCGACGAGCTCGCGGTGCGCATCGCGGCGGCGCTGTCCGAGGGCGTGCGGCTGCGGCGATCGGAGACGACGGAGTCGGATGCGTTTCCGCTCGCGGATGACGCGCCGCGTGAGATCGTGCGGGAGCTGATGCGGATCGCGCCGCGCGGCACCGGCAACGTTCTCCGCGCCATCCTCGCCGCCTACCCCGATCGCGTCGCGATGCGTCGCGAGCCGCGCTCGCCGCGACTGCTCCTCGCCAGCGGCACCGGCGCGATGCTGGCAAAAGAGAGCGGCGTGCGCGAGGGCGAGTTCCTCGTCGCGCTCGAGCTCGCGGGAAGCGGCGGCGAGGCGCTGGTCCGCTCGGCGAGCATCGTCGAACGCGAGTGGCTGAAACCGACGCGTGCGGAGAAAGTCCACATGTTGACCAACTCCGGCCGCGTCCGCGCGATCGAGCGCCTCTGGTACGGCGCACTCCCCCTCGGCGAGCGCACCGCGGACGTCGATCCGCTGGAGGAAGCGCGAATTCTGGCCGAGGCGAACAAGCCGAAAGTCGATCCGCTGACGCAGCGCCGCATCGCCTTCGCCGGCGGCGAACGGAACCTCGACAAACTCGCCCCGCTCGCGATCGCGCTCCCCTCGGGACGCAACGCGAAGCTCGACTACCGCGACGACGGCTCGGTCTTCGCCGCGGTCAAACTGCAGGAGCTCTTCGGCCTCGCCGAAACGCCGCGCCTCGGCCCGCAGCAGGTGCCGGTGACGTTCGAGCTGCTCGCACCGAACGGCCGCCCCGTGCAGATCACCCGCGACTTACGCAGCTTCTGGAACAACACCTATCCCGAAGTGCGGAAGGAACTGCGTGGCCGTTACCCGCGCCATCCGTGGCCGGATGACCCGTGGAACGCGACGCCGACTCATCGCACGAAGAGGCGCTAACTTCGCTCCATCGCTTGTTCCGCGCGCAAACTCTCGAGATCGCGGAACAATGTCACCACGGCGTCGACCTTCCCCTTGTTCACCAGCTCGATCTTCGCGTCGCGCGCGTCGAGTGAGCCGTCGATGCGCACCTCGTCGAACTCCAGCGCGTGGCCGACGTACGCGAACGTCACGTCGTAATGCGCGCTCCAGAAAAACGGCGCGTCGCGATACGGCATCCGCTTGCCGAGGATGTTCTCCGCGACGACCTGCCCCATCCGCTCGGCGACGACGAAATGCTCGACGCGCCGCCCATGTACGCGCGCGACGTCGCCCGCCGCGTAGATCCCGCGCGCCGATGTCTCGAGGTACTCGTTGACGACGATCCCTTTGTCGATCGTCAGTCCCGCATCTTCGGCGAGCTTGAGGTTCGGCCGGACGCCGGTGCCGATCACGACGAAGTCGCACGGCACGGTCGAGCCGTCGGACAACACGACGTGATCGCTCTCGATCGCTTTCGCCGTGAGGCCGAGCCTGAAGACGACGCCATGCTCCTCGTGCAGCTTCCGCACGAATGTCCCCGCCGCGTCGCCGAGGATGCGAGCGAGCGGAATTGCCTCGGGGGCGACGACCGTGACGTCGACTTTGCGCTCGCGCAGCGAGGCCGCGACCTCGAGCCCGATGAAGCTCGCGCCCATCACGACCGCGCGTTTTCCTTCCTGGGCCTCGGCCACGATCGCCTTGCTGTCCGCGGCCGTGCGGAGATAGTGAACATGTTGACCATCGAGCGGCAGGTGCACCGGATCGGCGCCCGTCGCGATCACGATCGCGTCGAACGATTGCGTCGTGCCGTCTTCGAGCGTCAGCGTTTTCGTCGCCGCATCGAGCTTCGTCACGCGTGTTTCGCGGAAGTCGACCTTCTCGCCCATCGGCAACGGCAACCACTCCTCGGGTGCATGTCCGGCGAGGTACTCCTTCGACAGATTCGGCCGGTCGACCGGCGCCTCGGTGCCGAACATCGTGATCGCACCGCCGAAGCCGCGACGCCGCAGCATCTCCGCCGCCGCGTTGCCCGCCACGCCCGCGCCGATGATGCCGACGCTCTTCACCTCCGCGCGCTTGCCGAGAATGACCGGCTTCCCGTCGCGCAGCTCCACGTCGTAGCAGGCCACCGGCAGCAGCGCCGGCGCACGCAACGCTTCGCCCGTGCGGATGTCGAAACAGGCGTGATGCCACGGGCAATGAATCTCGTCGCCGTCAAGCAGCCCCTCGGCGAGCGGACCGTTGTAGTGCGTGCAGCGCGCGCCGATGGCGAAGACTTCGTCGCCGCGGCGGATGATCAGGACGTCCTCGCCCTCGAACTGTGTGACTTCCATTCGCGTTACTCCTTGCACAGGCGGAAGAACTCGGCGCGCGACGTCGGATTGCTGCGCAGCGTTCCGAGCATCGACGACGTGACCATCTCCGTCTCTTCCTGCCGCACGCCGCGGCAACCCATGCACAGGTGATGCGCGCGCAGGACCACGCCGACGCCGCGCGCGTCGAGATGCTCTTCGATCGACGCCGCGATCTGCCGCGTCATCCGCTCCTGGATCTGCAGCCGCTTCGCGAAACAGTTGACGAGCCGCGCCAGCTTGCTGATCCCGACCACGCGTCCCGGCAGATAACCGACCGCCGCCGTCCCGTAGAACGGCAGCATGTGATGCTCGCAGACGGAGTAGAACGAGATGCCGCGCAACACGATCATCTCGTCGCTCGATTCTTCGAACGTGCGCGCCAGGATCTCGGCCGGATCTTCGCTGTATCCGGCGGTCATCTCACGCCACGCGCGAACCACGCGGCCGGGCGTGTCGAGGAGGCCGTCGCGCCCCGTGTCTTCGCCGATGAAGCGGAGCAGAGTCGCGACGGCGTCCTCGGCAGATCGTTCGGTGGGAAGGGCAACCAATTCAGGTTTCATGAGCCCAATGTGTCATATCTCACAGTATTTTGAAAGTCACAACTTGTGAAACAAAGTCCGTGTCATTCCGAGCCGCCCTGAGCCCGCAGCGAAGGGACGGTCGAGGAATCCCCTGCCGAAGCACGAGACCGGCTCCGTCGGCAGGAGATCCCTCGCCGTCTTCGCGGCTCCGGATGACACCGCTTACCGTGTCATTCCGAGCCGCCCTGAGCCCGCAGCGAAGGGACATCGAGGAATCCCCTGCCGATGCACGAGACCGGCTCCGTGGGCAGGAGATCCCTCGACTTCGCTCGGGATGACACGTCTGCGCGCGTCACTTTTGCTTCTGCGTCTCCAGATTGATCGTCACCTCGACGTCGTCGCCGACCAGGAACCCGCCGTTGTCGAGCGCCTTGTTCCAGTTCACGCCGTAGTCCTTGCGGTTGATGGTCGTGGTCAGGGTGAAGCCGGCCTTCTCGTTGCCCCAGGGGTCTTTGGCCGCGCCGAGGAACGTGACCGGGATAGTGACGCGCTTCGTGACACCGCGGATGGTGAGGTCGCCGGTCACGTTGAAGACATCCTTCTTCTTCGTCGGGGCGATGGCGGTCGACTTGAACGCGATCGTGGGGAACTTCTCGACGTCGAAGAAGTCGGCGGTGCGCATGTGCTTGTCGCGGTCGGCCACGCCGGTGTCGTTGCTGCTCGCGTTGATGGTGAACTCGACGGACGACGCGCCCGGCTTGCCCGGCTGCATGTTGACGGTGCCGTCGAAGTCGGTGAATTTGCCGGTCACGTTGCTGACGAGGTGGCGCACCTTGAAGTCGACGTCGGAATGGGTCTTGTCGACCTTGTAAACGTCGGCCGCGAGAGGCAGGGCGGCCCCTGTGAACGTGAGGCCGAGCACGGCGGAAAGAACGAAACGCTTGAACTGCATGGAAAATCCTCCTTATTGAATGGCGGCTTGTTAGCGGCGCGACGCGTTGGCGGCGCGCAGTTTGATGAGCGATGTGTTGATCGATTCGCGGGCCCGATCGAGGAGCCCGAGGAGCTCGGCGAGCTCCCGTTTTTTGAGGCCGGCGAGCGCGGCGTCGGCGGCCTCCCGCATCGGCTGATCGAGCGCGTTCACCAGCTCGATGCCGGCGCGGGTGATGCGGCAGTAGACGCGGCGCCGGTCGACGTTGCAGCGCTCGCGCGTGACCAGCTTCTTCGCCTCGAGCCGATCGATGAGCCGCGTGATGCCCGGCGTCTCCTCGATCATCCGCTCCGCGATGTCGAGCGTTGGCAGCCCCCGCTCCCCCGCCCCGCGCAGGATGCGCAGTACGTTGTACTGCTGTTCCGTGAGGTCGTGCGGCCCAAGGACCTGGGCCACGGACCGCCGCAGCAGGTCCGCCGTGCGCATCAGTGCCACGCCGGCCTCTTCCCCCTTCGAAGCAAAGGGCCGCGTCTGTTTCAGCTCGTGCTGGATCGATGACATGGTGATAGTTTAGATGTCAATGATTGATTAGTCAAGTATTTTCTGAGATGACAGGGGGCGGGAGGGCAGGGGGCAGGGGGCAGGGGGCAGGGGAATCTGCGCCGTCTGCCCCCTGTCCCCTGCCCCCCGCCCCCTGTTATCTTTTCCGCATGAACCGCTTTCCGTCCGAATTTGCCGACCTGCTCAATGCGCGCGGACGCGCGCTGATCGACAATCCGCCGCGGCTCGACGTCTTCCGCGCACGGGGGCGGACGCCGATCGCGGTGTTCGACGATCTGATCGACGACAAGACGGCGCGGCGCTGCATCGAGGCGCTCGATGCGGTCATGTATCCGTTCCTGCGGCGGATGCACACGCCGATTCCGCGCGAGGCGCTGACGGGGCAGAAGAAAAACTACAAAGACCTGCTGCCGAAGACGGTGCGCGTCCGCACCGCGACGATGAACTCCAGCCGCTCGAAGTCACTCGACGCGGCGCGCGAGATCGGCCTCGCGCAGATGATGGAGTCGGAGTCGTTCCGCCGCTTCGCCGAGGCCGTGGTCGGCGCGCCGCTGCAGGAGAACGACTGGGGGCGGCAGGTCATCTGCTACGAACAGGGCGACTACAGCGGGCCGCACAACGATCACCACCCCGAGAGCGAGATCGCCCGCAACGGCTTCGTCGACATCCACATCATGTTCTCCAACCCCGCCGTCAAATCGCAGTACCTGGTCTACGAGGAGAACGGCTTCCTCTCCAAAGCGCACGACGTCTCCGGCCGCAGCGGCATCGCCGTCTACCGTCTCCCCTTCTGGCACTACACCACCCCGCTGGTCGGCCGCGCGGGACGCGAGACGGAAGCGCGCCGCTGGCTCCTCCTCGGCTCGCTCGATTTCGATCCGCCGCTCAGGAAGCTGCGCTACTGATCCCCGCCAGCCGCCCGCTCGCCCACGCCCACTGAAAGTTGTACCCGCCGATCTTTCCGTCGACGTCGAGGATCTCGCCGCAGAGGTACAGCCCTTCGCACACGCGGGAGCGCATGGTCGAGACGTCGACCTCCGACAGCGGCACGCCGCCCGCCGTCACCTCGGCGTAGTCGAAGCCGCGGTCGCGCGTGACGGGGAGCGGCAGCTCGACGAGCGAGCGGATCGCGTTGCGCCGCTGCTCGCGCGACATCTTTCCGATCGGCGGGAGGTCGCGCGCGAGCGCGTCGGCGAGGCGCTCCGGGACTCCGCGGCGATGCGCGAAGTTGGCGAACGTCGTGTGCGGATTCGCAGCGAGGAGCTGCGCTTCGAGCGACTCGAACGTTTCGCCGGGAAGCAGATTCGCCACCAGCTCGCTTCGATGTGCGATCCAGTGGCGGCTCATGTCGAGCACCACCGGCCCGCTCAGGCCGAAGTGCGTGAGCAGCATCGCGCCGCGCTCGCGATGCTTCGCGCCGCGCAGAACCAGCTCGACGTCGACCGCCGTCCCGCTGAGCTTCGTCAGCCAGTGATCGTGCTCGAGGATCAGCGGCACGAGCGCGGGGAAGACTTTCGTGACGGTGTGTCCGAGGCGGTGGGCGAGATCGTAGCCGCTGCCGTCGCTGCCGGTCTTCGGGACGCTGCGGCCGCCGGTCGCGAGGATCACGCGGTTCGCGTGGAGCGTGCCGTTGATCAGGAAACCGCCCCCCGTCGTCATCCCGAGCGGAGTCGAGGGACCCGGGCGGGTGGAAGGCGCGCCGCCCGCGCCCCCAGGTCCCTCGACTACGCTCGGGATGACGACGGGTGCGATCGTCTCCACCCGGAATCCCGTACGAATCTCGACATTCGCGCATGCCGCGACCAGCGCCTCGAGCACCGTCGCAGCACGATCGCTCACCGGAAACAACTTCCCGGTCTCCTCGCGCTTGAGCGTCACGCCGAGGTCGCGGAAAAAGTCGATCGTCGCCGGCACGTCGAACGTTCGCAGCACTTTCGCGATCGCGTTGCGGTTGCCGTTGAAGTCCTTCGCGTGTACCTCGTCGTGCGTCACGTTGCAGCGTCCGCCGCCGGAGATCAGGATCTTCGCGCCGAGGCGTCTGGCGGAGTCGAGGGCGACGACGCGGGCGCCGGAACGGGCGGCGAAGAGCGCGGCCATCAGCCCGGCGGCGCCGGCGCCGACCACCGCCACATCGAATGTTTGTCGCATCGTCACAGCAGGCACATTTACCATTCCGCGGCATGAAGCGCACTCTCGCCGTTCTCCTCCTGCTGTTTCTCGCGCTGAACGCGGCGGCGCAGCGGCCGCTCGATTCCGCGCAACTGCAGCTCGCACTTCAGAAGCTCACCGTCGTCGGCAGCGCGCTCTACATCGCCGCGCATCCCGACGATGAAAACACCGCGCTCCTCGCCTACTGGTCGAACGATCGCCTCTACCGTACCGGCTACCTCGCCCTCACGCGCGGCGACGGCGGGCAGAACCTCATCGGCGACGAAAAGGGAGAGCTCCTCGGCGTGATCCGCACGCAGGAGCTGCTCGCCGCGCGGCGGATCGACGGCGCGGAGCAGATGTTCTCTCGCGCGCTCGACTTCGGATTCTCCAAAGGTCCGGACGAAACGCTGGCCATCTGGGGCCACGACCGCATCCTCGCCGACGTCGTCTGGGCCATCCGCAGATTTCAGCCCGACGTCATCGTCACGCGCTTCCCGACCACCGGCGAAGGCGGCCACGGACATCACACCGCCTCGGCGATCCTCGCGGTCGAAGCATTCAAGCTGGCCGGCGATCCGACGAAGTTCCCCGAGCAGTTGAAGTACGTCACGCCGTGGCAGCCGAAGCGGATCTTCTGGAATCGCTTCTCGTTCCAGCCGATCGATCCGAACGATCCGAAAGTCGCACACTCGCTGCGCCTCGACCTCGGCGCCTTCAACCCGCTCCTCGGCCGCGCTTACACCGAGATGGCGGCGGAAAGCCGCAGCCAGCACAAGAGCCAGGGCTTCGGCTCCGCCGAGCGCCGCGGCACCACCATCAACTACTTCGACCTGCTCGATGAGGTCGGCGGGGGCGAGCCGGCGGCGAGCGATCTCTTCGACGGGATCGACGTCAGCTGGTCGCGCTATGCGGGCGGCGACGAGGTCGGCAAGCTGCTGCAGCAGGCGTCGGCGACATTCGATCCGAAAGCGCCGGAGAAATCGATCCCGCTGCTGCTCGATGCCATGTCGATGCTCGACCGCCTCGGCGCGCGGCCGGAGTGGTCGCCGAAAGTGCATCCGTGGATCGAGGTCAAGCGCAACGAGCTGCTGCGCGTCATCGCCGGCTGCGCCGGACTGGCCATCGACGTCAGCGCCGCCGATTCATCGGTCGTCGCGGGACACGATCTCAAAGTCAGCGTGAACGTCATCAATCGCAGCGGCTATCCGTTCATCCTGCAGACCGTCGGCTCGCGTTACGCCGCGCCGAGCATCGCCGTCGGCAAGACGCTGAAGAACAACGCGCCGCTGAAGACCGACATCACGATCAAGGTGCCGGCCGACACGCCGGTGTCGCAACCGTACTGGCTGCGCAAGCCGCCGCTGAAAGGGTCGTTCGTCGTCGACGAGCAGGAGCTGATCGGCGTGCCGGAGAACCCGCCGGCGCTGCCGATCATCGTCACGCTGACCGACGACAAGATGCACACGTTGTTCTACACGGTGCCCGCGATCTACCGCTGGACCGATCCGGTGCGCGGCGAGCAGACGCGCAACGTCGACGTCGTGCCGGACGTCGTCACGAACGTCGCCGGGAAGGTCTACCTCTTCCCTGACGCGAAGCCGAAGCAGGTCGTGCTGCGCGCGAAGAGCTTCAGCGGCGCCGGCGATTCCATCGTCAAGCTGACCGTGCCCGAGGGGTGGAGCGTGGCACCGGAGTCGGTGCCGGTGTCGTTCAAGGAAAAGGGCGACGAGGTGCGCGCGACGTTCACCGTCACGCCTCCGAAGAACGAATCGGAAGGTCTGGCGAAGGCGAGCTCGCTGTCGCTGACCGACATCGAATATCCGCACATCCCGGCGCAGCGCGTCTTCGGCGACGGCACAGCGAAGCTGGTCCGCATCGACGTGAAGAAGCGCGGCACGCGCATCGGCTACATCATGGGCTCGGGCGACGAGGTGCCGGACGGTCTGCGGCAGATCGGCTATGAAGTCAACATGTTGACGGATGATGATCTGGAACGCGGCAACTTCGCCGGCTACGACGCGATCGTCGCCGGCGTGCGCGCCTACAACACGCGCAAGCGGCTGAAGCTCGACACGCCGAAGCTGCTGGAGTGGGTGAAGAACGGCGGCACGTTCGTCGTGCAGTACAACACCAACGGCGGGCTGCTGCTCGACTCGCCGGGGCCGTATCCGTTCAAGGTCTCGAACGAGCGCGTCACGGTGGAGGAAGCGCCGGTGACGTTCCTCAAGCCCGGGCATCCGCTGCTGAACGAGCCGAACAAAATCACGCCGCGCGACTTCGAAGGATGGGTGCAGGAGCGCGGCCTCTACTTCACTACGGATTGGGATCCGAAGTACGAGACGGTGATCTCGTCGCACGATCCGAATGAGAGCGACAAGCCGGGCGGCGAGCTGTACGCGCGCTACGGCAAGGGCGTGTTCGTCTACACGAGCTACGACTGGTTTCGCGAGCTGCCGGCCGGCGTGCCGGGCGCGTACCGGTTGTTCGCGAACATCGTTTCAGCGAAGTAACACGCTGTTTCTGACGATGACACGCGCCTCCGAAAGGCGCGTGTCATCCTGACTTCGCTCATGAACTGGCGCCGCTGGTACACCATCGTCCTCGCGAATCTCGCGCTCGTCATCGCGCTGATGTACGCCTTCACGAGGTGGGCGGCGTGAGGTCGCTCGACTGGTTCGTCCTGATCACGACGCTCGCCGCGATCGTGCTGTACGGCCTCTGGAAGGGGCGCAAGCAAAAAGGCCTCGACGGCTATCTGCTCGCCGGCCGCAAGATGCAGGGGCCGACGATCGCGCTCTCGATCATGGCCACGCAGGCGAGCGCGATCACCTTCCTCTCCACGCCCGGCCAGGCCTACACCGACGGCATGCGCTTCGTGCAGTTCTACCTCGGACTGCCGATCGCGATGGTGCTGCTCGCCGCGATCGCCGTCCCGATCTACCACCGCCTCCACGTCTACACCGCGTACGAATACCTGGAGACGCGCTTCGGCCCCGGCACGCGCGCGCTGACCGCGTCGCTCTTCCTGCTCCAGCGCGGACTCTCCACCGGCATCACGCTCTACGCGCCCGCGCTGATCGTCTCCGTGATCCTCGGCTGGAACATCCACCTCACGAACCTCGTCATCGGCTCGCTCGTCGTCCTCTACACCGCCACCGGCGGCACGAAGGCGGTGAGCTGGACGCACGTGCACCAGTTGCTGATCGCCCTCGGCGGCATGACGGTCGCGCTGATCATCGCCATCCATGCCATCCCCTCCGACATCTCGTTCGTCGAGGCGATGAAGGTCGCCGGCCGGATGGGCCGCCTCAACGCGATCGATTTCTCGTTCGACCTCACCACGCCGTACAGCTTCTGGTCGGGACTGATCGGCGGCTGCATGCTCGCGCTGTCGTATTTCGGCTGCGATCAGTCGCAGGTGCAGCGCTACCTCACCGGCGAAACGGCGGAGCAGAGCCGCCTCGGGCTGCTCTTCAACGGCCTGATCAAAGTGCCGATGCAGTTCTTCATCCTCTTCGTCGGCGCGATGGTCTTCGTCTTCTATCAGTTCGTCGCGCCGCCGCTCTTCTTCAACACCACGGAGCGGGCGAAGATCGGCGCGAGCCGCTACGCCGATACGTACTCGCGCCTCGAGGAGCAGCACCGCGAGCAGTTCGTGGCCAAGCGCGCGCGCGTGCAGCAGCTCGTCGGCGCGATGCGCAGCGGCGACGCGACCCGCGTCGCGAGCGCGACGACCGCGCTGCACGAAGCGCAGGCGGTGGAAGAGGCGACGCGCAAGCAGGCGACGGAGCTGGTGCGGCGCAACGATCCGCGCGCCGACAGCAGCGACACGAACTACGTCTTCCTCTCGTTCGTGATCCGCTACCTGCCGCGCGGCGTGGTCGGCCTCGTGCTCGCCGCGATCTTCTGCGCCGCGATGTCGGCCACGGCCTCGGGACTCAACTCGCTCGCCTCGACGACCGTCATCGACATCTACCGCCGCTTCATCGACCGGAAGTCGAGCGAGCACGATTCGGTGCGCATCGCCAGGCTGATGACGATCGCGTGGGGCGTCTTCGCCATCGGCTTCGCCGAATTCGTCGGCCGCATGGGATCGCTCATCGAAGCGGTCAACCGCCTCGGCTCGTACTTTTACGGCACCATCCTGGCGATCTTCATCGTGGCGTTTTTCTTCAAGGAAGTCGGCGGCTTCGCCGTCTGCGCCGGCGCCGCCGTCGGCGAGATCGCCGTCACCTGCTGCGCCCTCTTCACGAACACGGCGTGGCTGTGGTGGAACGTCGTCGGGTGCGTGGCCGGCGTCGGCGGCGCGCTGCTGATCGAGAAGATGCTGCCGGAGCGGGTAGGGATTCCCCTCGCCGACGACACTCCCTGACCGGAGGAGTTGTATGGCAGACGTCCTTTCGGGAATCGATTCATCGAGCCCCTGCACGCAGTCGAGCCTCGACTGCCTGAAGGAGAACGGCATCAAGTTCGTCGGGCGCTATTACAGCCGGACGACGAAGGTGGCGGGGAAGAAACTGACGCAGGCTGAGGCGCAACTGATCTCGCAGAACGGCCTGGAGATCGTCGCCGTGTACGAGGACGGGCCGACGTCGGCCTCCTACTTCAGCGCCGCGCGCGGCACCGCTGACGCGAACGGCGCGATGCAGCAGGCCGCCGCGATCGGCCAGCCGGCCGGCTCAGCGATCTACTTCACCGTCGATTACGACGCGGAGGAGAGCGACATCACCGGCTGCATCACCGCGTACTTTCAGGCGGTGCGCGCCGCGATCGGCGACGCGTTCGCGGTCGGCGTCTACGGCTCCGGCGCGACCTGCACCGCGATCATGGCCGCCCAACTCGCCGACTTCGCCTGGCTCGCCCAATCGACCGGCTGGAGCGGCTACACCGGCTTCGCAAACTGGGCGATCAAACAGGGACCGGAGAAGTCGGTGTGCGGACTGAACTCGGATCTCGATGATGCGCACGGGGACTGCGGGAGCTTTAGCGTGTGAACCGTTGCCGGTTACCGGTTGCCGAGTTACCCCGGCAACCGGCAACTGACAACCGGCAACTATTTTTTCCACTCATCAATCTGCTTGCGAATCTCCGAGGCCAGTTCCGCGCTGTCTTTGTCGGTCTTCTTTGCCAGCGCTTTTTCGCCGGTGACGATGGCGTCGGTCTTCTTCCCCTGCTTCGCCAGGATGCGGGCCTGGAGCCAGAGGTTGTTCATGTTCTCGCCGGCCTTGAGCGACTGGGCGGCCCACTGCGAGGCCTCGTCGAGCATGTTGGCGTCGAGGGCGAAGCTCGCGGCGCTGCTCGGCGTGCGCCAGTCGTCCGGCTTCGCGTTCGCGAGCGCGGTCTTCGCGGCAGCGAGCACCTTCGCGGTCGTGTTGCTGTTGACCGTGAACGGCACGGCGACGTTCTCCCAGCGCAGCGCGACGGTCGCCTGGTCGGCCGACACCACCGGCACCTCGAACGTCATCCACTCGGTGAACGACGCCGGCGTCGGAAACGCCTTCACCCGCAGCGCGTCCTTCGCCTGGTCATAGTTGAAGCTCCCCCACTGGTTCGCGACGGAGTTGAAGATCAGCGTCCACTCCTTCTCGCCGGGGATCGTGTGCAGCGAGTAGGTGCCGGCCGGCAGCTTCTGGCCGTTGATCGTGACGTCGTCGCTGAACGCGATCGTCGTCGCCTCGTTCGCGCCGGTGCGCCACACCTGGCCGTACGGCACGAGCGCGCCCCAGATCTTCCGCCCCTTCACGCCGGGACGGCTGTAGGTGATGGTCATGTCGGTCGTGCCGATGGTCTGCGTGAGAACGGCTTTCTGACTGGCCCGCGGATACTTGACCGCCGGCGCGGGCTGCTGGGCCAGCACCGCCACGGTCGCGAAGATGGAGAGGAAAAGAAGTGCTTTGCGCATGGCGCGGGATGCTAGCAGAATGGACCGCGAAACCCATATCCACCCAGGAGACACAATGGTCGCCATTCGTTTCACCGGAAACTACGAGGACCTGTCGACCGATCGCGGGTTCCAGTTCAAGTTCTATTGCGAGAAGTGCAACAACGGTTACATGTCGACGTTCAAGACGTCGACGGTCGGGATGCTCGGCTCGGCCGCGCGCGCCGCGTCGAGCCTCTTCGGCGGCTTCCTCGGCAACGTCGCCGACTCGACCTACGAAGTTCAGCGCGCCATCGGCGGGCCGGCCCACGACTCCGCGCTGAAGGACGCGGTCGCGGAGATCTCGCCGATCTTCAAGCAGTGCACGCGGTGCGGGCACTGGGTCTGCGAGCCGGTCTGCTGGAACAAGAAGGCCGGTCTCTGCGAGAACTGCGCGCCCGATCTCGATGAAGAGCTGGCCGCGGCGCAGGCCGAGGCGGCGCGCGAGCAGGTCCAGACGAAGGCGCGCGAAGTCGACTGGACGAAGAGCCGCAAGATCGATCAGGTCACCGGCGCGGTCTGCCCGTCGTGCGGCGTGAAGACGCAGGGCGGCAAGTTCTGCCAGGAATGCGGCGCGACGCTGCAGGCCAAGAAGGCGTGCGGCGGCTGCGGACACGAGGCCGAGGGGTCGCCGAAATTCTGTCCGGAGTGTGGGCAGAGATATTGAAGTTGCCGGACGCATGATCATCGTCCTCTTTGGCGGCCCATCCGACGAACGCCACGTCTCCGTTGCATCGGCGCAGAACATCGTCCGAACGCTCGGCAACCCGCTCGCGTGGTTCTGGGCGCCGGACGGACCGGTGCACGACGTCTCGACGGCCGAGCTCCTCGCGCATCCGCGTCCGTTCGAGGTCGACTACGTGCCGTCGCGGCCGGCGATCTTTCCCGACATCGAGCAGGCACTCGACACGCTGCCGGTCGACGATCCGCTGTTTCTCCTCGCGCTGCACGGCGGCGCGGGGGAGGACGGCACGCTGCAGCGGATGCTGGAAGATCGCGGCATCCCGTTCTCCGGCTCCGGCTCCGCGGCGAGCGCGAACGCGTTCGACAAAGGGAAGGCGACGAAGATCGTCGGGAAGAAGACGCGGATCGCGGAGTCGCGCATCGTCGACGATCCATCGAAAGTCGCCGATGCGGCGCGCGACCTCCTCTCGCGTCACGAGCGGATCGTCATGAAGCCGCTCGCCGGCGGCTCGTCGCGCGGCCTGCACTTCATCGGCCGGAACGACGCCATTCCGGAGGTGCGGATCCCCTACATCCTCGAACAGTTCATCAGCGGACGAGAGTTGACGGTCGGCGTGATCGATCGCGGCGACGGCAAGCCGGTCGCGCTTCCGGTGATCGAGATCGAAGTCGACGCCGGGCGCGCCTTCGACTACACCGGCAAGTACCTCGGACACGGCACGCGCGAGATCTGCCCGGCGAAGATCCCCGACGCGATGCGCGACGAAGCGCAGCAGGTCGCGCTCACCGCGCATGAGGCGCTCGGACTCGAGGGCTACTCGCGCAGCGATCTGATCGCCGCCGAGGACGGGATCTACTACCTCGAGACCAACACGCTGCCGGGACTCACCGCCGCGTCGCTCGTGCCGCAGATGCTCGCCGAGGCCGGGATTGAGTTCCGGACGTTTCTCGACGAGCAGGTGGCGCTCAGTCGCCGCCGGAGTCTGTCCGTTTCGGATTCAACACGGTGATCCGCCCATCCGTCTTCGGCACGAGCGGCTGCTCGTGCTTGTGGAACATCTCGGCCCAGATGTCGCGCAATGGGCGCGAGTAGTCGATCGAGAACGCGCTCTTCGGCAGGCGGTTGAAGATCGGCGAGAGGCTGTCGCCGCCGGCCGCGATGAAGTCCGGCATCACGACACTGTACATCTTCGCCGGATCGAGCGGCGTGCCGTCGGGCAGCGTCACCGACGTCACGCGATGTCCCACCGGCAGCGCTTCATTGAACGTGTAGCGAATGCCGCCGACCTGCATCAGCCGGTCGCCGTTCGTCATGAGGTTCAGCGCGTCGATGATGTCCTGTCCGCTCATCTGCACGATGGCCGGATAGTTGTCGAACGGGGCGACTTCGAAGACGTCGCCGTAAATCAGATCGCCCGCCCGGAGCGGGGACCGGATGCCGCCGGAGTTGATGAACGCGACGTCGCTCTTCGTGAAGGCGCGGAGCGTGTCGGCGAGGAGATCGCCGATGGTCGACTCCTTCGTGCTCGATTTCGTGAAACGGTCCGAGGCGTGCGCGCCGATCTTCTCGTTGCGCTTCTCCGCGACCTGCTCGAGGAACGGCTGGATCAGCGCCGCGATCTTCGCGTCGGGCGCGATCGTCTTCCCCTCGTACACGCGCGGCACGAGCTGCGCGTTGGCCGGCGCATGCAGGTCGTCGCACTGATCGGTGCCGGCGTAGACCTTCGGACAGATCATCGTCAGCGGGCGGAGGTTCGTCCTGTCGCTGATGACGTGATGCGCGGCGTGATCGACGTAGAGGTCGAGCGTGGAGAACTCGCGGCTGTACGCGAGCGCCTGCAGCGTGGGAACGCCGTTCACGATCTGCCGCATCTGCGAATGCGTGTGGCCGGCGAAGTAGGCGTCGATGGTGCCGGGCGGCAGCGCCTTCAGGAACGTCATCGCCTCCTGGTTTTCGGCGCATGAGGCGACGTCGTTGACGTCGTTGAGATCCTTGCACCGCCCTCCCATGTGCGCGATGACGATCACCGCGTCGGCGCCGCGCTCGCGCAGCGACTTCGCCTCGCGGACCGCCGCCGGCACCGGATCGGTGAAGGAGAGCGTTGCGACGTTCGCCCCCATCGTCACGTTCGGCGTGTCGGGCGTGGAGAGGCCGATGATGCCGAGCTTCACGCCGCCGGCGTCGACGAGGATCGACGGCTTCGCCCACGGCGGCGTCTTGCCCGTCGCCTTTTCCACCATGTTCGCGGAGAGGAACGGGAACTTCGCCAGCTTCGCGTTGCGCTCCAGCGCACCGAACGGATCGTCCTCCGGCGACTGCGGGACCGCTTTCGGACCGAGCGGGCCGTAGTCGAATTCGTGATTGCCGACGGCGGCCGCGGTGTATCCGAGGACGTTGTAGCTGAGGATCACCGGCTCGCCCTCGAACATGTTCGATTCCATCGTTCCCTGAAAAAGATCGCCCGAATCGACCAGCACGACGTGACCCGGATTCGCATCGCGCAGCGCGGCGATGTAACTGGCCAGCGTCGGCGCTCCGCCGTACGTCCCGTGGCCGTTGAACCAGCCATGGACGTCGGTCGTGCCGACGATGACGACGTGCTCGATGCGCGGCTGCGGCGCGGGGGCCGTGGCGCAGGAAATGGTGAGGAGAAGGAGGGGAAGCCAGAGGCGGCGTTTCACCGCGCGGATTATAAGCGTCATACTTCCGCGGGAATGCGCCGGATGCTCTACCAGCTTCTCGCCACTGCAGTCGCCCTTGTGAACCTCGCGTTCATCGTGTTCGTCATCGCCGGCGGCTTTCTCCTGTTGCGCTGGCCGAAGCTGATGTGGATTCATCTCCCGGCCGCGGTATGGGGCGTCGTCATCGAGGTGATGGGGTGGTACTGTCCGCTCACCGGCCTCGAGAACTGGCTGCTCCATCGCGCGGGACGCGAGGGCTACAGCGGCGGATTCGTGTCGCACTATATTTTCGCGCTCATCTACCCGGCGGGGCTGACGCGCACGATCGAGCTCGCGATCGCTGCCGTCGTCCTGCTCGTCAACGTGAGCGTTTACGTGAGAGTTTTCAAATAATGTCGATTGAAGGAATACCGCAACACCCGGTCCCGACCACGGACCAGACGTTCGACACCATCGGCCTTTCGCCGGCCATCGTCGACGTCGTACGCAAATTCGGCTTCGTCCATCCCACTCCCATCCAGGCCGCGGTGATCCCGCTCGCGCTGAAAGGCGTCGACGTCATCGGCCTCGCGGAGACCGGCTCCGGCAAGACGGCGGCCTTCGTGCTGCCGCTGGCCGAGCGCCTCACGCACGGGCGCGGCGTGCGCGGCCTGATCCTCTCGCCGACCCGCGAGATCGCGCTGCAGACGAAGACGTTCCTCGACCTCTTCGGCGTGAAGAACCAGCTGAGCACCGCCTGTCTCATCGGCGGCGTGAAGATGTCGCCGCAGATCAAGGACCTCCGCGCCGAGCCCGACATCGTCGTGGCCACGCCCGGCCGCCTGCTCGATCACGTGAACCGGCACAACGTGAAGCTCGACGCCATCGAGTACCTCGTGCTCGATGAAGCCGATCACATGCTCGACCTCGGCTTCCTCCCGCAGATGCGCGACATCCTCCGCAAGCTGCCGCGCGACCGGCAGACGATGATGTTCTCCGCGACGATGCCCGACTCGATCGAGATGATCGCGCGCGATTTCATGCGCAACCCGGAGCGGATCGACATCACGCCGCAGGGCGCGGCCGAGGGGATCAGCCACCGGCTGTATCTGGTGAAGCAGGAGAACAAACGCGCCGCGCTGCTCGCGCTGCTGCTGCAGGAGCTCGGCTCGACGCTCGTCTTCGCGCGACGGAAGATCGACGCCGATTGGCTCTACCACATCCTCTCGCGGCAGGGACATCCGGTCACGCGCATTCACTCCGATCTCTCGCAGGGGAAGCGCGTGGCGAACCTCGACAAGTTCCGCACGGGCCAGCACCGCATCATGGTGGCGACCGACATCGCCGGCCGCGGCATCGACGTGCCGGGCATTCAGCACGTGATCAATTTCGACATCCCGGAGACGGTGGAGGATTACATCCATCGCAGCGGACGTACGGCTCGCGGGAGTGCCATCGGTACGGTTTCGACGATTGCCGTCTGGCAGGATCTGCAGATGGTGCGGAGCATCGAAGAGACCCTCGGCGAGAAGATCCCCCGCTGCACGGTGGCCGGCGTGCCGCCGGAAGTGGAGCTGGAGAAGAAGCCGACGCGCGAGCGGCGGCGGCTGTAGCGCGCCGCGCTTATGCGGTGCGCTTGCCGCGGCGCTGATACATCGCCATGTCGGCGGCGCGCATCGCGTCCTCCAGCGTGCGGCCGCCGCCGAACTCGGCGCAGCCCCACGACACGGTGAAGTTCAGCGGCTCGCGTGGCGGGCGGTCGATGCGGATGCCGTCGCCGAGGGACGAGAGGCGCGCGTTGACGACGTCGATGCTCGAGCCGGGGACGATGATCAGGAACTCGTCGCCGCCCCAGCGGAACAGGAGATCGTCGGCGCGGATGCGCGCGCGGACGGCGTTCGCGGTCGAGCGGATCACGAGGTCGCCGATATCGTGTCCCGCTTCGTCGTTGATCTGTTTGAGATGATCGATGTCGAGCATGATCACGACGCCGGTGATGCCGCGCGGCATCGCCAGAAACGCGTGCCGGCTCAAGGCCTCGGTCAGCGGATCGGTGTGCAGCTTCTGGTGGATCTGATCGCGCGCGACCTGCAGCGCCATCACCGCATCCTTCAGTTCGCGGCTCGCCTCCTCGGTCGTGAACAGAATCATGCCGAAGCCGAGGACGATGCAGCCGAGGAGGTCGGCCAGCGAGGAGTACGGCAGGAACCAGAGATTCCAACCCATCGTGTAGAGCGTGAAGAGCGGGACGTACGCCGCGTACGCGATGGTCATCAGCGCCAGCGCGATCCGCATCGTCTGCCAGCCGACCTGCCGCCGATTCGGACCGGTGCGGCCGAGGGTGAGGAACGTGACGAAGGCGCCGATGGCGACCGCCGCGGCCTGGCCGATGAAGACGTCATTGAAGTTGCGCGCGAACTTCACCGGCACCGCCGCGACGAGCAGCGCGAGCGGCGCGACGTAGAAGAAGTAGCGCAGCGGGACCTGCGTGCCGTCCGCCAGCTCGCGCGAGCCGGCGTAGAGCAGCCCGAGGAAGGCCCACTCGGCGAGGAGATAGACGATCCAGAGGAGGCGGTCGCCCGTCGCGATGTAGGCCAGCACGGACGCGAGCGCGACCGACATCGCCAGCCAGGCGAATGCCCAGTTGCGCGTGTACCGCCACGCGAACATGCGCCCGAGCTGCGCCATCATCAGCGCGAGCAGGAGGCTGCCTACGGTTTGGAACGACACTGCGACCGGCGAGAAATCGGTCATGAGGGATGGACCCGAACCTAATGTGGGTCCGGGCGCCGCGCGCGCGCGTGAGCCGCGTCACTATTTCCTGAAACGAAAGGCCAACCGGACCGCCCGCGGCTGACCGAGCGTGAGCACCGGCGTGGCGCCGGCTTCGATGCGGCGATTGAAGATGTTCTCCGCGGTCAGCGTGAACATTCCGCGCGAGACGAAGACGTCGGTGACGACGTACGACCGCAGCGGGAACTCGTTCAGGTCGTCGTCGAACTGCGACGACGACCAGCGTGTCTGCACGCCGGCGATCGACGCGTACGACCACTGCAGCGTGGCCTGATTGCGCGGCACCTGCGGGATGCGGCGGCCTTCGACGCCGGTGTCGGTGAAGAGGTAGCCGGCGGAGAGCCGCATCGACTTCGGCAAGCTCCACTCCCCTTCCAGCTCCGCGCCGCGCGAGCGGGCGATGCCGAAGTTCCGGCGCTGGCGCGTGATCAGCGCCGGCGTCGTCGACAGCGTCACGTTCGCGATCGAATCGCGCGTCGTCATCGAGAAGAGCGTGCCGCGCAGCCAGCGCCAGCGCGCGCCCGCTTCGACCGCTTCGAGTTTCTCCGGCGACAACTCGCTATTCGCCAGCGTGACGACATTGCCGACGCGGAAGCCGCGATAGAGCTCGTTGAGCGTCGGCGCGCGGAAGGCGCGGTAGGCGCTCGCGGTGAACGCGAGATCAGTCGTCGCTCGATACAACGCAGACAGATGCGGACTCGTCGACGACTCGTGATCGCGCCACGAATCGACGCGCAGCGCGGCGGTGAGACTGAGCTTTTCGGTCGCGGCGATGATGTCCTCGACGAACGCGCCGGCGATGATCTGCTCGCCGCCGTTGCGCGTGTGCGCGGTCGCGGTGATCTCGTCGCTGACGCCGTGCACGTCGCGGAGCTCGCCGCCGAGGAGCAGCGCGTGATGCAGCCCGAGCGGGTGCGCCCACTGCGCGCTGCCGCCGGCCGCGCGCGACGGCACGCGTTGATCGACAGTCAGCTTTTCGGAGTTGCGGTTCGCGGCGACCGACGAAAACGTCTGGTGGTAGTCCTGATGCGAGACGTACGCGCGCAGCGACGCGGCCCCTTCGTCGTAGCCGAGGGCGAGCTGGCGGATCAGCGTGTCGTTGATCTGCAGCGGCGTACCGTTGTTGCGCGCTTCGCTGTAGCGCGAGGCGCGGAGGAACAGCGGTCCGCCGCTCACCGTCGCATCGAGCAGCGTGTGCCGCGCGTTCGCGTTGACGTCGACGGAGCCGCGCTGCTCCGGCGGCACGAGGATGTAGCCGTCCGTCGTCAGCCAGTCTCCGGCAAGCCGGAGGTGCGGCAGTGCGGCAAAAAACGACGCGGTGCCGGTGCGCTCCGTTCCGCCGGAGACGTCGACGACGAGCGCGTTCGGATCGTGGCGGCGGATGAACTGCACGACGCCGCCCATCGCGCCGCTGCCATACAAATCGGACGCGCCGCCGCGCAGCACCTCGATCCGCTCGAGCGACGCGCGCGGCACGCGGCCCCAGTAGACCCAGCCGCCGAACGGATCGTTCAGCGGGACGCCGTCATCGAGCACCACCGCGCGCGACGCGCCGCTCGCCCCGATGCCGCGCAGCGAGACGCCTTGCGACGTCGGGTTCGACGTCCGGCTGCCGGTGCGGCGGAAGAGCGTGAAGCCGGGCACCTGCCGCAGCGCGTCATCGATCGTCGCCGCGTTCTCGACGTCTTTTGCCGCGAGCACGACGACGCTTGACGGCGTGTCGGCGAGGCGCGTTTCGGTGCGCGTGGCCGTTACCGTGATGGTGTCGGCGGTCTGCGCAAGGAAAACGAAAGCGGCGAGAAGGCTCATGGGTGCTCGGCCGGGCGCAGCGGCAAGCGCACCGACACCAGCAGCGCCAGGAATGCGAATCCAGCACCGCAAAGGAGCGCCGTCCGGTCGCCGGTAGTCGTCGCCACGCGTCGCATCTTCCCTAGTTCCACACGTGTGGCAGGTGGCACTTCGGAAAACACTTCGGCCCCGCCGAACGCCAGCGCCGACGCCTGCAGGCGGATCGAGGCATCGATCTTCGGCTTCGACTCCGCGGCGATCGTCGGGCTGGCGTCGATCGCCTCCTGCAGGTTCGTGACGATCGTCGACAGCAGGATCGCGCCGATGATCGCCGCGCCGAGAGACGCGCCGACCTGGCGGAACGTGTTCATCACGCCCGAGGCTTCGCCCGCATCGCGCACCGGGACCGACGACAACGTCAGGTTGTTGACCTGCGAGAGCACCATCCCCATGCCGAGGCCGTAGAGCGCGAGGCCGGGAGCGAGCGACCAGATCGACATCCCGACGTGCAGGCTCCAGCGCAGCACGAGCAGCGCGACGACGCTGACGGCGAGGCCGGTCTGCACGATCCGCTTGTGCGGGATGTGCTTGGTCAGGAAGCCGGCGCCCGGCGAGACGATCAGCAGCATGATCGACATCGGCAGCAGCGACAGCCCGGTGTGGAACGCATCGAGATTGTTGACCGACTGCAGAAAGACCGGGATCGAAAAGATCACGCCGTTCTGGCTGAGCATCAGCAGGGCGGTGATGGTCGCGCCGGCGATGAAGTGATGATTGGAGAAGAGCTTCATCGAGACGATCGGCGTCCCGCCGTTGCGCTCGCAGTTCCACTCCCACCGCGCGAAGAACACCAGCACGACGACGCCGGCGACGATCGTCAGTGGGACGAACGAGAAGCCGCCGAGGTTGACGAACGGGATCGGGCGGCGTGCGTGGATCCAGCCCCACGTCGTCGATTCGATGATGCCGAAGACGACCAGGAAGAGGCCGAGCGCGGAGAGCAGCACGCCGATCCAGTCGACCTTCTTCGTATGCCGCTCCGCCGGCTCGTCGATGATCACCGAGCCGGCGAGGAGAATCGCCACGACGAAGACGTTGATGCGGAAGCCCCATCGCCACGAGTAGTGCGTGGTGAGAAAGCCGCCGAGGAGCGGGCCGACCGCGCCGGCGACGGCGGCGACGCCGCCCCAGATACCGAAGGCGACCGCGCGATCGTGTCCGCGATAGCGCGAGACGAGGAGCGACGCGGTGGCCGGCATCATCAGCGCCGCGCCGATGCCTTCGATCAGCGACTCGCCGATCAGCAGCACCGGGACGGAGTTACTGATCGACGCCTGGAAGGAACCGACCGCGAAGAGGATCGCGCCGAGCCGGAACATGCGCCGCTTCCCGAACAGATCGCCCATCCGCCCGCCCGTCACCGTGAGCGCCGCGAGCGTGAGCGAGTACGCGGAGATGACCCACTGCAGGCTCTGCAGGTTCGTGTGCAGCTCGCGGATGAGGGTGGACAGCGAGACGTTGAGAAGGGTGGTGTCGATGATGATGATCGCGAGGGCGAGCGAGAGGACGGGGAGGGGAGCCCATTTGCGGAAGCGCGACTCGGTCATGCGGCCGCTCCCGGAATTAAGAATTTCGAATTCAGAATTAAGAATTGCGCAGCGGGCCACTTCTTAATTCTTAATTCGTAATTCTTAATTCGCTTTTCGCTCCGCACGTAAGATTCACCCTTCATGCATTTCTCTCCGGCCTGGTGGCTACGCAACCCACACGCCCAGACGGTCTGGGGGCGCCTCACCCGATCGCGGCGGCTCGTGCCGCTGCGGCGCGAGATCGTATCAACGCCGGACGGCGATGAGCTCGCGCTCGATCACCTCGACGCCGACAATCCGCCGCTGCACGTCGTGATGATGCACGGCCTCGAGGGGAGCTCGCGCTCGGTCTACATGCAGGGCATCCTCAACATGATCGCGCGCCGCGGCTGGTCGGCCACCGCCATCAACTTCCGCTCCTGCGCGCGCGAGCCGGAGCACATGAACCTCCGCCCGCGCTTCTACCATTCGGGCGAGACGGGCGACTTCGACTTCGTCGTCCGCAACCTCCGCGTCCCCTGCTCCCTCGTCGCGTTCGGCGCGTCCCTCGGCGGCAACGTGCTGCTGAAATGGCTCGGCGAGCATCCCGATGAAAAACTGATCTCCGCCGCCGCCACGATCTCCGTCCCCTACGACCTCGGCGCCGGCGCGCGCTATCTCGACGACAGCCCGATCGGCCGCCTCTACGTCGGCTCGTTCCTCCGGTCATTGAAAAAGAAGGTGGCCCGCGTGGTGCGCCAACACCAGACGCCGCTCGATCTCGACCTCGCCATGCGCGCGAAGACGTTCCGCGAATTCGACGACGCCGCGACCGCGCCCTTGCACGGCTTCACCAACGCCGACGATTACTACGCCCGCTCCAGCTCTATCCACTTCCTCGGCCGCATCACCGTCCCGACGTTGTGCGTGAGCGCTGCCGACGATCCCTTCCTCCCGCCCGGCGTCCTCCCCCGCGTCCGCGCCGCCGCGTCGCCCGCCGTGACGTTCATCGTGACCGAACACGGCGGCCACGTCGGCTTCATCACCGGCCCCGCCCCGTGGCGCGCCGTGTACTGGGCGGAAGAGCGGATCGTCGAGTGGCTTGCGCAACAGCGAAAGACGACCTGAGCGCCTCCGGCGGGCGGGCCCGGCCCGCTGCGTTTGTCTTCGCGTGAATCGCGTTCGTCCCGAGAGCGCGAGTTCAGGCTAGGCCAACCAACGCTGCGGGCCGTGCCCGCCCGCCGGAGGCCTCTCGTCCTTCTCCCCCGGTTGCGCTAGCATCCCCGCCGATGAGCTTGCGCGCCCGATTTGCTTCCTTCATCGCGGAGCGGCATCCGTTTGCCCTGCGCCCCGCGGTCGGCGCGCTGGAGCAGGCCATCGCCGGGCGCGAGCTCGATGAGCGCGACGGCTTCGTCCTCGATGCATTGCGCGAGCCGCTGCGGCGACTGCTCGAGCAGATGCTGAGCGAAGCGCTCGTCCCGTCCCTGCCGATCGACGAGCCGATCCCCGACACCACGCCCGGCACGTCGATCAATCAACGCCTCAACCACGCCGTGCTCGAAGTCATCGACTCATGCGACGGCTTCCTCCGCCGCGAGGCGATCGTCGCGTCGCTCAGCGTCGACGAGAAGCGCGAGATCCTCCGCGGCATGCTGCTCACCCGCGCGACCGACAACCGGCTCAAGCAGTTCTTCACCGGCGGCGAAGTGCGTTACGGCAGCGCGTCGTTCCAGGGCAAAGGCTTCCGCTCGCTCGGGCAGGAAGCGATCTACGCGGCGTGCATCCGCCTCCGCCGCGGTCCCGGCGGCGATGTCATCTCGCCGATGATCCGCGACCTCGGCGCCGTCATCGCGATGCGCAACGATCGCGACAGCATCCGCATGGTGCTCAGCGCCCAGATGGCGAAGGCCGGTCCGCCGATGAATGGCAAAGACCTGCACGTCGGCGACTGGGAGCACGGCATCCTCCCGGCGATGGCGCCGCTCGGCTCCCCCGCGCTGACCATCGCCGGCATCGCCATGGCGTTCCATCTCGAAAAATCGGATCGCGTCGCCGTCAGCTTCGTCGGCGAGGGGGCGACGTCGCTCGGCGAGTGGCACGAGGCGATCAACGCCTGCGCCGCGCGCAAGCTGCCGGCCATCTTCTGCGTGCAGAACAACCAGACCGCGCTCTCGACACCGGTCAGCGAGCAGTCGTCCGTGCGCGTCTTCGCGGAGAAAGCGGCAGGCTACGGCATTCCATCGATCACGATCGACGGAACGGATCCCGAGGCCATCGCCGCCGCGTTCGCGTGCGCGGCCGAGCGCGCGCGGGCGGGCCGCGGGCCGACGCTCATCGAACTGGTGGCGATGCGTATGTGCGGACATGCGCATCACGACGACATGCTCTACCTCGGCAAGGACCCGCAGCCGTCGTGGTCGTATCCGCAACTCACCGAGACCGGCTACGCGAACCGCGAGCTCTACGACTTCTGGTGCGGCAAAGACCCGATCGCGACGTACGCGACTAAGCTCGAGCGCGACGGCGTGATCGCCGCAGGTGAGCTCGACGAGTGGAAGCACGAGGTCGAGACGCTCGTCGAGGAAGAGGCGCGGAAGGTGATCGACGCGCCATGGCCGGATGCGAAGGCGGCGCGCGAGGGCGTGTATGGCGAGGTTGAGCCGCGGCCGCACATCGAAGTTGCGCCGCCGTTCGATGCGAAGGGGAAAACGTTTCTCGAGGCGGTGATGCTCGGCGTCGGCGATGCGTTGCGCAACGATCCGCGCACGTTCGTTTACGGCGAGGACGTCGGCGGCAAGTACGGCAACGCGTTCCTGCTCCTGAAGCCGCTGCTGAAGGAGTTCGGCGACCGCATCATCAACTCCATCCTCGGCGAGTCGGCGACGATCGGCGTCTGCATCGGCGCGGCGCTGGCGGGCTTCCGGCCGATCGGCGAGATCCAGTTCAACGACTTCGTCGCGACCGGCTTCAATCAGCTCGTCAACAACGCGGCGAAGATCCGCTATCGATGGGGCGGAGCAATTCCCATGGTGCTGCGGATGCCGTGGGGCGGACTGCGGCACGCCGGGCCGTATCACTCGCAAAACACCGAGGCGTGGTTCTACCGCGTGCCCGGACTGAAGATCGTCGCGCCGTCGACGCCGTACGATGCGCGCGCGTTGATGGCCGGCGCGGTCGCCGATCCCGATCCCGTTCTGTACTACGAGCACATCGCGCTCTACCGCGACCCGCGCGTGAAGCAGTTGTTATCGGATGAAGCGCCGCCGCCGATCCCGATCGGCAAAGCCGCGCTGCGCCGCGAAGGCAACGACCTCGCGATCATCTCGTACGGCGCATTCGTACACGTCGCGATGCGCGTCGCCGAGGCGCTGGCAAAGTCGGGGAAAGAAGCGTCGGTGCTCGACCTGCGGACGCTGCTGCCACTCGATCGCGACGCCATCCTCGGCCTCGCGCGCCGCTGCAATCGCGTCCTCATCATCCATGAAGACACCCGCACCGGCTCCATCGGCGAATCGATCGCGGCCATCATTCAGGAGGAAGCCTTCGACTGGCTCGACGCCCCGATCCGCATCATCGGCGCGCTCGACACCCCGGTGCCGTACTCGCCGCCGCTGGAGGAGGAGTTTCTGCCGAGCGAGGACGAGATCGAACAGGCGGCGCGGGAGTTACTGGCTTACTGAATACGCCCGCCGCACCCACTCCGCCTCTTCGCGCGTCAACGCTTCCCCCGCCTCCGCCGCGGCGGCGACCTGCTTCGCGTTGCGTTGGCCCAGCAGCACGCAGGCGGTCGGGTTATCGACGAGCAGCGCTCCGGTCACGGCGCGCAGCACCGGCATCTTCTCCGCGACGGTCGCCGAGGCGCGCTTCATCCTCTCGATGAAACTCGCGTCGAGGAACTCGGGGACGTTGCGGCGGAAGTCGCCTTCCTCGAACTGGTGCGGCTGGTCGTACTTGCCGAGGAGCAGGCCGTGTTTCAGCGGCGAGAAGAAGGCGACGCCGAGGTCGTGCGCGTCGACGTACGCCTTCAGGCCGCTCGATTCGTACTGGTCGTCGATCAGGTTGCGATAGGGCTGCACCACGTCGGGATCGGCGCGCTCGATGAACTGCATGATCTTCGACGCGTCCCAATCCGAGATCCCGATGAACCGCACTTTCCCTTCATCGCGCAGCGCGTGCATCGTCGCCAGCGCGTCGTCGAAGCGGCCGTCGAAATCGCAATGATGAAAGTAGTAGACGTCGATCGTCTCGATGCCCATGTTGCGCAGCGACGCCTCGCATTGCGCGCGCATGAACGCGGGGTCGTAGTAGCGGCCCGTCGGACCTTTGATGTAGCCGAATTTCGTGGCGATGAAGAGCTCATCGCGCGGCACATCGCGCTTCAGCACCTCGCCGATGAGCCGCTCGGCGTGGCCGGCGCCGTACGCGTCGGCCGTGTCCCAATGCGTGATGCCCGCGCGATATGCGGCGACGAGCGCCTCCTTCGCCTGCGTGTCATCGTGACCCGTCCAGCCGACGGAGACGCCCTCGTTGGTATTCGGTCCGCCCTGTCCCCACGTGCCGAGGCTGATCGCGGGGACTTGTACGTTGGTCCTGCCGAAACGAATGGTGCGCATAGCGCGCGGATTATAGGTCTTCGATCCGGAGTGGGCCGCCCTTCCACTTCGGCGCTTTCATCCCGAGGGCCAGCAGCGACCGCGGATTGTGGCGGTTGTGCTTCAGGTCCTCGCGAAACACTTTTTGCGCATCGGACTTGCGTCCCGCGCGCAGCAATTCGGCGCCGAGCGTTTCGCGCGCCGGCAGCGGCCAGTCCGCCGGCTCGTCGTAATTGAGCGCGTCCTCCGCTTTCACCGCGTCCTCGTAATGCGCGATCGCAGCGGCGTGATCGCCTTTCGCGCTCGCGATGCGGCCGGCGAGCAGATGCGACGCCACCGTCACCACGTTGCGCTGCGCGTTCTGCATGAAGCCGGGATCGGTCGTGATCGATGGCAGCGCCGCCTCGAGCAGCTTCTGCTCCGTCTCCGCGCCCGACACGTTGCCGAGCTTCGCGAATGCGGTCCCGCGAGCGAAATGCCAGAGCGCGGTCGAGGCCGGACCGGCGTTCGGATCGGGCACCGCGACGACGTCGCGCCATTTTCCGAAGCGGACGAGCACGAGCGCCGGCGCGGCGGCGAAGACCTCGACGGGCGGCATCATCTTCGCCATCGCCGCGGCCGTCCCTCCGAATTCATCCGCCATCTTCTTCGCGTTCGCGAAGTCGCCGATCATCGCGTACGACGCGCTGCCGAACTGCAGGTTGTGGTTGTAGTACATCGCCATGTACATCGACTCGTTGCCGTGCTTCTTCCCGAAGTCGCGGTCGACGTTCGCGGCGATCTCGTTGGCGCGCGCGGCGCCGGCATAGTCACCCGTCCGCTGGAAGATGTGCGCCGGCATGTGTACGAGATGTCCGGCGGACGGCGCGAGTGTCTTCAGCCGCTCCGCCGAGGCAAGCGCACGTTCCGGATGCGACGACGCTTCGACGGCGTGGATGTAGTAGTGGTTCGCGCCGAGGTGATTCGGATTCCGCTTCAACACGTTCTGCAGCGTGCTGACGATCTCCTCGGTCCCTTCCGTCGGCACGCCGTCGTGCGTCCAGAACTTCCACGGATGGAGGTCCATCATGCTTTCGGCGTAGAGCGTCGCGACGTCGAGATCATCCGGATACTTCTTCGCCAACTCCCCCATCGCCGCGCTGTAATCCTCGGAGAGCTTGTGCAGGTCGGCCTTCGGATCGTTGCTGTAGCGCTTCGCCAGCGCGTTGATCAGGTCGCGCTCCTCGGCCGAGGCATGGTCGAGATGCGCGAGCGCGGCCTGCTCGGTTTCGTACGCCGACTTTTCGTGATCGGGATCGACATCCATGTTGATGTTCGGTCCCATCGCCAGCGCCGCTCCCCAGTAGCCGATGGCGAGGTCGGGATCGAGCGTTGTCGCCTGCTTGAACGAATCGATGGCCGCTTCGTGATTGAACGCGTAGACGTACTTCAGTCCCTGATCGAAGTACTGCTGGGCCGCGGCGTTCTTTGTCGAGACGGCGTGGTGGAGTTTGCCGAGACCGGGATCGAGTTCCGGCGGCGCCTGCGCGAAGAGCGGGGCCGCGAGGACGATAATGGCGGCGAGGTACTTCATCCTGCAATCCTCCTGTTCGTTGTGCGCTGATGATACGGCCGACACGGTCTACGCGGATGCCATCGCGCGCGTGGCCTTTCACGAAGACTGGGCCGTGCGCGGACATCTGATGGTGATCGCGCGGCAGCATGTCGAGAACCTCTCGGACCTCGACGATCCGGCGGCGTTCATGTCGGTCTACGTTCGCGCCGAGCGTGCGCTGCTCGCGACGACCGGCTGCGCGGGCGCGATCGTGATCAAGCTCGGCATCCTGACGCCGCACCTCCACCTGCACATCTATCCGGTCGCCGCGACCGCGACGCGCGCCGAGGTGATGGCGGCGATCGACGGGAAGACCAGGGTGGCGCGGGACGAAGCGTTGATCGATCAGTTGCGGAACGCGCTCCACCGAGGAATCCACCGCCCGACCTCCCGCGTGTAACGCACGTATTCGTCGCCAAACGCCGAACGCAGCGCGGGCTCCTCGTACAGCATGACGAAGGCGTTCACGATCGCGAACAGCACCGCCGTCATGATCAACATCTCGCGCCTGACCTGCGGCAGGAAGAACGCTTCGCCGATGAGGAGCAGGCCCATGCCGAGGTACATCGGATTGCGCACGCGGCGATAAAGTCCGGTGATCACGAGCTGGCGCGGCGGATCGAGCGGCATCGGCGTCCCGCGTCCGGTCCAGGCAAAGTCCCAGCAACAGCGGACCATGATCGCGGCACCGACCGCCATCGGCAGCAGATGCCATCCCGGGACCGGCTGCAGGACGACGTGCTTCGACATCGCCATCCAGCGCGGCGCGAGCCACGTCCAGAGGCCGACGAAGAGGGTGCCGAAGAAAGCGGTGCGGAGGACGGCGAAGAGGCGTGTGCTCACATTAATAATGTAGGTCCCCGCCGTTGACGAACCCCCGCTGAATGAATGATCATTCATTTCATGGCGCGCCAATCCACCATCGTCCCCCAATCCGACACCTTCCGCGGCACCTCCAAGCGCGAGCGCATCCTCCGCGCCGCCGTCGACGTCTTCGCCCAGAACGGTTACTTCAACGCCAAAGTGTCGGAAATCGCCAAGGCCGCCGGCGTCGCGGACGGCACGATCTACCTCTATTTCGACAACAAGGAAGACGTCCTCGTCACGATTTTCCGCGAGCACACGCGCAACTACCTGCAGTCGCTGGAGCGCGAGCTGATGCCGGTGCGCCGCCACGAAGACCGCATCCGCACCGCGATCCGCCATCACCTCGAGACCCTCGGCCGCGACCGCGCGCTGGCCGTGGTTTCGCAGGTCGAGCTGCGGCACAGCCTCAAGTTCATGAGCCTTCTGTCGCAGCAGGAGGTGGCCGATTACCTCAACATCATCCGCAAGATCATCGAGCAGGGGCAGGCCGAAGGAACGTTCCGCCGCAACCTCCACCCGCAGCTCGTGGCGAAGTCGGTGTTCGGCATCCTCGACGAGATGGTGACGTCCTGGATTCTCTCGGAGAAGGATTACAACCTCGGCGATCAGGCCGAGCAGATCGCGGACCTGGTGCTCACCGGCTTGTTGTAACGCGCATTGATGCCGACCCGTCACGGTTTTGCCGTGACATGCAACGCTACAATGCGGCCATCGGATGGATACCCGTGAGCGACTATCGCGGCGCGACTGGACGTTTCTCGCGATCTGCGCCGCGATCTTCGCCGGCTCGCTCTACGTCATCCTGAACTGGTTCACCGCGGCGTTCCCCGAAGCCTCGATCGACTTCCGCTACGACCGCGCGGCCTCGCGCCCGCTGGCCGAGCGCGTGCTGCGCGACCAGCAGATCGACGCCGCGAAGATGAAGCACACCGCGACGTTCGACTCCGATGACCTCGCCGCGATCTTCCTCGAGCGCTCCCTCGGGCTCGAGCGCGCCAACGCGCTGATGCGCCGCGACGTCCACATCTGGTACTGGCACCACCGCTGGTTCCTCCCGCTGCAGGAAGAGGAGTACGCGGTCGAGATCGCGCCGACGGGCGAGCTCGTCGCCTTCTCGCGGCACCTGCCGGAGAGCCGCGCGCTGCCGTTCGTGCCGGTGGCGCAGGCGCGCGCGATCGCGGAGCAGTTCCTCGCCACCTTCGGAGCTCCACATCTCGCGCTCGTCGCGCAGAGCGAGCGCAACCTGCCGCACCGCGTGCAGCGGATCTTCACCTGGGAATCGACGTCGGTCCGTCCCGCCGGCGCGCCGTATCGCTACGTCGTCAACGTCGACGGCAACGTCGTCACCGGCTACTCGCAACGCATCAAAGTGCCGGAGCAGTGGGAGCGGACGTATCGCGAGCTGCGCTCGAAGAACTTCGCCGCCGGCAACGTCGATCTGATCTTTCTGCTGATCACGATCATCGCCGCGCTCTGGACGTTCATCACCCGCCTGCGCCGCGGCGACATGAGCCTGCAGTTCCTTATCGGCATCGGCATCGTCGCGATCGTGCTGGTCGCCGGCACCGCGCTGAACGCCTTCCCCAGCGCGCTCGCCGGCTACGACACCACCGATTCGTACGCGGCGTTCATCGGCAAGTTCGTCTTCCTGCGCATGCTGCTGCCGGCGTTCGGCTCGGCCATGCTGCTGATCGTGATCTGCGGCTCGGGCGAGGTGCTGTACCGCGAGCGCCTGCCGCAACAGCTCGCGCTGCCGCGACTCTGGACCGGCCGCGCGCTCGCCTCCAAACGCGTCTTCCGCTCGTTCGTCCTCGGCTACGCGATGGTGGCGTTCTTCCTCGCC
>Ga0207677_10000292_pt1 | contig 37411 bp, 41 predicted proteins | sample KBSMisM42_FD_184311 | JGI IMG/M metagenome (GOLD analysis project Ga0207677, IMG submission 184311) | Miscanthus rhizosphere microbial communities from Kellogg Biological Station, Michigan, USA - KBS Miscanthus M4-2 (SPAdes) (version 2) | ecosystem: Host-associated > Plants > Roots >...
TTCAGTGTCCGTGGCCGCAGGAGTGCGCTGTCGCCGCCGGCGGCGCGGGGTTCGCGTCCGGCTCCCGGCTGGCGCCCGCCGCCCGCATGCGCTCCAGATACTCCTGCCACATCGGTTCCTGTCGTTCGCCGAGCTCGTGCAGGTAGTCCCACGAATAGATCCCGGTGTCGTGGCCGTCGGAGAACTTGGGCCGGATCGCGTAGTGCCCCACCGCCTCGACATCGGTGATCGTCACCTGGGACTTGCCGATCTGAAGCGTCTCCTGGCCGGGGCCATGCCCGCGGACGTCGGCCGACGGTGAATAGACGCGCAGGAACTCGTAAGGCAGGCGATAGCTGCTGCCATCGGCGAAGGTCAATTCCAGCAGCCGCGACGACTGGTGGAGCTTGATCTCGGTGGGGATCGCAGCGCGTGGATCGAGGCCGGCCATGACGTCTATTGTAGGCCGTCGCGGGGCAGGTGCGTACGCCGGTCGCCGTGCGCCGACTGGCGCGCGGTAACCGGATGATGTTTATTGGACTATGTCGAGATTGCCGATGCCCGCCATGACGTTGCGGTTTTTGGCGTCCTTGCCGTGCAGCTTGATCTCCAGCCGGAGGTCGTTGAGCGAATCGGCGTTGCGCAGCGCGTCTTCGTAGGTGATCAGGCCGCCTTCGTAGAGATCGAACAGCGCCTGGTCGAATGTCTGCATGCCAAGCTCGCGCGACTTCTTCATGATCTCCTTGATGCCGGAGACGTCGCCCTTGAACACCAGATCGGAGATCAGCGGCGAATTGAGCATGACCTCCACTGCCGGCACCCGGCCGCGGCCGTCGCGCCGCGGGATCAGCCGCTGCGCGACAAAGGCGCGGATGTTGAGCGACAAATCCATCAGCAACTGCGGGCGCCGCTCCTCGGGGAAGAAGTTGATGATCCGGTCCAGCGCCTGGTTGGTGCTGTTGGCGTGCAGCGTGGCGAGGCAAAGGTGCCCTGTTTCGGCGAACGCGATCGCGTAATCCATCGTCTCGCGGTCGCGCACCTCGCCTATCAGGATGACGTCGGGCGCCTGGCGCAGCGAATTCTTCAGCGCGATCTGCCAGCCGTCTGTATCGACGCCGACCTCGCGCTGCGTGACGATGCAGTTCCTGTGCTCGTGCACGAACTCGATCGGATCCTCGATCGTGATGATGTGGCCGTAGCTGTTCTCGTTGCGGTAGCCGAGCAGCGCCGCCATCGACGTCGACTTGCCGGCGCCGGTCGCGCCGATGAACAGCATGATGCCACGCTTGCTCATCGTCACGTCCTTGAGCACCGGGGGCAGGCTGAGCTCGTCGAACGTGGGAATCGTCGTGTTGATCGTGCGCATCGCCATCCCGACGCGGCCCATCTGCACGAAGGCATTGCAGCGGAACCGGCCGATGCCCGGCGGGCTGATCGCGAAGTTGCACTCCTTGGTCGACTCGAACTCCGCGGCCTGCTTGTCGTTCATCACGCTGCGCGTGATCTCGATCGTGTGCTGTGGCGTCAGCGCGGTCTTGGATACGGGCGCGATCTTGCCGTCGACCTTGATCGCCGGGGGAAAACCCGCGGTGATGAACAGGTCCGAGCCTTTTTGCTTGACCATCAGGTCGAGCAGCTCGTGGATGAACTTGGTCGCGGTTTCTCGTTCCATTGGACGTTCCTTTGCGTTGCGCCGACCGCGAAGGTGCCGGTCAGCCGCCGAACAGATCCTTGTTGACCGCCCGGGCCCGCGCTTCGGACAACGCGATCTGGTTGCGGCGGACCATCTCGGTCAGACACTGGTCCAGCGTCTGCATGCCGAGCGACTGGCTGGTCTGTATCGACGAATACATCTGGGCGACCTTGTTTTCGCGGATCAGGTTCCGGATTGCAGGCGTACCGATCATGATCTCGTGCGCGGCGATGCGGCCCTGCTGGTCCTTGGTCTTCAGCAGCGTCTGCGATATTACGCTGACCAGCGACTCTGACAGCATCGAGCGCACCATGTCCTTTTCCGCCGCGGGGAACACGTCGATGATCCGGTCGATCGTCTTCGCCGCGGAGCTGGTGTGCAGCGTGGCAAAGACCAGGTGGCCGGTTTCGGCGGCGGTCAGCGCGAGCCGTATCGTCTCGAGGTCGCGCATCTCGCCGACCAGGATGTAGTCCGGATCCTCGCGCAGCGCGGCGCGCAGCGCGTTGGCGAACGACAGCGTGTGCGGCCCGACTTCGCGCTGGTTGATCAGGCATTTCTTCGACTCGTGCAGGAACTCGATCGGGTCCTCGATCGCGAGGATGTGCCCGTATTCGCTTTCGTTGACGTGGTTGATCATCGCCGCCAGCGTCGTCGACTTGCCGGAGCCGGTCGGACCCGTGACCAGGATCAGCCCGCGCGGCCGCGTCGTCAGGTCGGCGAAGACCTTGGGCGCGTTCAGCTCCTCGAGCGACAGCACCTTGGACGGAATGGTCCGGAACGCGACGGCGGCGCCGCGCTCCTGATTGAACGCATTGACCCGAAAGCGCGCGAGGTTGGGGATGCCGAACGAAAAGTCGCATTCGAGCATCTCTTCGTAGGTCTTGCGCTGCGCATCGCTCATGATGTCGTACACCATGGCGTGCACATCCTCGTGCTCCATCGGCGGCAGGTTGATCCGCCGGATGTCGCCGTGGACGCGGATCATTGGCGGCAGCCCCGCCGACAGGTGCAGGTCCGAGGCCTTGTTCTTGACCGCGAAAGCGAGAAGTTCGGCAATGTCCATTTATAATCCCTGGTGCCGCGCCCGGGCGCGGCTTGCGCCCGGTGTGCGCCCTGCCTTTCGGCCAGCTTCGGTGCGTCGGGCCCGGATTGGCTATGCCGGCGTCATTGATTATGAGCCTATACGAGAAGGCGTGGCAAGCCATGCAGCAGCGCATCGCGCGGGCGGCCGACGCCGCGGGTCGCGATCCGGCGACGATCCGGCTGCTCGCGGTAAGCAAGAGCATGCCGGCGGAGGCGATCCGGACTGTCCATGCGCTCGGGCAGCGCGCCTTCGGCGAGAACTACGTGCAGGAGGCGACGGCCAAGATGACCGCGCTCGCCGATCTGCCGGGCATCGAATGGCATTTGATCGGACCGTTGCAGCGGAACAAGGCGCGCGCCGCGGCGGCGCGATTCGCGTGGGTGCAAACCATCGACGGGATGGCCATTGCCGAGCGGTTGTCGGCTACACGTGAAGCACGACAGGGTCTGCTCGACGTTTGCGTGCAGGTCAACATCAGCGCCGAGACGAGCAAAAGCGGCATCGCGCCCGGCGACGCGCTTGCGCTCGCTCGCGCCGTCGTCTCGTTGCCGCGGCTCGCATTGCGCGGCTTCATGGGCATCGCCGCACCCACCGCCGAGGTGGACCTTCAGCGCGCGCAATTCCGGATGCTGCGCGAAATCCTCGCCGCCGCGCAGGCCGAAGGGCTTATGCTCGACACCTTGTCGATGGGCATGTCGGACGATCTCGAGGCGGCGGTCGCCGAAGGCGCGACGCTGATCCGCGTCGGCAGCGCGCTGTTCGGACCACGCGCTTGAAGCGAGGTCATCGCAGCACAGGGGCGGCATCTACCGACTGGCGGACGTCGCCAGGCGAGCTTGCAAAGGCGAGGACTTGAATATCACGTTTATCGGCGGCGGCAACATGGCCCGGGCGCTGATCGGCGGATTGATCGCGCGCGGCCAGGCGTCGAACGCGCTGTCGGTCGTCGAGATCAGCCCCGACGCGCGCGCGACCGTCGCGGCGCGCTTCGGCGTGGCGACTTTCGCCGCCATCGAAGCCGCAGCCGTCATCCACGCCGACCTGATCGTGATCGCGGTCAAGCCGCAACACGTTCGGGCCGTCGCGCGAGAACTCGCGACGCTGCTCAAGAGGCAAGTGGTCGTGACGATCGCCGCCGGTATTCGTCTGGCCGATCTTTCGCGCTGGCTGCTCGGCTATCGGCGCCTGGTTAGGGCGATGCCCAATACGCCCGCGCTGATCGGCGCCGGCATCGCCGGCCTGTACGCGCTGTCCGGCGTCGACAGTGAGGGCCGAACCCGCGCCGCGTCCATTCTCGAGGCAGCCGGCGCAACGGTTTGGTGCGAGCGCGAGGACGAGCTCGACGCCGTCACGGCGGTCTCGGGCAGCGGCCCCGCGTATGTCTTCTATTTTCTCGAAGCGCTCGAGCAATCGGCGCGCGAGCTCGGGTTTGAGCCCGCCGACGCTCGCCGTCTCGCTTACGCGACGTTCAGCGGATCGATGCGCCTGGCCGAGCAGAGCGAGTCGGAGCCGTCGCTCCTGCGCGCCCAGGTGACATCCAAAGGCGGCACCACCGAGCGCGCAATCAGCGCGATGGACGAGGCGGGCGTGATGGCCGCGATCATCGCGGCGGTCAAGGCCGCGGCCGCGCGCGCCCGCGAGATGGGCGAGCGTTTCGGATCCGAGCCCTGACCCTGATCATGCTTGCCGACGCGCTCCGCTTTCTCGTCAATATCATCTTTGCGCTGATCGTGTATTCGGCGCTGCTGCGTTTCATCATGCAGTGGCTGCGCGCGCCGTTTCGCAATCCGCTCGGGCAGGCGGTCGCCGCGCTGACCGACTGGGCAGTCAAGCCGCTGCGAAAAATATTGCCCGGTTTCCGTGGACTGGACTGGGCGTCGCTGATTGTCGCCTGGCTCACGCAGCTGCTGTGGCTTCTGTCGCTCGCCATGCTCGCCGGCGCCGCGATCTCGGCCCCGCTGGCCGGAGCGCTTGCCGCGCTGGCGGTGATCGAATTGCTCAAGGCCGCGCTGTGGATACTGATCGTCGCGGTATTCCTGCAGGCGCTGTTGTCGTGGGTCGCGCCCGACGGTCCGCTTGCGGGCGTGTTGAACGCGCTGACGTTTCGCTTCCTGGCGCCGATACGACGCGCGATCCCGCCGCTCGGCGGCGTGCTCGATCTTTCGCCGCTGATCGTCATCGTGCTTGCGCAGCTCCTGCTGATGCTGCCGGTCGCATGGCTCGAGCAGGCGGTCGGGCAGGCCTTTCGCTAGCGCTGCGGCTTCACGTTTGTTGCCGCCAAAGCATTGGCGAGCCGAACGAAGTCGGCAACCGCCAGCGTCTCGCCTCTCGCACCCGGGGCGATGCCGACGGCCTCAAGCGCGGCCTCGTCGGCGAACGGCTTCAGCGCATTGCGCAAGGTCTTGCGCCGCTGGCCGAATGCCGCCGCGACCAATTGCGCGAATAGCGCGGCGTCGGAAAGCGCCGGCCGCGCGGCGCCCAGCGGCGTCAGCCGCGCCACCGCCGACTCGATTTTAGGCGGCGGCCGGAACGCGCCGGCCGGCACGACAAACAGCCGCTCGACCCGGAAGCGGACCTGAAGCATCACCGACAGGCGCCCATACTCGGCCGTCGCCGGCGCCGCCGCCATGCGCTGCACGACCTCCTTTTGCAGCATCACGGTGACGTCGCGCAGATTGGCATCGAATTGCGCGAGATGAAACAGCAGTGGCGACGATATGTTGTACGGAAGGTTGCCGATGACGCGAACATCGCGGCCGAGCGTGGCGAAGTCGAAGCTCAGCGCATCGGCGACGTGCAGCGCGAGCCGCTCGGGCGGGAATTCGGCGGCGAGCGCCGCGGCGAGATCGCGATCGATCTCGATGACGGTCAGTCGGTCGACCCTGTCCAGCAGCGGCCGGGTCAGTGCGCCCAGGCCCGGGCCGATTTCGACGAGGCACTCGCTTCTCTTAGGTGCAATCGCCTCGACGATGCGCTCGACATAATGCGGATCGGCCAGGAAATGCTGGCCGAACCTCTTGCGCGGGCGATGGGAGGCTATCAGCGTCCCGCCGCCCGGGCCCGTGACGCCAGGTCGATCGCCAGGTCGACCGCCGCGAATAGCGAGCCCGGGTCGGCGGCGCGAGCGAGCGCGCCTTCGGCGGCGAGATCGAGCGCGGTGCCGTGGTCGACCGAGGTGCGCACGATCGGCAGGCCCAGCGTTACGTTGACGCCGTGACCGAAGCTCGCGTGCTTGAGCACCGGCAGCCCCTGATCGTGATACATCGCCACGATGCAATCGTAGTCACGCGCCTTGGCCGGAACGAAGACCGTGTCGGCCGGCAAAGGGCCCGCGACATCCAGGCCTTCGGCGCGCAGCGCCGCCAGCACCGGGGTGATGACGTCGATTTCCTCGCGACCGAGGTAGCCGCCTTCGCCGGCGTGGGGATTTAGCCCGCATACGCCGAGGCGCGGCTTGGCGATGCCGAATTTGCGCTCGAGGTCGGCGACGGCGATACGCAGCGTCTGCGTCAGCGTTTCGCGCGTGATCGCCGCGGGGACGGCGGCGAGCGGCAGATGCGTGGTCGCAAGCGCGACGCGCAGCGACCCCCATGGCGCCGCGCCGACCAGCAGCATAACGACACCCGGTGCGCCGGTGCGCTGTGCGAGGAACTCGGTGTGACCGGTGAATTGGATGCCCGCGTCGTTGATCACGCTTTTTTGCACCGGCGCCGTGACCATCGCCGCGAATTCGCCCGACAGGCAACCGGCCAGCGCGGCATCGAGCGAGGCGATCACTGTCCTGGCGTTGGCAGCATCGAGCCGGCCCGCCTGGACCGGCACCGCAACGGGGAAATGCGCGACTTCGAGCGCGCCCGGCGTCGCGGCGCGACCGCGCAGGTACGGGACCAGGCGCACGCCTGCGCCGAGCCTTCGCGCGCGCTCGCGCAGAAGCTCGCAATCGCCGGCGAGCACCAGGCGTGCCGACCAGCTCCGTTCGGCAAGACGGACGGCCAGATCGGGACCGATGCCGGCGGGCTCGCCGATGGTAACGACGATCGTCGCCGCATTCATCGCCGCGCTCAAGTCGGAGCGTCGATGCGGACGCCGGTAGAGTCGCCGAAGACTTCGACCTGCACGCCGGATGCCGCGGTGACGGTCGCGCCGTCGGCGACCACGGTGATGCTCGCCTGCGTGAAGCCGTCGAGCGCATGCGTTGGCTTGCCGAACACCCACAGCGCGTTCAGCGGAGTTTCGCGGTCGACTTCCCCGGTGTGCTGCACCGCCGGTCCGAGCGGCAGCGCGTGCCCTTCGCGTCCGAACACCGGAAAGCGGTCGAGCGTGGCGCGGTAGCGGATCACCTGCCGCCCGGCCAGGCGCTGCCGGGTCGCGAGGTCGTACCACGCGCCCGGCGGCAGCGCGACATCGACTTCGCCACCCGGTGCGATGACTGGCGCGACCAGCAAGGCGTCGCCGCACATGAATTGCAGATCGTGGGCACGGGTCAGCGCGTTGCCGGGGAACGCGAGCGGCATCGCGCGCATCACCGGCATGCCGGTCCTGGCGGCCTGCGTGACGACTGCGCCGAGATAGGGCAGCAGCCGGTAGCGAAATTCCAGCCACTGCAGCGCGATTTTTTCCTGCTCGGCGTCGAGCGCCCACGGGTCGCGCCCAGCGCCGGCGCGAAGCTCGAGGTGCGAGGCGAAAACGCCGGCCTGCAACCAGCGCAGATAAAGCTCCGCGGAGGCCGGCTCGCCGCCGTAGCTGCCGCCGACTTTGCAGGCGTGATACGGCACGCCGCTCATCCCGCTGGACAGGCTGGCGCGGATGCTCGCCGCCAGGCCCTCCCAATCGCTTTGCGTCTCGCCGCTCGATTGCACCGGATAGCGCTGGCTGCCGCTCGACCCGGAGCTGCTCCAGATCAGCGGCGGCGCCTGCTCGGGCGGCGCGAACTTTTCGGCGGCGTCGAAAACGCAACGGCCGTAGAGCAGCGGATAGATGTTGGACAGACGCTGGCCCGTATCGCCATTGAATGCGATCGCATTGGCCGGGACGTCGTCGCCGCCGTCGGTCTTGATCACGTCGACGCCGGCCTTGAACAAAGCCTCGTGCGCGTTTCGCCACCACGCGAGGGCGGCTGGGTTGGTCAAATCGATGATGCCCGACGGAGGCGCCGGTCGCGCGCCGGGACGCGCGTCATCGGGCTCCGCACCGGCCGCGCGTTCGTATGGCCGCCCGTCGGCGTCGGCCATCAGATATTTTCTGGCCGCGAGGTCATGGAACAGCGGCGAGTGAATCGATATCGACGGCTGCTCGCAGACGCAGACCTTGAACCCCTGCTGCCTGATTTTGGCGAACGCGGCAGCGGGGGCCGGATAGCCTCTCGGATCCCATCGGAAATCGAAGGACGTCCATGGATCCCAGGGTCCGGTGCCGTCGAGCATCAGAACGTCGCAGGGCACACGGCGAGCGCGCAGATCCGACGCCGCTGCGACGGCGCCGTCGGCGCTCAAGTCGTCGCCGCGCGCGATCCACGCGCCGAGACTCCAGCGCGGCACTTCGGGTGCGCGTCCGATCACCGCGGTGTAGCGCTCGATCACCTGCGCGGGATCTCGGCCGGCGATCAGGAACAAGTCGAGCGCTTCGTCGTCGACGACCAAGCCATACGAACGCTGCGACCAGTCGGGATAGCCGACGCCATGCAACACGCGCGACGGCGTGTGAACATAGACGCCCCAGGCTCCGCCGCCGAGGCCGGGACTCCAGCAGAAGGGCGCACTCGTGCCCGACGCGGAAGGCGAGGCGCCGGCCGGTTCGACCTGCGAATGCACCAGCTGGCCACGCTTGTTCAGCATCGCTGTCTGCGCACCGAGGCCGTAGACCGGCTCACCCGACGCCAGCGCGTACGCCGCCAGCCACGACTGCCCCTGTCGCGCGCGGCCGATCGCGGGTAACCGCGTCTGGCCGTCCCTTGTCCGGTCGGTGATCGAAGCGAGCACCGGTTTGCCCGCGTGCAACAGGCGCAGCGTCAACGGTGTTCCAGCCAGCTCGAGCGATCCGTCGCCTGCGGTGAACGTCCACAGGCCGCGCGATGGCTGCGCGACATCGCAGCGCTGTGCGCGCGCGGCGATCAACCCGTAATCGGGCCGCGTGTTCGGACCGACGCGAAGACGGAATATTCCGGAGCCGAAGCTGCCGATCTCGAGCATGTCGCCGGTCGAGGTGGCGAACGATGCACCCGACGCCGACGCGCCGAGGCTGCTCGATGCATCGATCGGAAGATAGTCGTGGCTGTCGAGGCGCATGATGTCCGGTCAGGAGTCGGCAATGTCGAAGATCGATGCTTCCGCTTCAGCGACGGCGATCAGCCGGCGAATTTCGGCTCCGGCAAACCCGGGGTATCGACTTGCATCGCGAACAGCCCGCCCGACTGCGGCAGTCGCGCGAGCTCATCCGGCTCGCGATTCTGACGCGCCGTCGTGACGTAGAGGGTGCGCATCTCCGGGCCGCCGAATGCGCACATGGTCGGACACATCGCCGGCAGCGCGTATTCGGCGAGGCGCTCGCCTCGCGGCGACAGTCGCACGACCTTGCCGCCGCGATAGAACGCAATCCAGTAACAGCCGTCGCTGTCGACCGCCGCGCCGTCGGGCCGTTCGGTCTCCCCGTCGAAACGCGCGAATTCGCGCTTGCCGCTGACGGTGCCCGCGACTTCGTCGAATGCATACGCATTGACCGTGCGCGTCGGCGTATCGGCGTGATAGAGCGTGCGCCCATCGGGACTCCAGGCGAGCCCGTTCGATATCATGATGCCGTCGAGCACACGGGTCAGTGCGAAATAGCCGTCGAGGCAGTACAGCGCGCCGCTGGCCGCGTCGCGTCGCTCGTTCATCGTGCCCACCCAAAACCGTCCGCTGCGATCGGCGCGCCCGTCGTTGAAGCGATGGTGCGATGGATCATAGGGCGCCTCGGCCATGCGGTCACCGAGCCTGCCTGTCCGATCGATCAACCAGATGCCGTCGCGCAGCGCCGCGACGAATCCGCCGTGCTCGCGCAGCGCGAAGGAGCCGATCGACGAAGGCATCGGCCAGGCGACGTTTACGCGGGACTTCGGATCGAAGCGATTGAGCGACGGCCCATTGATGTCGACCCAGTAGAGTGCCTGCTCGTCAGGCGACCACACCGGGCATTCGCCGAGGCTCGCCCGGGCATCGAGCACGCACTCGAACGGCGATTCCATCTCGCGATCCCGCTGGCTTAAAACGTGCATCGTACAAGAAAACAAGCGCGCCCGGCGCTAAGCGTCAGCGAGCAACCGGCTTATCGGCCGCGGTACCTGCATTGCGGAACCTCGACAGCAATTCCTGCGCGCGCCCCACCATGAAGCCCATGTCGGAGCCTATCGCGACCCATGAGTATCCGTAGTCGATGAAGCGCGCCACCATCTCGGGGTTCGGCCCGATGATGCCCGACGGCTTGCCGGCACGCCGGCATGCCTTGGCGGCAGCGGCCAGATGCTCCTGCACCGCCGAATTCGTGATGTCCCCAAGGTGGCCCATCGACGCCGAAAGATCGCTCGGCCCGATGAAAATCGAATCGATGCCGGGAACGGCGGCGATCTCGTCCAGCTTGCCCAGCGCGGGCAGTGTCTCGATCTGCACGATCACGCAGATCTCCTCGCTCGCGCGCTTGAGGTAGTTGGACACGGTGCCGTAACGGCTGCCGCGATGCGTTCCGGCGACGCCGCGTACGCCCTCCGGCGGATAGCGCGTATAGGAAACCGCGCGCCGGGCCTCGTCGGCGTTCTGCACGAACGGCAGCAACAGCGATTGCGCGCCGGCATCGAGCGCGCGCTTGATCATCACCATATCGTTCCACGGCGGGCGCACGATCGCCTGCGCGGGCGTTCCAGCGATCGCTCGCAGGATGTCGATCATCTGCGGCGTGTCGATCGGCGTGTGCTCCATGTCGACGACGAGGAAGTCGAACCCAACGCAGCCGAGCGCTTCCGCGGTCGATGCCGCGCCGCTTCCGAGCCACGCGCCGAGCGGCGTGCGCCCGGATGCGATCGCGCGCTTGAACTGATTGATCGGAAGATCCACGAATGACTCCTCGTTCGGGTTGGCGAGCGGCCATTATCGCGCGGCCGAGCTATAATCGGCGCGAATGCTCTTAAGGGCTTGCGGGCCGGAGCGATCGTCGGCCGCAGGCCCTTAGCTTTTTCCCCGATGCGCACCCATTTCTCCCGTTCGGCGTTCATCGAAGGCGCGCGCGACATGCTGCCGATGACCGTCGGACTGATCCCGTTCGGCATCGTGTGCGGCGTCGGCGCGATCGCCGCGGGCGCCTCGCCGGTTGCCGCCCTCGCGATGTCGATGATCGTCTTCAGCGGCGCCGCCCAGATCATCGCCGCACAGTTGCTCGCTGCCGGCGCACCGTTTGCCGTGATCGTGCTTTCGTGCTTTGTCATCAGCCTCCGCTTCCTGATGTACAGCGCGGCGCTCGCGCCTTATCTCAAGCCGGTCGACCATCGCTGGCGCAACCTGGTCGCGTTCCTGCTGACCGACCAGGCGTTCGCGTCGTCGATACGGCGCTTTCGCGAGTCCTCGGACATCCGCGCCAATGTCTCCTATTTCGTCGGCGGCGGCTCCGTGCTCTGGCTGGCCTGGCAGATCGCGACGATCGCCGGGATCCTGGCGGGCGCCGTCATCCCGGCGTCGTGGCAACTGGAGTTCGTCGTTCCCCTGTGCTTTCTCGCCCTGCTCGCGCCGCTGCTGCACGACCGCACGGCGCTGATCGTGTTCGCGATCGCGGCCGTCGCGGCGATCGCGCTGAACTCGATGCCGATGCGCCTGTCGATGATTTGCGCCGGCTTGGCGGGCATCGTCGCCGGGGTCGTCGCCGACCGGGTTCTCGGGCGCGGCACGACGACGGAGGTCGAGCCTGGAAACTAGCCAGGTGCTGATCTGGGCGTTGATCGTCGTTGTCGGCGCGATCAACTTCGCCGCGCGTCTGTCGTTCATCGTGCTGTTCGCGCGCCGCGAGATGCCGCCGCTGCTGGCGCGCGCTTTGCGCCATGTTCCGGCAGCAATGCTGACCGCGATTGTCGTGCCGGCGATCGTGTTTGCCGCGCCGGGCGAGTTGGCCCTCAACGCCGGCAACGTCAAGCTGATCGCGGCGCTCGTTGCCGGCTTCGTCGCCTGGCGCTGGCGCAACACGCTGTTGACCATCGCCGTCGGCATGGGTGCGCTCTGGCTGTTGCAGCGCTTTGTGGGCTAATATCGGACCAGGAGAACGACGATGCAGCCGATTCCGCCCGACGGGGAAATGACGATGCGGTTCGAGGGCACCGACACTTATGTCGCGACGCCCGATCTGATGCTTGCGGTCAACGCCGCAGTGACGCTGGCGCGGCCGCTGCTGATCAAGGGCGAGCCCGGCACCGGAAAGACGATGCTCGCCGAGGAGGTTGCGCGGGCGCTTGGCAGGCCGCTGATGCAGTGGCACGTCAAGTCGACGACCAAGGCCCAGCAAGGGCTGTACGAGTACGACGCAGTGTCGCGGTTGCGCGACTCGCAGCTCGGCGACGAGCGCGTCGCCGACATCGCGCATTACATCAAGCGTGGCGTTTTGTGGCAGGCGTTCGACTCCGAGCTGCCGGCAGTCGTGCTGATCGACGAGGTCGACAAGGCCGACATCGAATTCCCGAACGATCTGCTGCGTGAGCTCGACCGGATGGAGTTCTACGTCTACGAGACGCAGGATACGATACGTGCACGCCACCGTCCGACGGTCATCATCACCAGCAACAACGAAAAGGAGCTGCCCGACGCGTTCCTTCGGCGCTGTTTCTTTCATTACATCCGGTTTCCCGACAAGGCGACGATGGCACGCATCGTCGACGTGCACTTTCCCGGACTGAAAAAAGCCCTGCTGCAGGAAGCATTGGAGGTTTTCTTCAATCTGCGCGACATCCCTGGACTGAAGAAAAAACCGTCGACGTCCGAATTGCTCGACTGGCTGAAGCTCCTGCTGGCCGAGGACATCCCGCCCGAGGCGCTGCGCAGCAGCGACAAGAAGGTCATCGTGCCGCCGCTCTACGGCGCGCTGCTGAAGAACGAGCAGGACGTTCACCTGTTCGAGCGCGTCGCGTTCATGGCGCGGACGGGCCGCTAAAGCCGCGTCATGGCATTCATCGAGCCGGTGACGCTCAAGGGCGCGCACGCGACGCTCGAGCCGCTCGAGTCCGGGCACGCGGCTGCGCTGCGCGATGCCGCCGCCGACGGCGAACTTTGGCGCCTGTGGTACACCTCGGTCGCGCCGCCGGACCAGATCGGCGATTACATCGCGCGTGCGCTCGACATGCGCGAGCGCCTCGGAGCGATGCCGTTCGCCGTGCGCCACAACACCACTGGTCACGTCGTCGGCTGCACGCGCTATTTCAACGTCGATGCGGTCAACCGGCGCCTCGAGATCGGACACACCTGGTATTCGAAGCGCGTGCAACGCACGGCGATCAACACCGAATGCAAACTGCTGCTGCTGACGCATGCGTTCGAGGCCCTACAGTGCATCGCGGTGGAATTCCGGACGCACTGGTTCAATCACGCTTCGCGGGTTGCGATCGAGCGGCTCGGCGCCAAGCAGGACGGCGTGCTGCGCAACCACCAGCTGTTGCCCGACGGCTCGAAGCGCGACACCGTCGTATTCAGCATCATCGACGGCGAATGGCCGGCGGTCCGACGGCATTTGACGTTCCTGCTCGACCGGCCGCGGTAGCGATCTTGCTGATCGACTTTTTCCTGCATCTAAAATCGTCGAAGCTGCCGGTCAGCACGCGCGAGTTTCTGACGCTGCTCGACGCGCTGAAGCATGACGTCGTATCGACCAGCATCGATGACTTCTATTTTCTCGCGCGCACCTGCCTGGTCAAGGACGAGGCGCTTTACGACCGTTTCAATCTCGCGTTCGGTGCATATTTCAAGGGCGTCGAGGGCGTGCTCGACATTCACGCCGACATTCCTGAATCGTGGTTGCGCAAGATGATCGAAGCCAATCTGACCGACGAGGAGAAGGCGATGGTCGCTGCTCTCGGCGGCTGGGATCAGCTGATGCAGACACTGCGCCGGCGGCTGGACGAGCAACGGGGACGGCACCAGGGTGGATCGAAATGGATCGGCACCGCGGGCACGAGCCCGTTCGGCGCCTACGGCTATAACCCCGAAGGGATACGCATAGGCCAGCAAGGCGGTCGCAGCCGCAGCGCGATCAAGGTCTGGGACGAGCGCACGTTCCGCAACCTGGACGACTCCGTCGAGATCAACACCCGCAACATCAAGATCGCGCTGCGACGACTGAGGCGCTTCGCGCGGCAAGGCGTGCCCGACGAGTTCGATCTCGACACGACAATCGAGCGCACGGCGCGCAACGCCGGATGGCTCGATGTGCAGTTGCGGCCCGAGCGCCGCAACCGCATCAAGGTGCTGCTGTTCCTCGACGTCGGCGGCTCGATGGATCCGCACGTCCAGGTCTGTGAAGAGCTTTTTTCAGCGGCGAAATCCGAGTTCAGGCACCTCGAGTATTTCTACTTTCACAACTGCGTCTACGATCATGTCTGGCGAGACAACCACCGCCGCCGCAACGAGCGCATCGCGACCTTCGACCTGCTGCACAAGTATGGCGGCGACTGGAAGCTGATCTTCGTCGGCGATGCGGCGATGAGCCCGTACGAGCTGGTGCAGCCCGGGGGCAGCGTCGAGTATGCCAACGACGAGCCCGGCGTGGCCTGGCTCGCGCGGCTGATTGCGGCGTACCGCCATGCGATCTGGCTCAACCCCGAGCCGGAGCGGACCTGGCAATACACGCGCTCGACGCAGATGGTGCAGGAGCTCCTCGGCCCGCGCATGTTTCCCCTGACGCTCGACGGCCTGCAGCGCGGCATCGCGGCGCTGCGCAAATAGCGTTGCCGGTTTCAGGCGGGGCGGCGAAGCGCCCGTTCCGAGGTCGCGGGAATCCAGCAGGAAGTATTAGATCGTTCGGCCCGCGAACGTCGGCGCCAGGACTTCCAGCGCATCGAGCCTGGTCGATGGCTCCTTGATCGTGATCCGCCACAGCGTCCGCGGATCGTCAGGATCGGTCAGGGTCGCCGAATGCAGCAGCGATGCGTTGTCCCAGATCACGACATCGCCGACACGATACGGGTAGCTGATCATGTATTTCGGTTGCGTCGCATGCGCTGCGAGCTCGTCGAGGAGCGCAACGGCTTCGTCCTCCGGCATCCCGACGATGCCGTACGAGCTGCCCGATACCGCGTACAGCGCCTTGCGGCCGGTGACCGGATGGGGACGCACCAGCGGATGCGTGATCAGCGGCATCTTGGCCTTTTGCTCGTCGGTCAGCGGCGAGGCCGCGACGCGGCTCATTTCGTCGGCCACCTTGCGGTTGCCGTAGTGATGGACGGCGATCATCGGCGCGATCCGCCGCTTCATCGACTCGGAAAGCTCGTCGTACGCGGCGTACTGGTTGGCGAACAGCGTATGGCCGCCGGCTTTCGGCACTTCGATCGAATAGAGCATCGTCGCGCGCGCCGGAACCTGCAAATACGAGTAGTCGGTGTGGAAGTAGGTTCCGGCATCGGCGAGTCCGATCGGCTGTCCGTTTTTCTTTCGATTCGACAGGATCAGGATGTTCGATTCTTCCGGATGATGGAACTGGTCGATCACGTGCGGCTCGGGGGGGCCGAAGCGGCGTGCGAACGCGAGATATTGCTGCGGCGTCAGCCGCTGGTCGCGCAGGACCAGCAGCTGCCCGCGGAAGAACGTCTGCTCGAGCTCGGCGAATTCTGCAGTGGAAAGCGGGCGCGAGGCATCGACAGCGGAGGTTTCCAGCCCGAAACCCGGGGCGAGCGGTTTCGTTTCCATCACGCGTTTCCTATTTCAGAAACTCGGGGCGAATCAATCTTGGCAGGAGCAGCGGAATATCCGGCCAGATGATCAGGGCTGCAAGGACGACCAGCATCGGGACCAGCATGATCATCGTGTCTTTGAGCGCATATCGCAACCGGACCTTGGCGATGGCACAGGAAATCATCAGACACAATCCATACGGCGGCGTGACGAGCCCGAATGCGAGCGCAACGATCCCGATGATCGCGAAGGACACCGGATGCATGTGCACCGAAGCGGCGAGCGGCTGCAAGGTGGTGCCGACGATGATGATAGCCGGAATCGCGTCGAGGAAGCACCCGACGACCAGAAAGACGAACGCGATGAAGAAGCCGACGCCGATGAGTCCCAGTCCCCACGACGTCACGTTCTCGAGCAGCGCCCGGGGAATCTGGAAGTAGGCGAGCAGCCACCCGAACACCGAGGCCGTCCCGACGCAGAAGAGCGCGATTGCCGACAATTTGCCGGTTTCGAGGAGACAATCCCACAACTTTTTCGCGTCCATCTCGCGGTAGAAGAAGACCGAGAGAACGATTGCATACAGCACGGCAGCCGCGGCCGATTCCGTGGCGGTGAACCAGCCGAGCAGAATGCCGCCGACGATGATGAATGGTGTCATCAGCGCCGGCACGGAAACGGCGGCCGCCGTCAAGAACTCCTTGAAGGTCGCGCGCCGGTACGTCGGGTAATGGCGGACCTTGGCGTAGACATGGACGGTGGCCATTTGCGCGAGACCGATCAGCAGGCCGGGGATGACACCGGCGAGATACAGCGCGCCGATCGACACCGACAGCACACCGCCCCAGACGATCATCAGGATCGACGGCGGGATAATCACCGCCAGCACGGCAGACACCGCGGTGATCGCGATCGAGAACGAGAGGTCGTAGCCCTCCTTGACTTGCGCCTCGATGAAGATCTTGCCCTGGCTCGCCGCGTCAGCCGTCGACGACCCGGAAATGCCGGCGAAGAACACCGACAGCAGCACGTTGATCTGCGCCAGCGCACCCGGAAAGTTGCCCACCATCGTCCGCGACAGCAGGACCAGGCGATCGGTGATGCCGCCGACATTCATCAGATTCGCCGTAAGCAGGAAAAACGGCACCGCGAGCAGGATGAACGAGTTGTAGGCCTTGAACGTCGTGTTGAATATCACCATCGGCGAGAGCCTTGGCTCGATGAACAGCACGGGCAGGCACGCGAGGCCCAGCGCGAACGCCACCGGCACGCGCAGGATCAGGAAGAAGAAGAAAGCGCCGAACAGCCACATGGCCGCCACGGCGGGCGTGAGCGCCGCGCCCGTCATGGGTGGACCCCCACGCTCACTTCGTTCGCTGCCCCCAAGGGGGCGCAATTCGCGCCTTGGGACGGCCCGGCGGCACTCATGAGCCCCCCCGAAGCGAACTGCGGTCGCCTCCCCCCGAGGGGGCCGCCGCGCCCTTGGGGCGGCCCTGCGGGCGCGGCAAACTCGTTCTGGCCCTCATACGACGCTGCCCTTGGCCAAATCGTGCTGCGGCGGCTCGTCGCCCGCGCCAGGTCCGAAACGCACGATGCGAATGTCCTCCCTTATGCGCTCGCCGCCGAACAGCAGCCAGGTGATTCCCGTCAGCGGCCACGCGATGAAGAGAAAGGTCATCGGCATCTCCGCGAGTTCCGACTGCTGGTTCCAGCCGAACGACACGAACCGAAACCCGTACCAGACGAACACTAGCGCGAAAACCAGGACGAATACGGTGGAGACGACGCGCAGCAGGGCGTTGGCGCGCGGCTGCAACTCGGGCCACACGTCGCATTCGAAGTGAGACGCGTCGCGTACGCCGATCATCGCCCCCAGCATTACCATCCAGATGAAGAAGAAACGCGCCATCTCCTCGGTCCAGATCCAGTTCGGAAGGAGGCCGGTATTGCGCGCGATCATCTGGATCGTCACGGGCACGATGAGAATCCCCACGCTCGCGCCCAGGAGCACGTTGAGCACCCGGTAATAGCTATCGAGAAACTTGCGCATGCGCCACCCCAGGGATCTCGCCGCATCGCGGCAAAAAAAGACCGGCGGAAGCGTCGCCTCCGCCGGATCCTCCTACAGTTCCTACATCGCGTTGATCTTGGCGTAGATGGCTTCCGCGCCGATGTCCTTCGCGTATTCGGCCATCACCGGATCGGCCGCCTTCTTCATCGCGGCGCGATCAGCGAACGGGATCATCTTGAGTTTTCCGGCCGCCTGCATCGCCTCGAGCTTCTTCTGGTCTTCGCTCGACTCGATCTGGCGCCCGTAGATGCCGGCCTCCTTGCCCGCCCGGAGGATCGCGGCCTGCAGGTCCGGTGGCAGCTTCTTGAAGGTCTTGCCGGAGAAGCAGATCGGCCGGATCGTGATCGCGTGCTGCGTCATGTTGAGGTTGGGACCGACTTCGTAGAATTTCATCGTCTCGACGCCGGCGGCTTCGTTCTCGCCGGCCTGGATCACGCCGTTTTGGATCGCGTTGTAGATCTCGTCGTAGGCGATCACGGTCGGCGACATCCCCGCGGCGGCGAAAGTCTTGCTCCAGATGGGCGCCCCTTGGACGCGGACCTTGAGCCCCTTCATTTCCGCCATGTTGTGCACGGGCTTGTTGGCGAAGATGTTGCGCGTGCCGCCGCCGGCGAAGCCGATCAGCATCACGTCGCCCTTGGCGTAGACCTCGTCGGCGATCGGCTTCAGCGTGTCGGCGTCCAGCACCTTGTTCCAATGATCGAGGTCGCGGAACAGGAACGGCGCGTCGATGAACGGTGCGGCCTTCGAAAACGTCGACATATGCGCCGGCGACACAATGCCGTAGTCGACCGAGATCCCCTGGTTCATAAAGGCGAAGTAGTCCTTCTCGAGGCCCAATTCGCTGTTCTTGTGCAGCACGAAGTTGACCGGCTTGCCGTAATACTTCTTGACCAGCTCCTCGAATTTCACCAGGGCCCTGTTAAACGCATGATCGTCGTTGAACTGGACGGCGCCGTGCAGGGTGATCGCTTGTTGAGCGGATGCACTGAAGGACAGTGCAAGAGCGCATGCGGCAAGGCAGCGCGCAAGCGCGCCGATATAGGAAGACATCGCTTCTCCTCCGGGTTGTGGGCTATTAAACGGCCCGGATCTGCGCCCGGAGCCGCCGGTACGATAACGAACCATCTGGTAAGGTGGTCAGACCGCATTCAACGCTTTGGCCGGCGAAGTGTCAATGCCAGCTTTGCACAAAGACCGTTTCAGGATTCAGCAATCGTCCGCCAACGCGCGGTGTAGAATCGTCGCGATGACACGACGCTGCCGCCTCGCAGTCACGCTCGTCACCTTGGCGCTGCATTTGCTCGCGCCGGTGGGTGCCCATGCGGCGGCCCGGCCAGCCGCCGATTCGAGCGACTACTGCACGGCGGCGCGCTATGACGTTCAGTCGGGTAACGGCGCGCTCGCACCGCAGCGTGCGGCGAGCGCGGATTCCGGCGTTCCCGCGCCCCGACCGGACCATTCCCCGCATTCGCACTGCCCATCGTGTCTGGGCACGTTCGTCGTCGTGGCGATCCCACCTTCGGCGGCGCCGCTCGTTGCGACTCCGCGCTCGCTCGACAGCGTGCCGACGGATGCGGCCCGCACCGTCATCGCAGCGCAACCCGCGCTGCTGCCGCCGCTGCGCGGTCCTCCCTCGCTCCTCTTCTAGGCTTCCACCGACCGCGGCCGGCAAATCGGCCGCGGCTTGCGGTCGATCGCGCGTGCGCAGCGCGGCATGCGCGATCGATCGCATTCGAATCCAACGGGGACCGTCATGACAAGAATCCTGGCCATCGCGGCCGTCGCCGCAATCGCTGTTGCGAGCGGCGCATCGGCACACGAGTATCAACTGCGAGCGCTGCGCATCGACCATCCGTTTGCCCGCGCGACGCCTCCCGGAGCGCGCTCCGGCGGCGTTTTCCTGAGCGTGGAAAACAAGGGCGATCGAACCGATAGGCTGCTCACCGTATCGACGCCGGTGGCCGGCACCGCCGAGCTGCATCAGATGGTGATGGATGCCGGCGTGATGCGCATGCGCGCGGTCGCGGGTCTCGACGTCAAGCCCGGCGACCGGCTGGTGCTGCAGCCCGGCGCTTATCACGTGATGCTCACCGACCTCAAGCGACCGCTGCAGGCGGGCGAAACCTTTCCCCTGACGCTTGGGTTCGAAAAGGCGGGATCGATCAAGGTCGACGTCGAGGTCGAGAGCATGGCGGGCGGCGCCATGCATCCCCATACCGTGCGTTGAACCGAACATTCGCGCCTGCCGCATCGGTGACATGCGGCCAATGAAAGGGACGTATCCATGAACACGAAAAATAGACGATCGATCGCCACGCCGCTGACGCTGGTCGCGGCAGCGACGGCCGTCCTGTCGGCGGAATCCGCGGCGGCGCACGGGCTCGCCGGCAAACGTTTCTTCCCGGCGACGCTGGCGACCGACGATCCGTTCGTCGCCGACGAACTGTCGCTGCCGACGATCGAAAGCCGCAAGATGCCGGCGAGCGGCGACGAGGCGGCAACACGCGAGACCAGCTATTCGGTCGACGTGTCCAAGCGTCTCACCGACAACCTGGGTGTCGGTTTCGGTGCGGTGTACCTCGTGCTGCAGCCCGACGGCAGCGACACGCAGCGCGGCTTCGACAACCTGGCGGCGAGCATCAAGTACAAGTTCTACCAGAACGACGAGCGCGAGACGATCCTCTCGGCGGGCGTCGACTGGGACATCGGCGGCAGCGGCGCGAAGCGGGTCGGTGCCGAATCGTTCAGCACCCTGACACCGGCGCTGTTCTTCGGCAAGGGTTTCGGCGATTTGCCCGAATCGATGAAGTTCATGCGCCCGCTCGCCGTGACCGGGCTCGTTGGTTTGGGGATTCCGACCCGCTCGGGCACGACCTCGACCAGCGATGAGGGCGAGGTCAGTGTCGAGCGTCATCCGCATACGCTGGAATGGGGCTTCGCCGTCGAATACAGCCTGCCGTACCTGCAATCCTTCGTGCAGGACGTGGGCCTGCGCGAGCCGTTCAGCCGGATGATTCCTATCGTCGAATTCGCGATGTCGACCGCGCTCGATCGAGGCGCCAGCGGGACTACGGGTACGGTGAATCCCGGCATCATCTGGGCCGGTCGCTACGCGCAGCTCGCCGTCGAAGCCGTCATTCCGGTCAACAATCGCAGCGGAAACCGCGTTGGCTGGATCGCGCAGCTGCACTTTTTCCTCGACGATCTTTTTCCGGCGACGATCGGCCGTCCGGTCTTCGGGCGCTGACATGCGGATCTTGATGCCAGTGCTCGCTTATGCATGCGCGTCGGCGCTGGCGTCGCCGGCTTCCGCGCATGCGTTCCTCGATCACGCGTCGCCCGCCGTCGGAAGCACCGTCCATGCGCCACCAGCGCAGGTGAAATTGTGGTTTACGCAAAAGCTGGAGCCGGCGTTCAGCAAGGCGCAAGTAACGGACTCGTCGGGTAAGCGCGTCGACCAGGCGGATGCCCGGGTCGATGACGGAGATCGCACGGTGCTGACGGTGTCGCTGCCGCAGCTCGCGCCCGGCCGATACCGGGTGAAGTGGCGCGTCCTGTCGGTCGACACGCACGTCACCGAGGGCGACTACAGCTTCGATGTTGCGCGCTAGGTCATTGCGCCGCTCCGTATTGCGCGCATGGCGATGAGCGGCCTGCTGGCATCCGCCCGCGCCGTCCACTTCGCCGCGACCCTGTGGCTGTTCGGCGAGCTGCTGCTGGCGTGCGCACTGTCGGCACGGCGACGAAGCGGTTCGCCCCCCGGTCCCGGCGAAGCGCTGCGGCGACGGCTTTTGCCGGTCGCACGCTGGTGCATCGCGATCGGCATCGCCTCCGCCGTGGCGTGGCTCGCCGCCGTCGCCGCGACCATGAGCGGCCTTCCGCTGTCGCAGGCGATCGAGCCTTCGACGCTCGGTGTAGTCGTCGTCGACACTTTGTTCGGCAAGGTGTGGATCGCGCGCTTCGGTCTCGCATGGGCGTTGCTGTTCGTCTTGTCGCGGCGAAGCGCGACGCTTGGCCCGCGCGGGCTCGCAGCGTCGGCGCTCGTCGCAGGCGCGTATCTCGCCAGCCTCGCGTGGACCGGGCACGCCGCCGCTGCCGAAGGACCGTGGCGCGGTGGACAGATCGTTTCGGACGTCGTGCATCTACTCGCTGCCGGCGCGTGGCTGGGCGCGCTGCCGGCATTGGTCTACGTGCTGGGCAATGCGCAATCGGTCCAGGATGCGGCATGGGCGGTTAGGCGCTTTTCCAGTCTGGCGATCGTAGGCGTCAGCGTGTTGATCCTCAGCGGCGTCGGCAACAGCTGGTTCCTGGTCGGCAGCGTCCCGGCGTTGTTCGGCACGCGATACGGCATGCTGCTGCTCGCCAAGCTCGCGCTGCTCGCCGCGATGCTGTCGCTCGCCGCGGTCAACCGGCTGATCCTGACCCCGCGGCTTAGCGCCGGCGATCGGCCGGCATTGCGTGCGCTGAAGCGCAACACGACGGTCGAGATCGCCGTCGGGCTGATGGTGGTGGCCATCGTCGGCGTGCTGGGCATCACGGTGCCGGCCGCGCATCAATCGACGCTCTGGCCTTTCGCGCATACGTTGAGCTGGGCACCGGCGCGGGAATCGGCGACGACTCTTTGGTTGCTGCTTGCCGCAGGGCTCGTCGCCGCCGCCGGCCTTGTTGCTCTGGCCGCCGGCGCGCGCCGCCGCGTGTGGCGGCCGGCCGCGGTCGGCCTGATCGGTATCGGGGCATCGACCATTGCCGGCGCATGGCTGCTCATCGTCCCCGCCTATCCGCCGACCTACGCGGGTTCGCCGCTGCGCTACTCGACCGGTGCGATCGCCGATGGCGCCCGCCTGTTTGCCGCGCATTGCGCCGCTTGCCACGGCAGTGACGGGGAGGGATCGATGGCCGGATCGGCGGTCGCTGTACCGAGCCTCGTCCGGCACGCCGCACGCCACCGTGCGGGCGAACTCTATTGGTGGATTGCGCATGGCCGCGCGGGAACGGCGATGCCTTCGTTCTCGCCACCGCTGGCCAGCGAAGAGGTCTGGACCATCGTGCAGTTCCTGAATGCGCTGTCCGACGCCGCCGATTTTGCCGGCAACCACCCAGCGACCGTCATGACCTCGCCGGTGGCCGCGCCCGACTTCAGCTTCGAGCTGCCGCAACGGGGCCAGCAGACCATCGTGCGACCGGACGCAGACGAGGACGTGCTGGTCGTTCTGTATTCGTTGCCGGATTCGCTCGCGCGCCTGCGCTCGCTCGCATCGCAGCGGCATGCGTTCGACGACCGGCGCATTCGGGTGCTGGCGTTGGCGGCAAGCGCGACCGACGCACAGATAGCGGTGGGGCAAATTCCCGGCGGCGACGCGATAGTGGCAATCGTCGCGCCCGACGTCGCAGTCGTTTACGCGATGTTCGCCGCGCGGAATCGCGCCGCCGCCCGTCACGCCGAATTCCTGATCGACCGGCGCGGGCGCTTGCGCGCGCACTGGCTCGGCGTGCCTGCGCCAGGCGACGATCGAGATCGCGAAATTTTCGCCGCGGCGCAAGAGCTCGGCGGCGGAGGGCTGCCGCCACCGCCGTCCGAACATGCGCACTGACCGCAGATGCGGGCCGCGGCCCCTTCCGGCACTCCCGGTAGAATCGCAACATGAACGCTAGTCGGTCGACAACGCTCGCCGGTCCCGCCGCATCGCGCGCAGCCGATCGTCGCGCGCCGCAAGCGGTGGCGATCTGGCTACTGGTCTGTTGTGCGCTGGTCTTCGCGATCGTCGTCGTCGGCGGCGTGACCCGGCTCACCCATTCGGGACTGTCGATCACCGAATGGCAGCCGATCGTCGGCACGCTGCCTCCTCTTTCGGCGGCGCAGTGGGACGAGGCCTTCGTCAAATACCAGGCAACGCCGGAATACCGTCAGGTGAACAAGGGCATGAGCCTCGAAGCATTCAAGTCGATATTCTGGTGGGAATACGCGCACCGGTTGCTCGGCCGCGCCATCGGTGCTGCGTTTGCGTTGCCTCTCGCGTGGTTTGTCATGCGGCGCAGATTGCCGTCAGGACTTGCCCTGCCGCTGCTAGCGATCTTCGCGCTCGGCGGCCTGCAGGGCGCGCTCGGCTGGTACATGGTGCAAAGCGGGCTGGTCGACGACCCGCGCGTGTCGCAGCTTCGGCTGGCCGCGCACCTCGGACTTGCGCTGCTGATTTTCGCGGCGATGTTCTGGCTGGCGCTGTCGCTGCTGCGCCCTGAGTCCGAAGCGCCGCCCGTGCCGAGCGCCCCGGTATCGCGCCGTGCTGACGCGCTTCAGCGGTTCGCGTTCCTGGTCGTCGCGCTGGTGTTCGTGCAGGCGCTCTCGGGCAGCCTTGTCGCGGGAATCCGCGCCGGCTTCGCATACAACACATTTCCGATGATGAACGGCCGGCTGGTGCCACCGGAGATCCTGGCGCTTCTGCCCTGGTATCGCAATTTCGTCGACAACATGGCGACCGTGCAGTTCGATCACCGCGCGATCGCCTGGCTCCTGGCGCTGCTGATCCCCGTTTTCTGGCTTTTCGTGCGTTCGCAGACGGCCGCGCCGCGCGTCGCGCTGGCGGCCAACCTGCTGCTGGCGGCGCTGCTGTTGCAGCTGGTCCTGGGCATCGCGACGCTGCTGCTGGTTGTGCCTGTGCCGCTCGCCGCAGCGCATCAGGCCGGCGCCGTGTTGTTGTTCGCCGCGGCGCTCAATGCCGCGTATGCGCTGCGCATTCGCGGGCGTGGCCAGGAAGAACGCGCATGAGCAAGTCCGGAACGCGCGGGCACGCATTTGCATTCTGCCTCCCCAGGGAGGATCATGACGGCCCGATGCGCAAACGAGTCCACCATGACTGAGCCCGCCAAGCTCGACGAACCGCTGGCCGATGCCGATTACGACGAGCTCGAAGCCTTCCTGGCATCGAACGGTGTACCGCAGGACTGCATGGACCTGGAAATGCTCGACGGCTTTTTGACGGCGATCGTCAGCGGGCCGGAGATGATCCAGCCGTCCGAATGGCTGCCTGTAGTCTGGAGCGACAGTCAGCGCAGCGTCTCGCCGGTCTTCGCCGACAACGAGCAGGCGGGCCGGATACTGTCGCTGGTCCTGCGCGTGCAGAACAGCATCGCGCGGACCTTGCGCGAATCGCCGACCCGCTTCAAGCCGCTGCTATATCACAGCGAAGACAACGTGAAGGGCGACAAGGCGCCGCCCGAAGCGAGTGCGTGGTGCGAAGGCTACATGACCGGCGTGCTGCTGCGCGAGGCGGAATGGGAGCCGATGTATTCGCAGGAAGACGCCCGCGACTGGATGCTGCCGATCGAGGCGCTGGCCTACGGCGATCACGATCCCGAATACCTGGATTGGGTCGACAGCGAGGAAAAGCGGCAAGGCATGATTGACGAGCTGCCGATCGCCGCCGTGCTCATCTATCGTTACTGGCAGGAGCGCAACCGGCCCGAATCGGCCAATCGCGCCGAGCGGCGCGCGCAGCGGCGGGAGACCTCACGAAAAGGCCGCCAGCGACTGCACTGACGGCCTCTTCAGGCCGGCCGCGGCACGGCCGGCTTTCCCGCGTGGTGCGAGGATTCCGTACTACTTACTGATCTCGTACTTACTGATGCAGAGGCACGTCGATCATCTCGACGCGATTCGCTTCGCGCAGGTCGGCGCTTTCATCCAGATCGCCGCGCCGGCTCGGCCGCGTACCCAGGGCCTTGAGCATCAAGGCCATGGCCAGCAGGACCACCGATCCGATCAGCAGGAAGGGTTGCCATTCGGCAGGAAGATCGGATGTCGCCGCGAATACTGGCGTCACGATCGATGTGCCGATCAAGGCGCCCGCGGCGAACGACGCCGCCTCTTGCACTCTGGTCGCTCGATGGTTCATCTGTGACTCCGCTTCGATTGATTGAACACGGCTTCACTTTAGGACCACGCCCTCGGCGCCGTAATCGGCGCGCATCCGATTTATGCGTAAGACGTGCTCCGACGCGGCGGCGAAACGTCGTCGCTGAGCGACAAAAATCAGTGCGGGCCGAAGCGGTAGGAGTCCATCGCGAGTGCGCCGGCCTCGAAGCCTTCGACAAAGCGCTCGACCTCCGCATTGTCGCCCGCGGCGCCCAGCGCAACGAACAGCGGCAGAAAATGCTCGTCGCTCGGATGCGCGCGCGCCGCCTCCGGCGCCTGCTCGCGCCAGGCGACCAGCGCGTCGACGTCATGCGCGATTAGCCGATCATTCAGCCATTCGGCGAACGCCTTTGCATAACGCAGCGGCTCCTGCCGGCGCGGATTGGACATCCAGTCGCGCAGGTTGTGCGTGGTGTGACCCGAACCGATGACCAGCACCGAGTCATCGGCCAGCGGCGCCAGCGCGCGACCGACGCGCAGATGATGCGCGGCGCCGAGCTCGGGCTGAATCGCGAGCTGTACGACCGGCACGTCGGCCTCGGGATACATCCAGCGCAGCGGCACCCATGCACCGTGATCGCGGCCGCGGCAACCGTCGACGCCCGCGGCCACGCCGGCAGTCTTGAGCAGCGCGACGGCTTCCTCCGCCAGCGCAGGGTCGCCGGGCGCCGCGTACTGCAATCGAAAGAGCTCGTCGGGAAAGCCACCGAAATCGTGAATGGTTTGCGGCGCCGGATTGCCGGTGAGCAACGGGATCGACGTCTCCCAATGCGCCGATGCGATCAGCACCGCGCGGGGGCGCGGCAACTCGCGTCCGAGCGCGGCCCACGCGCGACCTGCGGCACCCGGCTCGATCGCGTGCATCGGCGAGCCGTGCGACAGAAACAGCGTCGGAAGCCGGACGCTGACGCCGCGATGGCCGGCCGGATGACCGACAGTCGCCCTGGCCGAAGATTGTTCCATCAAGCGGCGGCCTTTACCGGCTCTTTGATCAGACCTTCGGCGAGCAAAGCCGCGCGCACATGCGGGCGCGCTTCCACTCGGGCCTTGTACGCCGCGACGACCGGCCACTTCGCAAGATCGATATCGACGAACGGTGACCAGCGCAGGATCGTGTACAGGTAGGCATCGGCGACAGTGAACTGGCTGCCCATCAGATAGTCGTTGCCGCCGAGCTGACTGGCCAGCCATTCGAGCCGCAGTCGGAGCTTGTCGCGCAAGATCGGCTTGTACTCGGCCGGCGTGGTGGGCGCGAAGAACGGGCTGTACTGCTTGTGCAGCTCGGACGTGATGAAATTCAGCCATTCCTGCAGGCGATAGCGCTCGAAGCTGCCCGCGGCCGGCACGAGCCGCAATTCCGGCTTGAGATCGGCCAGGTATTGGATGATCGCCGGTCCTTCGGTCAGCCGACGGCCGTCGTCGAGCTCGAGTACCGGGACATAACCCTTGCCGTTGATCGCATAGAAGTCGTCGCCGCTGGCAAGCGTGTGCGTTTTGGTGTCCACCTTGACCAGCGTTGCCGGCAATCCGGCTTCGAGCAAGGTGATGTGCGGAGAAAGCGAGCATGCGCCGGGCGAGTAGTAGAGTTTCATCGCGATTTCCTTTGGTGAGTTATCGGAAGCACTGTACCTAGTTCGACACGCATTCAGTCGGCACGTTGCAGCCGGAACGCGGCGCCGCGCAACGGCACGAGCGAGGCCAGAACAAAGCGGCCGCCGCCCAGCAGGCCGACGACGACGCCGGCGACGGCGAGAAACGCCGGATATTCCCAGCCCCCGTTGGGCGACGTGAAGAGCCAGCCGTTCCCCGAGTGGGCCCAGGCGGCGCCGAGCAGAATCGGGAGCAGGGCAAAGGAGACGGTGCGAGTGTAAACGCCGAGGACGAGCAGGACCCCGCCGACCAGCTCGGCGGCGATCGTCGCGTAGGCGAGCGGTCCCGGCAGCCCGAGCGACTCGAAAAACTGCACGGTGCCGGCAGGCGTGAAGACCAGGTACTTCAACAGCGCGTGCGCCACGAACATTATTCCGAGCGCGCCCCGCAGGAATAACGCCGCCACATCGGTGCGGTTCGAACCATCCATGATCGTATCTCCAGAAGACGCCTGAACCAGGCGTGGTGAACGAATGATCACCGTTGCTAGTAACAAGATAAATACGGTACCTGGCAAATGATTATTGTTAAATATGCAATAATCATGGGATGGATCGCTTGCAGGCCATCACGGCATTCGCCAAGGTCGTCGAGAGCGGCAGCTTCGTCCGCGCCGCCGAGCGGCTCGCGACTTCGGTCTCCGCCGTTTCGCGCCACGTCGCCGAGCTCGAGGCGCACCTCGACGTGCGTTTGCTCAATCGCACGACGCGGCGGCTTTCGCTGACCGAGAGCGGAAGCGTGTTCTATCAGCACTGCGTGCAACTGCTGGCCGATCTCGACGAAGCCGAGCAGTCGGCAAGCGCTTCGGCGATCACGCCGCGCGGGACCTTGCGCCTGTCGGCCTCGGTGACCTTCGGCGAGCGCCATCTGGCGCCGGCAATCGGCGCTTTTATCGAGCGTTATCCTGACATGCGCTTCGACGTCGAGCTTTCCGATCGCGCCGTCGACCTGGTCGACGAGGGATTCGACGCCGCGCTGCGCATCGGCGCCATCGGCAGCCAGAACCTGGTTGGGCGCCCGGTGGGCGAAACCCGTCTGGTGTGCTGCGCGGCGCCGGTCTACCTCGAGCGTCGTGGCGAGCCCAAGGGCCCCGAAGACCTGGCCGGACACGAATGCCTGACCTACGAGTACGCGTCGCAGCGCAATATGTGGCCCTTTCGCGAGCGCGATGGGTCGATCCGCCGGATCAAGGTCTCCGGCTCGGTGCACGCCAACAGCGGGCGGTTTCTCGAGGCGCTGGCGGTCGAGGGCCGCGGCATCGCCTACGAGCCCGACTTCATCGCCGGCCCGGACATTCGCGCCGGACGGCTGGTGCCGATTCTGATTGGGTTTCAGCCGCCGCCATCGACGATCCAGCTCGTCTATCCGAGCCGCCGGCATCTGTCGGCCAAGGTGCGCGCGTTCGCCGACTTCCTGCGCGAGCGCTTCGCCACGGCCGAGTGGATGCTCAAGTCCCCCGGCGCACCGGGCGAGCGTCGACCGCGGCGCTAGCGAAGGGTGCTCTGTGGAGCGATCAGGGCAGCTTGAGCTTGCCGGGCGCCGGAGGCAGACCGCCGCCCAGGCCCGGGCTTGCACCGGGCACCAGGATCGACGAAGACGCCTGGCGGCGCATTTCCTGCAGTTCCCGCATCGCGCGCTCGACGCCCTCCTTGGCCGCGTCGCCGTACTTCTGCACGGCTTCGCCCAGCGTTGCCGCCGGGATGTCGAAACTGATCGGTAACGGACCGACGTTGGTCAGGATCTGGGCTTCGCCGGTGTAGATCGTCGCCCGGGTCTGATCGGGACCGCCATCGCGAGTCACGGGGATGAGGACGCGAATGGTGCCGGCGGCACGATCGGTGTAGATTTCTTCGCGGAAGAGCGAAGTCGCGTCCATTTTCATGTCCGCCGTGCGCATTCCGGGATCGCTGGCCATGGGAACGTCCTTTGTCGTTGATTACAACGGCTAAGGATACTAAAAACCGCGGTGCTTTGCCGGGCGCGCCGGCTGGGGCGCCGGCGTGGTTGGCAGGCTTGGAATGGACAGAGGTTACAGACTGTTACATTGAAGAATACACTCAACACTCTTGCGTATTGGATTTGGAAGACAATGTTGGCTAACGGTCAGCTGAAACTTCGCCTGATCCGTTTTAGTCAAAGGTTCAGATTCGTTACGGAGGTTGCTATGAGAAAATTCATTATCGCGGCCGCATCCGCAATCGCGTTATCTTTCGCGGCGGTTCCTGCATTGGCCCAGCATGGCGGTGGCGGTCACAGCGGCGGCGGCCACAGCGGCGGTGGCTGGAGCGGCGGTGGTGGTAGCTGGCACGGCGGAGGCGGCGGCTGGCACGGCGGCCATTCCCACGTCACCGTCGGATTCGGCTTTGGCTACCCGTACTACTGGGGCTGGGGCTATCCGTACTATGGGTACTACGGGTACTACCCGTATGCCTACGGGTACCCATACCCCGCCGCGTACCCCTACGGCTATTACGATGATGGGTCTTCGTCGACCTATATCCAGCGCGACAGCGGAGAGGGCATAGCGCCTTCATATCCGGCGCCGCGCGGAGAGTTCTCGGCACCGCGCGACCAGTACTCGTACTACTGCACGAATCCGGCAGGCTATTTCCCGCAGGTCAACAACTGCCCGAGCGGATGGCTGACGGTGGTTCCGAACGCCGCGCCGCACGGTGCGCCGGCGCCACGCTGAGGATGAGTCGACGATGAATGCGATCAAGTACGTTCTGCCGTTGACGTCGGCGTTGCTGCTGGGCGCCTGCGTGACGGTGCCTACCGCCCCGACCGTCATGGCGCTGCCTGGCTCGAACAAGACGTTCGACGAGTTCCAGGCCGATGCCTATAGCTGCCAGCAGTTCGCGCAGCAGATGGTCGGCGGAGTTCCTGTCCAGGCGAACAACGCCGCGGCCGCGAACGCGGTCGGCGCCACGGCGCTCGGCGCAGCGGCCGGCGCCATCATCGGATCGGCGTCCGGCAACGCGGGAGCCGGCGCGGCAATCGGCGCCGGGACTGGCCTGCTGTTCGGCAGTGCGGCCGGAAGCAACTACTACTACGGCGGTTACTACCAGGTTCAGCGTCAGTATGACGGTGCGTACATGCAGTGCATGTACGCCAAGGGCAACCAGATCCCCGTCCGTGGCGCACGGCCTTATCAGGCACCGGCGCATACCCACTACGGCCCGCCGGCGTAGCGCCAGCGTTTCAGTCGCCACAGCAAGGGCCCGATGCTTCGGGCCCTTTCTTTTTCGCCGACACGCACGCTAATGCATAATCCTGCGATTGCGATGAGGACGTCGCAGCCGCCGGAGGATTCTTGACAGCTCGCGCGACGAAGCGAATGCGGTGGACGCTTGTGCTGCTCGCGCTCGCTTCGGGTTGCGCCGCAGGCGCCGCCGATCCGAACAAGGTGCTGCGGGTCGCATCACCCGACGTCGATACGCTGGACCCGCAACAGGCGACCACGATTCCGGCGCAGCGGGTCATTCAGGCGATCTTCGAAGGCCTGTACAACTGGGACTATCTGAATACTCCGGCCGGACTGGTGCCGGTAACGGCAACTGCGCCTCCGGAAATCTCCGACGGGGGCAAGACCTGGCGGATCAATCTCAAGCCGGGAATTCATTTCACCGACGACCCGGCGTTCCACCGCAAGGCGCGCGAGCTCATCGCCGACGACTACATCTACGCGATGAAGCGTCGGCTCGATCCCAATCTGAGCCGCGGCGGCGACACCGTGATGACCGACTTGATCATCGGTGCACGGGCGGCGGTCGATGCCGCCAAGCGGCCGGGCTCGAAATTCGACTACGATCGTCCGATCGAGGGACTGCGCGCGCTGGGCCGTTACGCGCTCCAGATCAAGCTCAACGCGATCAACTATCCGTCGGTCCAGATTTTCCTGACGGTGCAGGCGGTCGCGCGCGAGGTGGTCGAAGCCGCGGGCGGCGACATCCGCACGCATGCCGTGGGAACAGGCCCATATCGGCTCCGCGAATGGAAACGCGGATCGAAAATCGTGCTCGAAGCCAATCCGGATTATCGTCCGCTGAAATTTCCCGCGAGCAGCAACCCGGCGGATGCCGAGCTGGTGCGCAGCATGCGCGGCAGGACGCTGCCTCAGATCGGCGTCATCGACATCAGCATCATCGAGGAGGACACGACGCTGCTGCTGGAATTCGAGCGCGGTGCGCTCGACTATGTCGAGCTCCGCGCCGAGATAGCCAACCGTCTTCTCGCCAACGACAAGTTGAAGCCCGAATACGCGGCGCGCGGCATCGTCCGTCATGCCCGCCTCGAGCCTTTTCTCTTCTTTGTCGATTTCAACATGATCGATCCGGTCGTCGGCGGCATGAGCAACGACAAGATTGCGTTGCGGCGGGCGATCGCAATGGGGCTGAATACGCAGAACCTGATCGACGTGGTGTACGCCGGCCAGGGGCAGCCGGCCAACCAGATGATTCCTCCGGGGGTCAGCGGCCACGATCCGGGGGCGCCGGCGAAGTCGTTGTACGACCCCGCGGCCGCGCAAGCGCTGCTCGACCGTTTCGGCTACAAGAACCGCGACGCGGATGGATATCGCCAAATGCCGGACGGCAAGCCGCTGACGGTCGTCCTGTCGCTTCGCGCCGCTGCGATTTCGCGTGAAACGCAGACCTTGTGGAAAAGGGATATGGACGCGATCGGCATCCGGATCGATTTCCGCGTCGCTCCGTTCCAGGATTTCGTCAAGGACCTGATCGCCGGGAAATACCAGATGTCGGCCGCCGGCTTCGGCGGCGTCCCGACCGGCGATGGCATCCTCGAGCTGCTCGACAGCAGGCAGCCGCCATTCGCCAACCAGTCGCGGTTCAAGTCGGCGGAATACGATCAATGGGTCGATCGATTCCTCAGCACTCCGACGCCGTCCGAGCAGGTCGACGCCGCGCGCCACATGAACGAGATGGCGCGCGCCTACATGCCGCTGCTTCCGACGATATTTCGCCGCGAGAACGATTTCGTTCATCCGTGGCTGCAGGGCTTCCGGCCGCAGGTATTCAGCACCTACTGGCAATTCATGGACATCGACCTGGATCGCCGGAAGCGGGCCGGTTAACGCGTACCAGGCGCCCGAAGAACCCACCTTGTTGCGCCTTGCGCGCCGAAGGGAATTCAATGGACGACAAACCACGGCTAATGGCGCCTGCTGGCGCCTGCGATTGCCACATGCACGTCTACGATGGTCGATACAAGCCGGCGCCGACCTCGCTGTTCCCGCCGCCGGACGCGCCGCTCGACGTCTATCGCGCCGTGCAGCGCCAGCTGGGGCTCAGCCGAGCCGTCATCGTGCAGCCGAACGCGTACGCGTTCGACAATGCGTGCACCGAGGAGGCGGTCGCCGCGCTCGGCGCGAATGGACGCGGCGTCGCGACGGTGTCGCCCGAGATCGCCGATGCCGAAATCGAGCGGCTGACGCGCGCCGGATTTCGCGGCGCGCGTTGTTACATGCTCAAGGGCGGCCTGTTGTCGTGGGACGACGTTGCTGCCATCGCGACCAAAGTCGCGCCGTTCGGCTGGCATGTGCAGCTGCAGCTCGACGGACGCGACTTGCCGCTCCACGCCGACCGCATCGCCCGACTTGCCGCGGAGGCGGTCATCGACCACAACGGCAAGTTCCTCGAGCCGGTGCCGCCGACGCATCCGTCATTTCGCACGCTGCTGACCTTGCTCGACGGCGGCCGTTGCTGGGTCAAGCTGTCGGCGCCGTACGAAACCTCGAAATCGGGCCCGCCGGGCTACGTCGACGTCAGCGCGCTCGCGCGCGCGCTGGCTGCCACGAATCCCGAGCGCTGCGTCTGGGCAAGCAACTGGCCCCATCCGAATGCCCATCCGACGCCGTCGAACGCGCTGATGCTCGACCTGTTGCTCGATTGGGCGCCCGACGACGCGACGCGGCGCCGGATCCTGGTCGACAACCCGGCGCGGCTATACGGCTTCTGACTGCGCCTTTTCGCGGCGAACTGGCGGCGGCTGTCGAGTTCCGGTAGATTGCCCGATCGTCGCACCCGACAAGGAAGTCAACCATGCGCACGCTTGCGAGGCTGCTCGCGATCCTGTCGCTCTGCGCCGCCGCGACGGCGTCGGCGCAGGAATACCCGACCCGACCGGTAAAGATCATCGTCCCGTTCGCCGCCGGCGGCCCGGCCGATCTCTATGCCCGTTTTCTCGGGCAGCGGCTGGAAACCGCCCTCGGTCAGCCGTTCATCGTCGACGATCGTCCCGGGGCCGGCTCGGTGATCGGCACCGACGCCGTAGCGAAGAGCGCGCCGGACGGCTACACCTTGCTGGTGATGTCGAATACGCAGACCGTCAACGAATCGCTGTTGCCGAACAAGCCGTATGCGCTGATGCGCGATTTTGTTCCTGTCGCGCCGATCAACTATTCCGATCTCGTGCTGGTCGTGCATCCGGCGGTGCCGGCGAAGACTCTCGGCGAGCTGATCGCTCTCGCCAAATCGAAGCCGGGCAAGCTTAACTACGCATCGTCCGGCCCGGGCACGCCTTACCACATGGCGGGCGAGCTCTTCAAGGCGATGGCCGGCGTCGACATCGTGCATATTCCGTACAAAGGCAGCTCGCAGGCGCGCACCGATACGCTCGGCGGCCAGGTCGACATGATGTTCGACGCAGTGACCACGATGAGCGAGTTCGCGCGCGCCGGCAAAGTGCGGGCGCTGGCGACCAGCGGCAAGGTCCGCTCCTCGGTGCTGCCCGACGTGCCGACGCTTTCCGAAGCAGGCGTTCCCGGTTATGAGGCGGTGCTCTGGCTCGGAATCATCGCGCCGAAAAATACGCCGCCGGAAATCGTCCGGCGGCTCAATGCGGAGATCGTCAAGATCACCGCCAACCCCGGTGTGCGCGAAGAATGGGCGAAGCAGGGCGCAGTCGCGATGACGATGACACCGGACGAATTCGCTCGCTATCTCGGCGAGGACATCGCCAAATGGGAGCGCATCGTCAGGATTTCGGGCGCGAAGCCGGACAAGTAAGGCTTCGCGCGCGGGACGATTCGCGCGGGCATTCCGGCGAAGAAGCCAAATTCGATGACGAATCTGCACGTCCTCAGCGCCGGCGCCGCGCAAAGCCTGATCGAAACGCTTAAGCAGGAATTCGCCGCTGGCGACGGCATCGAGATTCGCGCCAGCTTTCACCCCGTCGGTGCCACGATGGAAAGACTTCTTGCCGGCGAGCCTTGCGACGTCGTCGTGCTTACGGCGGCGCTGCTGGACGAATTGGCGCGGGGCGGCGATGTCCGCCCGGAATCGATCGCCCCACTGGGACGTGTGCGTACGGCGATCGCCGTGCGTGAAGGCGACGCGGCGCCCGATGTGTCGACGGCGGCCGCGCTGCGCCGGCTTTTCCTCGCCGCAGACGCGATCTATCTGCCCGATGTCGAGCGGTCGACCGCCGGCGCGCATTGCGCGGCCATGCTGCGCACTATGGGTATCGGGGCCGAGACGGCGCCGAACTTGAGACAGGGGTCGAACGGCGTAGCTGCGATGCGCGAGCTCGCGCAAAGCCGCGCCGTCCATCCGGTCGGCTGCACGCAGGTCACCGAGATCGCATCCACGCCGGGCGTCACGCTGGTCGGCCCGCTGCCCGGGGAGTTCGAGCTCGCGACGCTGTACTGCGTCGCTGTCGCTGCGCGTGCGCAGCAGCCGGAATCGGCTAGGCGCTTTGCGGCGCTGCTCGCGGGGCCGGCTGCGTCCGAGCTCCGCCGGCGCTGCGGCTTCGACACCTGACCCCACGCCGGGCGCAACGGCGCGGGCGGCAAGAGCATCGCTTACACTGTCGTCGCTTAGCGTTAACGCGCCGCCTCGATGTCCGTCGCACCGCCCCGGCTGATTGCCCATCTCGATATGGATGCGTTCTACGCATCGGTCGAGTTGCTGCGCTATCCGGAGCTTCGCGGACGGCCGGTCGTCATCGGAGGAGGGCGGCGCCATCAGCCGGAAGAGATCGTCGATCCGGACACCGGGGGGATCGAGCGGCGTTTCGCGACCTTGCGCGGCTATGCCGGCCGCGGTGTCATCACGACGGCAACCTACGAGGCACGCGTTTTCGGACTGCACTCGGCGCTCGGGCTGATGAAAGCGGCGCAGCTCGCTCCCGACACGGTCCTGCTGCCCGTCGACTTCGACGCCTACCGTCGCTACTCGCGGCTGTTCAAGGCCGCAGTCGGCGCGCTGGCACCCGAAATCGAGGATCGCGGCATCGACGAGATCTTCGTCGATTTGACCGGTATCGTCCTTTCCGGGGCGAGCGGCGCGGACGATGGCTGGCTGCGCGCACGCGAGACCGGGCTCGCGCTCAAGCAGGCGGTGCGCCGCGCCACCGGACTGTCGTGCTCGATCGGGATCGCGCCGAACAAGCTGCTGGCCAAGATCGCCTCCGAGCTCGACAAGCCCGACGGCCTGACCTTGCTGCCGACGGACGACATCGCCGCGCGCGTCTGGCCGTTGCCGGCGCGCAGGATCAACGGCATCGGCCCGAAGTCCAGTGCCCGACTGCAAGTATTGGGCATACGTACGATAGGCGAGCTCGCGGCCGCCGATCCCGCGCTGCTGCTCGAGCATTTCGGCGCGCATTACGGCGCGTGGATGCACGAGGCCGCGCACGGCCGCGACGAACGCCCGGTGGTCACCTACAGCGAGCCGCAATCGATCAGCCGCGAGACGACGTTCGATCGCGACCTGCATCCGTCGCGCGACCGCGACGAGCTCTCCGCCATTTTCGACGAGCTCTGCGCCGGCGTCAGCGACGATCTCACGCGCAAAGGTTACGTCGGCCGGACGATCGGACTCAAGCTCCGCTACGACAATTTCAAGACGCTGACGCGCGACCGGACGATTCCCCAGCCGACGCAGGACGCGCGCACGATCCGGCGCGCCGCAAGCGAATGCCTGAAGCGCGTGCCGCTGGACCGCCGAATTCGTCTGCTCGGCGTCAGGGTCGGCGCGCTCTGCCGCGCCGACGAGGCGGCGCGTCCGGTAACGGTCGCGGCGGAAGAGCCGACGCGAAACCTGTTCGAGTAGCGCCAGCGACTAGGCGCGCGGCGCCGCGTTGGCCTCGATCCACTTTTCGAACAGCTGCAGGAACTTCTTCAGGAACTCGCGCGTGTCGTCGCTGGTCAGCGCGCCCTTGTCGTCGAACAGCTTCCCGGCGCCGCCGATGTAGGCCTCGTGCGGCAGCGCCGGCACGTTGAGAAACACCAGCGATTGACGTAGCTGGTGGTTGGCGCCGAACGCGCCGATCGCTCCGGGCGAGACGCTGACCACTGCGCCGGGCTTGCCGTTCCACGCGCTCTTGCCGTACGGACGTGAGGCGACGTCGATCGCATTCTTCAGGACGCCAGGCACGCCGCGGTTGTATTCGGGGGTCACGAACAGCACTGCGTCGGCGCGCGCAACGCGCTCCTTGAATGCGGTGACTTCGGCGGTCGGACTGGCCTCGAGATCCTGGTTGTACAGCGGCAGCTGGCCGATCTCCACGATTTCGAGCTTCAGCGTCGGCGGCGCCAGCGCTGCGATCCCCTTGGCCATTTTGCGGTTGAACGATTCCTTGCGCAGGCTGCCGACGATGACGACGACGTCGCGGGGGGAGTTCATTGGCGTTCCTTTCGTGGAATGAGCGGCGGGGACCGGCTGCCGGCCCGGAGACTATTTCGTGCGGTGCGGCGGAACGACCACGTCGGTGGCGCTGTCGATATCGCTCAGCGCCGTGTTCAGCATCGAAAGCGCCTGCTCGATCCGCCCCGCCGCAAGCGCGTCCCTGACTTCGACGATCAGCTGGCGCAGCTTCTGCTCGTAGGCTTCGGCCTGCTCGAGCTCGGCGACAAGGCGTTCGATCTCGGCTGACGCAGGGTGCTCGTTTTCGGGAGTCATGGCCTGGTGACGGCGTTTCGCACCGGCCCTGGTCGGCCGGAATCACAAGTAAAGTAGACGCGGCTATGGCCGCGCCGTCAACGCGCTTTGGCTGCGGCGCGTTTTTTCTTGACACCTAACCGGATCGATCGAAGCAGCCCGATACCTCCATGGACTTCATCTTGCGCAAACCGTTCCTCCGCCGCATGGCGATCGCCCTGGCGATGGTTGTCGTGCTGACC
>Ga0207677_10000293_pt1 | contig 37396 bp, 38 predicted proteins | sample KBSMisM42_FD_184311 | JGI IMG/M metagenome (GOLD analysis project Ga0207677, IMG submission 184311) | Miscanthus rhizosphere microbial communities from Kellogg Biological Station, Michigan, USA - KBS Miscanthus M4-2 (SPAdes) (version 2) | ecosystem: Host-associated > Plants > Roots >...
GCGGCAGCACCCGACCGGGCGCCGTTGCTTGGCCCGGCGGCCGAGCCGCCTCGTGCTTACTGGTTGGCGTGTGTCAGGGAGCAGTGCACGTTATGGCGCCCGGCCGGGTGAGCCGCTATGCCGTTAGGCCGACGAATCAGGCTTGTCGTCGCGGCGCGCTTCTCACGAGGCTCCGCGCACCTGCACGCTCAGTCCAATGAGCGGCTCACAGCCGTCGGCGGAAGGCGCAGCTTGTGAGATTGACGAACGCGAGGCACACCCGCTTCAGAGGTTCGGATGCAGCCCGCCTCAAGTCAACACGAACGTCGCTTGACAACGGCATGTGTTCAACCCACATTTGATACGCCGATCTTTGACAACCTAGTGGCCTCGTCTACACGCCTCTCTCACGTCATGGGTTGAGTGAGGCGGAGTCTTTCTTCGTTTCGGTCGAGCGAAAGCTCGATCGTTGGTGACAACGCCATCGTGGCGTATCACCTCAGTGTGTTGCGGAAACGTGACAAGTATGGAGGCACCCATGAACGCGAATCGGATCTTCACCCTGAAGATCGTTCGCCGAGCCCACCTCGTTGTACTGATGGAGCTCTGCGGATTCGTGGTCGTCGTCTGGAAACGACGGACCGCCCCTCGCTAATCAAGACTAGCTAAAGTCTTGCGGTTCAATGGGCACCTGTCAGGTTGAGAGTCGCGCAAGCTCTCCGCCAGCGTTTTATCCGGCTTTGCGCGCCGGAATACGGCGTGATGGTCTGTCGCATCGAACTGCGTTAAGTGAACTGATTACGTTGGAGTGGTGGCAGACGAGGCTGCAGGCTCCACGTAATCTTGCCAAAGCTGAAGGTAGCACCTCGAGTCACCGACAGCGGCGGGCTGCTGTGGAGAGCTTTTCATCGCGGCGACCGGTTCAGGCGTGATACCGCCACGCCATTAGGAGATTGCGGGACCGGCAGACGCGGCGAGTTACCGTCATCCCTCGCCACTCGTTTGGAAGATGACGCCACGCCCTTCCAGGCGTACGCAACGACAGTCCGTTTTACTTGCCCTATGAGGGCCATGCCGCTCAAGCGGCTATTCGGTACCCCACGTTATAGCGCTCGACTCGAAGGGCGACTGCTGAGGCGGTCGCCCTTTCCTTGTAGCTCCTTATCAGTTGTTCTCTGCGCAGATGGCGGCGGCCTAACTCGAGGTAGAACCCGGCGCGGCCCGGCTTCGGTCCGCCGGCCGAGCCGGCTCCTGAAGTCAAAAACATCACGGCGGCGCGCGGCCTGCATCGCGCGACTCACATGCGTGCACGCCGTGCGCCGCTCTGGCTTCGGCACGTGGGCCCTGGCCGCGCGGGTTAACCTCTGATCCGTTAGGCCGGCCACATCGCTGCGGCCATGTTCCCCCGCCCAAACCTCCACGACCTATCATGTCCAGAGGGTGGAACGGCCAGGAACGTAAGGAGGCCGCCTCACGGCGACATCTGTGAATGCTGGCCAAGGGCAGTCTGCACGTCTGCGGCACCGGGAATCCGTTAGGTCGACGACCTGTGAGCTGCTTGAGGCCTCTCCACGCCCGTGCGCCATAGGCTATCAAATGAACGTCGTAAGCGGGGGGGGCGAAATCGATGTGATTGGTGGGAGGCGTCCGATAGGGGCGGCATAGCGTTACAATTTCAGCCGTGCAGAAAAAGAAACTTCAGGTGTTCGTGTCCTCGACCTTCACCGATTTAAAAGCGGAACGTCAAGCAGCGGTAGAAGCCATTCTGACGGCAGGTCACATTCCTGCAGGAATGGAACTTTTTGCTGCAGGCGATGAGTCACAGATGGAGGTCATCCGACGCTGGATCAGCGAGTCCGACGTTTTTCTGTTAATACTTGGTGGTCGTTACGGCAGTCTCGAGCCCACAGCGGGCAAGAGCTATGTGCACCTGGAGTACGACCATGCCGTAGATCAACGAAAACCGTTCTTTGCTGTTGTCATCGAAGACGATACAGTCGAGAAGAGAGTAAAGGAGCTGGGCTCCATCGCTATCGAAACGGACAACAAGACCAAGTTGGCCGAGTTTAGAGCCATTGTTACATCCAGAATGGTTCGTTTCTGGCGAGATTCGCGTGACATAAAACTCGCAACTTTAGAGACGCTCGCTGATTTTTCAAGACGTGATGATCTCGTCGGTTGGACCAGAACCGACCAGCAGCTTGACGCATCTGCGGTAGCGGAGGAAATTGCCCGTCTATCGCGAGAAAACACGTCGTTGCGTTCGGAGCTTGCTCGCGTGGTGCAAACGCAGCAACAGACTATGTATCAGGGACTCACCTTTGAGGAGTATTACCAACTGCTTGCAGCGATTCCAATTGCGAACCTCACACCTACAATTCTAGACTTGGCGACCGAAACCGCCCGCGTATTCGGTGACGCCAAACCTGGCCTACTACATTTGGCTTGGGTTTTGTCGGCCCGTTTTCGTACTGGGTTCGACGCAACTCGCGAGGACTCTGTTCGTTTCTACTGTTACCGTTTAGGCGAGTTCGGGTTGCTGCGGGCTGCGAAGCTTGGTGATGAGCAAAGGTACTACTCTCTGTCAGACGCTGGTAATCAGTTCTTTATGCGCCTACGGATCGCTCGTGATGGTGTCAGGGCAGACGATTTCGTGATGTTTTAGGACCATCGGCGGCCTAACTCGAGGTAGAACCCGGCGCGGCCCGGCTTCGGCCCGCCGGCCGAGCCGGCTCGTTAAGTCAAAAACTGAACGGCGGCGCGCGGCCTGCATCGCGCGACTCACATGCGTGCACGCCGTGCGCCGCGTCGGCTTCGGCACGTGGGCCCTGGCCGCGCGGGTTAACCTCTGAGCCGTTAGGCCGATCAAAGCTCGTAGCCGAGGAGTTCCCTGCGCCGCCGGCGCCGAATAACAATTCCCGCGATGGGGGGCGCTCCACACCACATTCATCGTAGGGCCAACTGCCCAGTCCCTAGGCGCCTTAGTCAGTTTGCAAGGACGCACCGAGCGGCAAGGCCTTATCGTGAGTACAGGTCACAGTGACGAACGCTCGAAACACCAGCTTGTTGAAGTCCGAGACGTAGATGTAATAGTACCGCACGGCGAGAATGCCGCTGCATGCAAGCAATACTAACGGCAAGTAAAATGGAAACAGCCGTGCATCGTGCTCCAGAAGACGCCGATGCGCCAATAACCATACGAAGCAGTACGCGAATGACAGATAGAAAGACGCTGCCAGATTTCTAGCGAACGTGTAAATTGTCCGCCAGAACGAAATGAGCGAACGCAGATGTTCGGTTCGCTCAACGACGTAACAATAGCATAGCCAGAAGTTGTTGGTGCCTGCTGTGTCGACGTCCACCCCAAACGTTTCGCGAAATTGCGCACGATACAAGGCGAGAAACTGGTCGTCGAACGATCGCTGGATATCCATGATTTTGCTGATTGGTCTGACGATAAGGTCAAACATTACTGCGAATATCTTCATTAACGTTACGCGACGTTTGTACCATGATGCACGCCAGCCACGATCGCCTCCCCGCGCGCTAATGAGAAGCTTGACTAACGTGCCTGCGAGGAGTAGAAACCCCACGATGCCGGCGCACAAAAACAGCCAGAAACGCCCATGGTGCACAACAAACAGGGCGATATAGGTCAACACCAACGATGCGTTTAGCCAAAAGAACGCGCCCCGGTAGTACGATCGTGAAAAATTCGTAGCGTCATGGTCCAACGCATTCAATCTCAAGAGGTTTGCGCTGGGATAACCGATGCCTCGGTTTACCAAGGTGCGATCGATTACGAGGGCGGAGACGGACGCTACGACGTGCCCGACCACGTACGCTAACGCCACCAGCACCGTCGCCACGGCGAACACGCCGATCGAACTCTTCGAGTTGAACGCGAGCTCGAATAGCCTCGTGGCGCTTTCGAGAAGCGGCGCCTGAACGACGAACTTGGCCGAAGTGTCGTTGATCGCATCATTTACTAGGTACTCAAATAGAAAGGTGGAGACCATCATGGTGCCTCCGGGAGCTAGATAACCGAGAAGGTCGTATGGCGTTAGGTGGGTGCGAGAGCTCGACGTCAGTTCCATCAATGATTAGAGGGACGGAGGCGTCAAATTATCCGTGATGACGCCACCGACGGCCTAACTCGAGGTAGAACCCGGCGCGGCCCGGCTTCGGCCCGCCGGCCGAGCCGGCTCGTAAAATCAAAAACTGCACTGCGGCGCGCGGCCTGCATCGCGCGGCCTGCATCGCGCGACTCACATGCGTGCACGCCGTGCGCCGCGTCGGCTTCGGCACGTGGGCCTTGGCCGCGCGGGTTAACCTCTGAGCCGTTGGGCGGACTGGCCGGAGCACATCTCCGCTCCGTCCGCATTGTCATACTTCCGCACGAGGCGAGAATTCACGCGCGGCGTTCTCGCCGCGCAACGCCAACAGAGCACAGGCGTGCCGCAGACGCTTCGGCTCTTCCTGCGTGCAGCTCACTCCGTTCGCCAGGCCGCCTGTGGCATGTACATCGGCTTGCGGTGCACATGCCTGCGTGCCGCCGTGTGCAGTGGCTTCGGTGCGTGGTCTGCACGGTCAGCCCGGCCAAGAGTCGCGCTTTCGGCGTAAGCATTCTGCCAACACGCGAGATGCCAGTGTCGCGCCTTCGGCACCGACGTCCTGCCGCTTGCCTGCAACGCAAGATCTTTCCCTTTCGGCGTCGGCAGTTTCGTCTGTCAGCCAGCGCTTGTGGGCCACATCAACGCCAACTTACCCTAGGGAAAGGGCACGAACTGCCTGTTGGCCGCCCAACTCTGCGGCAGCACCCGACCGGGCGCCGTTGCTTGGCCCGGCGGCCGAGCCGCCTCGTGCTTACTGGTTGGCGTGTGTCAGGGAGCAGTGCACGTATGGCGCCCGGCCGGGTGAGCCGCTATGCCGTTAGGCGGACATCGATTCCGGCGATTACACCTTTCCCCCGCCCACCCAACGACGCCTTTCGAGCGCATGTCAACTTGGGAGCGAGGGCGTCGCCGCTTCACGATTTGTAGGTAATTCGCGATGGATCGTTCTGTCAGGCGGGGCTGAAGGGAGGGCCCCTTTCGGGGCGACTCTCAACATGGAATTTCAGGTCTTCCAAGCTTCCGCCGAGGCACGCTCTCGGTTGTTTTGCGACAATTTTGGAATTGAGAGTAGGGATTGTCTCGTATTTTGCCTCTCCTAAGGTAGCCAGAATCAGCGGTTACGCAGTGCGCCTCGCGCAGACTTGCTTGGGAGGTTTATTCATGGCCACAAAGAAGCCCCACGGTACGCAAACAGGTGGAGGCGGTATGAAAAAGGCCGCTAAAAAGCCAAGTAGGAAAAAATAGCCATACTGCCGGTGGCCAACGGCGGCACATGAGACAGCACATCACGCTTTGGTCACACCGCCGCAAACGTGCGATGCGAATCCCGGGTAGACGGCTGTCCCGTATCGCAGTCGATCCAACGGCTATGACAGCTTTGTCGGCGCTGGTCGTGGCAGCGTGGACGCTGTGGTTATACTGGTCATCTGGCCGGTCGCAACAGACGCTGACGAACGAACAATTGAGGCTTGCTGTCCGATACGCTGCCGCGGCGGGTGAGTCAGAGGTCGCTCGTTCCAAGCTAACAGCGGAAAACCTTGGGCTAGAAAATCAACTCAAACGCTCGGCTGTCGGTGAGGCGTCGTTGCCTAGGATAACCATCTCACATGAGCTCTCCGTCGAGAGCGTCGCGGGTCGCCAGGATTTGTACGAGGCGTACTTCAATGTTCACGTCACGAACACAACCCAAACCAGCGTCGAAGTATCGTGGGCGGCCTACGAATGGTACTTGGGTGAACTACCTGAACAGTTGGCCAACCTAACAGTCGTGGAAGTCAATGCGCCGCCCAAACTGGAACTAGAGGTGATTGAGAGAGGACCAGTTCAGTGGACCAATTGTGGTCACCACGGCTATATTTATCGGAACTCGCACTTTATGGGCACGATGGCCGCCTTGCGAAGCAAATCCTACTTCCAGATTGGCGGGGGACTAACAAAATCGCTCGCGTCGGGCGCCGAAGCCGAGTACACCATGCCGCTGCTCGCGCAAGCGGACCGCAGCAGATGGATTGGTGTAGTAGCCATTATCGGAATCGATGGTGCGAAGCCGAATGCTAACGCAGGACAGAACCTGTATTTTGTGGCCGATTGGCTTCCCCTGCGTTCGGTGGAGAAGCCGCCCGCGTAGAATATCCATTGGGCCCAATACGCCGCCTAACTCGAGGTAGAACCCGGCGCGGCCCGGCTTCGGTCCGCCGGCCGAGCCGGCTCGTGAAGTCAAAATCTGCACGGCGGCGCGCGGCCTGCATCGCGCGACTCACATGCGTGCACGCCGTGCGCCGCGTCGGCTTCGGTACGCGGGCCCTGGCCGCGCGGGTTAACCTCTGAGCCGTTAGCCCGACCATCATGCCGTAACCACGACACGCCGCCCGGCAGACTGCCAATGCTCGTTAATCTGCCCGTGCTTAACGGATGTTTCGCGGGTGGCCTGTTCAGTTCATCGTCCATAGCACAGTGCTTCGCGTTCCTGTTGGCCATGCGCCCGAACCAACGGGGAAGAGGGGCAAGTCACCGACCTTCCCAGCAGCGTAATTGTCCGGGCGCGCTCCGGTGAGATCAGACCCTCATTGATGTCTGGGCCGTGTCGCGACAAGCACGCAAACGCAATCGGCACCAGACCACGACGCACCGCGAGCGGCATCGGTCGCGCCCATTTCAACCGTCATGTTCAGGAGCTGTCGCGAGAGGGCAGTCCGCCCGCCGGGCCCGGAGCAACCTCTCGATTCATCTCACCGCGGTAGACGTGCGGCGCTCGCCGGTTTACTCTTCGCAGGCGTGAAGGTGCGTGACGTGGTTGCCACGCTCGAGGCTGATGGTTGGCGTCTTGTTCGCACGAAGGGAAGTCACCGTCAGTTCCGGCATCCGAATAAGCCGGGAACGGTTACGGTAGCTGGAAAGGCGAGTGTGGATGTTCCGGTGGGAACGCTCGCGAGTATTTGGAAGCAGGCAGGCCTTAAGAAACCGTAGGTATCAAATGGAATACGTCGTGATCCTTGAGGAAGGTGAATCATCCATTGGGGCGTACGTTCCCGATCTTCCGGGTTGTGTCGCAGTTGGAGAGACTCGTGAAGAGGCGATGGATCTAATTCGCGAGGCGATCGAATTGCACATCGAGAGTTTGCGCGAGAACGGTGAACCTGTTCCAGCACCTCATTCCTACGTCGAAAAAGTTGCGGTCTAGATGCAACTGAACGGGGCGGGCTAACTCGAGGTAGAACCCGGCGCGGCCCGGCTTCGGCCCGCCGGCCGAGCCGGCTCGTGAAGTCAAAAACTGCACTGCGGCGCGCGGCCTGCATCGCGCGACTCACATGCGTGCACGCCGTGCGCCGCGTCGGCTTCGGCACGCGGGCCCTGGCCGCGCGGGTTAACCTCTGAGCCGTTGGCCGGACGAAAAAAGGAAGCCGCTTCGCGGCGTCTGTTGATGTGGCCAAAGGCCGAGCCGCGTGTTGACCGACCCGATGCCGTATGCGGAACTGCGAGGGCCCCGCTCTCCTCAGGGGAGCCGTTGGGCGGACGTCAAGCCACGCTCGAGACGCCAGAATAGGCGAGGTAGGGAAAGTTCAACTTCTGAACACTCCTAGGTATGACCGCTCGCCAAGCTCTGTGCATGCTCTTCGTCATAACCTGCACTCTCGGTTGCGATGCTCTCCATTCATTTCGGCGCACACTGCAAGGCGACTTGACACAATTTGCGGAAACCGCGCGCAGGCTACCAGCCTTGGATCGCACGAAAACGTTCGATTCACTGGCGAAAGCGGTCGCTTGCAAACGGAAGACCGAATGTAATCGACCCGAGACTCGTTGTGCGGAGGGAAGAGGGCGTGACGATTTCGCCAATACTCAACTGTATTTGCTTGAACCGTTTGGCCATGAGTCGAAAAACTTCGTTATAAGTATTCTCGCGTTTCCGCTCCCCGGAAGCGGAAAACCCACGGCAATCGCCCGTTCTCAACTTGGCGAACCCACCGGATACACAAACGATAACAAAGCCGGATGGCAATTGCGGTGCGGAATTCTCACCGCGGATGACACGTCGCTTAGGATCGAGGGCCCTCCATCTGACCCGCACGACCTGATAGAGGTCAAACGGGAACCCGCGCTGCCTAGCCGCGATGAGGCTTTACAGCGCCTGCGAATGTCAGCACAACGTCGAGGGGGAACACCCGGAAGTCGGAGTTCGCCTGAGAAACTCGTTTCGTTGATGGTGGAACGAGGTTCTCTTGGAGGAGAGACATGCGTCGGAAATCTCGCGATCGATGGCCGCGAGTTCTGCATGGGTCGCGGCTTTAACGACACTTCTCAATCGAATCTAGAATTCATCCATGTGAGCGCTGTAACTAGGAAACAGCTCGGTTCGTCATTCGAAGAGGCGGTCGCATTACTCGGCGAAGTTGTCGGTCCCGCGGCGTTGCAGGTTGCGAAGACCGCGGTAACACGAGCTGGCCAAGAACGCTTCACAGCGTATAGAAGCGGTAATTTTGCAGTCACAATAACTCAGCAGAACGAGCCCGGCGATCCGTGGGTATTCCAGCACATTCTCGTGTGGCGACGTGTGTGCTTAAATAATTGGCGCGAAGAGGAAATGCGCAGTGCATGGACAGCACCAAGCAAAATCACGCAAGACGAATAGACCCTCGCCGCCCAACTCGAGGTAGAACCCGGCGCGGCCCGGCTTCGGTCCGCCGGCCGAGCCGGCTCGTTAAGTCAAAACCCCCACGGCGGCGCGCGGCCTGCATCGCGCGACTCACATGCGTGCACGCCGAGCGCCGCGTCGGCTTCGGCACGCGGGCCTTGGCCGCGCGGGTTAACCTCTGAGCCGTTAGGCGCACCATTCCTCGGTCGTTGTTCGTTCCCCCGCCCGCCCTCCATCGCAAGGATGCGGCGTGCGACACGACCGCTTGCGGTTGCGGCTATCTGTGCTACCTATCGCTGCACCTCTGATCCGTCGGGCCGACCAACCGTCTGAATGCTCCGGCACTTTGATGTAAGCTGCTCCTATCGAGGTACGTGTGACGGTTATCTTGGTTTTGGCCGTCGTATTTTCTGCCGGTTGCTTTGGCGGACTAGTGAATACGCTGATCGCGGGAGAGTTCCGCCTGCCACGCCTGGACCGACGCGCGAAGATCTGGAGACCTGGGTGGATTGGCAACGTCATTGTTGGTGGAACCGCGGCATTGGTCTTCTGGGGGCTGTACGGCCCGGTGGCCACCATTCAGTTGACCGGGAATAGCGATGCCCATCTCTCCCTGCATGTGGGAGAACTCGTAGGTGCGATACTTACTGGAATCGGAGGCGGAAGACTGTTGACCGCAGAAGTCGATCGCCGGGTGCTTCAGAAAGAAAAATCTGCACTTGAGCAAACAAAAGCATTTCTGGCGGAGACAGTAGAGGATGTCGTTACGCCAAATGATAATGAGAGTGCCAGCCAATGAATCCCAATGAACTCGTGCGGCTAGCCCGTGCGGTCAGAGACGCTGAACCGTTCGATTCTGTCGAGAAGGCCCGTGAACTAGCCCGCCTCTCAAAAGTCGCCAAGTTAGGACTAACGGAAACCATATACCCGAGCGCGACTCATTCTCGCCTCGAACACTCTTTAGGTATTCTTGATGTTCTGCAGCGACTCGACACTCACGCGAACATAATGGGCCATCTTGTTCAGGAGCTGGCGCAGCAACAGGAGCGCACATCTTCCGTCTTAGAGAAGATGGCGGGCTCACAACCAACTAAGGACGACGTTGTATCAAAAGAACTCTCCGAATTGCGTGAACGTCAGGATCGGCTCGAAACTATGACCTCGCAATTCTGGCGAGAGTACGAGGACTTTCGATCCGCGCTGCGGGGTGCGATCGCAGCCGGCTCTGAAAACAGGGCGCCTAACTCGAGGTAGCACCCGGCGCGGCCCGGCTTCGGTCCGGCGGCCGAGCCGCCTCGTGAAGTCAAAATCTGAACGGCGGCGCGCGGCCTGCATCGCGCGACTCACATGCAAGCAGACCGTGCGCCGCGCTGCCGTAGCCACGAGGGCCTTGGCCGCGCGGGTGAACCTCTAATCCGTTAGGCCGGCTACATCCCTACGGCCGCATATTTCCCCCGCCCAACCTCGCTCTAATTGGAGTGACTCGTGAGGTGAAAACGCGAGAGACCCAAAGGAGGCCGCCTCACGGCGGCAGCGATGATTGCTGGCCAAGAGCAGTTTGCGCGACTGTCGTCCCCGGAGAAACGACACAGGCCCATTCCTAGTAGTCGCTGCCGTCGTCTTCCATCAGGCAGCATCTGCCGCACCTTCGGCGCAGTCCCGGCCGAACTGCCGTACACTAGAGTATGCGCACTCTGTATGAAGCCTGGCGTGATTGGAGTGCTGGCGTTCCAGTCAGGTTTGAGATGTTCGGCCTGTCGCTGTTGTGGTGGGGCAGGATCGGAAAACTCTTAGAGTTCTTCGCAGCTCTTACCATCATTGCGGATATCATTGGTCCCGTAAAGTTACGCGCCTTTGGTGATGCCCTTCATCATGTGTTTACTACCGAAGCAGCAAGAACTCGTGTCGGTGACGTCGTAAAGTGGATACGCGCTTTGGTGGGGGTCGTCGTTGCCACTGTAAGGCTACGGCAAGATGAGGCGAAGGCTTGGCTTGAAAAATTGGACACGTTTCAAGCTGCGCGAACAAATCGTATTTTGGCCGCCACATTAGCGATCGCTCTTGCTGTTCTCCTTATCGTGCGAACCGGCGATCTCCTGAGTGCGCTGTTCTGTGGCGTGCTGGTTTACGCATATGGTGGTGGAAGTGTTATGCCACTTGTCACAGTAATGATGACACTCATAGCGGTTGCCGTCGGGCTCGTAATTGACCTGCTCGTTATCGAGCCTGTTGCCTGGTTCATCGAACACGAGCGCGTTGAGAATCGAATCAAGGCGTTCTCAATATTGCTCTTAGTCGTAGGATTTCATTTTGACCTATTAGCATCGTGAGCGAAGAATCTGGGGTTGGAGCGCTGCTCCGGCCTTCTAAGAAACTGCTCCGTAAGTTGCTGAAAACACGACGGCGGGCTTTCGAGGTTTTGGAGCGGCGCGCTCACGGGAAACTGCGTTCAGCAACCGCCGAATAGCTCATCAGTTTCTTGCCTGTTTGCGGTGCAGCCGCGGCTGCTTGGCGGCCTAACTCGAGGTAGAACCCGGCGCGGCCCGACTTCGGTCCGCCGGCCGAGCCGGCTCGTTAGAATCAAAACCCGGCGGCGGCGCGCGGCCTGCATCGCGCGACTCACGTGCGTGTACGCCGTGCGCCGCGTCGGCTTCGGCACGCGGGCCCTGGCCGCGCGGGTTAACCTCTGAGCCGTTAGGCGCACGGGGAAAAGGAGGCCGCCTTCGCGGCTTCTGTTGATTCTGGCCAAAGGCCGAGACGCACGACCGTCGCCCAAGGACTCGCGCGAGTGGAATTGTCCACGCGTGGACGTGCGAGCCAACGTTCTGACCGATAGCGTCGGCTCTGCTCAGGCGGCGGTAACAGCTTTTTGAGAGCGTCGCGGCCGCAGCACGCGAGAGAGAAGGCGAGGGGCTACGTCCTCGACCGTTGATACAAGTTGGCAGCGGTCTGCGCGCCGGAGTGTGAGAAGCGCCACCGGAACCTATGCGGTACATTGCAGCCGGGCACAATCCCCGCTACTCTCTCTGCCATGACGATTCAGGTCAGCCTTCCGGATGATTTGGTGGCACGTATCGACGATCTTTCGACCGACCGGTCCGAGTTTGTAGCGGAAGCAGTTCGGAAGGCTCTTCGCGAATCAGAGACCGGAACAAATGAGCACGAAGTCGCACGAATTAACGAGATCGCTGACGAGCTCAATCGCGAAGCCGAGGACGTCCTCGAGTACCAGGTTCTCGCGTGAGGCGCGGAGAGTTCTATCGTGTGCGACACCCGGGAGGCGATGATCCGCGCAGGTCGCGCGTGTTTCTCATCGTGGGACGTCAGGCCGCAATCGATTCACGGTTCTCCACGGTCGTTTGCGCGCCTGTTTATTCAGTATTCCACGGTCTTCCATCGCAAGTACTCGTCGGGGTCGCCGAAGGGTTGAAACATGACAGCGCAGTTCATTGCGATGAGCTAGTTAGTCTGCCGAAAACTGTGCTGACAGATTACATCGGCAGCATGTCAGAGGCGAAACTGCTGCAACTCAACAACGCTCTTGTCGTTGCATTAGATCTTCATACAAACGAACCGGCGCCTAACTCGAGGTAGCACCCGACAAGACGCCGAATGCCGCGCCCGCCGGCCGAGCCGGCTCGTGCTGCGCGAGACGGACGGCGTCACGCCGCTTGCAGGTCGCTCAGGCAGAACCTTTCTTTCCTCGCGGCAAGCGCCGCGCCGCCTGTCCGCTCGCGCGGCGGTGCGTCTTGCGGGTGAACCTCTGAGCCGTTAGCCCGACCGGGAAAGGAGGCCGCCTCACGGCGGCAACTATCGATGCGCCCCAGCGGCAAATAGCACCGATCATCGTGTTTTTGAAAGCCGTATCGGCACGGCTCCTCGCCATTGGAGGGCGCTCGCGTTCTTGCTGGTCACGCCTAGTCGACTCTTGATTAAGCGGAGAGCACGTCGCCCTTCGCCGTCCTACCGATGGTTCATCAGCGCCTGGTACTGACGTCGGCGCCCGCGGATATCCTTTCACAGCCGGCGCGCAGGTTCGAAACTGACAATCTCGCCGCAATCATCCGCAGGTGTCCTCAAAGTCGCCAGAGCAGTCTGAGAACACCAAGTCTCCTCAACTTCCTCATCTGGCGCATCGTCGTCAAAACTAAAGCGATAGCCCTTTTCTTCGAGGCTCTTCAGGAGTTACCGAAGCGTGTCATTCATTCAGGCACCTCCGATCCGAGGGTCCTCGGTCGTGCTCATTCCGCAAGTTCTTCCATCGCACGTAGATTCGCATGCGAGCAAAGTCGTCATTGTCAGCGGGAACTAGCATGATCGGGCTCACGTGAGACGCTTCGGCTTTCAAAGCCTGACGCTAGCGTGGAACGCGTGCTATGTCGCCACAGGTGCGGACCGTCGAATGCCCAAGCAGCGAGAGAGGCGTCGAACGTTGTGTCTACGATGGGTAGGGAAACCGGCTCTTAGTGACTCTCCTTGACCGGCCTAACGGCTCAGAGGTTAACCCGCGCGGCCAGGGCCCACGTGCCGAAGCCAGAGCGGCGCTCGGCGTGCACGCATGTGAGTCGCGCGATGCAGGCCGCGCGCCGCCGTGCAGGTTTTGACTTTTCGAGCCGGCTCGGCCGGCGGACCGAAGCCGGGCCGCGCCGGGTTCTACCTCGAGTTAGCCCGCCGTTGTCAGAGGACATGCAGTGACACACTGCGAAATCCACCGCCGGGGCACAGTCCGAGTTCTTACGCGCGGTTGTGGCCCCCTGACACTCGCTCAACCGTGGAGATGTAGGGCCTCAACGTTGCCGGCCGAGCCATTGGTTCGACACACGCCACATGTTCCTCCATTTTTCGCGCAATGCTTGCAGTACTTGCAGTTCTTGCACGCGTTGCAGGGGTTATGACCGTAGCAAGTAGCAGCCTCCGCGGGAGGGACGACCGGGCCGACTAAAACCATCAGCATGGTCGCCGCGGTGACGAGTATCGCTCACACCGAGCGCTCTTCCGGTACGCTGCTCCTTGGCGTGTGCAATCACTTGGCGCGGGCTTGCCTTCGTCACGGGTCGACGATACCTCCTGTGGCAGATGTGTTGCCAGCGCCCCACCGATACCCACGGGCATTCGTTGTCCACTGGCGCCGAACAGCTGAGAAAGCTTTTCGCCTGTGCTCCGCATGAATTAAGACGCGCATTGCATTTGTGTGTCTACTGCCCAAAATTCATCGGCTCGATTCGGTCGATGGGTGATGAGTGTCTGACCAAACAAGAAGAGCGATTCGCCTCGGTCACCGAAGTGTAGTGAATGCAAACATCTATCTTCGGCGTGCGCTCACAAGGGGTCGCCTAGGTGGTACGATGGTTTCGTCAACCAGAATGGAAGAACAGGTGGAACCGCCCGTCACTTTTGACCGATCGGTCTGGCTGTTAGAAGAGTACAAGCTCCTGTCGCAACACTACTTCCATGAGGATGGTCAACTCTTTAAAGCGGTCGGCATATTCGGTACGTTGAATGGTGCACTGCTGGCGTTCGTCGGATCCAAGTTTTCGACGATCGGTGTCGTTTCTGGACGACTCATTCCTGGCATCGGTCTGGCGCTCTGTTTCGCGTGGCTGGCAGCACTCGTTAGGCATCGCGAATGGCGTATCTATATTGAATCGCGGATCGGGGAGATCGAGCGCAATCTCCACGACATCTGGGGCGCCATCGATCCTCTACCACTCGATATTCGAGTGGCGCGGCACTGGTCGGCCTACGCGCCTGAGCCTCGATGGTTCAACTTTTGGTATCGAACATTCCGCGAATGGCCTGCGTCCAAGATCATCATGGTTTTGCCGTTTGCGTTTGCATGCGTATGGGGCGCACTATTAATTACCGGCGCAATATAGGCGTTGCTAGCAATTACGGCAGTGATGGCGCACGTCATACCTAGGAACCGCTGCGGCCTAACTCGCCGCAGAAGCTGGCGCGGCCCGGCTTCGGTCCGGCGGCCGAGCCGCCTCGTGAAGTCAAAATCTGGGCGGCGGCGCGCGGCCTGCATCGCGCGACTCACATGCGTGCACGCCGTGCGCCGCATCGGCTTCGGCACGCGGGCCCTGGCCGCGCAGCTTAGCGTCTGATCCGTTAGGCCGGCCAAATCCCTGCGGCCGCGCTTTTCCACCGCCCGCCCCGGCCTCAGTTCGGACGTGACGCGGTCAGCAAGAGACCGCGGATGGTAGCCGCCTCACGGAGGCAGTGTCGAATTGCCGACCGAAGGCCCTCTGCGCGGCTGTCGCCCTCTTCTCCGTTGGGCCGACGCTAATTGCCTGCAGCCCCGCTCCCACCGCCCACCCCGGTCAAGGCCATGATCAATTCTGAGCGACATCCTTGAGGCTATAATTTGGCCACTTGGAAAATCCTGAGCCAACCGACGTCTCTTCGCAGCTCACGCCCCAGAGTGTGAGCGAGGTTTCACCACCGTCAGAGACATTCGACTCAGTTACAACTCCTGCGTTTGAGCGCCCACCATTTTGGAGGAGGATCTTCGCCGTCATCATCGACGGAATCGTCCTTGGAGTCGGCTGCTCCATCGTCGCGCTGTTCGCTAGCGATTGGTTATCTGCGCTGGGGCCGTGGGGAAGATTGTTCGGTGGCGCGATTGGCGTCGTGTACTTTGGCATTGCGGCTTCATCGCTTTGCGGTGGCCAAACTGTCGGCAAAAGGATTCTGCGAATTGTCGTTTTGCGTCCGGACGGAACGAACCTTTCCATTCACGCCGCGTTCGGGCGCGCTGCGATCCTCATGTTGCCCACGGCCTGCAACGGTCTCGCGGTAGCGATGACTTCGTGGATCGTCCCCACGATCGCTAGTATCGTTGTCTTCGGTCTCGGCGGCTCGATCCTGTACCTCTTTCTTTGCAATCGCACAACGAGGCAGGCGACGCACGACCTTGCAGCAGGATCGATCGTCACACGTCTGCAAAACGGTCAACCTGTGCCCATCAGAGGTACGGTTTCGCGGTTGCACTTCATCATTCTCGCCGTGTTGCTGGTCATCGCAGCAGCCGCGGCCGGCTTCGGCGCGCTCACCCTCCGGCGTAAATTCGATTTCGATGCACTCACTAGAACCCAGACTGACGTTGCATCTTTGACCCAAACATCTAATGTTCAAGTGTTTTACGGTTCGACGTCCCAGTTGCCCGGGTCTTCAAATACTTGGATTCGCACTTCAGTTATGACCTATTCTCCACGTCCGAATCCGGAGCGTCTCGCCAGTTCAATCGCAGCCGTTGTTTTGCGCGACGTCCCTACGGCCAAGTCTCGCTCAGCGATCGTCATAACGCTAACAACTGGCTACGACGTCTTGTTTGCAAGCGGGTGGCGTACAGAAAGTTGGAGCCGCACTCCCGAGGAGTGGCAAGGCAGAATCGGTAATGAGAAGAGCTTGCGGCGGCCTAACTCGAGGTAGAACCCGGCGCGGCCCGGCTTCGGCCCGCCGGCCGAGCCGGCTCGTGACGTCAAAAACTGAACGGCGGCGCGCGGCCTGCATCGCGCGACTCACATGCGTGCACGCCGTGCGCCGCATCGGCTTCGGCACGCGGGCCCTGGCCGCGCGGGTTAACCTCTGAGCCGTTGGGCCGACGAAAAAACGGGAGCGAAGAGGCCTATGGCCAATTCTTCGCCAAGAACTTCAAGTGCGTGAATCGTTCCTCGAGCCTCTTTACTATTTCGGCGTCGCCTGCGCAGGCGTAAAGCTTTACAGACGTTCCGTCGCGAGTACCGTCAGACTCACTCGCAAACTCCCCATCTACGGTCAGGAAGCTAGTCGTAGCTGCTCGAAGCTCTTCAGGTAACGAGTCGTCTAGTAGTACGACCTGTTGCTTCACGTTTGGAACACCTTTGAGGCCGTTGAGCGCGGCAAGCAGGCCAGCGTGTGCGTCCTGGTCCTTCCCCGAGAGCACGTCGGCAGAGACAACAAACAAGCGATGGATGGAAACGCCCCGAAGAGCCGCCTCACGATTCGTTCCCAAATAGCTCTCCGTGAAGATAGTGCCGGGCTCCCAAAACCGTTCTACGTATCGACCGGCATTCACAGTAACTGCATGCACGTATTTTCCAGCCGTCTCAATAGCGCGCTGCATTTCTATTGCCCGTTGCATTTCGGTCGGCGTCGGCAACACCCACGGTTGGGAAGTCTCCAAGCTAGCACGCACGACCGTTTCCTCCAGTAGGCGTTGCAATCTCAACAGTTGAAAATGCTTCGTTTCGGCGCCCACCTTCAGTGCCGCCATGCGTTGCATAAGCTTGATCAACCAGTCATCCGGAGTGTAGGCTTCGGATAACTTCAGATACGAAATCAGTCGATCAAGTGCGGTATTTGTAAATTGCCGAATCGCAGTAGCGTGGTCCACGATTTGGTGGCGAAGCTCAAACACTTGACCAAGGATCAATACCAGCAACCCAACGATTACGCCCTGACGTACATCTTTGAAGTACACGGTAACGCCAATGGTCGTGCTGATCGCAATGCCTAGAACTATCGCGATGGCACGGCTCGAGGGCAGAGAATATTGGGGCATGCTGAAGGCCGGAAGTATAGCAGAGAGGCCTTTTCATGTCTTCCGGCGCGGCCCAACTCGCCGCAGAAGCTGTCGCGGCCCGGCTTCGGTCCGGCGGCCGAGCCGCCTCGTGAAGTCAAAACCTGGACGGCGGCGCGCGGCCTGCATCGCGCGACTCACATGCGTGCACGCCGAGGCGCCGCTCTGGCTTCGGTACGCGGGCCCTGGCCGCGCAGCTTAGCGTCTGATCCGTTAGCCGGACATACCTTTTGGCGGCCTCACGTTTCCCCCGCCCGTGCGGAGATACGGCCGTCCGCGCCGTGTATTACGAGGACGTTCATTCCAGGCACCCATGTCGTCGCTGACTGACCGCGCGTCTTACTCTTTGGTGCGTGCGTACGCGCCGTCCATCCAATCTACGAACCGTGGTCGCGGTCGAGGGCGCATGTCTTGTCTTTTCAAAGTACACGCTTAGCGCACATCTACCTGTCGTCGAGCTTCTGCGAACCCTTTGCTGGGCTTCGCCGGGCCGTCATCGCCGACGTAGGGGAATCGTTGTTCGGTCCGCCTATCTTGAAAATGGTAGATATGAGAAGGCCGCGCGGCGGCTCGGTGATTGCTGGTTACTCAGTGGGTGGAACGAGCATCGAGGCAGCAACGAGCATCGAGGCAGCATTCTTGGCAGTGCAAGACCTACGACTTCCAACAAGTCCTCTCAAAGGAGTTTGGTGAGCCGCGAAGGAAATTGCCAGCCATCGCACACAGTAGGCCTCACGCGTCGCCCACCGGGCTTAGGTTCATAGGATAGTTCTTCGCCGTATCAGTCCACGACTCCCGAGAGCGAACCGCACGGCTAAAGATACAGATGGCACCGAACGCTTGTACCGTATCGACGGCCGTCGCCGGAACCGCAGATAAGCCCCGTTGTCGCATAGACGCACGGTAGAAGGAGTGGGGCCATACTCGGGCGCTCGTGGCGAAGGGCTCGGCGACCGTTCTCTCCAACGCGCATCTCCCAGGTGAGGGCGAGACAAGCCACCGCGAGACGCCCGCTTGCACTATGAGGCGCAAGGCGTGACCCCGAGTATGTGAGCGCCGCATTTCCCCCACCCGGAAATCGTCGGCCGGCTAACTCACGGTAGCACCCGACAAGACGCCGAATGCCGCGCCCGCCGGCCGAGCCGGCTCGTTCTGCGCGAGCCGGACGGCGTCACGCCGCTTGCAGACGCTCAACGTCAACTGCTGGTGCATCGCGGCAAGCGGCGCGCCGCTCGTCCGCTCGCGTGTGAATGCGTCTTGCGGGTGAACCGTTTGGCCGTTAGGCGCACGGAACAAAGGAGGCCGCTTCGCGGCAACGTTGCTCTGTGGCCAGCGGCCTAGAATCCGGAGTTCGCCTCCGAAGTTCGATGCTCCCCCGTTAGGCGCAAGCAACGACTTCAATTTCCAGTGGCCAGAAAGTCGGCACGGAACTGATCTCCCCATCGCCTTGCCAGGTCAATATCCGGGCCCGCGATCACAACGGAAACGAGCCGTGATGAAGCGACGCATTGAACCGCCCACGTATATCGCCCGTTAGACAGAAATAGTGCGTTTGTGTCCTTCTGTGTAATTGATCCGCCAAGCCGCGTCGCTATTTGCTCGCCACGCGAGAGACATTCCGACGCCGAAAGGTCAGCGCTGCTGAATGCCGAGTAGAGAGAGGGTCGATCCTCAATCTTGACGGTTCGAGCCTTCAGCTGAATGCGAAGACTATCGTTGTCTCTGCGCATCGCGGCGAGCGTCGTTTGCGACGCTGCTAGCTTCCCGTGAGCGTCATCCAACTCAGCCGCGGTCCGTGTCGCCGTCGCTTCCGCCGCATTCTTCTCGGATTGAAGCTGCGCAATCGTAGTCGTTGCCGCAGTCACCTCGGCTCGTGCCTGATCGCGCTCGGATGTCGCCGTGGTGATTTGGCGTTCCAACTCAAGCCGGTCATGGCGAAGCGAGTTAACCTCATCGCTGAGTATATGGTCTTGCACCACGAGTTGTTGGCTCGAATCGCTCGTGATACGTACTGGCGTGTCGTCGTTAACGGTCACTGGCACGCCAGTATGTATCGAACTATCGCTCAAGGCAGGAGGGCGAGCCGGCACTCTCGAAGGCTCTCGAACGACAGGTTTCTGATTCGTCAAGCCCTCGCTAAGCGCCCCACGCACTTCGGCACTTCCTATCACCGTGGAGATGACGGCTGCGGCGGCGCTCACCATCGCGACGGCGACTGCCTGTTTGTATGAAAGCTTCGCGATCGCTATGCTCGTGTCGGTGTCGGACATTGCTACTCCATTGAACGGGTTGCTTGATCGTGTAGTGACAGAAACAACGCGATCGTTTCAGGTTACCGAAATGTGAACGCGTCGAAATTGGAAAGGTCATTTTTGTTTAGTCGTTATTTTGCAGGTACCCGGCGCCTAACTCGAGGTAGAACCCGGCGCGGCCCGGCTTCGGCCCGCCGGCCGAGCCGGCTCGTTAGAGTCAAAACCCGACGGCGGCGCGCGGCCTGCATCGCGCGACTCACATGCGTACACGCCGTGCGCCGCGTCGGCTTCGGCACGTGGGCCCTGGCCGCGCGGGTTAACCTCTGAGCCGTTGGGCGGACTGGCCAGAGCACACCTTCGCTCCGTCCGCATTGTCACCCTTCGGCACGAAGCAAGAATTCACACGCGGCGTTCTCGCCACGGGACCGCAACAAAGCACATGCTTGCCGCAGACACTTCGACTCGTTCTGCGCGTAGCTCACTGCGTTCGCCAGGCCGCTTGTGGCATGTCCCATCGACTTGCGGCACGCGTGCCTGTGTGCCGCCGTGTGCGGTGGCTTCGGCGCGTGGTCTGCACGGGCAGCGCGGCAAGCATTCTGCCAACACGCAAGACTCGTTTAGCCCGGCTTCGGCACCGACGTTCTTCCGCAGTTCCGGAAGCTCAAGATCATTCGCTTTCGCCGTCGGCAGTTTCGTTTATCAGCCAGCGCTTGTGGGCCACATTGACGCGAACTTACCCAAGGAAAAAGGCACGAACTGCCTGTTGGCCGCCCAACTCTGCGGCAGCACCCGACCGGGCGCCGTTGCTTGGCCCGGCGGCAGAGCCGCCTCGTGCTTCCTGGTTGGCGTGTGTCTGGGGGCAGGGCACGTTATGGCGCCCGGCCGGGTGAGCCGCTATGCCGTTAGCCCGACCAACCGCGTAAAGGACGAAGAACCACCGACCCAACCGCGAACGAAGTTGGTTTTTCGGTAGGCCATACACCCTAGGCCGGTCGTGCGGCACCGGCGGTTAGCGCGTGTATCCAGCAAGTGGCCAAGCGACTCTCAAAGGAGTCAATTCCTGCTTCGCGTCTTTGACATACGTGACCTCGGCATAGAATCGAGTCAGCAATGGCCTCGCCACGACCTGCCCGTTTCGGTCCATTTCATCGCCGGTCGCACCACAACCCTTCGGAAAACGAGTTGATTGTTCGTTCAGCGCAAGTATGGGGTAGGCCGCGTGGCAACTACTTCGCAGGCGTGATTCCCTGCGTCAAGGCATGGGACGGACCACTCCCCGAAGGATATGTTGGAATCGAGTTTTATACAGACATCGAACCAGATCCTTGGTCCGCTCCCGGCTGGCCAGAATGGAACCAAGGGCGGCCGGGCGTGATCACCCTGGAAAGGAACGAGTTGGTCGCAATCCCGGTTGTTGTTACCATGAGGCATGATGCGGAGTGATGAATGCGACGAGCAAAGCCGAATGAGCTAAGCGAGAACGCCTTTCCGGTCATGACCGTCCGGCTCACCGAGGCGGAACTTGAAGAGTGGTTTCCTGTTCCTTTCGACGAGATCAATGATCCTTGGGCTGCGCCTGAGCCGTCAAAGGGAGCACTGGTGAAACTCGAGGCGGGTGAGTACGTTGTGCTCGACTATGGCAGAGAGTCGAATCAGCTAATAGTTCGCATCCCCACGAACCTAAACGCCTCGTCGTTCATAGCGTCGTTTTTTCGTGAGGTTCCGATGCCACGTGCGCGCGTTCTTTGGCATCGTGCTGGTGTACGGCTTCCACGTAATGTGGCGGCGAAGAGCGTTGGCATTGCGCACAAACCGAAGAAACGCGCAAGAATCTCCGCTCGGCGCGAGCAACATAACAAGAAGTAGTTACTTACACGGCGGGCTAACTCGAGGTAGCACCCGACAAGACGCCGAACGCCGCGCCCGCCGGCCGAGCCGGCTCGTTCCGCGCGAGACGGACGGCGTCACGCCGCTTGCAGATGCTCAACGTCAACTGCGGGTGCATCGCGGCAAGCGGCGCGCCGCTCGTCCGCTCGCGCGTGGATGCGTCTTGCGGGTGAACCTCTGATCCGTTAGGCGGACATCAATCCTCGCGGCCTCTCGTTTCCACCGCCCGTCCCGTCCCGCATGTCATGCCCCGTGAGTTGCCCGCGTCCGCTGTCGTGTCGGTCCGGCAACCTCGTTTTTCCACCGCCCACCGCGACCTACCGGCATCTCTCGAGCAAGTTGGCGCCTCCGGCGGTGGTAGGAGTCCGTTCATGGCCGCAGCATGACATCCCGCTATACTACCGTAAGGGTTCAATTCCACAATCAGTGAGCTGAGGTGGCAAGATGTCCGACACCAGAGGTCCGGTGCAAGCGCGCTTACCTGTCAAGCCGAAAAAAACGGTGTCCCCGACACCGCCTGACTTTCTGACATTACTTTCAGATCCCTTAGTAAAATTGCCTTTGCCTAGTGGTTTTAACATCGCCAGCGAGAGTGAGCATCTCGTGGCGCTGTGGAAGTCTGAGCCCAGGCTACGCAAGTTCGCGTTTGAGCGATTCGTGCACGCCGGCGGTTCCGGGATGGTGTTTCGCGTGAAGACCGCTAACGCTGCCGGCCCGATCGCGCTAAAACTCGTACGACGCAGACTTTATGAAATGCCCGCGAATCCCAATGTCGCGACGTCCTTGTCTCCCGTGTCACCACGAGAGTTGCGCGCGCTTGAACGAATTACTCATCCTAACGTCGTACGTTTGTTCGATGCCCTTGAGAACGCACGGGGCATATACGGGATCGCGACGACGTATGTGGATGATCCACAACCACTCGACGAATACCTGACGGCGACTCTTCAGAAGCACCCAGATCCAGATGGCAAGAAGGGAATTCACCCATTTTCACCGCAGCGATTGGACAACGCTTGCACGTTCCTCGTTGCGCGCATTACTGAGATCGCCAGCGCTCTTGCGCACATGCATCAGCAGGGACTCTATCACTGCGATATCAAGCCGGCGAATATTCTGTTGGGTGCACATCGGCGCGCCATGCTGACGGATCTCGGTGCATCGGTACATATCGACGACTTCGACGAGCAGGGGCAGTTGAGAATCCACTTTACATGGACGTATGCACACCCTGAATTGACAAGTCTTGTGAGTGATCCTACCGGAATCTCTGGAGGCGGTCTCAAAGCATCGGCGGATGTCAGTCGGGACCAGGAACTCGCTAGGTTCGATTTGTTCGCATTTGGACGAACTATACAGGAAGCGCTCGCGGTGCTCGTACGTGAGTTTGGCGAGCGCTGTTTCGCATCATATGCCTTCCGTTTTCTACATCTAATGGCGGCACTGCTGCTAGACGGTAGAAATGCACCACTCAAGGATCGCGTACGCAAACAAGATGGGCGCCGCTTCGTTAAGGATTGTGCCCTAGAGTATCCCGTGGAACTCTTTCAGAGTCACAAGATCGGGACTGCTGAGGAGTTGGTGGAGCGGCTCTCGCGTTATAGCCGCCATTATTCATGGAATGATAAGGTTCCGGAACTAGACCCGTGGCAGCCTGATGTAATCAATACTGGTGTGAGTGGTTCTGCCGCATTCACGAAGCGTGTGATCGCTGTGTTTGATCACCCCGCCGTGCGTAGGCTTCGTACCGAACTGCAACTCGGCTGGGTTCGTGAGGTCTATCCTGGAGCGACGCACACGCGCTGGTCGCATTCGCTTGGCGTGTTTGCGTCTACGGTAGCGTATTACAACGCTCTTCTCGCGGATCCGGAGGTGCCAACGGCACGCATACTGCTCGACGCAGGCGACATTTCACACGCACTACTGGCTGCGTTACTCCATGACGTTGGTCAGACAGCATTTGGCCACGATTTCGAGGCTGGTTCGTCCGATCTCTATCAGCATGAGCGTCTAATCGAGCGTCTGTTAGATGATGAGCAGTGGGGAGAAATAACGCTGCGTCGAACAGTTGAGCGGTATTGGCCCGATGTCCGCATCGAGCGCGTTTTGGGGATTTTGAAATACGTCGCGGCGGACAACGAATATGTCGAGTCACTAGAGCCCGTCGATGGGCTCGCAGCCGATACAATCAGCGGTCCAATTGATGCGGATAAGCTCGATTATCTGATTCGCGATTCCACGTCATGCGGTGTTGCATACGCTGCAGGCATAGACCGGCAACGCTTCCTTCAGGCTCTCACGATCGACGCGCGCGTTACCTCGCAGCGATGCAGGCTAGCTCTTGCCTATCGCGCAAAGGGTGCTGCGGCTGTCGAGTCGCTGTTGCTTGGCAGATACCAAATGTATAACGCAGTTTACTGGCATCACACATTTAGATGTATTCAAGCGATGTTTGTACACGCCGTCGTAGCGACTTTCGGTGCGGCGGCTGACGACACAACGGTGGTACGAGGCCAGCAGGTGCCAACCGCTTGGCTTAGAGACATGTTGTACTACCGTGTTGTTTGTGCAAACACGTTGGAGAAATGTAGACAGTTGGTTGCCGGTGGGCAGGCTGCCCCATGGTTTTTTGATCCGCCGCCGTCGCATCTGGAGGGCGAAAGGGCTTTGGAATTTGTATGGCGATTTGCGGACGATCGATGTCGCGCGCTGATCACCGCACTGGCGAAGCGCCAGCTATTCAAGCGGGCATTCGAAGTTCGAACGGGTGACCTTCAAGATCTGACGGATTATTCGACGCTGGCAGCGGTACTCGCGCCGGCGAAGAGGGTTGCGCTGGCGGCGAAACTGCAAGAGCGGTTCTTGGCATCGGTATACAAGAAAATGATAGAGCGCGGACCGGTTGATTCCGTAGCCGAAAGCGAAGCGCGCCAGCGCCATTCAGAACTCCTCCACGCGGACATGCCATTGGTCGTGTTAGATTTTCCGGTTCGAGGAATTCCGGAGGAAAAGAATTTCCCGCGAGAGATTGGCGATCCGGCGCGCAAATATATCGCTGGCCGCGCGCCTGCAGCGCATGGACGGCGCGACATTTTTCACATTGTACGGCAGCTGCAAACGCAGATCGCCAGTCTGCGTGTATTTGCAGCGCCGGAGTTGCATGAGTTGATTATTCGATATCTAGATCCAGAGGACGTTCAGTCAGCGGTAGAGTCCACAGTTCCGGAGGTTGCTGTCCCTGATTAATAGTCGAGTCGCCGCCTAACTCGCCGTAGAAGCTGGCGCGGCCCGGCTTCGGTCCGCCGGCCGAGCCGGCTGTTTCGTCGCCAGCGTGAGGGCGTCACGCCGCCTGCATCGCGCGCTTCAAATGCAGGCATGCAGCGTGCCGCATCGGCTTCGGCACGAGGGCCCTGGCCGCGCAGCTTAACGTCTGATCCGTTAGGCGGACGGTTCCTTTCCGGTTCGCCCTCCCCCCGCTTCCTGGCGGTACTTCCGCAACGTTGTTCGCTGCCTTCCTCGCTCTCCGTGCGTCCGTGCACGAACGGCGGCGACGCTGGACTCCCGTTCGTGTGAGCATCACCGCGCAACCGCGACTCGTCCATATTGCGGATCGGTTCGCGGCTCGCGAATATCCGAGAAAAGCCCAGGTTTGTCTCTCTCTTACAAAAGAAGCGGCCTAGCGAAGAATGGCGCGCCCGTGTGCGCCAAGCTGAACGGGCGTCTCTGAAAACCCGCGAGGACCACGATGGACACGACTATCGATGTCGGAAATCGGAACGATGGCGACTTGGCGGTCTCCTACTTGACGTTACGCAAAATGATCGGTTGGTTTGGTTTGCTAATGCCGTTTGTCGTGAGGCTTGGCGCCCTCTATTTCGAGCAGATATCGACCCAGGACTCCATTAGCGCGTACTACTACACTCGCATGCACGACATCTTCGTGTCGACACTTGTCCTGGTAGGCATATTGCTGACGTGCTATCGCTCCAAACGACTGATCGACAACATTGTGACTATCGTCGCCGGTTTGTCCGCCATCGGCATAGGCCTCTTCCCAATGGATGTAACGTTTGCTCCACAGATCTGCGATCGCTATCCCGCGATGTGCCGTGCAGCCCGGCTCGCACCAGCAATTTGTGCCAAGTGCCCGGAGGCGTGCGATCCGAAGGCCAATGCCTGTTACGTCATACACGGCATACTCGGTTATCATTTTCTATTTGTCGTGCTATTCTTCGCGACAGCATTCTTTCTCGTCTACTTCAACTTCACGTTACCAACATCCGGCACCTCACAAAAGCGAACGCGTAACAAGGTTTACCGGGTATGTGCGGCGCTCATGGCCATAGCTTTTGTCGCTATTGGTGTTTTGTTCTGGCGTATGCACGGTCGATACATTTTCTGGCCGGAAACGGTAGCCGTCGTTGCGTTCGGTATCGCATGGCTGGCTAAGGGACAGGCATTCCTTAAGGATCCCTCACTATCGGCCGCCTAACTCGCCGCAGAAGCCGACAAGCCGCCGAATGCCGCGCCCGCCGGCCGAGCCGGCTCGTTCAGCGCGAGACGGACGGCGTCACGCCGCTTGCAGGACGCTCAGGCAGAACCTTTCTTTCCTCGCGGCAAGCGGCGCGCCGCCTGTCCGCTCGCGCGTGTGTGCGGCTTGCAGCTTAGCGTCTGCGCCGTTAGGCCGACATCGATTTTCGCAGCCGCGCGCTTCCCCCGCCCCCGCAGCCATCACGATTGTTGACGTCGGTAGGGGAGTGATGCTGCCGAACACGCATCGATAGCTGCACGGCGAAGCGCTTTAGACCGACATCCATTCCTGCGGCCGCAGGCTTCCGTCACCCCCGGAAACGCGCGCCCCCGTTACAAAATCATCCAATACCTTTCAGCGCAAGGGTAGGGACACGCCCACTTTTCGACACTCCTTCTCAGGTCCATCCCGCTGGGTTACGAACTTTAACGGAGGTTTGTGTGAAGAGAATCGCGGTATCTTTTCTGGTCATCGCAATCGTTTCAGTTCCGATGTCCGCCGTCTCTCCTGTCGGGCTAATCGCCCATTGGCCTTTGGACGGTAGTGGTCTTGACGTGAGCGGCAACGGAAACAATCTCACCGTCAGCAACGCCTCGACGGGTGCCGATAGGTTCGGCGTTGCCAATACGTCACTTGAGCTGGAGGCCTCATCAACCAGTCTGTCGCTGGCCGACGGGCCTGGCACGGACCTAACATCACAATTTACGTGGGCAGGATGGGTTCGATTCGACCGAATTGGCACAGATAACGATAACTTTGTCGCCAAGTCGTGTTGTTCGGCCAATTCGACGACCATGTTCTATGCCGATACGTACGCGTGGGATGGGAGCCATCCCAACTACAATCAAATTCGATTTTTTGTTACGGCAGGCGGAGGGAACTTTGGCTTCGAGCAGGCAGGGCCTCTTCTTCAAAACCATCACTGGTACCACGTTGCACTCGTGTACGACGGTCCCGCCTCCACGATGATGGTATATGTAAACGGCCAGCTTACAAACGGTCTCACAAACACTGGCGCAGGTGGCATCAACGACGTGCCATCGAGTCTGAACAACGTTGACGCGCCCTTCACCATGGGAAGAATCCCCGAGCCTGGCCCAACCGGATCTATGCAGGGAGCGCTCGATGACGTTTGGTGGGTTTCACGGCCGCTTTCGGCGGCGGAAATTGCCGAATTGGCAAGTCAGACGAGCTGCGAGACGCAGATTATTGGCCTACAATCGCAAGTCGATTCGCTGGCGGCGCAAGTCAACCAGTTACAAGGAAGCTTAGCGACTACCGGCGCGACAATTCAGTCGTTGCAGTCGCAGATCGGCGGCCTTAATCAGCAGAACGCCCAGCTCCAAAGCCAAGTGTCGACACTGACTCAGCAGATCCAATCCGTGAACTCTGGTCTTCAGTTGGTCGAAGCGGACCTGCGCTCGACCTTCAATAGTTCGACGTTTACGATTGCTGGTTCAACAACCAACGATCGGTACGACAGTCTTATCACCGCAATACTTGCTTTAAGCAAGGGGCAGTTGCAGGCTCTCTACAAAAATATGGGAGGAAAGTGACGACCCATCCGGCGGCCTAACTCGAGGTAGAACCCGGCGCGGCACGGCTTCGGCCCGCCGGCCGAGCCGGCTCGTTAGAATCAAAATCCCACGGCGGCGCGCGGCCTGCATCGCGCGACTCACATGCGTGCACGCCGTGCGCCGCGTCGGCTTCGGTACGCGGACCCTGGCCGCGCGGGTTAACCTCTGATCCGTTAGGCCGACTTCGATTTCCGCAGCTTCACGTTTCCACCGCCCGCCCCGCCCTCACGCACCGTGCATCCGGTTGGGCGTATCACTCGATCGGATCCAACGCCTCCGGAGCCCTCGCCGATGCCGCATCTCAATCGTCATTTGCGCTTCGTCCCGCGCCTCAAGAGTGTGACACCGCCAAGCCGTCCGGGGGTCGTCAGGACGGGCATTTACCGATTCATCGCCGGTGCGGAAGCGGTTCGTTTTCGCTTGGGGGTAGGGATTCGCCAACTTATAGCTCTCCTTAATGAGGTGACGACGACATGAGTGATTTGAGCCCCGAGATGAGAACTTTCCACTTAGAAGAATGGAAAAGCCTTCGCGAAGAAGTAGCAACGGCAGTTCGAGAGACGCGCGACGCTGAGCGCTATGTTTTGGTCGGCTGTTTCGCAATATGGATGTGGATCTTACGCGAGCACGAGCGTGCATACGTCTTGGCGCTTGTTCTACCGGTGATTGCGGCTGTGCTCGGAGCGTGGCGAGTAAAGGCCTTGGATGAAGCCATCGGGTATCTCGGAGGGTATCTGCGCAATTTGGAAACACGTCTCGGAGATCCAGATTCCGGTTGGGAGAGATACTTCCGCGGAGTGGATGGTGAGAACCGTCGCGCCCATGAAGTAGGCAGAAGTGCCCGAGCGTTCTGGATTATTACAATAATAGGATCGGTGGTTGTCTCAGTTGCCGTTGGCATAACGGTTTGGAATTCGTCCGAGCGTGCCCCGTCTTCTTCGGCAGTCTACGTCCTTCACTAAGCCGATGTGCTCGCGTCAGGAGCTCGGCGGAGAGCAGCAGCTCGTCCCTGAGCTTATGGATCATGGTCGCGGCGCGCATGCCAAACTGTGTTCAGCAATCATCGAATAACGTTCAGTTTCTTGCATATTACGGTGCGGCGATAGTTGCTTGGCGGCCTAACTCGAGGTAGCACCCGACAAGACGCCGGATGCCGCGCCCGCCGGCCGAGCCGGCTCGTTCTGCGCGAGACGGACGGCGTCACGCCGCTTGCACCTCGCTTAGGCAGAATCTTTCCTTCCTCGCGGCAAGCGGCGCGCCGCTCGTCCGCTCGCGCGTTGATGCGTCTTGCGGGTGAACCTCTGATCCGTTAGGCCGGCCAGATCACCACGGCGTCACACTTCCTCCCACCCACACCTCGCGGGACGGCGTGATTAGTGTCAGTAGGACAGCCGATGTTGCCTGAATCTCGTCATTGCGTACTCACGCCGTCTCGTTTGATCTGTGGCCGCCGCGCACCATTTCCGATCTGCGAGGAACCTTCTCAAACGCATTAGGCAGGGCTTGAGCCGGCCCGGGGACTAGTTGCGGCGCACGTCTCGACATCTTGTCACGCGATATCATACGAACATGGCCGACATATTCATCAGCTTTGTAAACGAGGAGAGTCGCGTGGCACTCGCTCTACGAACGCTGCTGCTGAAATCGAGTCCGGAATGCAATGTTTTTCTCACGGCGGATAGTCGACAGATGAAAGCTGGAGAAAATTGGTTGGATCGAATCGAGTCAGAGTTGAGGGAGGCGAAGGTTGTTATCGTACTTCTTAGCCACCGATCCTTAGCACGACCGTGGATTAACTTCGAAGCCGGCGCAGCGTGGATAAACGGCGCGCTGCTGATACCCGCCTGTGCCGGTGGTCTAACAGCCAAAGACTTGCCAAAGCCATATGCCGATCTTCAAGCAGTATGCCTGGACAATGACCAACAACTTTATCAGCTAGTACGAACGACGGCGGATGCTTTGAAGGTGGGCTTGCCTGCTCCCCCTCGAGATCTGTTTGGGGACGAGTACAACGAGCTTCGTTCGGCGTTGGCAGAACTTGGCAAGGAAGCGCCGTTTGGCGCGTCCGAAGTGCCGATATCCGCAAGAGGACTCCAGAGATCTGATGAGGTTACCATTTCCGGTCTTTCCGAACTCGCGCGAAAATTCCTCACACTTGCCGCCGCCACAAGCACAGGTGAGATTCACAGGTACGACTTCGACCAAGCACTAGTGATAACAATCGGCGACGAGTCATTCGAAGCTAGACTCGATAACGGCAGATTCCGAGAAGAGATGGAAGATACGATCGTTGAACTGGAGGAGAGCGAACTGATTGCTGACGTGGTTGGAGGAATCCGCGAGTTTTTCCAATTAACGACCAAGGGGTATCGAATTGCGGACAGGCTGAAGACCGCTTAACGTCCCTTTGAATTTCGGCGGCCTAACTCGAGGTAGAACCCGGCGCGGCCCGGCTTAGGTCCGGCGGCCGAGCCGCCTCGTGAAGTCAAAATCTGAACGGCGGCGCGCGGCCTGCATCGCGCGACTCACATGCGTGCACGCCGTGCGCCGCGTCGGCTTCGGCACGCGGGCCCTGGCCGCGCGGGTTAACCTCTGAGCCGTTAGGCGGACCATCCCAGAACCACGAAGAACGCCCCCGCCCCGAACGCCGCATTCGCCGAGGAAGCCGTAGCAGTCGTGCGCATCCACGCAGCTTCGCCTTTGGGTCGACTCGTTAGAGGTGCGGACACACAAAGGTCTCCGGCGTTCCCGGTCGATATGACCAATAGCTTTTCGTCGCGGGCACTGCGTCAAAGAACTTGAGCGTTTATGAAACCGCCGGTCTACAATAAATACAGATAGGAGCGAGCACTGCAGTTCTCAAAATTTCTCGTAGGTAAGCGACCGTTCTGCATTTGGAGCGACGATCTCGATGAAGCTAATCGTGTGCTCCTCCGCAGTCTTGACGCCGATTACTTCACCTTTCAGGGACGCCAGTTCGCACGATCGCTGGAGACCGAGGACGCGCAGCGAGCTGCGGTGGCGCTGCGCAGCGCGTACTCTCATGCGCTGGAGACGTTCTTCGCGCTACTCTTTGCCGCTATTCAGGCACCCGACTGCGTTCCGGCCTGGCTCGCGCTCTACCAACCAGCCGAGTTAGTAGCGCTGGTTGACTGGTCCAGCGCCACGATCTGCCAAAGTCAAAACTGGGAATTGCAAAGAAGGACTGGGACGTTCGTTGGTCGGGCATTGCGGCCACGTTAATGCCGGTCGGCGACGAATTCCAGGAGGCAAGGCAGACAATTCGGCGAGGATTCGGCCGGATGTGGACGTTCTTCGCCTACGATTTTCTCGACGTACAGAAACGGTCCGAGTACAACTGGATCAAGCACGGAATGCGCGTTGCACCTGGAGGCTTTGTCCTCCGCATGGGTGAAGAACCAGCACTTGGGGTCGCGCCGCCGGAAGAGGCAATGCATACAATCGGAAAGAGTAAGTACGGTTGCACGAGCTTCGTTCCTGAAGCCATAGCAAACGCCCCGCTGCAGCTTCGCTACCGCATGACCTCGAGTAACTGGAATCCTAATAGCCACATCGCCGGGTTGAACGCGCTGGCCGTTTCGGTCGCGAATCTGCTCGTGTTTTTGAATGCGTATAACCACTACTCAGATGCCGGCGAAATGACGGTGCCACAGGACGACGCATTTTACTCGTCGCCACGGCAATCTGGGGTCGGCGTGACAACCTCATCACACGCACTTGAAATTAAAAGGTCGGATATCAAGATCTTCACTGCCGAAGAGATCTTGGCGGAGTACGAGCGAGAACCCGAACTGCCGCCTAACTCGAGGTAGAACCCGGCGCGGCCCGGCTTCGGCCCGCCGGCCGAGCCGGCTCGTTGGAATCAAAACCCGGCGGCGGCGCGCGGCCTGCATCGCGCGACTCACATGCGTGCACGCCGTGCGCCGCGTGGGCTTCGGCACGTGGGCCTTGGCCGCGCGGGTTAACCTCTAAGCCGTTAGGCGGACCACCAGTGCGGCGGCTGCTCGTTTCCACCACCCGCCGCGCGACCATTGTATTACGAGCGACTTTTGATCTGTTCCACGAGCTGGAAAGGGAGCCGCCTCGCGGCGGCATCTATTAACGTGGCCAAGGGCATAACTGTTAGGTTGTCGCCCCCTTTCAGGTTGGGTAGTGACGGGCCATTCGCCTACATTTTCAAGAAACGTCGCAGGTTGGTCTCCTCATCGAACGCAGCTACCAAGTCGCCTACGCGGCAATCAAGAGCGACCGCCAAGCGGATTAACGTTGTGAGGCTCGGCACCTTCAGTCCTCGTTCCATGTCGCTGATATACGTATCGATCAGCCCCGAAGCATCGGCGAGCGCAACTTGGGTCAAACCGCGGGTTGTGCGGAGCGCCCGTAACCTCTCGCCGAAGACTTCGGCTTCCGGTTGCCGTCTTCTTGTCATGCGAATGCTCGACGTACCTTGACAAAACGAGAAGCACGACTTATGCTATAGCCTAAGTTCGCGGAGTATTCGATCATGCACGGATCAGACGAGTCGAAGCGCATCCGACACATCTTCCTACAGGCGAGGCCGAACGTCAGCACTCTTCTGGCATCGCCTCCGGGGAAGAGGGATCTTCGTGAAGGGTTGCTCGTCGGTTAGGCGGGAGGTGAATGTGGGCAATTTGCGCCGCTTTCAGGGTGCCGACGATCTCTTCCGGCGTCAGACCATCGAACTAGAATTGCCGCGATTTCTGATCCGCATTTTCGAGAAGGAGATCGAAAAGGCTAACGTCGACGCCTCGGAGGAGGAGCGGCTAACTCTCAATCACTATGTTGAATATCATTTGGCGGAATTCGTCTCGCTCACTGACGTAGCCGAACTCGAAAGGGAAGTGCCGGGAATTGGTGCGGCCGTTTGGAGTTGGTTGGAGGACAGCAGCTTCTAACAAGGGGAGTGGCCAATCTAAGTCTGCTTTCGGGCGACCGTTCCCGATCGGCCGTCACCGCAAGAGTGCTCCCAAACATCGAAGAGTTGCCACGAGCTGTCTTCTCTATCAAACGGTGTTCCGCATGTTTCGCAATGCAAATCCAGCCAATCATGCACAGTTTCGTCATGCCACTTTTGAAATGCGAATGTGCTAAGCGCTACACCACAAAACTCACAGCCTGTAAGCGGCGATTTTTTCTTCCGCGCCATGGCTTGCAGAATGCCCGAACTCTCTGTAGTGCGCAACTTCCAGGGTTGTCATGGTTTCTATACGCGCCGCCTAACTCGCCGCAGAAGCCGACAAGCCGCCGAATGCCGCGCCCGCCGGCCGAGCCGGCTCGTTCCCCGCGAGACGGACGGCGTCACGCCGCTTGCAGGTCGCTCAGGCAGAAGCTTTCTTTCCTCGCGGCAAGCGGCGCGCCGCCTGTCCGCTCGCGCGTGTGTGCGGCTTGCAGCTTAGCGTCTGCGCCGTTAGCCGCACCTGACCCCTGTCGATGTTATCATTCGTTATGTAAATCGATCCGTCTGAGTATCACACAGGAGCGACCGTATGCCGTGGGACGTATTCGTATCGTACGCAAGCGAGGACCAATCATTCGCGCGTCGAATTGCGGAGGGCTTACGTCGGGCGGGCCTTGATGTCTGGTTCGACGAATTTGCTTTGGAGGCCGGTGATAGTCTCCGCCGATCGATAGACAAAGGTCTGAAGGAGTCTCGCTACGGTGTGGTAATTCTGAGTCCGAACTTTTTTCGAAAAGAGTGGCCGCAGCGGGAGCTTGATGGTCTCGCCAGCAGAGAGGACGGCAGATCCAAGATATTGATTCCAGTGTGGTACAACGTTACCGCCGATGACGTTCGTAAATTTTCGCCCACGCTGGCTGACAAATTATCGGTATTCTATGCTGGATCGATCAAGGGGGCGCTTGCAAAACTCCTTCGCGCGATCGAGAAGGATCGAATAGGCGGTTCTTGGGCGCCACAGTTTGTTGCCGCTGCTGGTGACGTTCAGCTTACAGTTCTACCGTTTAGGCCGACTCGTTCCGGAAAAGTCCTATGCATCGGGCGGTTCCCTATCACGAACGCGCAGTACAAGACATTCGTCACTGCGACGACACATAGGGGTCCGGTAGGCGAGAACTATGACGGCAAGACGTGGAATGGTCCCTTCTCGCCCTGGGAACAATCGGCATTTGCTGCTCCAACGAAGCCCGTAGTATGCGTTGACTTCAGGGACGCTTTGCAGTTTTGTAAGTGGGCATCTTCCGAAAGCACGCGGGTTTTTCTTCCGTCTGCTGAAGTGTGGGATATCGCTGCGGCCGAGGGACGTTTGTATGCCGGCGTGCGCGAAACGCTCGCTCGCGCCAGTCTTAACAACGTCGTTCAGAGAACTTCTGCTCCCTTAGAGATTGCAACTGAAGGTGTAAGAGACAATCTGTTGGGCGTGTCCGATCTATTCGGAAACATTTGGGAATGGTGTGGTGGAAACCCATACGAACGTCAACGCCCTAGTCTTGCGATTCTTGCATCACGTTACGAATTTGCTCCGGCAGAAGCGGAGCTCAGAGGGGGTGGCTTTTTGGACGATCTGACAGTCGTTCATCCGGCGCTGCGAAGCGGGATGCTAGAGGATGGCCTCAGTACTCGTCACTCTGATTTGGGCTTTCGTGTTGCCGGTACCATCGAGGCATCGAGCGTCCGACCAGGGTTGCTTTCCGTACTCACGAGTTTTCCAGAGATGCCGGAATCAGTGCGTATTCTTGCCGAATATCCTCAAGATATCTATGAGTACTATGATTATGGGTCGCACGACGGCGGATATTACGAGCGTTGAAAGCGAAGTTCTTTTCATCGTGCCAGTTACGAATTCCTAGCGTGGCAAAAGAGTTAATGGGCGTCGCGCTATGCACAAGGGCGGCTAACTCGAGGTAGAACCCGGCGCGGCCCGGCTTCGGCCCGCCGGCCGAGCCGGCTCGGAAAGTCAAAATCTGCACGGCGGCGCGCGGCCTGCATCGCGCGACTCACATGCAGGCAGGCCGTGCGCCGCTGCGGCTTCGGCACGTGGGCCCTGGCCGCGCGGGTTAACCTCTAGACCGTTAGGCGGGCCCACCGAACGGGCTGTTCGTTTCCGCCGCCCGGTTACGCCTGTGCGACGTGTCGATCTTGCAGCGGGGGGAAAGGCCTGCCCTGCCCGCGATTAGGCGGATTAAGGGTTTACCTACACCCGAGCCGACGCCGCCATCTGCTAACATCCATCGCATGGAAGAATATCGCTACGAAACACTTCCGCGCGATCCCGGGCCGCGTGAAACACCATTTCCAATTCCCAGTCCCGGTCCTACGCGCCCAGACAGTCCCAGTCCGACATGGCCAGACAACGACCGCGGCGGCCCGCATAGTCCGATCGTGCCGGATTCTTGGCCGGATCGCAATGTGCCACTAGGACCCCACGGCCCAGGCGAGCCCTGCTAAGACGTAGTTAGGGGGGCAATGAAACCACTCGAAGACGCCTTCAGCTCAGCGGGATTCCGCCGCGTTATCCTTCCCGGTGTCATCCTCACGATCGGTATTCATCCGCTGATCGGCAGTGGTGGCAAGCTTGTGTTGGCAGCCTATGGAATCGTTGACACGGTTGTCTTGCTTGTCGCGGAAATTATAGTTCTGGGTCTGATTATCAGCAGTTGTATCAACTGGATCTACTACGTCTATGAGGGGTTCGCACTTTCATGGCTGACGGCCATCGCCGGCTTCTGGAATCGCAAATACCTCGCTGCAATCGAAAAGAAATACAACTCGATTCTCAACGGTAGGCGATTTGACGAACTCTCGCGCGACGAAAAAATACAAGCCTCGTTGGTACACGAGAAGTTGCTGGACTTTCCGCTGGAGTCGGTTGGCGGAATGCCAACGCGGCTATGCGTGAGGCCTACAAGGCTAGGCAATATCATCGCCACATACGAGCAATATTCAATGAGCCGTTACGGTGTTGATGGTGTGTACTATTGGTTCCACTACTTAGCTCTCGCGCCCGAGCAAATCACGAAGCAATTCGATGAACAGTATGCGTTTGCCGAGAGCCTCGTTCTCACGTCGTTCGCTGGTGCCATCGTAGCCATCGTGAATAGCTGGCTGCTAATCGGTTTCGCAATCGGAACGATTTCGCCCGCCGTCGTTATCGCACAGTCGTCTCTTAACACTACGGAAGCGACGGCCCTATCATTGTTCGGTGCAATTGTCTTTCTACTTTTCTACGGGCTGGCTCTTCCGGCGCACCGGGAAGTCGCGCGAGTGTTTAAGACCGTAGTGGATCTTGGCGCCGATAAACTGGACAAGTGGGTGATTGAAACTCACGCTCCTCTGGAAATCGTGGCCGCCGAAAGAATCAAGAAGCGCAAACGGTTTTTAAACGCGCTCAAGCAATGACGCGCCGCCTAACTCGACATAGAAGCTGACGCGGCCCGGCTTCGGTCCGGCGGCCGAGCCGCCTCGTAAAGTCAAAATCTGAACGGCGTCACGCGGCCTGCATCGCGCGACTCACATGCAGGCATGCCCGCGCGCCGCTGCGGCTTCGGCACTCGGGCCTTGGCCGCGCAGCTTAACGTCTGATCCGTTAGGCGGACATCGATTCCTGCGCCGCACCTCTTCCTTCTCCCAGCCCTTTTTCCAACTGTCTTGGCTCACGAATTGACTCCGATCGGAGTCGCTCGCGCGATACCGTTTCGTATGCTAGTTGGGACGATAACCGGTGCGTGGTCAATCGGATAGCGCGTCGCTGGCGGCCGGGTGGGCGTGGCGTTAGTGTCCCCGTCGTGTAGGATGCCCGGGTGATTTTGATCGACGAACTTCAAGCGATAGCACAGGCACGTCTCGAAGATGCTAAGGTGCTCCTTGCGAATGATCGCGTCGACGGTGCCGGTTACGTTTGCGGGTATGCGGTGGAACTTGCGCTGAAGGCGCGAATCAGTCGCACGTTAAATTGGGTCGGCTTTCCAGAGAAAAGAGCCGAGTTTGAAAATCTACTGAGTTTTAAGACGCACAAGCTGGATGTGCTTCTTGCCCTCTCGGGCCAAGAACAGAGAATCAAATCGGATCATCTGATCGAGTGGACCGCCGTCGCAACGTGGGATCCGGAAGTACGGTACAAGAGCGTAGGTAAGGCGCAGCGACCTGAAGTTGAATTGATGATCCAATCGGCTGAAGGTCTACTGGGAGTGTTATGAGTGAGCTCACAGATAAGGTTCGAAGCGTTGAACGCGACATGGCAGAGGCAAAGGGACAGTTCAACCTTTTTGCGCTTTTGGAGCGTGAGGATCTCGCCGACCGCTGGGATCTGGTCATCGCCGCGCCTTGGGCAAAGCACGACGAGAGCACGCTGCGGTATGTCGTCGAAATGCTTAAGAGACGTCTTAACGCAACAGACATGACGCTTCTCGCCCGAATTGTAATTTTGGAAGCCACCGAAGATCCGGTACGTGCTATCAACGATAGCTTTAGCGTCGAGCACGGCCGTCTAGAACTGAACGATCCAGAGCGTTTTGGCTTGCCTGTTAAACACGGCTACATCATCACCTCGCTCCGCGCCGCCTAACTCGAGGTAGAACCCGGCGCGGCCCGGCTTCGGTCCGCCGGCCGAGCCGGCTCGTCAGAATCAAACCCCGGCGGCGGCGCGCGGCCTGCATCGCGCGAGTCACATGCGTGCACGCCGTGCGCCGCGTCGGCTTCGGCACGCGGGCCCTGGCCGCGCGGGTTAACCTCTGGGCGCGCGGTCTGCACATGCAGCGCGGCAAGCATTCTGCCAACACGCAAGATTCGTCTAACCCGGCTTCGGCACCGACGTTCTGCCGCAGGTCCGGAAGCTCAAGATCGTTCTCTTTCGCCGTCGGC
>Ga0207677_10000299_pt1 | contig 37042 bp, 33 predicted proteins | sample KBSMisM42_FD_184311 | JGI IMG/M metagenome (GOLD analysis project Ga0207677, IMG submission 184311) | Miscanthus rhizosphere microbial communities from Kellogg Biological Station, Michigan, USA - KBS Miscanthus M4-2 (SPAdes) (version 2) | ecosystem: Host-associated > Plants > Roots >...
ATCGCCATGCCGATGCCGGCAACCCCCCAGAAGAGCTCCTCGTTGGCGATCGGCAGCGTCAGGCCGGTCTCGTCGGCCCAGAACTGGCCGAGCGCTTCGAAGCTGTAGAGGCCGATCTTGGCGGCCTCCTGGATCACCGGCCACGGCGTCTCCTCGCGCTCGTCCCATTCCTCGGCGGCCGGGCGCACCACGCCCTCGGCGAAGCCGTGCACCCACTCGCGGATGTCCTTCTGGTCCTGGTTCAGCTCGAGGGTGAACTTCGGGCCCTCGACGCCCGCGCCGTCCGTGTCGCCGGCCGCCTCAGCCACCAGCTTGTCCGCCTCCGCAACTGCCGCCGTATCGCTCATGGCGGCGAATTCTACATGGAAAGATGTCGCGATCCGCTGCTCAGACGTCGCGCAGGTCGAAGGCCTTGATGCCCTCGGGACCGCCGTTGGCGCAATCGAAGAAGCGGCGGTTGACGCAGTCGTAGGAGTCGCCCTCGCCCTCGTAGGCCCGCTCGACCGAGAACGGACAGTGCGGCAACGGCTCGCCGGTCATCTTCACCCCGCCGAAGCCGCCCGGCCGCAGGACCGCGTCGAGCTCGACCTTGGCGCCGTAGACGCCCTGCATGCACCCCACGTACTGCACGCCGTTGAGCATGTCGACGAAGCTGTAGAGGTAGCGGCAGCGCATTTCGACGCAGCCGCGAGGCTCGACCATCTTGTCGCAGAAGGAGCGGCACTGGCGGCACTCGCCCGCCTTCTCTTGAGTTGCCGGCATGGCAAAAGTCTACGGACCTTTGACCGCGTAAACCAGCTCTGGAGCTGGCTAGGCGGCCAGGGCGTCGGTCGAGCCCAGCAGGTGGTCCAGCTCGCTCCGCAGGTGGGCGGAGGGGCGCACTCGGTAGGCGTCGCCCAGGGCGAAGCGCCGCGGCTCGGTGGCGCCGTTGCGCACGGCGATGCGCACCTCGGCGTCGCCCTTGTGGTGCTCCAGCACCGCCTTCAGCTCCTCGACCAGCGCCTCGCTGAGCAGCTCGGCGGCGACCTCGATCTCAAACGGGCCCTTGGGCGCGCTCGCCACGGCCGGGGCGGCGGCGATCTCCGCGGCGTCGGGTTCGAAGCGCTCGGCCTCCTGGACGACGAGCTTCGTCTCGCCCCGGTCCTTGTGGTCGAGCCGGCCACGGACGAGCACGATCGCGTCCGGGGCGATCACCTGGGCGCTCTCCGCCTGGTCGGCCTTGAAGACCAGCATCTCGACCTGGCCCTCGACGTCGTCGAGGGTGGCGAACATCATCTGGCTGCCGCTCTTGGTGCGGATCTTCTTGCACTCGGTGACGATGCCCCCGACCGTCAGCCAGGCGCCGTCCTGCTTGCTCGCCAGATCGGCGAGGCCGCAGTCGACGCGAGCCCGCAGCGCTCCCCGCACCTCGGTCAGCGGGTGCTCGGAGAGGTAGGTGCCGAGCGTCTCCTTCTCCATCGCCAACAGCTCGGCGCGCTCGAACTCGATGGCCGGAATCGGTGGGCGGTGCCGCGCCTGCCCCGAGGGCCCGCCGCCCTCCTCCCCTTCGCCGAAGTCGAAGATCGAGCCCTGCCCCAGCTGCGCGTCCTCCTGCGCCTTCTGACCCGCGGACTGGGCCGCCGGCAGCGTCTCCAGCATTCCCCTGCGACTGGTGTCGGTCGAGTCGAGCGCGCCGCATTTGATCAGGCATTCGATCGCCCGTTTGTTGACGGCGCGCGAATCGACCCGCTCGCAGAAGTCCCAGAGCGACTCGATCGGGCCGTCCTCGCGAGCGCGCAGGATCGCCTCGACGGCCGCGTGGCCGACGTTCTTGACCGCGTCGAGGCCGAAGCGGATCGCCTTCTCGGAGACGACGAAGTCGTGGTCGGAGGCGTTGACGTCCGGGGGTAGCACCTCGATCCCCATCTCCTCGCAGCGGTTGACGAAGAACGGCACCTTGTCCTTGGTGTTCATCACCGAGGAGATCACGGCCGCCATGTACTCGGCCGGGTAGTTGGCCTTGAGGTAGGCGGTGCGGTAGGAGATCAGGCCGTAGCAGGCGGCGTGGGACTTGTTGAACGAGTAGTCGGCGGCGGCTTCGTTCAGCTTCCAGAGGTCGGCGGCGACCTTCGGATCGGTCCCCGATTCGGCCAGTCCCTTGAGGAATTTGTCCTTCATCGTCGCCATCAGGTCGCGCTTCTTCTTGCCGACGGCCTTGCGCAGGTCGTCCGCCTCGGCGCCCGAGAAGCCCGCCATCTCGCGCGCGATCGCCATCAGCTGCTCCTGGTACAGGACGCAGCCGTAGGTCGGCTCGGTGATCGGCCGCAGGCGCTCGTCGGGATAGGTGACCGACCCGGGGTTGCGCTTGCCCTTCGCGTAGGCGGGGATGTAGCTCATCGCGCCGGGCCGGTAGAGGGCGACGAGGGCGACGATGTCGTCGAAGACGCTCGGCTTCACCTTCTTCATCGCCTCGCGCATGCCCTCGGACTCGAGCTGGAAGACGCCGGTGCCGTCGCCGCGCGCCAGCATCTCGAAGGTCTTCGCGTCGTCGATCGGGATCCGCTCGATGTCGACCTCCTCGCCGCGCGAGCGCCGAATGATCTCGACCGCGTCCTCGATCACGTCGAGGTTGCGCAGGCCGAGGAAGTCCATCTTGAGCAGGCCGATCTCCTCGATCGGGCCCATCGAGTACTGGGTGACGATCTTGTACTGGCGCTCGGCCTTGCCCGAGCCGCCGTTGCCGTTCGCGCCCCCGCCCGGGGCGCCACGGTCCTCGGCCAGTTGCAACGGGACGATCTCGTGCAACGGCCGGTCGGCGATCACCACCGCCGCGGCGTGGATCGAGTTGTTGCGGATGATCCCCTCCAGGCCCTGGGCGACGTCGACGATCTTCTTCGCGTCGGGCTCGGCGTCGTAGGTCTTGCGCAGCTCCTGCCCGGGCCGCAGGCATTCCTCGAAGGAGGGGCTGCGCCCCATGATCGGCTCGGGGATCTGCTTGGCGAGGCGGTCGCCGGTGCCGTAGTCGTAGCCGAGCACGCGGGCGGCGTCGCGGGTGGCGGCGCGCGGCGCCATCTTGCCGAAGGTGATGATCTGGGCAACCGACTCGCGACCGTACTTCTCGGCGACGTAGCGGATCACGCGCTCGCGGCCGCGCACCGAGAAGTCGATGTCGATGTCGGGCATCGACTTGCGTCCGGGGTTGAGGAAGCGCTCGAAGAGCAGGTCGTTGGCGAGCGGGTCGATGTCGGTGATCGAGAGCGCGTAGGCGACGATCGAGCCGGCGGCCGAGCCGCGGCCGGGGCCGACCGCGATGCCGTTCTCCTTGGCGTAGCGGACGAAGTCCCAGACGATCAGGAAGTAGGACGGGAAGCCCATCTCCTCGATCACCCCCATCTCGAACTCGAGCCGCTCGCGCGCCGCGGCCGGCACCGGATCGCCGTAGCGCGCGCGCAGGCCCTCCTCGGCGATGCGGCGCAGCATCGCCTCCGGCTCCTCGCCGTCGGGCGTCGGGTAGCGCGGCAGCAGCAGGTTGCCGAGCTCGATTTCAACCGCGCAGCGCTCGGCGATCTCCAGCGTGCTCGGCACGGCCTCCGGCCACTCGGCGAACGAGTCCGCCATTTCGGCGTTGTCCTTGAGGTAGAACTCGTTGGTGTCGAAGCTCAGCTTCGGCGCCTCGAGCGTCGACTTGGTCTGCACGCAGAGCAGCGCCCGGTGGTTGTCGAAGTCATCGCGACGCAGGTAGTGGACGTCGGCGGTGCCGACCAGCGGCCGGCCCAGCTCGCGGGCCAAGCGGACGATCCCGGCGTTGGCCTTGTCCTGCTCGGCGATGCCGTTCTTCTGCACCTCGAAGTAGACCTGCTCGGGCCCGAAGGCCTGGATCAGGTCGTCCAGGTGGGCGCGCGCGTCGTCCTCGCGCTCTTCGACCAGGCGCCGGCAGAAGCGCGACTGCAGGCAGCCGGTGAGGACGATCACGCCCTTGGCGTGGGCGGCGAGCATCTCCATGTCGACGTTGGCCTTGCCGCGCGAGAAGCCCTCGAGGAAGCCCGCCGAGCTGAGCTTGACCAGGTTGGCGAAGCCGGCGTCGCTCTCGGCCAGCAGCGTCAGGTGGTTGCGCTCGTACTTGGTCTTCTCCTTCGCCGCCCGCACGTCGTCGACGAAGTAGGCCTCGAAGCCGGCGATCGGCTTGATCCCCTGCTTCCCGCAGGCCTTGTGGAGGTCGACCGCGCCGTTCATCACGCCGTGGTCGGTGAGCCCGAGGGCGGGCTGGCCCATCTCGGCGGCGCGCGCCGCCATCGCCTCGATCTTGCAGTGGCCGTCGAGCAGCGAGTACTCGCTGTGGGCGTGGAGGTGGACGGCGGCGGGACTGCTCACGGGTGCGGGCGATCATGCCAATTCGGCCAGATGCCACCGTCACGCTTTCGCGCGTATTCCGTGCGTATTCGGGGCTTTTGGAGGGTCTCTAGCCGCAGACCCAGGCCGAGGAGCCCGAGTCGGCCCAGATTTCGGCGGCGATGCGGTCCTGTTCGGCCTTGGGCGCGTCCCGCGGGGCGCCCTGACCCCCGTAGAGCTGCCAGGTCGAGGGCAGGATCTGGTAGGCGCCGCCGGCGCCGCTCGAGGGGTTGACCGCGCCGTAGTTGCCGCCCGACTCGCACATGACGATGTAGGTGGGGATCGAGAACGGCCCGCCGAGCCAGCGCTCGACCGCCCCTTCCGCTTCGGCGCGGCTCGCCGCTTCCGCCGCCTCGACGTCGGCGACCCAGGAACCGATCTTCGAGCGCAGCGCCGCCAGCGAGGCGCCGCGCTCGGCGGCGACCGAGCGCAGCCGGGCCGCGGCCGCTTCGGCCTCGGCCCGCACCGAGGTGATTTCCGAGCGAGCGGCCGCCAGCCGTTGGTCGCAGGCGTCGACGCGGGCTTTCAGGGCCGCGACCCGCCGCAGCTCCCGCGCGACCGAACGTCGCACTTCGGCGACTCGGTCGGCGAGGTCGGCGTCCGAGCGCTGGATCCGGTCCAGGTATTCGGTGCGCGTCGCCAGCTCTTCGAGATCGCTCGAGGCGAGGATCAGGTTCGCGGTGCTCGGTGCGCCACCCTCGTAGATCGCCACCAGGCGCTCGGAGAGCACGCGGCGAGCGCGGCGCAGGCGGCGCTCCTCGACGGCGAGATGGCGCCGCGTGACCGTGACCTTCGTCGCCAGGCGGGCAGCGCGTTCCTCGCCGCTGGCGAGCAGCGCGCTCAGCCCGCGTTCGCGCTCGCCGGCGGCCGCGGCCCGCTCTTCGGCCGGTCCGATCTCGACCTGCGCATCTTGCAGCTCGGTTCGCAGGGAGTCGGCCTCTTCGCGGGCGGCCGCGACCTTAGCCTGCAGCCGGTCGACGCTGGTCGCCCGCGCGGTCCCGATCGAGAGCAGCAGGCAGGCGAGCGCCGCGCAGGCGAGAATCGCGGAGCGCGCGCGAGGTCCCGCCTTCTTCACAGCTCGAGCCACCGGCGGCCGAGGGTAGCGAAGCCTGTTAGCGATCCCTCACATCTCGACCATAACCCGCAAAGAATCTTGCGTCTCCATCCCGGGTGCAACGCGTAATCGTCCTTATGGGACGAAAAAACGTTTCACCCGCGACTGGCGATGGTCAGCCCTCCGGAACGTTGCGGCTCGCAAGGTAGGCCGCGGCGGCGAGCCCCGCCGCGGCGACGCCGGCGCCGATGCGGATCTGGCGACGGTAGCGGCGACGCGCGTACTTGAACGCGAAGCGGAGCGCGGCCTTGCCGAGTTGGTTGTAGATCATGACTACCCCTCTTCCCCGCGCCGGCGAATTCGATGCGCCATCCGCGACTGCAGTGACCAGAGCTCGATGAAGCCGGGCGACGCCGTCTGCGAGAAGAGGCCGCCGGACTCGGCGAACGAAGCGAGGTCGGCGTCGTAGACGGCGTTGGGCGAGGAGCGGGTGACGACGCGGACGCTCCCCTTGAAGAGCTTGAGCCCGACCGTGCCGGTGACCTGGGCGTTGACGGCGTCCATGTAGGCGTCGAGGTCCGTGCGCAGCGGCTCCCACCAGAGCCCGGCGTAGACGAGGTAGGCCCACCTCTGGTCGAGGCCGGGCTTGAACTGGTTCTGATGGATCGTGCCGACGAGCTTCTCCAACTCCTGATGGGCGGTGAGCACGATCGCCGCGGCCGGGACCTCGTATATGTCGCGCACCTTGAGGCCGACGATGCGGTCCTCGATGTGGTCGACGATGCCCACCCCGTGGCGGCAACCGATCTCGGCGGCGCCTTCGAGCAGGTCGACGAGGCCGAGGCGCTCGCCGTTCAGAGCCACCGGGACGCCCGCCTCGAAGGAGACCTCGACGACCTCGGCCTCGTCCGGCGCCTCCTCCGGTCGGGTGACGAGCTGGAAGACGTCGTCCTCGGGCGCATGGTCGAGCTCCTCGATCCAGCGCCCCTCCGAGGAGCGGCCCCAGAGATTGTCGTCGATCGAGTAGGGCGCGACCTCGGTGCCGCCCTTGACCGGGATGCCGTGCTCGCGCGCGTAGGCGATCTCCTCCTCGCGGCCCATCTGCCACGAGCGCACCGGGGCGATCGTCTTCAGCTCCGGCGCCAGCGTCGCCACCGTGGCCTCGATCCGCACCTGGTCGTTGCCCTTGCCGGTGCAGCCGTGGGCGATCGTGTCGCAGCCGCTGCGCCGCGCCTGCTCGACCGCGAGCTTGGCGATCAGCGGCCGGCCGAGGGCGGTGAAGAGCGGGTAGCCGAGCCCGTAGAGGGCGTTGGCCTTGATCGCGGGCAGCACGTACTCGGTGGCGAACTCCTCGCGGGCGTCGACGACGTGGCACTCGAGCGCGCCGAGCCGCTTGGCCTTGTCCTCGATCACCGCGTAGTCCTCTCCCGGCTGGCCCAAGTTGACCGTGAGGCAGACGACCTCGGCGTCGTAGGAGTCCTGGATCCACTTCAGCATCACGCTGGTGTCGAGGCCGCCCGAGTAGAGGAGCAGCACGCGCCGCACCGCGGCCGGATCCGCCTCGTAAGAGGCGGTACGGGACTGGGAAGTCAAGTCCATCGCTATTCGGGGCCGATGCCGCCGCTGCCGCCTTCTTCTTCCGGCGTGGTCGGCGTCGTCGTCGTTTCTTCGGTTGGCGCCGTCGGCGTGGTCGTTTCCGTCGGCGTCGTCTCGGTGGTCTCGGCGGTCGATCCGGTCGTCGTCTCGGTCGTCGAGGAGGTCGTGCTCGGAGTTGTCGTCAGGGTCGACGTAGTCGTATCGTTTCCCCCGCTGCCGGCGATCACGACGACGGCGATCACCAGGCCGACGATCACCGCGATCAGGCCGGCGATCAGCAGGCGCATATTGCCGTGCGGGCGCCAATCGTCGGGGTCGGGCTGGCTCATCATCCGCGTCGGATCCTCGTGCACGGCTACTCCTCGGGTCCGAGTATCGCGTCGAGGATCTCGTTCGCGTCGTCGATCTCGAAGCTGCTTCGCAGCCGCCGTTCGATCTCCTCGCGACTGGAGCCCGAGACCGCCATCTGCGTCGCCAGCAGGCGGGCCGCGGCGGCGCCGGAGCGCGGCCCCGGAAGCGCCGATGCCCGCGGCTCGGCGTCGACTGGGCGCAGGTGCGGTTCGCGGCGAGGCGCGGCGTCCGCCGGCGGGTCGAGCTCGTCGGCGAGGGCGCGCAGGCGTTCGGCGACGATCCGGTCCGCTCTGTCGTTTGCTTCTTCCAGTCGTTGCCGCGCCTGCTCCTCGGCGTCGTCGATCACCTTGGTGGCGGCCCGCTCGGCAGCCTCGACGATCGCCGCCAGGCGCTCGGCGGCGCCGGCGGTCAGGGCTCGGGGCTCGGGGGGGCGCTTCTTCATCGAACGGCGAAGCTTAGGAGCGATGCCTCGATCGTGGCGACGGCGCGCGCGGTCTGGTCGGTATCTATCGTCAGCGGCGGCAAGAGGCGCAGCGTACCCGGCTCGGGCACGTTGACGACAAGGCCGTTCTCGAGCAGGTCGGCGCCGATCGCCGCCGCGTCGAGGCCGTCCACTAGACCAATGCCAAGCATCAGCCCGCGGCCGCGCACCTCGCGCACGCCGTCGAGGGCCAGTAGGTCGTCGCCCAGGCGGGCGCCGAGCTCGCGCACCCGCCGCAACAACGCCGGGTCGTCGACGATCTCCAGCACCGCGAGAGCGGCGGCGCACGCCACGGGACCGGCGGCGAAGGTCGAGCCATGGTCGCCGGGCTCCAACACCTGCCCGGCCTCGGGCGAGGCGATGCACGCCCCGATCGGCATCCCGCCGCCGAGCGCCTTGGCGCTGGTCAGGACGTCGGGCCGGACCGGGGTCTGCTCGTAGGCCCAGAGCGAGCCGGTGCGGCCGACTCCGGTCTGGATCTCGTCGAAGATCAGCAGCGCGCCGCTTTCGTCGCAGGCCTCGCGTGCCGCGAGCAGCACCTCCTCGCTCAGCGGGTAGACGCCGGCCTCGCCCTGGATCGGCTCGATCAGGACGGCGGCCGTGCTCTCCCCCACCGCCGCGCGCAGCGCCGCGGCGTCGTCGAAGGGGACCGCGCGGAAGCCGGGCAGCATCGGCGCCAGGTCGGGGTTGGCGGCAAGCTTCGGCGTTGCCGAGAGCGCGCCGTAGGTGCGGCCGTGGAAGTCGCTTTCGAAGCTGACGACCTCCGGCGCCTCGACCCCCCGCCGGTGGGCGTGCTTGCGGGCGATCTTGATCGCGCACTCGTTGGCCTCGGTGCCCGAGTTGGCGAAGAAGACGCGGCCGCCGAGGCTGGACTGACTGAGACGCTCCGCGAGCCGCACCATCGGCTCGGTGTAGAAGAGGTTCGAGGTGTGCATCAGGCGGCCGGCCTGCTCGCGCACGGCCTCGACCACGTCGGGGTTGCAGTGGCCGACCGAGCAGACTGAGATCCCGGCAAGGAAGTCGAGGTACTCCTTGCCCTCGGCGTCCCAGAGCAGCACCCCCTCGCCGCGCACGAACTCGACCGGCGCGCGCTTGTAGGTGCGCATCAGGCAGCGCTCCTCCAGCGCCTGCAGGTCGGTGAGGTTCATGGGGTCACCATCGTGCCGATGCCGGCGTTGGTGAACAGCTCGAGCAGGAGGCTGTGCGGCTGGCGGCCGTCGATGATGTGGGCGGATTTGGTGCCGCCGGCGATCGCGTCGACGCAGGCCTGCAGCTTCGGCCGCATGCCACCGTCGATCGAGGAGAGCTTCTGCTCGACCTCGAGTGCCGTCGCGTGCGAGATCAGCGATCCGCCGTCGTCGGGATCGGCGAGCCAGCCCTCGACGTCGGTGAGGAAGACCGCCTTGTACGCGTCGAGGGCGGCGGCGACCTTGCCGGCGACTTCGTCGGCGTTGACGTTGTGCGGGTGGCCCTCCGCGTCGGTGGCGGTGGAGGCGATCACCGGGATGTAGTCGGCGGAGATGTGATTGAGCACGTCGACATCGACGTGCTCGACCGAGCCGACGAAGCCGACCTGGTCGGCGTTGGGGACCGGCGAGACCTGGAAGAGCGTGCCGTCCTCGCCAGAGAGCCCGACCGCGGGCTGCCCGTGAGCGTTGAGGCGCTGGACGATTTCGGAGTTGAGCTTGCCGACGAGGACCATTCGCGCGACCTCGACGGTCTCGGCGTCGGAGACGCGCAGGCCCTCGTGGAAGCGGACCTCGAGGCCGAGCCGCTCCATGTAGCGGGTGATCTCGGGGCCGCCGCCGTGGACCACGACCGGGTTCAGCCCGACGTACTTGAGCAGGACGACGTCGGTGGCGAAGTCCTCGCGCAGCGAATCCTCCCGCATCGCGGCGCCGCCGTACTTGATCACCACGGTGCGGCCGTGGAACTCCTTGATGTAGGGAAGGGCCTCGAGCAGGGTGTCGACGTTGGCGCTCACCGGAGCCTCCTGATCATGTCGTGTACTCCGCGTTGATCCGCACGTACTCGTAGCCGAGGTCCGAGAACCAGACGTGGGCGCCGTGCTCGCCGCGGTCGAGGCGCAGGCCGATCTCCGCCTCGGGCACCTCAGCGGCGAGCTCGGCGTTGTCGATCGCCTCGCCGCCGATCTCGTCGAGATCCTCGCCCGCCAGCGCCTGGCCGGCCGCCTGCGCGATCCGCCCCCAGTTCCGGTCGCGACCGAAGAGCGCGGTCTTGACCAGGGGAGAGTTGGCGATCGCCCGCGCGACCCGCTCGGCCTCCGCCGGCGTCGCGGCGCCGTCGACCTGGATGCGACCGATGCGGCTCGATCCCTCGCCGTCGGCGACCACCTCGAGCGCGAGCTGCAGGAGGACCGCGTCGAGCAGGCCGTCGGGCAGCGGCGCGCCGGCGGCGCCGGTCGCCTGCAGCAGCAGGGTGTCGTTGGTGCTCATCTGGCCGTCGACGGTGATCCGCTCGAAGGAGGCGTCGCAGGCAGCGCGCAGGGCGGCATCGGGGTCCTCGACGACGGCGTCGGTCTGGACGAAGCAGAGCATCGTCGCCATGTTCGGCTGGATCATCCCTCCTCCCTTCGCCTGGGCGGAGATCGTCACCCCTCGGGCCCGCAGCGTGCAGCGCTTGGGCCAGCGGTCGGTGGTGAGGATCGCGTCGGAGAAGGCGGCGGCACCCTCGGGGGAGAGCGCGGTCGCCGCCTCCTCGATCCCCCCCAGCACGGCCTCGATCGGCAGCGGCACGCCGATCACGCCGGTCTCGGCGACGGCGACGAGCTCCGGGCGCAGGCCGAGCGCGGCCGCGGCCGTGTCGCACATCGCGACCGCGTCGGCATATCCCTTCTCGCCGGTCTCGGCGTTGGCGTTGCCGGCGTTGACGACCGCGGCGCGGATCGCGCCCCGCTCGCAGCGGTCGCGACAGACGCGCACCGGCGCCGCCGAGGAGGCGTTGCGGGTGAGCAGGACCGAGGAGGCGACCTCCTCCGCGTCGCAGACGAGCAGGCCGACGTCGGTCTTGCCGCCGCCCTTGAGCCCGCAGTGGGTGGCTCCGGCCCGAAAGCCCGGCGCGAGCCAGGCCGGGTCGAGCTCCTCGACCCCGGCCGGCGGTGTCACCCAGCGCGATTTGAAAAACCCGCTCACGCGAGCTCCTTCCGGTGCGCTTTATGTGGATATAGACCATAAAAGGCGCGCCGGAACGTCATCTGAGGCCCTCCGTCTCGTCGAGGCCGAGCATCAGGTTGAGGTTCTGCACGCCCTGGCCGGAGGCGCCCTTCCAGATGTTGTCGATCGCGGAGAAGGCCATCACCCGCCCCCGCTCCTCGACCGTGACGTAGACGTGGCACTCGTTGGTGTCGCGCACGGCGCGCAGGTTCGGCGGTCCGTCGAGGACACGGACGAAGGGCTCGTCCGCGTAGCGCTCCCGGTACAGGGCCTGGACCCACTCCTTGGCCAGCGGCTCGGCGAGCCTGGCGAAGCAGGTCGCCAGCTCGCCCTGGTCGAGCGGCAGCAGGTGGGGCACGAAGGTGACGGGCGCCGGGCTGCCTAGCGCCGCCAGCTCCTGCTCGATCTCGGGCCGGTGGCGGTGCCCCTCAGTCTTGTAGGGGAAGGCGTTCTCGGTCATCGCGCTGAAGTGGACGGAGTCGTCGCTGCTCCGCCCGTAGCCGGAGGTGCCCTGCATGGCGGCGACGTAGGCCTCCTCGACCAGACCCTTCTCGGCCAGTGGCGCCAGCGCCAGCACGCTCGCGGTCGGGTAGCAGCCAGGCGTGGCGACCAGCCGCGCCGTCCGCAGCTCCTCGCGGTAGAGCTCGGTGAGGCCGTAGACCGCCTCGCCGAAGAGATCGGGCGCGCCGTGCTCGCCGTACCAGCGCTCGTAGGTCGCCCGGTCGCGCAGGCGGAAGTCGGCGGAGAGGTCGACGACGAGGACGCCGGCAGCGCGCAGCGCCGCCACCGTCGGCGCCGCGGCGCCGTGCGGGTAGGCGACGATCGCCGCGTCGACGCCCTCGATCCGGTCGAGGTCGAGCTCGGTCAGCTCGAGCGGCACGCGGTAGCGCGGGTAGAGCGCGTCGAGCGGCTTGCCGGCGTCGCCGCGGGAGGTGATCGCGATGAGCTCCAGCCTGGGGTGGCTCCAGACGATCCGCGCCGCGAGGGCGCCGGTGAACCCGGAGGCGCCGGCGACCAGCACCCGCGCGGCCGGATCGCCGTCGAGCGGTTGTGCGTAGGCGTCAGCCACGTAGCGTCCCCCCCATCTCCTTCAGGGCGAACTCGATCGCGGCGCGGCGCTCGGCGACCTCCTCGTCGGTCAGCGTGCGATCGGCGGCACGGAACTCGAGCCGCAGGGCGAGGCTCTTGCTGCCCGCGCCGACCTGCTCCCCCTCGTAGAGGTCGAAGACCTCGGCCGCGCGCAGCAGCTCGCCGCCGGCAGCAAGGACGGACGCGCGCAGCTTGGCCGCGGGCAGCTCGACCCGGACGACGACGGCGAGATCCTGGTTGACGGCCGGGTAGCTCGTCACGTCCTCGAAGGTCTCCTCGCCGGCGCTCGCGGTGGCAACCAGGGCGGCCAGGTCGATTTCGAAGCCGACGGCCGCCTCCAGGTCCCACTCCCGGCAGACGAGCGGATGGATCTCGCCCAGCCAGCCGGCGGCCTCGCCACCGGCCGATACCGTCGCCGAGCGCCCCGGGTGGAGGAAGGGCTCTTCCGCCGGCTCGAAGCCGAGCGGCACCCCAAGCTGTCCGGCAAGCGCCTCGAGCACCCCCTTGAGCGCGAAGAAGTCGGCCGGCTCGTCCTTGCCGCGCCACGAGACCGGCGCCAGCGAGCCCACCGCCAGCGCGGCGATCCGGTGCGGCTCGGCGGCCGGTGCCGCCCGCTCGCCGACAAAGTCGCCCCCGAAGCAGCCGACGGGCCGATTTCCGCTGACATGAAGTGGTTTTCGGCCCGTCGGCCCCGGGGTCGGCAGGTAGACGCGGGCAGACTCGTAGAGGGCTAGGCGGTCGGCGCCGTGGGCCTGGTTGCGCTTGGCCACGTCGAGCAGGGAGCCGAGGACCGTGGTGCGCATCACCGATTGATCCTCGGAGAGCGGGTTGGAGATGAGAACCGGGTTGGCGCGCGCGTCGTCGCCGGCCAGGCGCAGGCGGGCGGCCTCGCCTGGGTCGGTGAAGCTCCAGCCGACGACCTCGTCGAAGCCGAGGTCGCGCATCGCGTCCTCGGACCGGCGCCGCAGGCGCTGCTCGCGGGTCAAGCCACCCACCCGGCCGGGGACGGTCGGCAGGGTGCTGGGCAGGTGCTCGTCGAGGCCGTGCACGCGGCCGACCTCCTCGACCAGGTCGACCTCGCGGGTGACATCGTAGTGGCGGTCGGGCGGCACCGTGACCTCGAGGTCGCCGCCGGCGACCTCGACGCCGAAGCCGAGCCGCTCCAAGTAGGCGACCTGAGCGTCCTGGGGTATCGGCATACCGAGCAGCCCCTCGACCCGCTCACCGCGCAGGGTCAGCACGGTCGGCTCCGGGAGCCCGCCGGCGACGTCGATGGTCCCCGGTACGAGCTTCGCCCCGCAGAGCTCGACCAGCAGCCGCGAGGCGAGCCGCTGCGCCCGCACGCAGAGCTCCGGGTGCAGCTGCTTCTCGAAGCGGGAGGACGCCTCCGAGCGCAGCGAGAGCAGTCGCGAGGTGCGCAGGACGTTGGTCCCGCTCCAGTTGGCGACCTCGAGCAGGACGCTGGTCGTCTCCGCGGAGACCTCTGAGACCTGGCCGCCCATGATTCCGGCGATGCCCGAGGGCCCGTTGGCGTCGCAGACGAGCACCGTCTCGGCGTCGAAGGTGCGCTCGACGTCGTCGAGCGTCCTCATCTTCTCGCCCTCCTCGGCGGCGCGGACCGTCAGCGCCCCGCCCGGGACCTTGTCGAGGTCGAAGGCGTGAAGGGGCTGGGCGGTGAGCAGCATCGCGTAGTTGGTGACGTCGACGACGTTGTTGATCGGGCGCTGGCCGGCGGCCGCGAGCCGCGCCCGCAACCAGGCCGGCGATGGCGCGATCGTCACGTCGGTGAAGACGCGGGCGGTGAAGCGGGGGCAGAGCTCCGGCACCTCGACCGCGACCGAGGCGTAGTCGTCCACCTCGCCCTCGCCCTCGGCGGTGGCGTCCTCGGCCCAGGGCTCGGGCGCGAGCTCTGCGCCGCTGATCGCGTGGACCTCGCGCGCCACGCCGTAGACGCCGAAGCAGTCGACCCGGTTCGGGGTCACCTCGAGCTCCAGCACCGGCTCGGCGATCGGCAGCACCTCGGCCAGCGGCGTGCCGGGCGCCAGGCCGTCGTCCTCGAGGACCATGATCCCCGGCGGCCCCTCCCCTAGCTCGAGCTCCGAGGAAGCGCAGATCATCCCGGCCGACTCGACGCCGCGCAGCTTCGCCTTGCCGATCTTCTGGCCGCCCGGCAGCTTCGCCCCGGGCAGGGCCACCGGCACCGTCTGGCCCGCCGCCACGTTGGGGGCGCCGCAGACGATCGTACGCTCGCCGTCGCCGGCGTCGACCGCGCAGACGCGCAGCCGGTCGGCATCTGGGTGCGGCTCGGCCCTCAGCACCCTGCCGACGACGAAGCCCTCGGTCGAGGGCGGGCCGACGACGCCGACCCGCTCGACCTCGGTGCCGGTCATCGCCAACCGCTCGGCGAGCGCGCCGGGCTCCACGCCCGGATCGCAGTACTCGCGCAGCCACGAGTACGGGATCCTCATGAGAACTGCTCCAGAACGCGCACGTCGTTGTCGAAGAAGCGCCGCAGGTCAGGCACGCCGTGGCGCAGCATCGCGATCCGCTCCACCCCCATGCCGAAGGCGAAGCCCTGGACCCGCTCCGGGTCGTAACCGTTGGACTCGACGAAGCCGAGCACGTTGGGGTCGACCATGCCGGCGCCGCCGACCTCGATCCAGCCGATTCCCTTGCAGAGGTTGCAGCGCTCGCCGTCGGCGAGGGCTCCGCTGCCCTCGCACTGGAAGCAGGAGACGTCGAACTCGACGCTGGGCTCGGTGAAGGGGAAGAAGTGCGGCCGCATGCGCGCCTTGCGCTCACCGCCGAAGGTCGCCCGCAGCATCTCGTCGAGCGTCCCCTGCAGATCGGCGAGCGTGATCCCCTCACCGATCGCCAGACCCTCGACCTGGTGGAACATCGGGCTGTGAGTGGCGTCGGAGTCGCGTCGGTAGACCTTGCCGGGCGCGATGATGAAGATCGGCGGCGACTGCGCCTCCATGCCGCGCACCTGCACCGGCGAGGTGTGGGTCCGCAGCAGCAGCTCGGGATCGGACTGGACGTAGAAGGTGTCCTGGAGCATCCGCGCCGGGTGCCCCGGCGGGTGGTTGAGCGCCGTGAAGTTGTAGTAGTCGTGCTCCACCTCCGGCCCCTCCATCACCCGGTAGCCGAGCCCGATCATCGTGTCCTCGATCAGGCGCGTGGTGCGGGTGATCAGGTGGACGTGGCCGACCGGCCGCGGCGGCGCCCCGGGCAGGGTGACGTCGACTCGGTCCTCGGCGAGGCGCTCCTCCAGCTCGCCCGCGTCGAGCGCGGAGCCGCGCCGCTCGATCGCCGCTTCCAGGCCCTTGCGAACCTGGTTGCCGGCGGCGCCGACGGCTCCGCGTTCCTCCGCCGGCAGCTCGGCGATCCCGCGCAGGATCGTCGTCAGCTCGGCCTTGCGGCCGAGGTAGCGGACGCGCAGCTCCTCCAGCTCGGCGGTGCCCGTCGCCGCCTCGATCGCCGCCTCGGCCTCCGTCCCGATCGCCTCGATCCGATCGAGTGCTTTCTCAGTCATCGGCGTCGGCCTCCGGCATGGCGAGCGAAGATATCCGCTCGGCGCAGATCGCGGCCACCGCGGCGACGTTGAGCGACTCGGCGCCGCCGGAACGGAGCGGGATCGTGACCTGCCGCTCGCAGACCGCGAGCACCTCGGCGGGCAACCCCTCGCGCTCGGCACCCAGGCATACCGTCGCGGCGCCCTCGACGGCCGAGAGGTCGCCGCCGCCGTGGGCGACGCAGGCTGCCCGCGGCGTCGGCGTCGCGCTGACCTCGGCCTGGGCGACGGCCTGGCCGAAGATCGAGCCCATGCTCGCCCGCACCGCCTTCGGCGAGAAGGGGTCGGCGCACTCGGGCCCGAGCACGACGGTCCCGCCCAGCAGGCCGTGCGCGCTGCGAACGATCGCGCCGACGTTGCCGGGGTCGCCGACCCCGTGCAGGTAGAGACAGGGCGCGATCGCCCGCTCGGCCCAGCGCCGTGGCCAGACGGCAAGCGCCCGAGTGCCGGAGCCGAGGCCGGAGACCGCGGCCAGCAACTCGGGCTCCACCTCTTCGCCGCCGATCCCGCTGCCGGCGGCGACGAGGACGAAGCGCGGCTCGATGCCGGCCGCGAGCCCGGCCGCGAGCAGGTCCTCGCCCTCGCTGACGAACGCCCCCTCGCGCTCGCGCTGCTTGCGTTCGCGCAGCTTGCGGACCAGCTTCAGCTTCTCGTTGTGGGGGCTCTCGATCATCGGCTTGCTCGGTCTGACTCTTTCTGGTCTCTCGTTTCTTCTCCTGGAACGAAAAAGCGGGCCGTGAAGACGGCCCGCCCGGGAAAGTGGAGTGAATGGCTGCGGCTAGGCGGCCGCACCCTCCCGGGCTAGCTCGACGAATCGGCGGAACGCGTCGCGGTCGCTGACCGCGATCTCGGCGAGCATCTTGCGGTTGACCTCGACCCCGGCCGCGCCGAGGCCGTGGATCAGCTCGGAATAGCTCATGCCCTCCAGCCGCGCGGCAGCGTTGATCCGCGTGATCCAGAGGCGGCGGAACTCGCGCTTGCGGTTGCGCCGGTCGCGGTACGCGTACATCCCCGAACGCTGCACCTGCTCTTTGGCGAAGCGGTAGGAGGAATGCTTGCGGCCGAAATAGCCCTTCGCTTCCTTGAGGACTTTGCGCCGCTTCTTGCGGGCGTGGACGGAGCGCTTGACGCGGCTCACTTCGTCCCTCCCATCAGATGCCTGATCACCTTGACGTCGGCCGGCGAGATCTCGACCGGCCGTGCCATCCGCCGCTTGCGCTTCGGCGACTTCTTCTCGAGGATGTGGCTCGAGTACGCCCGCCGGCCGCGCAGCTTGCCCGTCGCGGTCTTGCGGAAGCGCTTCTTGGCGCCGGAGTGGGTCTTCATCTTGGGCATGTGATCGCTATTGAAGCAGACGAGCGCTACTGGAGCCCCTGAGCGCTCACGTCTGACGGACGGCGCGAGTACTGTGGCGCCCCGTGCGCATCGTCTACGTCGTCGGCACCAGGCCAAACTTCATCAAGACGGCGCCGGTGATCGGCGCCCTGCGCGCGCGCCTGCCCGATAGCCGCCACGTCCTCATCCACACCGGCCAGCACTACGACCGGATGATGTCCGAGATCTTCCTCGAGGAGCTCGGCGTGCCCGAGCCCGACCACATGCTCGAGGTCGGCTCCGGCACGCACTCCGAGCAGACGGCGCGGGTTATGGAACGACTCGAGCCCGTGCTCACGGAGGAGGAGCCGGACCTGGCGATCGTGCCCGGCGACGTCAACTCGACCCTGGCCGCGGCGCTGACGGTGGCGAAGATGCGGATCCCCCTGGCCCACGTCGAGTCGGGCCTGCGCAGCTTCGACCGCACGATGCCCGAGGAGGTGAATCGCGTCGTCACCGACCACCTCGCCGACCGTCTCTTCGTCCACAGCCGCGAGGCGGTCGACAACCTGCACGCCGAAGGGATCGCGGCCGAGCGCGTCCACCTGGTCGGCAACACGATGATCGACACCCTGGTGGCGCTCGAGGAACGCTTTCGCGCGGCCGGCACCGCGACCCGGCTCGGCGTCCCGCCTGGCGGCTACGCCCTCGTCACGCTGCACCGTCCGGCGCTGGTCGACGGGCCGCTGCTGGCGAAGACGATGACGCGGCTGGGCGCGCTGGCCCGCGAGATGCCCGTCGTCTTCCCCGTCCACCCACGCACGCGCGCGATGCTCGAGTCGGTCGACGCCGAGCACCCCGGCCTGCTCCTCTGCGAGCCGCTCGGCTACCTCGACTTCCTCTCCCTGCTCGCCGACGCCGGCGCCGTCCTCACCGACTCCGGCGGCATCCAGGAGGAGACGACCTACCTCGGCACCCCCTGCTTCACCCTGCGCGCCAACACCGAGCGCCCGATAACGACCACCGCCGGCACCAACACCCTCCTGGGCCTGGACCCCGCCGCAATCTCCACCATCCCCGAAGCCCTCTCTCAACGTCCCGCAAAGCCGCCCGAGCCCCCACCCCTCTGGGACGGCCAAGCAGCAGAGCGCATCGCCGACGTGCTTACGTGAGACACCCATCCCGGTGGGGGTAGAGCGGTTTATCTTTTCGTAGTGAGCAGGTGGCGCCAGCCCACCGCCTCTCCACCGAAAAGATCAAGCGGAACCCCCACCGGGATGGGTGTCCCCCTATGCAGCAGCGTCGTCAGCCGGTTTCTCAGGCGCGGCCGTGTCGGCCGCAGGCTCGGTCGCGTCAGCCGAAGGCTCGGCCTTCTCGGCCACGGCCTCTTTGCCCGGCGCCAGCATCATGCTCATGTTCCGCCCTTCCTGCAGCGGTTGCTGCTCGATCACCGCGAGCCCGTCGAGGTCCTCGTAGAGGCGCTGCAGCAGCGCCCGGCCCCGCTCCGGGTGGGCCTGCTCGCGGCCGCGGAACATGATCGTGATCTTGACCTTGTCCTGGTGGCGCAGGAAGCGCTCGACGTGGCCCTTCTTCGTTTCGTAGTCGTGGTCGGCGATCTTCGGCCGCAGCTTGATCTCGCGCACGTTGACCTGCTGCTGGTGCTTGCGCGCGGCCTTCTGCTTCTGCTCCTGCTCGTAGCGGTACTTCGAGTAGTCGAGCAGGCGGGTGACCGGCGGCTTGGAGTTGGGGGCCACCTCGACCAGGTCGAGGTCGGCCTCCTGGGCGCGCTTCAGGGCCTCAGCCGTCTCGACGATGCCGAGCTGCTCCCCGTCGGCGCCGATCAGGCGCACTTTGGGGACGCGGATCCGCTCGTTGATCCGGGTCGTGTCGCGCTCTGGTGGGCGCCGATCGAACCTACGCGGGACCGGCACTATCTGAGCGAGAGGTGGAGCTTCAAGAGGACGAGTGATTGGGAGACGGGCACGGGACGCTCAGCGAAAGCGGCGCGAGGTGTTTGGCGTGCCTGCGGTCAAGTGCTCGCAGTATAGACACGGGCGGCGAAGTCCGCGACCGGCATCGCGCCGAGCTCGCCCTCCTCGTGAGAGCGAACCGACACCGCACCGGCGTCCCGCTCGCGGTCGCCGACGACGAGCATGAAGGGGTAGCGGCCGAGCTCGGCGGCGCGGATCTTCTTGCCGACCGACTCCGAGCGGGCGTCGACCTCGACCCGGACGCCGGCCTCGCGCAGCTCCTCCGCGACCCGCGTCGCGTACTCGACGTGGCGGTCGGCGACGGGCAGGACGATCGCCTGCACCGGCGCCAGCCAGACCGGGAAGCGGCCCGCGTAGTGCTCGATCAGGATGCCCGCGAAGCGCTCCATCGAGCCGAGCAGAGCGCGGTGGATCATCACCGGCCGGTGCGGCTCATCGTCGGCGCCGACGTAGGTGAGGTCGAAGCGCTCCGGCATCTGGAAGTCGAGCTGGCAGGTGCCGCACTGCCAGGAGCGACCGAGCGCGTCGGTCACGTGGAAGTCGATCTTCGGCCCGTAGAAGGCCCCGTCGCCGGGATTGAGCTCGTACTCGCGCCCCTGGCGCTCGAGCGCCTCGGTCAGCGCCGCCTCGGCCTTCGCCCACTGCTCCTCGCTGCCCATCGACTTCTCGGGACGGGTCGAGAGCTCGACGCGAACGTCCTCGAAGCCGAAGCGCGCGTAGAGCTCGTCGATCGCCGCGCAAATGTCGGCGACCTCGTCGGCGATCTGCTCCTCGCTGCAGTAGACGTGAGCGTCGTCCTGGGTGAAGGCGCGGACGCGGAGCAGGCCGTGCAGGACGCCCTCGCGCTCGTTGCGCGAGACGCGGCCGAACTCGGCCAGGCGCAGCGGCAGCTCGCGGTAGGAGTGGCGTTCGGAGCCGAAGACGAGGCAGGCGCCGGGGCAGTTCATCGGGCGCAGGGCGAGGCGCTTCTCGTCGGACCGCATGAAGTACATGTCGTCGCGGTAGTTGTCCCAGTGCCCGGAGCGATGCCAGAGCTCCTCGTCGAGGACCTGGGGCGTGGCGATCTCCTTGTAGCCGCGCTTGCGCAGCTGGGCCTGGACCTCGGCCTCGATCAGGCGCAGCAGCGTCGTGCCGTTGGGCAGCCAGAAGGGCATGCCGGGCGACTCTTCGCGCAGCATGAAGATGCCGAGCTCGGGGCCGAGGCGGCGGTGGTCTCGCTTCTTCGCCTCCTCGATCCGCTCCAGGTGGGCGGCGAGGTCCTTCTTGGAGAAGAAGGCGGTGCCGTAGATGCGGGTCAGCATCGGCCGGCTCTCATCGCCGCGCCAGTAGGCGCCGGCGAGCGACTCGAGCTTGATCGCCTTGATCCGGCCGGTCGATGGACCGTGCGGGCCGCGGCAGAGGTCCTCGAAGGGGCCGTTGCGATAGAGCGAGACGGTCTCGACGCCTTCGCCCGCGACCAGATCCCGGATCAGCTCGACCTTGTAGTCCTCTCCCTGGGCCTCGAAGAGATCGATCGCCTCGGCCACCGGCACCTCGCGGCGGGCGAAGGCCTCGTCGGCCTCGATATGGGCGCGCATCGCCGTCTCGATCTCCGGCAGGTCGGCATCGGTGACCTTGACGTCGTCGGGAAAGTCGAAGTCGTAGTAAAAGCCGTTCTCGATCGCCGGCCCGATCGTCACCTTGGTGCCGGGATGGAGCTCCTGCACCGCCTCGGCCATCACGTGGGCGGCGTCGTGGCGGATCAGCGCCAGGGCCTCCGGGTCGCGATCGGTGAGGATCGCGATCTCGGCTCGGTCGGGCAACGGCGCCGAGAGGTCGCGCAGCTCACCGTCGACCCGGGTCGCCAGCGCCGCCTTCGCCAGCCCCGGTCCGATCGCCGCCGCGGCGTCGGCGCCCGTGGCGCCGTCCGCGAGCTCCAGCGGCGTCCCGTCGGGCAGCTTCACCGTGATCGTCGTCGCGGCCTCCATCGGCAGCCATCGTACGCAAGCCCCCTCCCCGCTGACTTCGTCTTTTGTTCCGGTATGCGGAACGAAAGGCGAAGTCAGCGATCAGTGAGGAGTGCCCTGGCGGGCTTGGCGGACGGCGACTAGAGGGCACGAGCTACGACCCGGGGCAGGCTCGGCAACTCGCCAGAGGACGTAGGGGCCGGCGCGGCGCATGCGGAGCAGGCCCGCGAATGGCCGCAGTGGCGATTCGGTGACGACGTAACGGATGCCGGGCGGTGGCTCGGCGCCGGCGTCCTCAGCCACGGCGATGCAGACGCGGCCGCCGCGCAGCTCCCAGGCGATGTACGGGCTGCCGTGTTCGTCGGCGAGCAGCCGGCGCGAGGCGAGGACCAAAGTCGGCGCCTCCCCGACGTCAGCACGGAAGCCCGTCAGGTCCGGGGAGTACGAGGAGGGGCCGACCGGGGCGTTGGCGAGCGCCAACAGCGAGCAGCCGGCGGCAGCGACGAGGTAGAGCCAGGCAACCGGCCGGCGCAGCAATGGCAGGACGATGACGAGGGCGGCGATCGGCGCCGCGACCTCGACCGCCTTGGCAGCCGTGTAAGGGGTGCCGCCAGCGCGCGCGGCAATGTAGGCGAGGGCGGCCGCGGCGAGGCCGGCGAGGAGCGCCGTCTCGCGCCGGCGCCAGGCGAGGAAGGCGCCGTAGAGGAGGAGGATGGCGGCGAAGGCGGCGCCAAGGAAGTAGCCGAGGGCGGGGACGGCGCCGTCGCCGGGCGCGAGGCGGAAGTCGCCGGAGGGCCAGATTCCGAGCGCCTCGAAGGGCGAGATCTGGCCGAAGAGGTTGCCCAGGCCTGGGCCGTTGGGGTCGAAGGTCTCGAACGAGTGGAAGTCGATCATGCGGCCGACCTCGGGTGCGATCAGGACGAGGAAGACAAGGGACGCCCAGAGAGCGGACCTCCCAGCCGCGGGGCCTGGCGTGGGGTCGGGGGGGTCCGGCTTCGCGCTGGGTTTTTCGCCTGGAGAGTCGACAGGTTCGCTTGCGGGGTCTGTTGGGCGAAAAACGAGACGCCGCGCTGCGCCGGACCCCCCCGACCCCACGCCACCCGCCGAGGAGAGGTGCACTTGCGCGAGCTCGATGCCGAACCAGATGACCGCGGTGCCGAGCAGCCAGATCAGGCCGGGGAAGCTGTAGGTGTAGACGGAGCCCACCGCGAGAAGAGCTGCTGGGACGAAGCGCAAGGGGAGGTTGCGCCACTCTGGATTGCGGGAGGCCTCTCGAAGGGACAAAACAAATCCCAGGAAGAACAGGGCCTGCATGGTCTCCTTGAAGGCGCCCTGGGCGAAGTAGGAGGCGGTCAGGTAGGCGAGGCTTACGACCAGGGACGCGGGGATGCGGAGCGGGGGCGGTTGGTCGCGGAAGGCCGTGAGGGCGGTGAGCGAGGCGAGGACTGCTACCGCGATCGTCAGGCCGGTGAAGGCTGGGACGAGGCCGATGCCGAGGCCCTCGTGGAGCGCGACGGCGAGGGCGTGGGGGCCCAGCGGATAGCCCTGGTGCAGGAGCTGCGAGCCCTGGCCTTCGGCCAGGCGGGAGGTCGCCAGCAGGTGCTGGGACATGTCCGGGTTGAAGCCGGTGCCGAGGATGCCGAAGTGGCCCTCGGCTAGGAAGGGAAGCGCCGTGGCGACCAGCGCGGGCAGGCCGACCGGGAGGCCGACCCTGAGCGCCTCCGCCCCTCCCTCCAGGCGTCGCCAGAGGAGGGCGAGCGCGGCGACGGCCAAGAGGAGGAGGACGACGGCCGAAATCGCGCCGTGACCGGGCAGCCGCACGGTCCCCCAGCAGATGGCGCAGAGGAGGGCCAACCCAACCCCGGGCGCCAGCCACGACCAACGCCGCGCGCCGCAGAGCGCGACCGCCGCCTGCCCGACCGCCAGCGAGGCGGCGCAGATCGCCAGCACGGCTGCGTAGGTCCCGATCACGAGGTCGCGAGCCTAGACTGAGCGGATGGCGCATGTCCCGCCAGCATCCGCCTTGCGGAGGTACGGATGCCGGCCGAGGTCTGAGGCTCGACCGGGCCGCGGCTGACGATGGGCGCTACTGGGCTCGAACCAGTGACCTCCAGCTTGTCGAGCTGGCGCTCTCCCAACTGAGCTAAGCGCCCGGGGAAACTGAATCTAGCCCATCGCTCAAGCAAGCCGCTGCCCAGTCCGATGGAGTTGGTGCAACTTTTCCCGACACAGAGTGTTTATCGATTAAAGCTAGGACCGACGAGCCAGGGAAGCGAAGTCTCACTTGGTGGTACGTCCTTCGGAACCAAGGGGCCCCTCACGGGGCCCTTTTCCGTTCAGGAGACGATCTGGACGGCGACCGTCCTCCGCCGCGGCCGGTCGTCGAAATCGATTAGAACAATCTGCTGCCAGGTGCCGAGCGCCAGCCGACCGTCGGCGACGGGCACGGTCAGAGAGGGGCCGACCAGCGAGGCGCGCTGATGGGCATGCGAGTTGGTGTCGTGGTTGAGCCGGTTGTGCTCGTACGCGCCCGCCGCCGGGATCAGCCGCTCCATCATCGCCCCGAGGTCGTGGACCCCGCCGGGCTCGAACTCCATCGTCGTGACCGCCGCGGTCGAGCCGCGCACGAAAGCCGTTGCCTGGCCCGTGCCGGCACCGGCCTCGTCGACGGCGGCCTGGACCTCGGCGGTTATGTCGAGGACGTGACCGTCGCCCTTCGTCTCCCATGTCAGCTCGGTGGTGCGAATCGCCACGGGCTCAAGCTACCCGAGCGGCAGCGTTGCTAGAAGCCGGAGTCGAGTCGGACTCGGAATTCAGGGCCGGTAAGGGGGAAGCCGGGTGCGCCGGGGAAGGACGCGCGCAGATCCCCGCCCCACGATCGAACGCCCTGCGGAGAGGCCGTGTACCTGCCGGTGCCGGCAAACGGCCACGGCGGCTTCAACTTGGCCGCGGTCAGCGCTTCGTTCTGGGTGAAGCCGCGCGCCGGGGCGACCGCGAACGCGTAGCGGATCTCAGCCATCGCGCCCAGCGATTCCTCCCTGCTCGCGAAGCAGAGGATCCTCGCCCCGAGGCGGAGCGCGAGCAGCTCGGTCGCGGCCAGCGGTTCGCGCCAACCGGCTTCGAGCACGCCCGGGGAAGCGAACTGGGAGTCCTTCACGGCTCGACTGCTCCTCGCGCCCGAACCCGGCTGCGACGCGCAGCGCAGGCGGCGGGGGCGGCGGATCTGGCCCTTTGCCCGCTTGGCGCGCACCTGAACGTAGCGATCCTCGCCCGTGAAGCGAATGCGGCCGACGAAGACGCCGGGGCGGATCGTGTAGCGATCGGCCCCCCTGCAGCGCTTGCCCGGCCGCGATTTGACGACCCTTCCCGAGGGCCGGAAGCGGACCGAGATCTCGCCGAAGCCGGGGAAGGACGCCGAGATGCGGTTCGTGGTGGCGGTGCCGTGGGCGACGTAGGTGGTGATCGCCCCTCGCCGCGCCTTGCGGCCGGCGGCTTTCGAGACTTCGATCGCGACGACCCCGCGCAGGCCGGTCACCACGAGGTGGTATCCGCCCTTGCCCTTGACCTCGAAGCGCGAGACCCAGACGGACCGATGCGGTGGAGTCGCGTGCAGGCGGGCGGCGATCACCGAACGCAGGGGAGCTGGGATGCCCGCCGGCACCGTGATCGGGCTCATACCCTGGGCCGGCGCGCAAACCGCCAGCGCCATCGCGACGAGGAGCCCGCAGCAAACTCCGGCCCGTGTCGCTCGACCGCTCACCCGATCGCCGCCGCCCGATGGAAGAGGCGGCCGACTTCCTTGCCGAAGTACGCCCCGAAATCGGTCGCCTTGTCGTCTTCGTAGCCGTAGTTGGTGACGCTGTTGAGCACGTTGCCTTTGATCGTCCAGCCGCCGCCGGACGCCCCACCGGTGACGAAGCAGTCGACGGCGAGGTTGAGCGGGCCGGGAATGAGGAAGGAGAAGGCGTCGTGGCCGAGGAATGGCCGCTGCCGGCAGACGCGCTGGGTTTCGCCGTTGAAGGGCGCTTCCGCCGGGTAGCCGTGGACGTCGAAGGACTGCCGCGCCGGCAGGCTCCAGGCGATGCCGGCGCCGCCGACGGCTTTCGTCAGCAGCCGGCCGCGGGCGTTGGGGCGCACGACGGCGGCGCCGACGTCGCTGTTCTCGCCGCCGATCGTCCGCCAGCGCTTGGTCGTGTCGACCCACCTCGCCGGGAAGACCCCGTACGGCCGCTGGCCGTACCGGTAGCCCGGCACGAAGACCCAGGCGAGGTCGAGCCATTCGCCCTGGCGACCCGGTTCGCGGATGCAATGGGCGGCGGTGAAAACCACGCTGTAGTTGGGCGAGTTGACGGCGGTGCCCGAACAGCGGCCGGGGCCGAACGGGGTGAGGATGAAGACCACGCCGTTCTGGCGGTATTCGGGGGCCGCGGGGTCGGCGACGGGTTCGAAGTCCGCCGCGACGGGCATCGACGCGACGCTGGCGCTGGCCGGCGAGCCGACGCGCGAATGGTTCCCCACGGCCCGCACCCTCGAGCCATGAGACGTGGCCTGCAAGCGGCGAGGCAGCAAGGTGTCGACGGGCTTCGCCTGCCGCATCCGCGCCGGAGTCCAGAAGGCAAGCGCCTGACGAGCGCTGAAGCGCGGCACCGTTGCCGCTCGAGTCGAGGCCGGCCACGAGCTGGCGAACAGGAAGACGACGAGCAGAGCCAGCGCGGCGCCCGTCAGCGCCGAGGACGACAAGAGGCGCCCACCGGAATCGAACCGGTGTAAACGGCTTTGCAGGCCGCTGCGTAGCCACTCCGCCAGGGCGCCGGGCGGTCTAAGCGTACCGGCGCGTGAGCAGTGGGTGCGGGCGGCGGGAGTCAGGCTGCTTGTTGTTCGGGGCCGGGCTCGTCGTCGACGTCGAGGACGAGGTTGTCGTCAGCGGTGCGGCGGACCTGGAACTCGAACGGCGAGCGCTCCTCGAGCTCGCGCAGCAGCTCGACCGGCTCGTCGAGGCGCATCGAGATCGTCGCCCGGCCCTCCGAGAAGCGCTCTACCGAGATCTCGGAGGTAGCGCCGATCTGACCGGCAGCGTCCTCGAACCCGACCAGCTGGGAGAAGTCGTCGAACGGGCCGACCTCGACTTTGACGATCCCCTCGTAGAGACCGTTGGCGGCGCGCTCGACCTCGGGGGCGTCGGCGGTCCGCGGCGATTCGCCGGAGGCGGCTCCCTCGGCCTCGGTCAGCTCCCGCGCCCGGCGGCCGACCTCGACCGCCTCGCGCAGGGCCTTCATCCTGATTCGCGTCGCCTGGCCGCGTGCCTGCGAGTGGATCTCCTCCAGCCGGGCCGAGACCGCCTCGAGCGAGGCGATGCCGCGATCGTGCCGGGCGTTCGCCTCCGCCATCCGCTCGCGCAGGCCGCGGATCTCGCGCTCGCGCTCGATCACCATCGCCGAGAGCGAGGCGAGCTCGTCCTCGGCTCGGGCCGCGGCCTGGGCCGCCACCCGCGAGCGTTCGGCCGCGTCCTCGGCGTCGCGCTGGAGGGCCCACGCCGTGGCGTCTCGCGAAGCCAGCGCGGTGTCGACGTCGGACGGCTTGTATCCGAATAGGACCCGCCTGAAGCTACCCATGCGCGGCACCGTAGTGGTGCCCTCGGACGCCATCTCGCTCGCCCTGCCGAGGCTCGAGCCTCGGCGCCTCTCGCCAGAGATCCTCCAGCTGGTAGCGCTGTCGCGCCTCCTCGGTGAAGACGTGCAAGACGCAGTCGAGATAGTCGAGCACGATCCAGCCGGCGGCGCCGCCGGACTCCGCGCCCCCCGGCAGCAGCTTCCGCTCCTGCTTCAGCTTCAGCTTCACCTCGTCGGCGATCGCCCGCGCCTGGCGTTCGTTGCGGGCCGTGCAGATCGTCAGGAAGTCGGTGTAGGAGACGAGCTTTCGCATGTCGAGGACGACGATGTCGCTGGCGACTTTCGAGTCCGCCAGTTCGGCGATCCGCAGCGCCAGGGCTTGCGAGCCGCCGGCCTCTTTCCCAGGCCCGCTCATCGATAGATCCCCTTCTCTTCGATGAAGCGCGCCACCGACTCCGGAACCAGGTAGCGCAGCGGCCGGCCCGCCGCGGCCCGCTCGCGCACGGCCGAGGAGGAGACGCCGAACTGCGGCATCTCCAGCATCGTCGCCCGGCCGCCCGCACCGAGGCTGCGCAGGACCGCGGCGACGTCCGCCTCGGAGACGCCGGCCCGACGGGCGACGGCGAGGCGAGCCAGCTCGGTCACCCGCCGCGGCTCGCGCCAGCTCTCCAACCCGACCGCGGCGTCGGCCCCCATCACGAAGACCAGCTCCCTGTCGCCGCGTTCTCTGCCAAGCAGCTCCAAGGTCTCATACGTGTAGGACGGGCCCTCGCGTTCGACCTCGAGGGTGGAGACCGAGAAACGCGCATCGTCGGCGGCGGCGAGGCGCGTCATCGCCAGCCGCGGCTCGCGCCCGGGGTCGTCGACGATCGTCTTGTGCGGCGCCTGGCCGGTGGGCACGAGGACGACCTCGTCGAGGCCGAGCTGCCAGATCGCCTCCTGAGCGAGCGCGAGGTGCCCGAGGTGCGGCGGGTTGAACGCCGAGCCGAGGACGCCGATGCCGCCGGCCGCAGGGCTACTCACGCACTTGGCCGTCGCCGTGGACGACGTACTTGTAGGTCGTCAGCTCGCGCAATCCGATCGGGCCGCGGGCGTGCAGCTTCTGCGTCGAGTTGCCGATCTCGGCGCCCATGCCGAACTCGAAGCCGTCGGTGAAGCGGGTCGAGGCGTTGGTGTAGACCACGGCCGCGTCGACACCCGCGCTGAAGCGCTCCGACGCTTCCATGGAGCGGGTGACGATCGCCTCGGAATGGCTGGTGCCGTGCTCGTTGACGTGCTCGATCGCCTCCTCCAGCGAGTCGACGACGCAGACGGCCATCTTCAGGTCGAGGTACTCGGTCTCCCAGTCGGCGTCGCCGGCCGGGGAGACCTCGACCGCGCCGGCGAGCTCGCGGACGCGTTCGTCGCCGACCAGCTCGACACCGGCGCCGTTGAGGTCGGCGAGGACGTCGGGCAGGAACTCGGCCGCCACGGCAGCGTCGACCAGCAGCGTCTCGGCCGCGTTGCAGACGCCCGGTCGCTGCACCTTCGCGTTGTAGGCGATGCGCCGCGCCATCTCCAGGTCGGCCTCGACGTGCACGTAGACGTGGCAGTTGCCCGCGGCGGCGTAGATCACCGGCACGGTGGCGACCTCCTTGAGCGCGTTCTTCAGCCCTTCGCCGCCGCGCGGGATCAGCAGGTCAACCGTGCCCTCCTGGGTGGCGAGCTCGGCCAGGTCGTCGCGCCCTCCGCCCACCGGCACCAGGACGGCCGCGTCTTCGGGAAGCCCGACTTCGGCCAAGGCCTCCCGCACCACCGCGACGAGGGCGGCGTTCGAACGCTCGGCGTAGCTGGACCCGCGCAGCACGATCGCGTTGCCGCTCTTGATCGTCAGCGCCGCGCAGTCGATCGTCACGTTCGGCCGCGCCTCGTAGACGACCGCGACAACGCCGAGGGGCACACGGACCTTGCGGAGATCGAGTCCCCCCTCCAGGGCTTTGTGTTCCAGCTCCTCTCCGATCGGGTCCTCCAGCGCCGTCACCGCCCGCACCCCGTCGGCCATCGCGGCGATGCGCTCCTCCGTCAGCGACAAACGGTCACGCAGCGCACTGGTAAGCCCAGTCGCGCGGTCATCGTCCAAGTCGGCGGCGTTGGCCGCCAGGATTTCCCCGCCGTGCTCGTCCAGCAACCGGGCGATCGCCGCCAGGGCCGCGTCCTTGGTCGAGGTCGGAGCGCTCGCCAACACCCGCGAGGCCTGCTTGGCCGCGGCACAACTCTCCCCCACCGATCGGGTCGTAGTCGCCATCAGGTAAGGGTAACTGGGAGGGAGACGAGGGCCAGGTGCCCCTCCCACCCACTCCGCTGCCCTTCAGACCAGGACGAAGCGGTCCCGGTGGATGACCTCGTCGGCAGCTTGTGGGAGAAGCTCCCGGACCTGTGCGGTCTTCATGCCAAGGACGCGGGAGAGCTCCGCGGCCGAGAAGTCGGTGATTCCCTTACCGACTGTCGAGCCGTTCGCGGCCACCTCCACCGCGTCTCCCGGCCGGAAGTCACCCTCGACTGCCGTGATCCCGACTGGAAGCAGGCTGGAGCCACGCTCGCGAAGCACCCGCGCCGCGCCCTCGTCTACAAGCAGCTTCCCCTGAACGGGCTTCGCGTACTTCAGCCAGAGCTTGAAGCTGGAGGCCTTGCCATCCTGGGCCGAGAAGCGCGTGCCGACCGTCTGACCGGCAGCCGCGGCGAGCAGGGTTTGCGGAGTCGTCCCGTTGCAGATCACCGACGGCGTCCCGGCCTCGCTTGCCATCTCCGCCGCCGCGACCTTCGATCGCATGCCGCCGGAGCCGAAGGCGGAGGTGCGCTCGCCGATGTCGAGAACGTCCAGGTCGGCGAAATCGCTCACCCGCTCGATCAGCCTCGCCTCCGAGTCGATCGTCGGATCGGCTGTGAAAACGCCATCGGTGTTCGTCAGCAGCACCAGCAGTCTCGCCTCGAGCAGGATCGCGACCTGGGCGGCTAGGAAGTCGTTGTCGCCGAAGGTGATCTCGTCGGTCGCGGTGGTGTCGTTCTCGTTGACGACCGGGACGACCCCCCACTCGATCAGGCGGCGCAGGGTCTGACGGGCGTTGAGGTAATTGGTGCGGGCGGCGACGTCGGCTGCCGTCAACAGCACCTGGGCCGCGCGCGTGCCGTGCTCGGCGAGGCGGCCCTCGTAGGCGCGGAAGAGATCGCCCTGGCCGACGGCGGAGGCCGCCTGCAACTCGTCCATCGCTCGCGGCCGCGCCGGCAACCCGAGCAGGCGCATGCCGCGCGCGATCGCCCCCGAGGTGACCATCACCACCCGCTCGCCGTCCTTCTCCAGAGTCGCGACCTGCTCGCAGACGGAGTCGAGCACGTCGGTCCGCGGCGAACCGTCGTCGGCGGCGACGATCGAGGAGCCGAGCTTGACGACCAGGGTCATGGCGACCAGTCTAGGCGCGCGTTACGGGTAGAGCTCGAACTCGTGCTCGCCAACGCGCACGTCGTCGCCGGGCTCGAAGCCGGCGGCGCGCAGGGCGGCGACGACGCCGATCTCGTTGAGGCGCTGCTCGAGGTAGGCGAGCGCCTCCTCGTTGCCGACGTCGTGGCGCTCGAAGAGCAGCTCGACGCCGCGGCCGGTTACGCGGTAGGCGCCGTCGTCCTCCCGCTCGACCGAGTAGCCGCCCTCGCCGACGGGCCTGTAGACGCGGTGCTCGGCCTCGAACTCGGCCGCCGCCCCCGAGACGACCTCGGGACGGGCCTCGGGCAACTCGTCCAGTGCCGTGAGAACGCGCCGGCGCAGATCCTCGAGCCCTTCGCCGGTCGCCGAGGAGACGGCGAGCACGCCCAAGGTCGCCTCGGGCGTGCGCTCGCTCCACTCTGCCACCGCGGCCTCGACCTCGTCCGCGGGCAAGAGGTCCCGCTTGGTCAGCAAGACCAGCTCCGGCAGGCGGTCGAGCCCGGCGCCGTAGGAGGCCAGCTCGGATCGCACCGCCTCGTAGTTGGCGACCGCGTCGCCTTGCGGGGGCGCCAGGTCGACCAGGTGGACGAGCATCGCGCAGCGCTCGACGTGGGCGAGGAACTCGTGACCGAGACCGGCCCCCTCGGCGGCGCCTTCGATCAGCCCCGGGATGTCGGCGACGACGGCCTGCCGCTCGTCGCTCTCGATCGTGCCCAGCACCGGCGAGACGGTCGTGAAGGGGTAGTCGCCGACCTTCGAGTCCGCCCGCGTCAAGCGCCCCAGGAGCGAGGACTTGCCCGCGTTGGGCAAGCCGATCAGGCCGACGTCGGCGAGCAGCTTCAGCCGCAGCTCGATCCATCCCTCCTCCCCGCTCGTCCCCTTCTCGGCGAAGCGCGGGGCCTGCCGCGTCGAGCTGGTGAAGCGCTTGTTGCCGTGCCCCCCTCGCCCACCGTGCGCGACCACAGCGCGCTGGCCGGGCTCGACGAGATCGATCCGGCTCCCGTCCACCGCCTCGGCCTGCGTTCCGGGCGGCACGGCGATCTCGCGGTCCTCGCCCCGTGCCCCGTGTCGGTTTGAACCTTCCCCATGCCGTCCCCGGTCACCGCGGAAGTGCCTGCTCCCCTTCAGGGCCCCCAAGTCCCGCCGCGACCCGTCGCAGACGAGCACGACGTCCCCCCCGTGCCCTCCATCGCCACCGTCGGGCCCGCCCTTCGGCACGTGCGCCTCGCGCCGAAACGAGACGCACCCGTTCCCCCCGGCCCCACCCACGACCCAGATCTTCGCCTTGTCGTACATGCCTGCCTAAAGGTGAAACGCGCTGACCACGCTATAGGGGGACAAGACGTTGCACCCGGCGCGGAACGCTTCGGCCGCAGCCGCCCGATCTCGGTCCTCCCAACTCCCTCCGTAGCTCAGTCCCGCAGGACGGAGATCGTGCGGCCCTTGCGGGCGGTCCGGAAGTCGACGGTCCCCGCCCGGGTGGCGAAGATCGTGTGGTCGCGGCCGAGGCCGGTGCCCTCGCCGGGCCAGAAGCGGGTGCCGCGCTGGCGGACGATGATCTCACCACCGCTGACCTTCTGGCCCGCGAAGACCTTGACCCCGAGCATCTTGGGGTTGGATTCGCGGCCGTTGCGGCTCGAGCCGAGTCCCTTCTTGTGCGCCATCAGTCGTCCTTTTTAGCAGCGGGTTTGGCTTTTTTCGCTTTGGCTTTGGCGGCTGGTTTTTTCGACGATGCTTTAGCTGCCGGTTTTTTCGCTTTCGCGGCCGGTTTTTTGGCGGGCTCTTTTTTCGCGGCGGGTTTTTTCGCCGGCGCTTTTTTGGCCGCCGGTTTTTTCTCAGCCGGCTTCTCGTCCTTGGCCGGCTCCTCTTTCTTCGCCGTTGCCGGTTTGCGGCTCAGCAGTTTGACCTCGGTCACGTCGAGCCTGGTCAGCTCGGAGCGGTGGCCGGCGCGGCGCCGGTAGCCCTTCTTTGGCTTGTATTTGAAGACCTTGATCTTCTTGCCGCGCAGGTGCTCGGCCACGGTCGCCTCGACCTTGACCTTCTCGAGCTCCTTGGCCGCAGTCAAAACGTCGCCGTCGCGGAACATCACCGGGCGCAGCGAGACCTTCTCGCCCTCCTTCGCGCGGAGGCGATCGACGAGCAGGGACGTGCCCTGCTCAACCTTGTACTGCTTGCCTCCGCTCTCTATGACCGCGTACGTGCTCATTCGTTTTTGCCGCTTTGTGGGGAGCGCGACCGACCCCGACCGCCTCTGCGACCGCGACGGCGACCGCGCGAGGGCGAGGATTCTAGCTCGGAGTCGTTTTCGCCGCCGCCCGCGCCGTTGCTCGCCTCGACCCCCGGCAGCGAGGCGACCGCGGCGGAGCGCTCGACGCGCTCGATCCGTACCAGCTTGCGCTCGCCGACGAAGGGGCCGCCGCCTGTGACGCTGACGACGTAGGCGTCGACCCGGGCAACGGCGTCGTTGACGTTGTACATGTGGGGCTCGTCGATCTTGACCAGGACCTCCTCGCCGACCTTGAACGGCAGCGCAAGCTCCTCGATCTGCCCCCGGGTGCCGGTTTCGACCACGTCGAAGGTGTCAATCGGCAGCGCCTCGCCGCCCTCGAAATGGAATTGCTTGCCGGTCTCGGCCTCGAGCTCGGCCAGGCCGCTCTCGGGGTCGATCAGCTCCGCCGCCACCTTCGGGTTCACCCGCAGCAACAGGGCCTCGGCGTCCTTGGCGCCCTCGACGACGTCCGGCAGGCGCCGCATCGCGTCCAGCGCCACGGTCTCCGCGGAGAGCACGACGCCCTCGCCGGCGCAGGTCGGGCAGGGCGCGGTGAGGATCTCGCGCACGCCGTCGGTGACGTTCTGGCGCGTCATCTCGACCAGGCCCAGCGGAGAGACCTCGACCACGTAGCTCTTCGACTTGTCCGTGTCGAGGCACTTGCGCAGGGTTTTCAGCACCTTGTCGCGGTTGCGCGCCCGCGCCATGTCGATGAAGTCGATGACGATGATGCCGCCGATGTCGCGCAGGCGCAGCTGCCGCACGGCCTCCTCCGCGGCCTCGGTGTTGACCCGGGTGATCGTCTCCTCTAGGCCGCCTTTGCCGCGGCCGGTGAAGCTGCCGCTGTTGACGTCGATCACGGTCAGCGCCTCGGCGTAGTCGATGATCAGGTAGCCGCCCGATGGCAGGTCGGCGCGCCGCCCCAGGGTCGACTCGATCTCCTTGTCGACGCCGTACTTCTCGAACAGCGGTTTGCGCCCCTTGTAGAGCTCGACGCCGTCGACCAGCTCGGGCGCCGTGCGCTGGAAGAAGCCCGTCACCCGTTCGTACTGCTTCTCGGAGTCGATCACCGCTCTTTCGAAGTCACTCAAGAACACGTCGCGCAGGACCCTGACCGGCAGGTCGGCCTCCTGGAAGACGAGGTCGGGGGCCTCGGTCTGCTCGATGCGGCGCTCCAGCACCTCGTTGAGCTTGTGCAGGTAGCCGATCTCGCGCACGAAGTCGGCCTTTTTCGCGCCGTGCGCCGCGGTGCGGACGATTAGGCCACCCGGCCCTTTGTAGGTGCGGTCGACCATCTTGCGCAAGCGGTCGCGCTCGGAGTCCGCCAGCCGGCGACTGACGCCGACCCCCGACCCCTGCGGCGCGTAGACCAGGTAGCGACCGGCGATCGAGACGTTCATCGAGAGCCGGGCGCCCTTGGTCTTCAGCGGGTCCTTGACGACCTGGACCATGATCTCCTGCCCGGGCTTGATCAGCTCGTCGATGCCGCGGCCGCCTTTCCCGCGCCCCCGCCGGGGCGCCTGCTCGCCGCCCGGCAGGACGATCTCGTCGACGTGCAGGAAGCCGTTGCGCTCGAGGCCGATGTCGACGAAGGCGGCCTCCATGCCGGGCAGGACGTTGTCGACCTTGCCCTTGTAGATGTTGCCGACGATCGAACGCCGGCCGCGGCGCTCGATGTAAAGCTCGGCCACGTCGCTTTTGCCGCCTTTGGTCTTCGACTCGAGGACGGCGACGCGTGTCTCGCCGCGATCGGCGGACACCAGGATTGTCTTTTTCATTCTTTAGCTCAGTTCAGTAGGTACGCATTGCCGGCGCCCCCTTCGAGGGATCACCAGGCGAACCTGCTCCTCTGGCTGAGCCGCGCTTGCACGTGAATGCTCTGCAGGACCCCGATGGCGAGCAGGGTCGCCAGCACTGACGACCCCCCATAGCTCATCAGGGGCAGGGGAATGCCGGTGATCGGCATGATCCCGAGGTTCATCCCCACGTTGACGAAGACCTGGAACAGCAGCATGCCGGCGATGCCGCCGGCGACGAGCGTTCCGTAGGAGTTCTTCGAGAGCGTCACGATCCGCAGCGCCCGCCAGATCAGCAGGGCGTAGAGGGATAGGACTAGCGCGGCCCCCATGAATCCGTAGCGCTCACCGATCACCGCGAAGATGAAGTCGGTGTGCCGCTCAGGGACGAAGTCGAGCCGCGTTTGGGTGGCCCGGTCGCCACGGCCGGTCAACTCACCGGCGCCCGTGGCGATCTTGGCCTGGTTCTGCTGGTAGCCGGCGTCGCTCGGATCCGCGTTCGGGTGCAGGAACGAGGTGAGCCTCTGCTCTTGATACCCCTTGAGCAGCGGCGTCCCGATGGCGGGTGCCACCACGAGGACGAGCGCCGTCAAGGCGACGACGGCCGCGCCGATCACCGCGAAGTGCGTCCAGCGGACGCCCCCCACGTACATCACGGCGAGGGTGATTGCAACGAGCACCAGTGCGGTGCCGAGGTCCGGCTGCAGGAAGACGAGCGCGGCCGGTGCCAGGCCAAGGCAGAGGTAGCGCACCGTGCGCTGCCACTCGGAGCCTTTCCTGGCGCCGTCGATGACGAACCCGGCGAGGGCCAGTACGAGCAGGACCTTGCCGAGCTCCGACGGCTGGAAGCTGAAAAAGGGAAGTTCGAAGGAGCGCCGCGACCCCCGCGCCGCGAAGCCAAAGACGAAGACGAGGGCGATGCTGAGGCAGAGGAACGTGTAGATGCCGACGCGAAGCTCGCGGAAGCGGGAGTAGTCGATACGGGTAAGCAGGTACATGCCGGCGATCCCCAGCACGGCGTAGATCGCCTGCCGGTTGACGTAGTAATACGGGCTGCCCGGGACGTCGTGCGTCGTGGCCTGGGCCAGGGTGAACACGCTGAAGGCTACTAGGGCGGTGGCCGAGAGACCCAGCACCCCGTCCATGTAGGGCAGGCCGAGGCGCTCGGCGATGCCGGGGTGGACCGCGAACGGCTCGGGCCGCGCACGGCGGGCGCGGGTCGCGTACATCAGCCTTCGACCCCTTCGCCTTCGCCTTCTTCGGACGCCGCTTCGTGAGCGAGCCTGCCGCGGAAATACGCTTCCAGGATCTTCCTCGCCGCCGGGGCCGCCGATTCGGCGCCGAAGCCGCCTTCCTCCATCGTCACGAAGGTGACGATACGGGGGTTGGGGTACGGGGCGAGGACGCCGTACCAGGACTGGTCGGCGTGCGGCGGCCGCTGGGCGGTGCCGGTCTTGCCGGCGACCGGGATCGGGAAGTTGCCGAAGACGTCGAAGGAGGTGCCGCCGCCGTTCTGCGCGGCGTCGTGCAGGCCTTCGAGGATCGCCGCCCGGTATTCGGGGTTCATCTTCACGTGCCGGCGCGGCCCGGGATCGAATTCCTTCAGCACGCGCCCCTGGGCGTCGGTGATCTCCTTGCCAACGTGCGGGGTGACGATCGTGCCGCCGTTGGCGATCGCGGCGTAGGCGATCGCCATCTGCAGCGGGTTCGTCTGCAGGTCGCCCTGACCCGTCGCGAGCTGGACGTTGTCGCCCGCCGACCAGGGCCGTTCGGTCCCCCCTTCCTTGAAGAGCCGGTCACGCCACTGTTTGGAGGGCAGCAGGGTTTCGTCGTAGAGGGGAAGGTCGATGCCGGTGGGGCGCCCGATCCCCAGCGCGTGCGCCCAATGCTGCAGGTCGCCGCTGTCCCACATGCGGAAGCCAAGCGTGTAGAAGAAGACGTCGGAGGAGACTTCCAGGGCCGTGACGAGGCTGACGGTCCCGTTGGCGGCTTCGCCGGCGTTTTTGAAGACCTGGCCGCCGATGACGAGCTGGCCGGGGTCTTCGATCGCTTCGTCGAGCGTGAGGTTGCCGCTTTCCAGCGCGGCGATCGCCGTGATCGGCTTGAAGGTCGAGCCGGTCGGATAGAGGCCGGCGATCGCCCGGTCGGTGAGCGGCGCCGCGGGGTTGCGGTAGGTCTCGTCGACCTGGGCCTGGGTCAGTTCCGGCCTGGTGAAGAGCGCCGGTTCGAAGGTCGGGAACGAGCCCAGGCCGAGGATTTCCCCGGTGTGCACGTTCATCGTGATGAAGCCGCCGGGAAGGCCCCTTTCGGCCATCGCCGCCTCCCCCGCGACCTGGACCTTTTCGTCGATCGTCAGCTCGAGGCTCTTGCCGGGCACCGACGGCTTGGAGACGAGCTGGCCGTTCGGAGTCGGCTGGCCGAGAGCGTCGACCTGGATCCGCTTCAGGCCGGGCTCGCCGCGCAGGTAGCGGTCATACGTGTCCTCCACCCCGTCCTGGCCGATCTCGTCGCCGGGCCGCAGGCCCCTGTAACGCGATTCCCTCAACTCTTCTTTGTCGATCTCGCCGACGCTGCCGAGCAGGTGGGCCGCCAGCGTGCCGTCGGGGTAATTGCGCACGAAGACCCGCTGGACCTCCACGCCCGGAAAGCGTTCCTGATTTTCCTGCAGGTAGTAGACGAGATACTTGCCGACGTCCTTGCGCAGGATCACCGGCGCGGCCGGCGCCAACTTCAGTTCTTCGCCCATTCTCTTGCGCAGGCGCGGCAGCGTGCTGTGCGTCAGCGCGGCCAGGTGCGAGAGCTCGGCTCGGCGTTCGGCGTCGTCGGCCGGCAGTTTGCGCGGGTTGACCTGCAGCGCCAGGCTGGTCCGATTGTCGACGAGGACGTTGCCGTTGCGGTCGAGGATCTGGCCGCGCGGGGCGCTGACCCGATAAGAGCGGGTGCGGTTGTTCTTCGCTTCCGCCAGGTACTTTTCGCC
>Ga0207677_10000302_pt1 | contig 36297 bp, 38 predicted proteins | sample KBSMisM42_FD_184311 | JGI IMG/M metagenome (GOLD analysis project Ga0207677, IMG submission 184311) | Miscanthus rhizosphere microbial communities from Kellogg Biological Station, Michigan, USA - KBS Miscanthus M4-2 (SPAdes) (version 2) | ecosystem: Host-associated > Plants > Roots >...
CGGCTTCGAGCCGTGGGGATTCCGTTCGCGTGAAATTTTGTGAGCCCGTTTTAACGGGCGAAAGAAAGCTTTCTCTCGCCCGTCAAGACGGGCTCACACAATCTACGAATCTCCTGTTCCCCCACGTGAACGTGGGGGCTACGGTTCTCACGCCGGCTTCGCCGACGATGGTTTCCGCTATCGCAATCCCGCTGCGATCCGATCGGCGAATGCGGCCACGGCCTGGCTTGTGCCCGAGGCCACATTGGCGCTGTCGAGCGAGGCGATGTCGATCGAGATCCGCTCGTGATGCGTCACATCGGGTGCGGCGCTACGAACGACGACGGCGCATTTCATCGTCGGCGAAGCCGGCGTAAGAGCCGTAGCCCACGGCTTCGAGCCGTGGGGATTCCGTTCGCGTGAAATTTTGTGAGCCCGTTTTAACGGGCGAAAGAAAGCTTTCTCTCGCCCGTCAAGACGGGCTCACACGTTCCATGAATCTCTGTTTCCCCCACGTAAACGTGGGGGCTACGGTTCTGACCCGGCTTCGCCGACGATGGTTTCCGCTATCGCAATCCCGCTGCGATCCGATCGGCGAATGCGGCCACGGCCTGGCTTGTCCCCGAGGCCACATTGGCGCTGTCGAGCGAGGCGATGTCGATCGAAATTCGCTCGTGATGCGTCACGTCCGGTTGTCCGGACACGCGCACGATCCAGCGGCCGTCGAGGACTACCTTCGCGTCGGGGCCTGCCATGAAGTCTTCGAAGACGACGTCGATCGCGCGCAGCGCACCGGACGGTCGCGTCGCTCCCGGCAGGATCACCATTCCTTCTGGCAGCCGATCGGCGACATCGTAGGCAAGCGTATGCAGCACCAATGGCTGCAGCGATGCGGACCACTGCTCGTTCGATCGCACCTGCAACTGTTGATTGGCGAGACGGACGACGATTTCGCGGCGGTCGAGTCCGGGCGGCAACTCCACGCCGTCGATCGCGACCGGCAATCCTCGCGTCGCAACAGGAGGCGCCGCGGGCGGCAAACGATCGAGCGAGTAGAACTTGCTTTGCGATTTCGAAAAAAATCCGCAGCCGGCGAGCAGTAGCGTTAGAAGTAGTACAGCCCTGCGGAGGATCATTTGCCTTTTCCTCTTCCCTTCAGCAGCGCGTCGGGATTCTCCTCGAGGTACGACGCCATCCCTCTCACCGCCTCGGCCGCGCGCGTGAGCTCCTTGATGAGCGTGCCCAGGTCGTAGTTCTGGCGCGGCTGGCTGCCCATGAGCTCCTGGGCGCGTTTCGCCGCCGCCTCGGCCGATGCGGCCGTGTTGCGAAGGCTGTCGACGATCGGACCGACCTTCTGACTCGCGGCCTCGGCATTCGCCGCGGTGTTGCGCAGGCTCTTCTCGATCGGACCGACGTTCTCGCGCGTCGTGGCCGTGATCTTCTCGACGTCGGCCAGCGACCGGTTCAGACGCTTCAGACTGTCGTCGAGCGTCGGATCGTGTACGAGCGAATCGAGACGCTGCGCGGTGTTGCGAAGATGTCCGGCGATCTCCTCGATCGGCAGATTGCGAATGCGTCCGGCGATGTCGCCGACCGCCGCCATCGCGCCTTCCAGTCCGCTGCCGCCGGATGCCGCGGGGATGATCGGAGGCTCGGTCGTCGTGATCAGACGTCCCGTTCCCGGCGCCGCCACCGTATCGAGCGCGACGCCGCTCGCTCCTGGAAGCACGAGGCTCGTCATCAGCGTCGCGCGCATCCCTTTTTGAATCAGCTTGCCGAGCGCGTCGTTCATCGTCGCGCGCAACTCGTCCTTCGTCGTCGATTGCGACACGCCGATCTCGAGTTTGCGCGGATCGATCTCGATCGTCACCGGCGTCTCCAGCGACGCCGTCTGCGGCACGTAGCGCAGACGCACTTCGCGCACGTGGCCGACTTCGATGCCCTTCATCTGCACCGAGGTTCCCGCGGTCAGGCCGTGGACCGGCCCGGGGAAGTAGGTCACGTAGGTGAGCTGCGGACCGTCGGCCGCGCCCATGGCCATCCCTTCGGAGTCGTAGAGATCGAAGTGCGTGCCGGGCGCGGCCTCGTCGCCGGCCAGCACTTCCGGCGTGTAGAACGCCACCGGCGCGTTGAGCAGCGACGCGATCGACGCGCCGCCGGTGGAAATGCCTCCGCCGCCGAGGGAGATGTTCAAACCGCCCGCACGCCAGAAGCGTGTGCTCTGGCGCACCTCGTGCGCGAAGCGTTTGACGATGAACGCGTGCACGTTGGTGATGCCGCGCTTCTCGTCGTACTCCGCGCCCAGGATCTGGCCGACGCGCAGACCCTGGAACGTGATCGGCGAACCGACCGCGATCGATCCGAGTCCATGCGCTTCGAGGACCACCGTCTTCCCATCCTCGGGCGCCGAAAGAATGGGCGCGTACTCCTGGCCGGCGAATTCGCTGGTCTGCTCGCCCTCGCCCGGCGCGATGCCGACGTACGTTCCGGACAGCAATCCGCCCAGTCCGCCGCCTTCCAGCGCCGGCTCGACGACCCAGAACTTCGTCCCCTTGTTCAGCGCGTGGTTCATCGAGGCATCGAGCGTGATGCGGACGACCACCTGCCGCAGGTTCTCGTCGATGGTGATCTTCTGAATCGTTCCGACCTTCGCGCCGCGGAATCGCACCGGGCTGTAGCGATCGAGTCCGCGCGCATCGGCGAAGCGGACGGTGATGTCGCCACCGCCGAAGAAACCGTAGCGCACGATCAGCCAGCCGGCGAAGAAGATGGCCAGCGCCGGAATGATCCAGAGCCACGGCGACCATTTCGCGAGATGCACCTTCGCCCGAGGGGCGTCGACGCCGTCCGCCTGGTCTATCGGATTGTGCGAATTCTCGTTCACGGCAACTCTCCCGCCGTCTTCCACATCATCCGCGGCTCGAACAGCCGCACCGCCAGCATCACCAGCGCGACCACGGCAAAGAGGGGAGTGGCGCCCGGCCCGGTCTCGATGTTGTCGATCCCTTTGAAGTTGACGATCGGCGCGGCGAGGGCGGCGATGAAGGGGATGATCATCGGCCACCGCACCAGGCGATGCAGCACGCGATACATGCGCGTCCGCCGCACCAACCCCTTCGTGTTCGGGAAACGCACGCGGCCCAGCAGCCACATCATCCCGATCAGTTCCACGACCGGGATGGCCACGCCGGCCACGAGCACCACCACGCCGTACTGCCAGTAGCCGCGGTCGGCCAGCAACTGCACGGTGCCGAAGACGGTGTGCTCCAGAAACGCGGTGAGGTTCTGGTTGACCATGATCGACCCCGCGTACGCCGGAAAACAGAGCGGGATCGCCGCGGCCACCGCCGCCACCGCCGGCACCCATCGCGGCGCGATCGTGTGATCGAGCGTCTCCCCGCACCTCGGGCATGGATCGCCGGGCTGCCGGTTCGTCATCGTCATCTCACAAACGTCACACGAGACGATGTTGTAGCCGCGCGGCGCGTGCCGGTCCGGCATGATGGCCTGCCACACGGCGCGCCGGTCGAGAAGACGATCGGCCACGATGGAGAGGATGGCCACGAGGAGATAGGTCCACCCGCCGATCCCGATCTCGACCGTCGCGGAGATCGACGCGCGAAAGTACGCGATGAGGCCGGCGATCACGACGACGTCGGTCAGACTCCACAGCCGCAACTCTTCGCTCCACCGGAACAACTGCCCGCGATTCGGAATGCGCCATCCGAATCGGACCGCGCTGAAGACGATCACCTGCAGCAGCGCGCGAACGAACGGGAAGAGGAATGCGAAAAAGAGGAACCCGAACGCGAACGGAAACCACACTTCGCTGTAAATCACGCCCACGCTCGAAACCAGCCGGCTCTCGCCGAAGACGAGCTGCTTGATCGTCGACGCCATCAGCGGCAGGAACACCGCCGGCGGCAGCAGCACGAGGATGGTCAGCGACAAGGCCAGACTCACCGACGCATCCGCGCCGGTCCGATGCTCCAGCGTCCGGTCGCAGCGATGACACTCCACCGTCCCGCGCCCCGGCAACTCCGGAACGACCTGCGTACTCCCGCAGTCCGCACAAGTGATGGTCACCGCACCCACAGCGAGGTGAGCCGGTGCAAGGAGGATTCCCGCGCGGCTCGCGGCACATTTGGATGCGCTAGCGATCGAGCTACCGCTTTGGGAGGGCGGGGACGGCGGCCACACGAACTATCATGCGCCCACCGTACGGCAAGGTTCGGTGAAGCGATCGGCGTGACATGCGTCCGTTCGTTCGGAGGTAACGCATGAGAATCGTCCGGATCGTGATCGCACTGCTGACCATTTCCCCCGCGCTATTCGCGCAGCCCTTTGGACAGTACCTCCGCCTGCAGGGCGTTCCGCAAATTGGCTACATCGAAGTCCCGGCTGACGCGATCCTCCACACGCCGGCCATGACGGTCGAGGCGTGGGTTTCGGTTCGCGACGCAAACGGTGTGGCGGGCTGCTCCTCGATCGCCGGAAAGCAATGGACGACGGCCTGGTGGATCGGCGTCTGCGGCACGACGTTGCGCAGCTATTTCAACGGCAGCCCAAGCCTGAAGGACGGCGGCACGATCCCGGTGGACACCTGGGTTCACATCGCGGCCACGACGGATGGGACGACCCGCCGGCACTACATCAACGGAAATCTCGTTCTCGAATCGGCGGAGACCGCGCCGCGCTCGACGTCGACCGCCGCATTCCGCATCGGCAGCGACGTGGCCTACGCCTTCACGCCGGAAGGCGGCATCGACGACCTGCGCATCTGGACGGTGGCGCGGACGGGAGATCAGATTCTCGCGACGATGAGAGCGCCCTTCGCCCCCGAGGGGAGCGACGTCACCGGCCAGTTCACGGGCCTGGAAGCCTGGTACCGCTTCGAAGGCAACGCCTTCGACTCCTGGCGCTCGCACCACGGCACGATCCTCGGCGCAGGAATCAACTTCGGCGGCACGGCCGCGCCCGTCCCGGCAAGGCACCGCTCCGCGAAACATTGACCAGTCAGCTCTTCCGAACCCGATATCCGAGCCGCTCGAGCTCCGCGACGACGCGCGCGACGTGATCGCCCTGAATCTCGATCTCGCTATCTCCCGCCGTCCCGCCTGCCCCGCACCGCTTCTTCAACCCCGCCGCCAGCTCCCCCAGCGACGCCGCCGTCAACTGAAACCCGCTCGCCACCGTCACGCTCTTCCCCGCCCGCCGCTTCCGATCGATGCCCACGCGGATACTCTGCTTCGCCGGCTCCAGATCCGCCTTGGCGTCGACCGCCCCCTCCTCCCGCAGCCGCTTCGCGGCCTCCGGATCGCTCGTCCACACAAGTCGGGATTTCATGCCCGCAAGGATAGGGCATCGCTCGCTTGTCCACGGGTCGTAGCCCTCCGCGACCTCCGCGTGAAAAGAGGTTCTACGGGCGCTGGAGAAGGTCAACCATCTGCGGGCTCTCGCTGAGGTGTGCGTTGCTCGCGACTGCCTGCACCACGACCAACTTGCTACGATGATCGTGGAGCTTGACGTATGACGATGAACGATCTGCAACGCTCGGCAATTGTGGCAACGCTGGTGAAGGAATGCCGTGCTCGCGACGCCTTCTGCGGCGAGACGATGGTGCAGAAGTCCGTCTTCTTCCTGCAGGAGCTGCTGAACGTCCCGCTCGCATTCGATTTCCAGTTGTACATCTACGGCCCGTTCTCATTCGAGCTGCAGCGGCACGTATCGTCGATGATGGCGGACGACATGATCGCCGTGCGGCCGATGGAATTCGGCTCGACGTTCGAGGCCGGCGAACAGATCGCGTACCTCGAGAGGCACAGCGCCAACGTGATCGCAGACTATCGCCACCAAATTACCTTCGTGGTGAACCATCTCGCCAACCGCGGCGTCAAGCAGCTCGAGGCGGTCGCGACTGCTCTCTACGTCGCCATCACCACGGGCGACGCCCCGATCGACGAACGTGCGGCGAAGATCTGCGAAGTCAAACCCCCACGCATCACGCCCGATGAAGCCCTGATTGCGATCGAGCAAGTGGATCGCTGGCGGAAAGAGCTGGCGGCGTAGCGGCAAGCGCAGTCGATGATCGCGATGCGCACTCCATGGTCATAGCGACATCGCGGCAGCTAACGATGGCGTGCTTGCTCGACGGGATGCAGTTCCGCAATCCCCGCTTGCTGGGCTCCGGACAGCGCGGTCCGCGGCACTGGCTCCGGCCCTGGATATGCCTCGCTGTCCAACGCCTGCCCGATCAGACGCTGTTTCTAGTATGAATTGGCCGAGATTCGCGCCTAATCCAGACCTTTTTGGGCACCAGCGTATAAGTGCACCATTCAGTTACACTCTCAAAGGTGAGCCGTCTAGATCCTGACACTGCACTCTCCGCCTACGAGCAGATTTGCAAGGATTTTGGTAGGTTCTGCGCGGGTCGTGGGCGCGTCAGCGAAGCTGATACGCGAGCCAAATTTGTCGATCGGGTCCTGAAGGAAGTCCTGGGATGGTCGGAAGACGCGATGCGACGCGAGGAGCCGACCTCCGCGGGCTATCTCGACTACTCGCTCGCCACGAATGGGAAACGCGTCCTGCTCGTCGAGGCGAAGGCGGAGGGCGAAGCGTTCGAGTTCCCAAAGCGCCTTGAAAACCGCCGCCGACAGAAAATCAATGGCGCGCTTCGCACGGTTGCGGACGTAAAGGCCGCGCTCGAACAGGTTCAACGATATTGCAGCGACATGGGCGTCCGCTACGCGGTCGTGACGAATGGATATGCGTGGCTAGTGTTTCGTGCTGTCAGGGATGACATGCCTTGGCGAGATGGAACGGTACTCGTGTTCCCCTCCGTGGGATACATTCGGAGCAACTTCGTCGAGTTCTGGAACGTGCTCAGCAACGACGCAGTAACGCTCGGATCGCTCGTTCAGACATTCGCGACAGCGTCAACCGATCCGGTTCCGCTCTATCGGCCGATCGACAAACTTCACAATCCCGACGCGCAGCTTCTACGGAACCGCCTGCATCACCAGCTAGCTCCCTTCGTCGAAACTGTCTTTCGTGACATCGGCGCTTCGGCGCACATCGACATGATGCGGCGCTGCTATGTGTACTCACGTAGTTTGAAGATCATTGACCGTGATCTTCGCCTCGTGATTCAAGACACGATGCCGCGTTTCGCGAAGAACGACGGAGCAATCGAAATCAAAGCAGGCCCGAATGATGCCGGCGAACTTGGTGGCGCGCTTGCCACGGACGTTGCGGCACACGCCGGAGGTGTTCTGTTCATGCTCCTCGGTGGTATCGGCTCCGGCAAGACTACATTTCTAAACCGTTTCCTGCACGTGGTAGGGCAAGGATTCTTGCAGGAAAAGTGCGTCTGGTCATACATCAACTTTCTTGCTCCGCCGAGCCGTCAGGACGAAATGGAAGCGTTCGTATACCAAACGATTCTACGCGACGTGCGTGAGCGATACAAAGCACTTGATCTCGAATCGCGAGACGCGCTCAAACAGATCTATGCCGATGATATCTCTGCGCTCGATCGAGCGTTCTTCCAAGCTGAAGGGCTCACTGGTACGGATTACGAGAAAAGGTTATCGAGGTTCTTGGAGAAGTGGGTTTCAAACATCCCGCAGCACACATCGCGGATTCTCACCAGCGTTCGGAGCCGAGACCGCACAGGTCTGATTATCATCGACAATGTGGATCAGCTAAGCCCCGACTATCAGGCGAAGATTTTTCTCTTGGCCCAACAAGTGGCGCGGTCTGCGAACTGCTTGGTAATTGTCGCACTTCGCGAAGAGTCGTACTACGCGGCTAGCACTCGAAAAGCTTTCACCGCCTACAACAATCGGAAGTTTCGAATTGCCTCGCCGTCGTTTCGTGAGCTGATTAGTTCGCGTCTTCGTTACTGCCTCGAACTACTCGAACTGCCGCATGATGAGGTAAAGAGACGACTCGGAACCTCTACAACCTTCGATCAAGACTCCGTCAGGGACTTTTTCAAGATTCTTCTTCACTCATTGTTCTCCAAGAATCGGCACATCGTCACTTTCATCGAGGCTCTGTCATTTGGCAACATGCGTGAAGCGCTAGAGATGTTTTCGACGTTTCTCTACTCGGGAGCTACCGATGTCGATAAGATGCTGAGAATCTCACGTCGCGAAGATGAGCCATATTTCGTAGCATTCCACGAGTTCGCGAAGTCGGTCATCATTAATGATCGACGCTACTACCGCGAAGCTGGAAAGATCATCAACGTCTTTGACAGATCATCTGATCCGAAGGGAAGTCACTTCACCGTTCTGCGCATCTTGAAATACTTGGTCGCGCACCTTAGCGAGACGCATCCGGAGGGACGCGGGTTCGTCGCACTTGACGAAATCATGACGGTTTTCATTGATGCTTTCGACAACGAACAGGATTTAACGCGCCAACTTCGCCGTCTGCTCGCGGCACAACTAATTCAGGCTGACACACGCTCAACGGACACACTACAGAATGTCGCATACCTTCGAGCGTCATCTGCAGGTTGGTATTACCTCTCGACGCTTGTACAATCGTTCGTTTATCTCGACTTAGTGCTCCAAGACACGCCATTGACGGAGGAGAAGCTCGCGGTTCGAATCGCGCAGCAGATCGGTGAAGTGGACAACCTGCCTGATAGTCACGATGCAGGAGCTCGACTGTCGGTGCGATTCTCGCGTGTCGAGGCGTTTCTCGACTATCTCGCGCGTTGTGAGGCTCGGGAGCGTCAGGAGTACGATCTGGACACGAAGGTTGGTCCGCTCCACACGACGTTCATGGATGACATTTGGCATGAATATATCCGGCAACGCGATTGGATACGACAGCGAGTAACTGACTTCGCGACTGCTGACGACGCCGACCTTCCCGTAACTTCCGAGAGCGCGAAGTTTGAAGAGATATTTTCCGTAAGCGGCGACGAACAAAATGACACCGGCGAGGCGATCACGGAAGCCCGCGAACGGTAAACAGCGGTTGTCGGCACATCCACGGCTGACGATTCACGGCACCAAACTACTTCTGCGCGTTTCGGACGTTTTGTTGCGAGTTTGCGCGCCGGTCGAGTGCTTCGACGAGCCTCGAGACACTGCAACCAAGAGCTTCCGCCAAACGGACGAGCATCGCCAAGCCGGGCAGCGTTAGCCCCCGTTCCATATTGCTGATAAATGGATGGTTCGAGTCTATTAACGCGGCGAGCTGCTGCTGCGTGAGACCGCGGGCGAGGCGGAGTTGGCGCAAATGCCGGCCGAAGATAACGCCGTCGCTTTCGCGCTTCGTCATGGATGAATGCACGCTCCTCGTTGACGAATCGCACGGATGGATGTATCGTTAACAGTACAAGCGAAGGAGATCATATGGACGCCAACACCCCCACCCGCATCCGCCACATCTTCCTCTCTCCTCGTCCTCATTTTCCGTTGAATACTGTTGCGGAGTTGTTGGAGATGCCGGTCGAGGAGTTGAAGGCGGAGATTAGGGATGGCGCGATTGTAGCGGTTTCGACGGCGGTGGGGGTTCGCGTCACGCGGGAGGAGATGGTGGCGGCGGCGATGGGGCGGTGGGAGTTGGCGGTCATCGAGAGGGCGCTGGGGCGGGAGGCGGCGGGGGTGTTGCCGGAGGCGATCCGGCTCGTCGAGTTGCGGGCGCGCGTTCCGCGGTATCAGAAAGAGATGCTGCGGTATCTGGCGCGGCAGGAGGGGACGTCCATCGGCGCCGTCCTTTCGCGCGAGCTGGAGGGGATGGCCTCGGCGCGTGCCGAGGAGCTGGCGGGGGCGGTACCGTCGGTGGCGGTCGCGCTGCAGTTTGCGGGCGGGTGATCGCGGTCGCTAGGTTTCGGGGGGAGGTTCGGGTGGCGGAAGGGTGGGCGTTGGCGGCATGCGGGCGGCGGCGAGGCGGCGCATGACGTCGCCGATGTCCGCGCCGAGGACTTCCATCAGTTCCAGGACCATCGGGAGGCTCGGGATGTTGCCGCCATACTCCAGGATGCCGATGTAGGTCGGTGTGACGCCGGAGCGCTGGGATAGTTTCTGGCGCGTCCAGCCGCGTTGCTCGCGCAGTTGTTTCAGGATGGCGCCGAAGCGTGCCGCATCAGGGTCGATCCGCATCGCGCGAGGCATCGATGCATCATAACGCAGCTTTCGCTCAAACCTTGGTTGGAACCCATGGCTTCGTTGTGAGCTAGACAGCTTCATTTCCAAGCTCGTTAACTTCGAAATGACGCTCCGGAGATCGAAAACGTTACTCCAACTCTTTCCAAGGTTTGGACGAATGCTTCATTTCGAACCAACGGCTCTTGCCTTGGAAAGAGTGATTGGTTCTCCTCGAAGCTCGTGACCAAACCAAGGTTTGAGTTGTTGCCGCAAAATGCAGCAACGAAGCTGTCGGACGAGGCATCAATGATCTGAATTCGGCCTTCGATGCATCGGACCGTACTATCGATGATTACCTTGGTAGGAGCTGGAGTCAGGAAACAAGCATCGATGCTTACCGAGGTTTGATCCGCAGATTACGCAGATGGACACAGATCGCTATCTGCCTTGATCTGCGTCATCTGCGGATAGACTCCCGCTCCAGTTCAAGGAGGAACCGATGTCTGACAAGAAGATCATCGCGGTCGTTGGAGCCACGGGAGCGCAGGGGGGCGGGTTGGTTCGCGCGATCGCTGCGGATAAGGACGGTCCCTTCATCGCGCGGGCGATCACGCGCGACGTCAACTCGGACAAGGCGCGCGAGCTGGCCGCGCTCGGTGCCGAGGTTGTCGCCGCGGACGTCGATGATCCGGCGAGTTTGCGGAAGGCGTTCGAAGGGGCGTATGGCGCGTACTGCGTCACCTTCTTCTGGAACCATTTCTCGCCGGAGAAAGAGCTGGCGCAGGCTCGGGCGATGGCGGAGGCGGCGCGCGACGCGGGCGTGAAGCACGTGGTCTGGTCGACGCTCGAGGACACCAGGAAGTGGGTGCCGCTCAGCGACGACCGCATGCCGACGCTGATGGGGCAGTACAAGGTGCCGCACTTCGACGCCAAGGGCGAGGCCGATCAGATCTTCACGGACCTCGGCGTCCCGACGACGTTTCTCCTGACGTCGTTCTACTGGGACAACTTCATCGGCTTCGGAATGGGACCGACGCGCGGCGCGGACGGCAAGCTGGCCATCACGCTGCCGATCGGCGAAGCGAAACTGCCCGGCATCGCCGCCGAGGACATCGGCCGAAGCGCGTATGGGATTTTCAAGAAAGGTCCGGAGCTGATCGGGAAGCGCGTCGGCATCGCCGGCGAGCACCTCTCCGGCGCGGAGATGGCCGCGGCGTTCACGGAGCTCCTCGGCGAGGAGGTTCGCTACAACGAGGTCGAGCCGAGCGTCTATCGCAGCTTCGGCTTTCCCGGCGCCGACGACCTCGGCAACATGTTCCAGTTCAAGCGCGACTTCGAGAAGGACTTCCGCGCGGCGCGGCCGGTGGACGCCACGCGCACGCTGAATCCGTCGCTGCAGAGCTTTCGCGAGTGGTTAAACGCGAATCGGGAGCGGATTCCGAAAAGCTGATCCGCAGATTACGCAGATGTACACAGAGACGAAACCCCTACCGCTTCAGCGGAACGAGAATCAGCGCCAGATCCCACGCGAGATGGGCGATCAGCGACGGCACCACGCTGCGCGTCAGGCTGCGCAACGCGGACCAATAGAGACCGCAGAGGAACGCGATCGCGGCGAGCAACGGCGAGCCGAGGGGGAGATGGGCGATCGCGTAGCCTGCCGCGGCGAGGACGATGATCGCCAGGCGGCTCGCCGGCAGGCGCTGCGCAATCCACTCCTGAAAGGCTCCGCGCCACATCAGCTCCTCGGCGACGATCACCGGGATCACGAACGACAGAATGGCGACCGTTCGGCGGCCCGTCAGAAACGTCGCGTAGAGATTCGCAGTCTCCAGCGCCAGCGCCGGAACCCTTCCGGCAACGAGCGGAAAGAGGCCGTAGGTCGCGGCGAGCATGATCGCTGCGCCGAGAAGACCGATGAGAATCGTGGAAGGGACGGGACGGAAGAACTCCCGGACGTCAGGCCAGTCGGCGGTCACGATCGCCGCGGACACGAACAATGCCGCGAGTGCGATCGGAATCCAGGGATCGACGAACCTCGCCAGCAGCATCGCGGCAGCCCACGCCAGCGGTATCACTGCCCCGATTCGCGTCCTCACGACGAGCGGCCCCGCAGCCGTTTCATGGCCGGCTCGATGAGTCCCCAGAATCCCCCGGGCCGCTGCTGATCCTCGGCGATCGCCGCGCGCGCGGCATCGTCGAAGTGCAGCCGCCCCTCGTGTCCGATGAGGTTCCAGTAGCGAGCGTCCTGCGCGAGGAGGTCGTGAGTCAGTCCGACGACGATCTCGCGAGCGACTGCCCATCGCGCGCGCGTCACGAAGCGGACCCACCGGGCCGACAGTCCCGGCGTCAGCACCGGAACGCGGACCACGAGCGGATCCGCCAGTCCGAGGGCTTGCGCGGTCCGCAGGAGAATGTCGCGGCCGGAGAGGATCTCGGGGCCTGGGATGTCGAACGCGGTCGATTGCGCAAGCTCGACTTCGAGTGCCGCCACGAGCGCCACCAGGACGTCGTCGATCGCTACCGGCTCGGTCTTCGAATCGAGCCAGCGCGGAAGAACCATGAACGGCAGGCGCGCCGCCAGATCGCGCACGATGAGGAAGGAGAGACTGCCGTGGCCGATGATCATGCTGGCCCGTAGCTCCAGCACGGGCACCTCTCCGTCGGACAGGATCTCTCCCACCCGCTCGCGGCTCCGGAGATGTTCCGACGCCTGCCCCGCGCCGGGAGCGACGCCACCGAGATAGATGATCCGCCGCAGGCCGGCGTCCGCGGCGGCGAGCGCGAAAACCCGAGCCGCCGCTGCTTCGCGCTCCCGGTAGTCCCCCCCGCTGCCCATTTCATGGACGAGGTAGTACGCGGCGTCACACCCTTGCATCGCCTTCCGCACGGCGACGGGATCGGCCAGGTCCGCCTGCACCCACTCGCTGCCAGGAAACCGCCGCTCCGCCCGCGCCGCATCCCGCGACAGGCACCGCACGCGCAGCCCGCGACCCTCGAGCACCGGCCTGAGGCGCGAGCCGACGAATCCCGTTGCTCCTGTGAGTAGAACCGTGGTCATCGCGCGTGGTCGAAGTCCGCGCGGCATCATGTCACTTCACAGGGAGGAGGAGGGCTGGTGCAACCGGAAGAGATAGCCCGGTTAGAGCACCAGAAACCCACTTCACCCCACACCGTACTCACTTGTATGCGACGGCTGATGACGGCCCTGCTTTTCCTGATCGTCACGGGGGCTGTCGCTTTGCTTCTCGGGACACGAAGGGAAGTCGCAACCGCCCTCGTGATGAATGATGCAGTCACGCGAGTCGTGGTGCTCGGTGACTCCGTCGCCCGAGGCGCTGGTGATGAAAAAGGTCTCGGCCTGCCCGGCTGGTTGAATCACGACCTTCGAGCGAAAGCAGCGCGTCCGGCCTCCATTCTGAACCTCGGCATCAATGGCGGCCGAACGCTCAACGTGGCTCGTCTTTTCCAGGAGCCACGAGCACGACACTCGATCGCTCAGGCGGACCTTGTCGTGATGTCGATCGGTGGAAACGACCTGTACGGCGACTCCCTTGCGCGACTGCTGACCAACTTCTGGCCGTGGTATCAGAGAGAGCGAACCATTTCCAAGGTTGAGTCTCTTGTCGCGCAAGTCCGGCAGATCAATCCCAGAGCGCGGATCTACATTCTCGGTCTCTACAACCCCTATCAGGCGAGTCGTGTCGGTCAATGGATCGATGTCCAGGTCAACCTGTGGGATGGTGCCTTGATCCAGCGACTCTCGGAGATGCGAGGAGTCACGGTTATCCGAATCGCGGATGTCCTCGCGCGCGCAGACCGGCTTAGTCCGATCGACCATTTCCACCCAGGAACACTGGGGTATGCCGCGATTGCGCGAAGAATCGCCGATACGTTCTGATCGGCGCGGTGCAACTCAGACCGGAAGACATCCATCAAATCTGCGGGTGTCTCGTAAATCAGAATTACTGTCGATCGACACTACGGCCAAAAGAAGCTGCTCGAAGCTATCGCAAGTGATCGTTTCTAAAGCGGTTACAAGGGGTGAAGAAAGAAAAGGCCTGACCCCGCCGATCGTACGAAGGAGTTTTGCGGCTTGAGGCAGAGCGAAAGTCTAAAATTTTCCTAAAACGGCCGTCGCTTAGGCGACCAAGACTCGCCCTTACCCGAATTCTTACGGCATGCAAGCAACTTATTGTTCAGCTTAATCGCTGGTGGTCCGTGTTTTCGACTTTCCAAAGGCGGTGGCGGTTACCTGGAGCCGAAGGGGTAACATGGCGTTCCGCTTAGAGCGTTCAACCGAACGTCGCTCTTGCGCTCAAACACGACCGCCATTGAAACCGGGGAGTCGAACTCTCTCGGCGAGGTCGAGAAATAGAGGACTTGTGAAGAATTGGTCGGTATTGGCGGCACTGCTTGCGATCGGAGTTGTGCCCTTCCTCAGCGCGCAGCTGGAAGTCATTCCGGTGGCCCAGGACGTGGCCGCGGTGAAAGCAAGCACGATGCTACACATCCCGTCCCGCGACGTAGAGCGTTCGGTCGAGCGAATCGCGAAAATCATGGGCGCGCGACTCGGCAGGTCGCCTCGGGGAAGCACGGTGGTCGTTCTGCGGGTACCAGCAATCAAGCTTGATGACAACTGCGTCTATCCGATCATCGACGCCAAGACTGGCCGTCGCATGAGCAGATTCTCAGAATTGCAGCGGTGGGCGGGAAGCCGCCATTCCAGCTTCGATGCCTTTACAGGACTGCTGAAGGATTCGACGACCCGATCCGCAGCGATCGAGCTTAACGGCGATGTCCTCCTTGAACTCTCCATCGAGCCTGTCGAGGGCGAACGGACACGCTTGGAATTTTCGAGCAATTGCTTGGCGGACACGCAACTTGGAAGAAAGTTGGCCTACTCGACGGGAAAGTTCGAACGTGAGTTCTTCCTGCAACTCGCACCCGGCCTCAACTTGGATGTGTGGACGACCGCGGCATCCGCAACGGTGGATGCCCCTGCCGTGCTTGAGTACAAAGCCAGATCGGAGTTCGACGCGAACGACGTACACAGAGACGTTCTGAGGCACTTACATCCCGGCGTTTCAGATCGGACGCTCGTCAAAGCAGAGACCATTGCCAAACCCGATGACGTGTGGCGTGCTGCTCAGCGAGCCACAGGCCGGTTTTCGGATTTAAGAGGGTTGGCCGTAACGCGGACTGATGAACGATTTCATCAGATCCAAAACGGAGACGCTTCGGTTGGCGGCAGAGGTGATCGCCCGTGGAGAGAAGATCTCACAACGACAATCTCGGACACTGGCGACGGTCGAACGCGCATCATGGTAATCCGGCGCTTGCTCGTGCCGTCGTCCGACGGTTGGCATGGCGTGGTTACCCAAGCGACGGCGAGATGGAAAGTTGGTTAATAGGCGCCATCTTGGGGGAGCTGCCGACAGGCTTGGGTGAGTCGAGTGAAAAACGTGCTGTCGAACAACCGTCGGTTCCACCTCGGCCTGTTCTGGTCCCGCCTGCTCCAGTCCCGGCGCCGCTACCGACTACGGACGCGGACCCCTCAAGCTCGACTACGGAAGTGGCGATCACGAGTTCGGTCGAAAACTCGGACGTCTATGTCGATGGTCATTTTGTTGGGAATGCACCCCTGCCAAACTATCGCCTACCGGCGGGAGCGCACACGATCGAAGTTCGGGCTGCTGGATACGAAACATGGAGCCGAGAGATCACTATTGCAGCGAACGCGGCAACGCGCGTTAGCGCTCAACTGCGCAGGCAGCCTTGAACAATGTGACCAGTCGTGGAGGGCGCAACTTGCCGAGACGCTGTGCGGTAGGATCGAGGTCTCGCGCCGGCGAGCTTGGATCATGAGTAGACGGGATCATGATCCACTGACCAACGATGACATAGCCGGCGGCATTTTCGCTTTCGACCTGCCCCATCATTCCCCATTCCTAAGAAGAAGCCACGATTTTTCTCCGACACCCGACGCCCAACCCCCGAAACCCACTTCCGACTTGATTCATCTGCAATCATCTGCGGACGGCTTTTCCTCTGCCGCGGGGATAAACGACATCGCCCTCTCCGCCAGCGCGGTAATCGTAAGCGACGGATTCACTCCCGGATTCGCGGACATCGCTGCGCCGTCGATTACGTAGAGGCCGTCGTAGTTGAAGATACGGTGATGGTTGTCGATCACGCCATCATCCGCGCTTGTGCCCATGCAGGCGCCGCCGAGGATGTGGGCGGTGGTGGGGGTGCCGAGGAGGGTTTCGGTGAGGAGGCTGCCGGCGAAGCCGTCGATCTTTTGTTCTACGCGGCGCGCCAGCTCCGTCGCCTCCGGGATCGCTGCGCTTGGTGCAGGTCCCTCGGCCAGCGCGGTCGTCAGTCCGAATGTGCCGAGGCGGAGGCGGAGGTGGCCTTCGAGTGTGCGCATGTAGAGCAGGATCATCGTCCGCTTGGCCCAGTCGTCGACGAACCAGGCGCGTAGGAAATGGATGGGGTGCCCCAGCATCGCCGCAAGAACGCGGATCAATCGCACGGGCGCGCTCTCGCCCGGCACGTGCGGCGACATCAGCAGGCGGAAGAAGCCGGAGCCTTTTCCGTAGCGCACCGGCTCGAGGTGGGAGTGGTCGTCGGTGTGGAGCACGCTGGTGATGGCGATGCCTTCGCTCAGGTCGCGGTCGGCGCGCGTGGTCACGCCGATGAGCGATTCGGAGTTGGTGCGGACGAAGCTGCCGACGCGGTTGGACAGGCGCGGCAATCCGTCCGCGCTGTTTTTGAGCGTTAGCAGCAGTGGCACCGTGCCCATCACGCCACCCGCGAAGATCACGTTGTGCGCGGTGAACGTGCGGTGGCGTTTGCGGAATCCGATCCCCGAGGTGGCGTCGAGTTGGTAGCCGCCTCCGGCAAGCTCGCGAACCCACGTCACCTCGGTGTCCGCTTCGATCTGCAGACCGCGCTTCTCGGCGAGCCAGAGATAGTTTTTGTCGAGCGTGTTCTTGGCGTTGTGGCGGCAGCCGGTCATGCAGGCGCCGCACTGAATGCAGCCGGTGCGGTCAGGACCTTCGCCGCCGAGGTATGGGTCGGGGGTGGTCTTGCCGGCTTCGCCGAAATAAACGGCTACGCGCGCGGGGACGATCTGATTGGGCCGGCCGATGTCTCTGGCGATGTCGCGCAGCACCTGATCCGAATAGGTGTCGGCCGGATACTGCACCGCGCCCAACATCCGTAGGGCGGTGGCGTAGTGCGGCTCGAGCTCCTTCTTCCAATCGGCGAGATGACCCCACGACGGCAGCGTGAAGAACTCGTCCTTCGGCGTCGGCAACGTGTTGGCGTAGACGAGCGAGCCGCCGCCGACTCCCACGCCGGAGAGCACGGTGACGTGGCGCAGGAAGGTCATCTTGAAGATGCCGCGAAAGCCTGCGGCCGGCATCCATAGCCAACGGCGCAGATTCCAGTTCGACTTGGGGAAGTCCTCGGCCCGGAAGCGCTGTCCTTTCTCCAGCATCACGACGCGGTAGCCCTTCTCCGCGAGGCGCAATCCGGAGACGCTGCCGCCGAAGCCAGAGCCGATGATGGCGTAGTCCCAATCCATGGGCGGGAAAGCTTATCCGCAGATTTCGCGGACAGACGCAGATTGAAGACGGTCTTGACTGCTACTGTTGACGTGACATTCGCATCCAAAAGGAGTCGAAATAACAATGAACCGTCCGCCGGCGATCGTGCGACATTCCATCCTCCTGGTCGCGGCGCTGGCGGCGATCGTGGCCGTGTTTGCGCGGCCGGCGATTCCGCAGGATCCTGCGTACCATCAATTCGCCGATCAACGTTCCTTCTTCGGCATTCCGAACTGCCTGAATGTTCTCTCCAACCTCCCGTTTGCCATCGCGGGTCTGTTCGGAATCTCGGCGACGAGGCGCGGGCGCGGCAATCTGTGGACGCGCTGGCCGTACCTCGCACTCTTCGCCGGCGTCGCGCTGACGACCCTCGGATCCGGCTACTACCATCTGCAACCGGACAACGCGCGCCTGGTCTGGGATCGCTTGCCGATGACTGTCGGGTTCATGGGACTCTTGACGGCGTTGCTGGCCGAGCGCGTCAGCGTTGCGGTCAGCCGATGCCTCTTCGTTTCACTGCTGGTGCTTGGCGCCGGGAGTGTCCTGTACTGGTATTGGAGCGAGCTTCGCCACGCCGGAGATCTCCGCCTCTACATCCTGGTGCAGTTTGGTTCTCTGCTTCTGATCGTGCTGATCCTTCTGCTGTATCCGGCGCGCAACGCCGGCACTGGTTATGTCGTGGCCGCCCTCGTCGCCTACGCGGCAGCCAAGGGGTTTGAGCAGGCAGACAGCGCGATCTTTTCACTCGGCCACTTTGTAAGCGGTCACACGATCAAGCACCTGACCGCGGCAGCGGGAGTGGCGTTCCTCGTCGCGATGCAGCGGGACTTCGCGAGCTTGGACAAAATTGACAATAACTCGTAGTCTTACGGGCCGAAATCATGACCCGCATCCCGATCGCTCTCCTCTCCCTTCTCTTCGCCTCCTCGCTCTTCGCCGACTCCGCGCAGGTCGACTCTTTTGCGGCGGTGCAGAATCCGTTGAGCGCGACGATCGCGGTGACGAATCATGGGCCGGACGTCGCGCGGAACAGCGTCATCACGATCGATATCCCGCCGGGGCTCGTGCTGCAACGGCTCATCAGGACGGAAGGGGATTGCGATCTCTCGCGGCGGCCGGTGCGCTGCTCGATCGGCGACCTTGCGGTCGTCGATCCGGCGCACAACGTTTTTTCGCACTACATGGGGGCCGATTTCACGGCGCCGTTCGCCGATGCGACGTACGTGGTGACGTTCACGGTCTCGTCCGATACGCCCGATCCCAATCCGTCCACGAACACGGCCTCTGTCACCTTCACCACCAGGCTCGAGGCAGACCTCGGCGTGCTTGTTACGTTGCCGTCAGGCCTCGACCGCATCGATCCGGGTCAGAGTGCGGCGTTCTGGACCTTCGTCGGCAACAACGTGCGCAACAACAAGACGCCGAACGTGCGCATCGATTACGCGGTGACGAACGGCACAATCGAGAAGATCGATGCGCCGCCCGCGGTGTCGTGCTCCATCGCCGGCGCAACGGCGGTTTGTACGATCGATTCGCTGCCGCAGAGCCTCGGCCTCATCACGGTCACGGTCAGAACCACGCCGGACAAGCTGGCGGGGAAGGCCACGTTGTCGATGAAGGCGACGGGCGACGTACCGGAAAGGACGCCGGCCGACAATCAAACCGAAGGCGTCATCCCGATCTATCAGACGTATGCCGTGACGACGATTGCCGACAGCGGGCCCGGCTCGTTGCGCGACGCCATCGTGCAGGCGAACGCTCATTGCACTCCGGGACCGTGCCGGATCGCCTTCGAGATTCCGCCGCCTGTGCCGGCCGAGGGGTGGTTCACGATCACGCCGGTCGAGCCGCTGCCGGCCATCACGGCGGATCGGGTCAGCGTCGAAGGATTGCGGCAGACGGCATTCACCGGCGACACGAATGCCGCCGGCCCCGAAGTCGCCATCGATGGCCATCTGGCGCGGCGCGGATTGAAGATCGTCTCGCGATGCGAGGCGGTGATCGAAGGTCTGGCCTTCGGCAATTTCGACGAAGACTACGGATTGACGTTCAACGCCGGCGCCGGCTGCCCTGACGGCTACCGTCCCGATCGCCGGAGCGTCGCGAGCAATGTCATCGGCGTCGCTCCGGACGGCGCGACTCCGTGGCCGAATCTGCGCGGTCTCAATCTCGACGGCGCCGTCGCGGGCGTTTCGAAGAACGTCATCAGTCACAACCAGTTCAGCGGCATCGGCATGTGGAGCGGGTCGGTCGGTTTCGAGCAGAATCGCATCGAGAGCAATGGTGCGAGCGGCATCTTCCTCGGTCTACTCGTCGATCGCGTCACGATCGCCAACAACGTCATCGCCGGTCAGCGCGAGATGGGCGTGGCGGCCGCACGCAGCAAAGCGAGAGTCGAGATTCGCGGCAACGCTATGAAAGACAACGGCGGCCTCGGCATCGACTGGGGATTGGATGGAGTCTCGCCGGTCGACGCCGACGATCGGAACGGCCCATCGAATGCCCCGGTGCTCCTCGCGGCCACGTACGACGCCGCGCAGAAAAAGACGCTGATCACTCTCTCGCTCAAGACGACGCCGTTGAGCGCAGACACCTACCGCGACGATCTCATCGACGTCTACGGCAACAGCACGCCCGACGGCGACGGAGAGAGGCCGCTCGGGACCATCCATGTGAAGCCGGGCACGAACGGGACGATCACCATCGCAGTACCCGGCGACCTCCGCGGTCAGTGGCTCAATGCGACGTGGTCGCGGGACAACCCGATCGAGTTGTTCGAGCCTGTCTCTGCTCGCGCGACCTCGGAGCTGAGCAACGCCATCTTCGCCGGCCAGGCATGGCTCCGGCCGCCTGATCGCAGCCGGCGGTGAGCTGTTAACAGCCAGAGGAAAGGGGAAATCAAGCCGGATCGCAAAGGGTGATCGGCGGGCAGTCACTGAGTGCCGTTAGCGGCGAAGGAAATCGCGTGAGAGACCGACGACAATCCCGATCAGAAGAAATCGTTCCGCGTCTTCATTGATTGTGATGGTGTGCCGGCCGAGGCTTTCGCTGGTCAGCGTGATCGCGCCGTTCTCCGTTTGGAAGCGCTTGACCGTGAATGTTCCGTCCAGCAGGCCGACGACGATATGGCCGTTGGCCACTGTCGGGTTCCTCGTTCGACGGACGAAGAGGATGTCGCCGTCGAGAATGCCGGCGTCGATCATCGAGTCGCCGTCGGTGTGATAGACGGCGTTGGCACCATCGGATTGGTATTCGGGCGGGATCGCTCGCTGACGAAGCTCGTTCTCGTCGACGAATGTCTCGCCGCGAAGCGTGGCCACCGCCGGCAACTCTTTTTCGAACCGGGCGTCGCGCGCGTTGGCTATCGTTGAAGGTCGCGTTCCCTCCGCGTCCTGGGACCGTAGTTGCCGTTTGGTCTCGATCCAGTCGTCCACGTCACCGAGGAACGCGAAGTCTGCCGGTCCAAGTTCGAAGCCCTTTTCACCGAGAACCCATCCCACGGTGACGTTGCAGACGGCGCAAACGCGGATGAGCGTTTGCAACCTCGGGTTGTCGGTCTTGCGCCTGAGGATGTCGCTCAGCGCAGACTCATCGACGTCTGCCTTAGCCGCGACGGCACTTTGCTTTCCGGTCGCTGAAACCGCCTCGCGCAGGCGATCGACCCAGTCCATCGACAAACGCTACCTTTCCGCTGACAATGGCAACCGAAATGTCATTGGCTTTTTGCCTATCGAAGCGCGCTGGCGTTGGTGTGAAAGCCAAATTCATCGGCGATGTTTGAAGGAGCGCCGACAAGAAGAGCGCTAGTAAGTAACATATGTTACTTGAGACGCCCTGAGGAAGGACCTCCAATGCCCACTGTGGACCGCATCACCGTCGAGCCGGGAAAGATGAACGGACAGCCATGCATCCGCGGCCTGAGGATCACCGTGAAGCGCGTGGTCCTTGCCGTTGCGACCTACGGTATGGGCGACGATTTGAAGCGCGCGTATCCTGATCTCGAGGACGAGGACATCAGACAGGCTTTGGAGTACGCCGCGTTGAATCTGGAAGACCGTGTGGAAGAACTCGTTGCGCCGCAATGAAGTTGTTGCTTGATCAGGATGTCTCTGCCGGAGCAGCCGAGATTCTCCGCGCCGCCGGTACGGATGCCGTTCACGCGCGCGAGGTTGCACTCTCTAGGACGGAGGATGTCGACATCCTGGCCTGGTGTCGGGAGAAGGGACGAGTCCTTGTTTCGCTGGACGGCGACTTTCACGCGCTTCTGGCGCTCTCCGGCGCGACCTCACCGTCCGTGATTCGTATTCGCATCGAAGGGTTGCGTGATCGGGCGATGGCTGCGCTGATCACCCGTGTGGTGGACAAGACTGCCGATGATCTCGTTCGTGGAAGTGCCGTGACCGTAAAGCCGAAGTCGATCCGGGTCCATCGGCTGCCGCTCGGCCGTCCGAAATGATTGCGCGAACGGCCGTTTCGCGCCGTCCACGTGGACCCAGCGACGAACGGTTGCCGCCGAGCCGGCGGCCGCTACAGCCAGCGGGCCGCTGGGGCTACGCCCACTGAGCCGCCCTTATTTTTCGGATGACGTGCGTTCGTGGAAGGGTGATCGGGATTTACGCGATTGGCCCTGCAGCAGGTTTCCCTTCTGCCTTCATCTGCGTCATCTGCGGATAAACTCACGTTCCATCGAAGGAGAGATCGATGAAACGAATCGTCGTCGTGCTGTTGTTCGTTGCTGCTGCCGCTCATGGCGATCGCTGGCAGCCGTCGGATCGGTTGCGGATCGCGAATCCCAACGATCCGCAGATTTCGCCGGACGGCAAGGCGGTCGCCGTGGTCATCACGCGCGCAAACGTGAAGGAGAACCGGTGGGACGGCGATCTCTTCGTGATCGATTCAACGACAGCTGAGCAGCATCAGCTCACGTACGACCGCCGAGGGGTCGCGGCGCCGCGCTGGTCGCCGGATGGATCGCAACTCGCGTTTCTGGCGAATGGATCGAGCGATCGCGACGCGAAGCGGCAGATCTGGATGCTGCCGACGCGCGGCGGCGAAGCGCATCGCATCACCGACGCCGTGCGCGGCGTGCAACAGTACGCATGGAGCCCTGACGGTTCGCAGCTGGCCTTCGTGACGTCCGACGATCCGGTTGCGAACGAAGAGAAGAGCAACCGCGCCTTCGAGATCGGCGACGACGATTACCTCACCACCACCGCGCCGACGCCGTCGCACATCTGGCTCGTGTCCGCGTCGGGCGAGAAGGCGCGCCGGCTGACCAGCGGCTCGTGGAGTCTGCCGGTCGCGCATCCGCCCGGTCCCGCGCCGTCGCCGCTGGCGTGGTCTCCGGACGGGAAGACGATCGCCATCACGCGGCGCGACACGGCGCATGGCGGCACGCCGAACAGCAATCGCGTCGCCCTCGTCGACGTCGCCTCGGGTGACGTGCGCCGCCTGACCGCGCGCGACATGGACGAGACGCAGCCGGTCTTCACACCCGACGGCACGCACATCGCGTACTGGCATTCGCGCGGCGGCGAGCGCGGCGGCGAGAACGCGATCTGGCTTGCGCCCGCCAGCGGCGGTCCGGGCGTCGAGGTGACGAAAGGCCTCGACCGCAACGTCTATCGCACGGTGTGGCTGCCGGATGGAAAGTCGTTCCTCACCGGCGGCCACGATGCGACCTCCACCGCCTATTGGGTGCAGCCTCTCGACGGCCCCGCGCGCCGCCTCAATCTCGGCGACGTCGAGCCCTACTTCAGCTATTGGATCGACGTGTCGGTCGCGAAGAACGGCGCGCTCGCGTTCACGGGATCGACGCAGTCGCATCCGCGCGAGCTTTACGTAATGCCGTCGATCGACGCCGCGCCCCGCCGGCTCACGCACCTCAACGACGCGGTAGTGGCGTCGAAAGAGTTGGGCCGCACCGAGGCGATCGCGTGGAAGAACGACGGGTTCGAGGAGGATGGGGTGGTCACCTATCCGCCCGACTTCGACGCGACGAAAAAATATCCGCTGGTGCTCTACATCCACGGCGGTCCGCGCTCGTCGTCGGGCGTAGGCTTCGCCACGATCCCGCAATCGTTCGCGGCGAAGGGATGGATCGTCTTCCAGCCGAACTACCGCGGCAGCGACAACCTCGGCAACGCCTACATCCGCGCGATTCGCGACGATGCGGGCGCCGGGCCGGGGCGTGACGTCATCGCCGGTGTGGAGGAGTTGAAGAAGCGCGGCTTCATCGACGAGAACCGCATCGCCGTCGGCGGCTGGTCGTACGGCGGGTATATGACGTCGTGGATGATCGGCCACTACCCGATCTTCAAAGCCGCCGTTTCGGGAGCCGCGGTCAACAATCTCCTCGATGAGTACGTCCTCTCCGACAGCTCCCTCAGCCGCCGCCTGACCTGGGGCTCGCCCTTCGTCGGCGACAACATGAAAAAGTACGTGGAGCAGTCGCCGATCACGTACGCGTCGAAGATCAAAACCCCAACGCTGATCATGAGCGACACCGGCGACGTGCGCGTCCCGATCACGCAGTCGTACCAGATGTACTACGCGCTGAAAGACAACGGCGTCCCGGTCAAGTTCATCGCCTTCCCCGTCAGCGGCCACTCGCCGGAGGATCCGATCCACGCAACGGAGATCGAGAAGCAATACGTGAACTGGTTCGCGCAGTATTTGAAGTAGCTCCAGTCTTCATCTGCGTCCCATCTGCGTGCATCTGCGGATAAACAACCGGCGCTGACGCGTACAACGCGCACCGTATACTCGCGCATCAATGCCGGTTCAGTCGGGGACGCGCTTCGGGCCTTACGAGATCGTTGCGCCCCTCGGAGCGGGCGGAATGGGCGAGGTGTGGAAAGCGCGGGATACGCGGCTCGATCGCATCGTCGCGATCAAAGTTCTGCCGGCCGCTCTCACGGACGACCCGCACTTCCGCAGCCGGTTCGAGCGGGAAGCGAGGACCATCTCCCAACTGAACCATCCTCATATCTGTACGTTGCACGACGTCGGTGACGCGGACGGGGTCAAATACCTCGTCATGGAGCTGGTGGACGGCGAGTCGCTCGCGGTTCACATCGGCCGCGGGCCGCTGCCGATGAGCGAGGTTCTTCTCTACGGCTCGCAGATCGCCGAAGCGCTGGACCGGGCCCATCGCGCGGGAATCGTTCATCGCGATCTGAAGCCCGGCAACGTGATGATCACGAAAAGCGGCGTGAAGCTCCTGGACTTCGGGCTCGCGAAAGTTGCGGTCAGGCCGACTTCGTCACCCGATCAATCGACGATGGTGCAACAGGAGCCGCTCACGGGCGAGGGCATGGTGGTGGGCACCGTCCAGTACATGGCGCCCGAGCAGCTCGCCGGGGACGCCGTCGATGCCCGCAGCGACATCTTCGCGCTCGGCGCCGTGCTTTATGAGATGGCGACGGGGAAGCGAGCGTTCTTCGGGTCCAACAGGACGTCGCTGATCGCCTCGATCATGACGAGCGCTCCGCAGCCGATGACGCAGTTGCAACCGTTGACGCCCGCGGCGTTCGAGCATGTGGTGGAGAAGTGCCTGGTGAAAGATCCCGAGCGGCGGTGGCAGAGCGCGTATGACCTCGCCGAAGAGTTGCGGTGGATCGCGGCCGGGCAATCGGGCGGGAGCGGAACGCAGGTTCGAGCCAACCCGCGTTCGCGCGTTCGTGCAGCCATTCCGTGGCTGATCGCGGTTGCAGCGATGGCCGTTGCGGGAGTGGCGTAGTGGAAAGGGCGCAACCCGGGAGCCGGCCGCGTCACGAAAACGGTCGTCAGCAAGGATGTCGAGAGCTCGTGGAACATGTCGCCGGCCATTTCTCCCGACGGCCGGCATGTCGCGTATCCGTCCGAGGGAGCGTTGTGGATCCGCAGTCTGAATGAGCTGGATCCGCGCAAGGTGCCGATCACCGGCGAGCATCAGCCGGTGCTTTTCTGGTCGCCGGACAGCAAGTGGGTCGCGTTCATCAGCGATGACAAACTTTGGAAGATTGCGGCGGATGGAAGCACGCCGGTGCTGGTCGCGCCGCTCTCGCAGATCGGGCACGAGTTTCACTCCGGCGCGTGGGGAGCGGACGATCGGATCGTCCTGGCGGCGTTCCTGGGAGGCATCTACGAGATGCCGGCGCGCGGAGGATCGCCGGTCGAGATCGTGCCGCTCGATCGCGGTCTGGTCGACTTTCACAACCTCTCCTTCCTGCCGGACGGAAAAACAATTCTGGCCGTTCCGCACAAGCTGGACAAGATGATGACCATCGAGGCCATCAGCGGAACGAAGAGGCAGACGGTGGCCACGTTCGACGCTACCGTGCGCGACGTCGTCTACTCGCGGACGGGCCATCTGCTGGTGAGCCTTCGCGGTATCAACGCGGGCTTATGGGCCGTGCCTTTTTCGATCGACGCGATGGCCGTGCGAGGCAAGCAATTTCTCGTCGCGGACGGCGCCGGAGCGTGCAGCGTTTCGGCCGACGGCTCGCTCGCGTATGTCGCGAACGTCGACTATGCGCCGAGGCAGATCGTGCGCATCGATGGCGTGGGAAAAGTCATCGGGAAGATCGGCCCTGCCATTCCGAATGCGGACGACCTCGTGCTTTCGCCCGACGAGCGAAGCGTGGCTCTCTCGGCACGCGAGGCCGATAACTATGCCGGCATCGAGATCGTTGATCTGGCCACGGGCACCCGCCGGCGCCTGACGCAGGGCTTCCTAGAGGACCATCCCCTCGCATGGTTTCGCGACGGCCGCGAATTGATTGCGAATCGCTCACCCACACTGAACTGGACCGATCCCCGCTTCGGAGTCTGGTTCGTTCCGGTAGACGGTTCCGCCGCGCCTCGGAAGGTGGTCACAGGATGGAGAGGAGTCGTTTCGTCCGACGAGCGCAGCATGATCTACCGGTCCGGATTCCGCCCCGTTGACGCAGTGATCATGACTGTTCCGATCAGCGGCGGCACGCCCGTCCCTGTCGTGAAAACGCTGGTTGGAAGTGAGAGAACACAGCTGCTTCTCTCTCCGGATAACCACTTCCTGCTGTACAACTCCAGTCCGACCGGCGCGGAAGAGCTGTTTCTGACGCGGTATCCGAGCGGCGAAGGAAGGTGGCAGATCTTTCACGGCGCCGCCTCACCATTCTTATGGAGCCGCGATGGCCGGACGATCTACTTTGCATCAGAGAATCGGTTGATGGCCGCATCGCTGACAGAGTCGCCGTCGCCGGTCATCGGAGAACCGCGGATGGTGTTCGACGCGACGCCGATCAACGTTAGTCTCGATCGAACCTTTCAGCTTCTGGCAGATGGCACCTTCATCGCCGTTCAGGACCTCCCCTCCGATAAGCGGCAGGTCGTGCTCGTTCAGAACTGGTTCGCCGAGTTCCGCGAGGATGAGAAATGAGAGCGGCACTCTCCTGAAATAATTGCCCGTACCCCTCCCTTTGCGTATCCTTGCCGGCCCGGTCCATCCGCGGCCGGACATTCTTTTGACAATCTGGGCAGCTCCTTGAGCCATCGCAGAAGGCGAGGCTCCGCTAGGCCAGAAGGAGGATTTATGAGGACTTATGAAGTCCTGTTCATCCTTTCTCCGCAGGTACCGGAGGAAGAGGCGACGACGCTTTCGACAGAGTTCAAGCGTATCGCCGAGGGGACAGGCGCGAAGCTCACGCACGAAGAAGTGTGGGGCCGGCGCCGTCTCGCATATCCCATCAACAAGTTCAACGAAGGCAACTACCACCTCTTCGTGTTCGAGACCGAGGGAGGGCTCAATGAGCTCGACCGCCGGATGAAAAACTCGGACCGGATCCTGCGCCACATGATCGTGCGCACGGATCTCGATCACAAACGCGCCGAAAAGCTGGCCAAGCGCAATCCGAAGAAGGAGCGCCTGCGCCCGGCTCCCTCCTTCGCGCCCAGCGGTTCGGCCCCGGTTGCGGGTCCCATGGACGCCGCGGACATGCCTGAAGCCGACGAAGCGGCTCCGGCTGAATAAGGAACAGGAGATCAATCATGGCAACTGAAATGAGACGACCTGGTGGTGGCGGCGGCGGTGGCGGCCGCGATTCCGGCGGACGCGATTCGGGCGGACGCGGCGGAGCAGGCGGCGCGCAGGGCGGCAAGAAGAAGTTCTTCTATCGCCGCAAGCGCGTCTGCAAGTTCTGCGTGGAGAAGCTCGAGTACATCGACTACAAGGACATCAAGACGCTGCAGCAGTTCATCCCGGAGCGCGGGAAGATCCTTCCGCGCCGCATCTCCGGCACGTGCGCGCTGCATCAGCGCAAGCTGCAGAACGCGATCAAGCGGGCCCGCATCGCAGCCATGCTTCCGTTCGCGACGGACTGATACGACCGATGATCGAGATGTCTCTGCAGCAGGACGAACCGGTGGCGATGCCGGTGCGCACGTTCGGGAAGCAGGCCCGCAGCATGGCCGGCTACACGCTCGTGACGGCGCTGATGTTCGTGTCGCCGCTGTTCGTCTTCATCCCGGCGTCGCTGCTCCATTGCGGAATCCGCATCGGACGGCGCGCGGCGTGGCTGCTGCTGGTGCTCTCGGCCGCCGCGGCGGCGCTGCTGATCTATCCGTCGGCAGTCGCGTCGACGGCGGCAGAAGCGTCGGCGAGCTACGGGTTCCTGCTGGGACTCTTCCTCGCGATCGCCGTGCCGGGACTCGCTGTTCTGCCGATGGTGGAGCGCGGCGAGAAATTCGGCCGCGTGCTGCTGTACGCGCTGGTGATGAGCATCGCCGGCCTGGCGGTCACCGAACTGACGATGCGCAGCTTCGCGCACTTCTCACCGTACGCGGCGCAGGTGGCGGAAGCGCATCAGACGGCGGCGAAGCTGGTGGCCGGTTACGCGAAGGCCGGCTTTCCGGCCGATGCCGTCGCGTTTCTGCGGAAGTGGATGGACATCGGCGCCTACTGTTTACCCGCGTTTCTGCTGATCGACGTCACGATCGTGTTCGTATTCAGTCTGGTCATGCTCGGACGGCTCCGGGCGTGGCGCGATTTCCTCCTCCGCCGCACGGCCGACGCGGTCATCGTCAACCCCTATCGTTTTCGCTATCTCTCACTCCCCGAATGGCTCCTGTTCGCGTTCGTCATCGGCGGCATCTCGCCGCTGCTCAGCGGCATGCCGCAGCAGATCGGCGCGAACGTTCTGGCGATGGTCTCGTTTCTCTACTTCCTGCAGGGGCTGGCGATCTTCCGATCGTTCGTGGCCTCGACCGGCGTGGGGATGATGGGATCTCTGTTCGCCTGGATGCTGCTCATTCTGCTGACGCTGGGCGGCATCTCGCCGCTGCTGCTGTGCGTGGCGGGGCTGTTCGACTCGTTTTTCGATTTCCGACATTTCAATCGAAAGGATCACTCAGATGAAAGTCATTCTCATTGACGAGATCCGCGGCCTTGGCGGCCGCGGCGACGTCGTCACGGTCAAGGATGGCTACGCGCGCAATTTCCTGATTCCGAAGCAACTGGCGCGCGAAGCAACCCCGGGCAACCTCAAGTCGATCGAACAGGAGCGCAAGAAGTGGGCTGCGCTCGGCGATCAGGAAAAGGCCGCCGCCCAGAAGGCAGCCGACAGCGTGAAGGGGACGAAGATCGTCATCCACAAGCGCGTCGGCGATCACGGCAATCTCTTCGGCTCGGTGACGTCCAACGACATCGCCGACGCGCTGACGAAGAAGGGCATCGAGGTCGACAAGCGCCGCATCGAGCTGGCGCATCCGATCAAGAGCGTCGGCGTGCACGACGTCGAAGTCCGCCTGCACCGCGAAGTGGCCGCGCAAATCCAGGTCGAAGTCGTCCCCGAGGGGAAGGAATCGATCATCGAGGAAGCGCCGGTTGCTGCGGCTGCTCCTGCCGCTCCCGCGGCGGAAGCGGAAGCGTAGTTTTCGATTTGGACCGCCGGCGTTCGCGCCGGCGGTCTTTTTTTCGCTGGCTGGTCCTGGCGGGTGAGAAAAGCAAATGTTGAATGTTGAATGTTCAATGTTGAATGTTGAATGCAGGCTAGAGCTGGGGCCGAGCGCAGCTACATTCAACATTGAACATTCGACATTCAACATTCAACATTTGCTTTTCTGACTCGCGATATCCTCCCGACCACATGAGCGAGGACCGTTTCGTCGACACTCCGCCGGCCGGTGCCGAGGGGTGGCGCGACGTCTGGCAGAACGACCGGCGATTCCGTCCGCGCAAGTCGGCGTTCGGCTTTCTGCTGCGGATTTTTCAGCGGCTGCTCGACCGCGCCACGCGTGGGGAGCGCGACCGGCAGCGCGACTTCAATCTGGCGCTGCTCGACCTCGTCCGCGATCTGCGCTCGGACACCGAACGCGTTCGCGACGATCTGAAGCGCGACATCGAGACCGTGCAGCGCGACGTCCGCGTGGCCGACGAGGCGTTGGCGGAGGAGCTTCGCAAGATTCGTGAGCTGATCCCGATCGCCGCGAAACGCAACGACTCGCTGATCGCGGCACTCGATCAGAAGATCGAAACGGTGGCCGTGCGCGTGCGCGACGTGACGAATCCGGTGGTGGCGTCGCCGTCGGCCGCTTCCGATTTTCTCTACCGGCGGCTGGAGGATGGGCTTCGCGGTCCTGTCGACGTCGCCGATTACATCGGTCTCGCGCAGGAGCCGGTCATCGACGTGGGATGCGGTCGAGGGGAGTTTCTGATCGCCTGCCGCGACGCAAAGATCGCCGCGCGCGGTTTCGATACGAATGAACGATCCGTCGCCGATCTGGTCGCGCGCGGGATCGACGCCTCCGTGGCCGGCGTTCCCGGCTGCTTCGCCAACCTCGGCGACTCCTCCATCGGAACGGTCGTGGCGATGCACGTGGTCGAGCATCTGCCGGTCGACGCGCTCTTCGCGCTGTTCGCGGAGTCGTCGCGCGTGCTCCGTTCCGGCGGATTGCTGATCATCGAAACACCGAATGCCGAATCGCTCGCCGTCAGCGCCTCCGAGTTCTGGCGCGATCCGACGCATCTCGCGCCGCGCCATCCGGCCGCGCTGACGTTGTTGGCGCGCGAGTATGGGTTCGCGATCGACGAGGTTCGCGCGATCCATCCGTTCCCGGAGGCGAATCGCTTCGTGGCGTCGAGCGAGGATTTTCGCGCGCTCGTCGATGCGATCAACGATCGCGTCTTCGGCGGGCAGGATCTGCGGTTGATCCTAAAAAGGCTTTAACCACAGAGGCACAGAGATCACAGAGGTTGTCTCTCTATGTCCTCTGTGTCCTCTGTGTCTCTGTGGTTAAACGTTCCTACATCGATCACGCTCTCCCGCGGCGGGGGCGGCGGGACGCGGTGCGGGATGAGGCCGAGGATCAGGCCGGCCACTAATCCGCCGAGGTGGGCGGTGTTGTCGATGAAGGGGAGGCTGTAGCCGATGGCGATGTTGACGGCGATCCAGAAGACCAGTTGGCCGATCAGGCTGCGCGTCCACGGCTGGTGGCGGTAGAGCGGCGAGCGGCGGATCGAGAAGATGAACGCGCCCATGAGTCCGAAGACCGCGCCGCTGGCACCGACCGCGGGACCTGGATGCAGGATCGCGCTCGCCAATCCCGCCACGATGCCGGTGGTGAAAAAGATCAGCGTGAAGCGCTTCGAGCCGAAGAGGACTTCGTACAACGTGCCGAGCTGGTAGAGCGCCCAGGAGTTCGAGAGCCAGTGCAGCCAGCCGCCGTGCAGGAACATATAGGCGATCAGCCGCCACACTTCGCCGCGGAACACCAGCTCGTGCGAGATCGCGCCCATCGAAATCAGTTTGTCGCCGTCGTTGAAGGCATTCGTCAACACTTCGAAGGCGAACACGATGGCGATGATGGCCAGCAGCGCTTTGGTCACCGGGGCCTTACGCCGCATCAGCGAGGCTCCATCATCGACGAGACGCGGCGCATCAGCACATGCGCGAATCGCGGAAAGAATTCTTTGAGCCGCATGAACAGCATCGCGCCCATCGGCAGTATTCGCCGGTACTTCCCATCCTCGGCGGCATCGGCGATCGCTTTCGCTACCTTCTCCGGTTTGATGGCCAGCACCAGCCGCGATGCGCCGGGCATCTTGCCGCGTTCGGCCTTCACGAAGAACTGCGTCTCGACGGTGCCGGGGCAGACCATGGCCACGCGCACGCCGCGCCCGAGGACTTCGTCGCGGAGCGTTTCGGAGAAGCCGATCATCGCGAACTTCGTTGCACAATAGCCGCCCATCCGCGCGTATCCCATGATGCCGGCGATCGAGGCGACGTTGACGATCGTCCCGCGTCGCCGCGCCAGCATCTGCGGCAGCACGGCCTGCGCGCACCACACCGCGCCGAAGTAGTTCGTCGCCATCATCGACTCGAGGTCGTCGGATTTGGCATTTTCGAACGCATCGAAAATCGCGAAGCCGGCGTTGTTGACGAGAACGTCGACCTCGCCGGCGACGTCGATGAGGTGCTGGCAGTCGGAGCGCAGCGTGACGTCGGTGACGACGGTGCGACATTCGACGCCGAGGGCGCGGCAGGCGACGGCGACTTCCTCGAGCAGCTCGGCGCGCCGCGCGGCGATCACGAGATTCGCTCCGCGCCGGGCCAGTTCCAGCGCCGCCGCGCGTCCGATCCCGCTCGATGCTCCGGTGACGACGACCGTCTTGTTTTTCAGGGGCGAGGTCATGAACGCGCACTCATATCACGTGCTACGCTTCGCACCGATGTTCCGGCGCCTCCTCCTTCCAGCAGTTCTCATCGCACTCGCCTGCCACCACGAATCGGATCTTCCGAAACTTTTCCCCATCCCCGACGCCCAACTCGTCAGCGAGGCGAACAAGCCGGTGCGGATGAGCGAGATGAAAGGGAACGTGGTCGTCTACGACTTCATCTTTACGCACTGTGCGGGGACGTGTCCGATGATGACGGCCACGATGCAGAAGCTGACGAAGAAGATTCCGAAGCAGGCGCCGGTGCGCTTCGTTTCGATCAGCGTCGATCCGATCCGTGACACGCCCGAGGTGCTGCGCGGCTACGCGATGTACGCGCGCAACGATCCGAGGTGGACGTTCCTGACCGGCGACCGGCAGACGATCGTCGACCTGTCGGTGAAGGGATTCAAGCTCGCCGCCGGCGACGCCACCGGCGCGGCGAATGAGTCAGTCCTGCACAGCGTGAAGTTCGCCGTCGCCGACAAGAAGGGCGTGATCCGCGAGTACTACAGCGCGACGAACGACGATGCGGTCGAGCATGTGGCGAGCACGGTGAACGAACTTCTGCGCGAGGATTGATCTGCGTTTTATCTGCGCAATCTGCGGATGAACGTTCTGCTACAGTCGCGCGCCGATGCAGATCCTCCCCGCCATCAACGCAACGCTCAACGGAACCAGCGGCGTCCTGCTGCTCATCGCGTACGTCTTCATCCGGCGGCGCAACATCCGGATGCACAAGCGCTTCATGCTCGCGGCGTGCACGACCTCGCTGATCTTCCTGGCCTGCTACGTTCTCAATCACATCCTGCGGCACGGCGTCGTCACGCGCTTCACGGCTACCGGGTGGGTGCGGCCGCTGTACTTCACGATCCTGATCTCGCACACGATTCTGGCCATCACCATCGTGCCGATGGCCATCCTCTCCGTGCGCAACGGACTGAAGATGCGCGTGGCGCAGCATCGCCGCATCGCGAAGTGGACGTTTCCGCTGTGGATGTACGTCTCGGTGACCGGCGTCCTCGTCTACTTTTTTCTCTACCAGTGGTACCCGCCGGCGTGACGTGCGATATCTTCCGCGAAGGAGATTTCTGTGACGCAGTTGATGGAGACTGACCTCGATCCCGATCCGTTCGTGCAGTTCGAGCGATGGTTCGACGCCGCGAAAGCCGCCGGCATCGCCATGCCCGAGGCCATGACCGTGGCCACGTCGGGGCTCGAAGGCGAGGTGTCGGCGCGCGTCAGCCTGCTCAAGTCGTTCGATCATCGCGGCTTCGTTTTCTACACGAATTACAACAGCCGCAAGGCGAAGCAGATCCACGACAATCCGCGCGCCGCGCTGGTGTTCTGGTGGCAATCGCTGGAGCGCCAGGTGCGCATCGAAGGCGCGGTGGTGCGGACGACGGAAGAGGAGTCGGACGCCTATTTCGCCACGCGCCCCCGCGGCAGTCAGCTCGGCGCCTGGGCCTCGGAACAGAGCCGCGTTCTCGCCGGCCGCGGCGCGCTCGACGCCCGATTCGAGGAGCTGTCGACGACGTACAAAGATGTCCCCATCCCCCGTCCGCCGCACTGGGGCGGCTACCGCGTGATCCCGCTGCTGTTCGAGTTCTGGCAGGGGCGCGCCGATCGTCTGCACGATCGTTTCTGGTACCGGCTGCGCAGCGATGTGAAGGATTGGGTGGTGGAGAGGCTGTCGCCGTGAAGCAGTGGATCAGTAGATCAGTGATCAGTAGATCAGTGGTTTTTCCTGATCCACTGATCTACTAATCCACTGATCTACTGGTCATCAACTCCTCAATCCGCCGCGCCAACTCATCTCTCGTCGCACGAAACCGCTCCGGCCCATCGCCCGATCCCCACGTCGGATCTTCGATCGGCCAGTGCTCGATGCGCTTCGCGCCGGGCCAGAGCGGGCAGTCCTGCGCGGCGGAGTCGCAGACGGTGACGACGACGTCGAAGTGTTGATCGAGAAACTGCTCCGCCGATTTCGACTGCGCGTCGTGAATGTCGATGCCGATCTCCGCGAGCGCGCCGATCGCCAGCGGATGCACCCATCCCGCCGGACGCGATCCCGCCGACACCACATCCGCCTCATCTCCATGAAACGCCCGCATCAGCCCCTCGGCCATCTGACTCCGCGCAGCGTTCCCGGTGCAAAGAAAGAGGATGCGTTTCTTCATTGGACAATCAAACCACACACCTCTGTGATCTCTGTGTCTCTGTGGTTCAAATCGTCCCCGCCGAATCCGGCACGATCACCCGCAGCGACTGCGGCACGATGTCAATCGTCACCGACGCGGGCAGGGAAACCGGCTCGCCATCGAGATGCGCCGCGCCCTCGGACGTACGTCGAATGACGATGTTGCGTCCTCGCAATGTCGTTACGCCGCGCGCGCGGTGCAGGTTGCCGGCGAAGAGCTGCGCGGCGATCAGCGGCAGCCGGAAGAATGGCTTCTGCTCGATCAACGTCACGTCGAGAATCCCGTCCTGCATCGACGCCAGCGGCGCGATGCGCGCGTTGTTACCGTATTGGCTCGCGTTCGCGACCGCGGCCACAAACGCACGATGCCGCGTCGTCGATCCATCCGCTGTCACCTCATACTCCTCGGCCGCATACCTCGCGAATCCGCGCAGCGCGACGCGCACGTACGTGATCAGCCCGCGCGTGCCGGCGCGCGCGAAGGCATCCGCGATCCACGCATCGAAGCCGATGCCCATCATGTTGATGAACGGCGTGCCGTTGACCGTGGCGGTGTCGATGATCTCGACGCGCAATCCGCAGCAGGCGCGGATCGCTTTCCGGAAATTCATCGGCAGCCCGAGGTGGCGCGCGAATCCGTTGCCGGAGCCGGTGGGAACGACGCCGAGCGCGACCTCGGTGCCGATGAGCCGCTTGGCCACTTCGTGAATCGTTCCGTCACCGCCGACGGCGAAGACGGCCTTCACACCGCGCGATGCAGCGTCGCGAATCACACCATCGAGTTCCGCGATCGATCCACAGGCGGCGATTTCGTGATCCCAATCGCACGTCTTCGCAATCAGCCCCGCGGCATCGCGGCGGCGATTCGATCCCGATCGCGCATTGACGAGGAAAAGCGTCTTCACGGAGTCGCTTTCATCATCTCGATGATCACCGGCTTGAGCCCGTTGATGATGAACTGGATGCCGATCGCGCCGAGGAGCAGCGACATGATTTTGGTGAAGACGGCGCGGCCGCGGTCGCCGATGATGCGCGAGAGCGGGAGCGCGGAAAGCAGCACGAGCCACGAGACGACGCCGACGGCAACGATGGCCACGATGACTGCCAGGCGCTGTTCGATTTCGGGATAGAGGTTGACCAGGACCATGACCGAGGTGATCGCGCCGGGGCCGGAGAGCATCGGCACGGCGATGGGGACGATGGCGATGGACGACGGATCGATGTCGGCCTTCGCGACGTCGCTGTCCTCGATCCGTTTCTCGCCGCCGATGTTGAAGGCGCGGCGATCGTCCGCGATCAGGCTGCGCAGCGCGTTCGTCAGGAAGAGGATGCCTCCCATGATTTGAAACGCCGGCACGGTGATGCCGAAGAAGTTGAAGACGTAGTTGCCGGCCAGAAAAAAGACGGTGAGGACGGCGATGCACGAGACGCCGGCCACGAAGGCGACGCTCGCGCGCGTCTTGCGCGAAGCGCCATCCGTCAGCGCGATGAACGACGGCGCGACGGCGAGGGGGTTGACCATCGTCGCCAGGGCGACGAAGGAGAGTAGTGCGACTTTGTACAGCGGCATGCGTGATTATTGCTGAGGCTAAAGGCTTTTCACCACAGAGGCACAGAGGACACAGAGAAAATCTCTCCGTGTCCTCTGTACTACTAACCCATAGTTTCTTCTCCTGGTGCGAAGATTTTCATGCGGCAATAGCAGTGAGCTGGCGGATG
>Ga0207677_10000304_pt1 | contig 36147 bp, 37 predicted proteins | sample KBSMisM42_FD_184311 | JGI IMG/M metagenome (GOLD analysis project Ga0207677, IMG submission 184311) | Miscanthus rhizosphere microbial communities from Kellogg Biological Station, Michigan, USA - KBS Miscanthus M4-2 (SPAdes) (version 2) | ecosystem: Host-associated > Plants > Roots >...
AGGCGCGCTTGAGTGTTTTGGGGATGTCGGTGGCCGTCCCCAAAACACTCAAGCGCGCCTCCGGCGCGCGTTTTGGGGACGGCCACCGACATCCCTACCCCCTACGGATTGGGCAACAAGTTCACCGCAGCGGCAAGTCCCACCGCCACGACCGTGACCGCGTAGCCGGTGTAGTCGCTGAGAGCGAAGGCCACCGCGGCGATCGCGCAGACCGAGACGACGACGATCCAGGATGCTCGGGCCAGGGACACGGGCCGGTATTTTGGCCGAGATGGCCGACGGCGAGACGAGCGGTACGGAAACGGCGGTCGCCGCCGATGCGGCCGCGGGGGCGCTCGCCTACCTAACCGAGATGTCGCCGGACCTGCGCGGGGGCGCGATCCTCGCGACTGACGGGACCGTGCTGGCGGCCAGCGGCCAGGCGGATCGCTGGCGTGAGGACGTCGCGACGCTGTTCGCGGTCGCCGACCGCGCGGGCGAGGAGCCGGTCGAGCAACTCCACGTCGGCACCGAGCAGGGCGAGGTCTTCGCCCTGCGCCACGAGGGGCTGGCGGCGGCGGTCGTGGCCGATCGCTTCGCGCTGGCCTCGTTGCTCTTCTTCGACATGCGGTCGATCCTGCGCGACCTCGCCGCCGGAGGGGACGGAAGGGGGCGGGATGCCACCTAAGCCGCACCGCGTCCTGCTCGACCGGGTCTCGGGCTACGCCGACGAGGCCGCCGCCTACATGCGCCGTCGCCGGCTGGCGCGGCGTCCCTTCGCCCGCCTCTATTACTCAGGCGGGCGGGCGAGCGATCACGCGGCGGACTCGGTCGCGGGCGGCGAGCTCTTCGTGGCTGCCGGGCGGCTGATCGAGGTCGCCGGGAAGCGACCCAAGGCGTGAACGAGCTGATCGAGCCCGAGGTCGCCGAGCGCGTCCTGCGGCGGGCGCTGGCAGGCGGTGGTGAGTTCGCCGAGGTCTTCTGCGAACGCGGCGCCGGGCTGACGCTGGCGATCGACGAGTCGCGGATCGAATCGGTGCAGTCGGGGGCGTCGGCAGGCGCCGGGGTGCGCGTGCTCAGCGGCGGCACGACCTACTTCGCCCACGTCGACGGGCTCGATCCCGACGACCTGGTGCGGGCCGCGGGAGAAGCTGCCGCGGCGCTCCACGCGGAGAGCGCCGAGCCGCGGCCCCTGCGGGCCGAGGCGGTCGAACCGCAGCCGATCGCGCTGCGCCCCGCGGAGGTACCCGCCGAGCGCAAGGCCGAGCTGCTGCGCGAGCTCGACGCCCGCGGGCGTGACGCCGGCCCCGAGATCTCCGAGCTGACCGCTTCCTACGCCGAGGTGCGGCGCGAGATCGCGGTCGCCAACTCCGACGGCCTGCTCAGCGGCGACGACCGCACTCGGGTGCGGATCGGCGTGCAGGCCGTGGCCAGGCGCGAGGGGGAGGTCCAGACTGGCTCCGAGACCCTGGGCGGGCACCGCGGCTTCGAGCTGCTCGAAGACGACGCGGGCGCGATTGCAGAGGCGGCGGCCGGCAAGGCGCTCACCCTGCTCGATGCCGGCCCCGCACCGGCCGGCTCGATGCCGGTGGTGATCGGCGGAGGCTTCGGCGGTGTGCTCTTCCACGAGATGACCGGCCACGGGCTCGAGGCCGACCACGTGCAGAAGGGCGCCAGCGTCTACGCCGGCAAGCTCGGCGCCCAGGTGGCTCAGCCGTTGCTCACCGCGTACGACGACGGGCGCATGCCGAACGAGTGGGGAAGCGACTCGATCGACGACGAGGGCATCCCGACGCGGAAGACGATGGTGATCGAGGACGGAAGGCTCACGTCTTTCCTCTACGACCGGCTGACCGCCGCACGCGACGGCGTCGCGCCGACCGGCAACGGGCGTCGCGAGAGCTTCCGCCATCTGCCGGTGCCGCGCATGACCAACACCTACATCGCGCCGGGCGACGCCGAGCCGGAGGCGATCGTCGCCGAGGTCGAGAAGGGCTTCTACGCCGCCTCCTTCGCCGGCGGCCAGGTCGACCCGGCGACCGGCGACTTCGTCTTCGGCGTCTCCGAGGGCTACCTGATCGAGGGTGGCCGGGTCACCCGGCCCTGTCGCGGCGCGACCCTGATCGGCAATTGTCTCGAGGCGCTGCTGGCGATCGACGCGGTCGGCAGCGACTTCGAGATGAAGACCGGCATCTGCGGCAAGGCCGGCCAGAAAGTCCCGGTCGGGACCGGCCAGGGGCACGTCCGCGTGCGGGCGATGACGGTGGGGGGGACCGAGCTCTGATCGCGGAGCGACCAAGCGTGCATATCTGGTTCTTCGCGCCGGGAGCGAAGCGGAGGCCTTGTTTGACCGCGGCGGAGGACTGGTCGTGATCGAGCTGGCGCGCCACGCCGTCGAGTCCACCGTCGCCGCCGGTGCCGGCGACGCCGAGGCGTACGCGTCCGAGGACGCGGGGCGCGAGGTGCGCGCCCATGGCGGCGCGGTTGAGAGCCTCACCGCCGCGACCCGCCGGGGAATCGGCGTTCGCGCCTGGATCGGGAAGCGAGCCGGCTACGCCTACGGCACCGACCTCTCCGGCGCGGGCATCCGCGAGCTCGCTGCCCGCGCCGCGGAGACGGCGCGGATCGCCGACGAGGACGAGTTCGCTGGCCCGCCCAAGGCTCCGGTGCGCCTTATGGACCCCACAGGTCCAAAAGGCGCACCGGAACGGGCCGGGGCCCTGGATCTAAGCGACGGCTCGATCGGCGAGTGGGGGGTGGACCGAATCGCCGACCTCGCCCTGGGGGTCGAGCGCGCCGCGATCGAGGCGGACGCCCGCGTCGCCGGGGTCGAGCAGGCCGTCTACGCCGACTCGGCCGAGCGGATCGCGATCGCCTCCTCCGCGGGGGTCGAGGCGGAGTACGAGCGCACCAGCTGCTACGGCTACACGCAGGCTCTGGCGGAGGGGGAGGGAGCCCGCGAGACGGGGCTTGGCTTCGGCCTGGGTCGCGGCCCGGCGGCCCTCGATCCCGAGGAGATCGGGCGCGAGGCGGCGGCACGGGCGACCGAGATGATCGGCGCCGGGAAGCCGTCCTCGCGCGGCTGCCCGGTGGTGCTCGACGCGACCGTCGCCGCCAGCTTCGTCGCCCTGATCGGGCGAGCGCTCGGCGCCGACGCCGTTCAGCGCGGCCGCTCGCCGTTCGCCGAGCTCGCCGGGAAGGCGGTCGCCGACGAGGCCTTCGTCGTCCACGACGACGGCCTCGATCCCGAAGGCCCCGATTCCTCGCCGGTCGACAGTGAGGGAACGCCGCGATGCCGCCTCCCTTTGATCGAGGACGGAACGCTGCGGACCTTCCTCTACGACACCTACACGGCGCGGCGGGCCGGGACCGTTTCGACCGGGAGCGCCAGTCGCGGCGGCTACCGGTCCCAGCCCTCCGTCGGCGCCTCGAACCTGCTCGTCGCCACCGGACAGCTCGATCTCGAGGGACTCCTCGCGGAGGCCGGCGACGGGGTGCTGGTCACCGACGTCGCCGGCCTGCACTCGGGCGTCAATCCGGTGACGGGGGTTTTCTCCGTCGGCGCCTCGGGGCTGGCGATTCGGGGCGGTGAGACGGCCGAGCCGCTGCGCGAGTTCACGATCGCCAGCGACCTCGTCTCGATGTTGAAGGCGGTGCGAGCCACCGGCTCGGCCGCCCGCTGGGTGCCGTTCGGGGGCTCGGTCCACACGCCGCCGCTGCTGATCGGCGAGATGACCGTCGCCGGATCCTGACTCCAATGCGCTTTACGGCCGTGGCCGCTGTTAGATTGCGCGCGATTTCAACCACCCATGACAGAGGAGCTTCGACGTGACTAAGGCTGAGTTTCTGGATCAACTTGCAGGCGACGAGCGTCTCGGCAGCAAGAAAGCCGCCAGCGACGCGGTCGACGCGGTGCTCGACGCGATCACCGACACGCTGAGCGGCGGCGGCGAGGTCAGCTTCACCGGCTTCGGCAAATTCCACGTCGCCGAGCGCGGCCCCCGGCAGGGCGTCAACCCCCGCACCGGCGAGCGGATCACGATCCCGGGCGGCAAGGTCCCGCGCTTCTCGGCGGGCTCGGCGCTGAAGACCAAGGTCAAGGGCTGAGTTCTGAGCCAGGACTCGCGAGCGTCACAGCCTGACTCTTCGCGAAGCGAGTCCTGGCGAAGTCCAGTTGTGTTGCGTCCCTTCGCGGATCGGCTGGCGGCGCTCGTCGCCGAGCGCCGCAGTCAGATCTGCCTCGGCCTCGACCCCGATCCGTCGAAGCTCTCCGCGGAGGGGGCGGCGAAGCCCGCTTCCTCCGCGGCCGAGTGGGCCGCCGTCGCGGTCGCGGCGCACTGCCGCGCCCTGATCGAGCGGGCCGGCCCGGCCTGCGTCGCGATCAAGCCGCAGCTGGCCTGCTTCGAGCGCCTCGGGGCGCCGGGCTGGTCGGCGCTGGAAGAGACCTGCGCCGCGGCGCGCGAGGCGGGCTTGCTCGTCGTCGCCGACGGCAAGCGCGGCGACGTCCCCGTCACGGCCGCGGCCTACGGGCAGGCTCTGGTCGGCGCGACGCCGACGCCCTGGGGGGAGGTGCCGGGGCTCGGGGCGGACGCGTTCACCGCCAACCCGCTGCTCGGCGCCGACGCGCTCGAGCCACTGGTCGCGGCGGCTGTGGCCGCCGGGGCCGGGGTCTTCGCCCTGGTGCGCACGAGCAACCCCGGAGCCGCCGACGTGCAGGACCTGCCGGCCCCCGACGCCCCGCTGCACGAGCGGTTGGCGCGCCTGGTCGACGAGCTCGGCGATCGCCTGCTCGGAGAAGAGGGCTTGAGCGGCATGGGCGCGGTCGTCGGCGCCACCGAGCCCGAGCACCTCGCGCGTCTGCGCGAGCTGATGCCGCGCGCGATCTTCCTCGTCCCCGGAGTCGGCGCCCAGGGCGGCCAGCCGGAGTTGCTCGGCGCCGCCTTCGCGGCCGGCCCGGCCTCGGCGCTGGTCCCGGTCTCGCGCGGCATCGCGGCGGCCGAGGATCCCGCCGCCGCGGCGGAGGACCTGCGCGCCAGGGTTTGGGCGGTAGCGTCCGAATAGGACAAGGTCGGTTCGACCATGGAGAGACGCACCTCAGTCCCCGCCCGCGTTCTCGCGGCAGCCACGCTGGCCGTCGCGTTCGTCGTCGCCATCGCGGTCATCGGCGGGGCCCTGGGAGGGGGCTCCGACCACCATGGCCATCGCAAGCACGCGGGCGGGCAGGCTTCGGCGGAGCGGAAGAAGGCGCCCGCGACCTACGTCGTGCGGAGCGGCGACACCCTGATCGCGATCGCCCACCGAACTGGCGTGCCGGTCGTGCGCATAGAAGCGCTCAACCCCCAGGTCGACCCACAGATCCTGATCGCCGGCGAAACGCTGAAGCTGAGGTGAGGCGTGTCGTCCGTGGGGGCCGACGGGCCGATTTGCGCTGACATAGAGCGCTTTTCGGCCCGTCGGCCCGGCGTCCTCCTGTTTTGCCTGCTTGCGGGCCTGCTGCTCGCGGTCCCGACGCGCGCCCTCGCCCGGGCGCCGCAGGTCGACGCGCGCGCCTGGTCGCTGGTCGATGCGAGGAGCGGCGAAACGTTGGTCTCCCACGCCGCCGCCCGTCGGCTGCCGATCGCCAGCACGACGAAGCTGATGACCGCTTACGTGGCGCTGAAAGAGCTGCCGCTCGACCGCGTCGTGCGGGCGGCTCCCTACGCGGCGGAATACGGCGAGTCCCTGCTCAACCTCCGCCCGGGCCAGCGGGTCAGCGTTCGCGACCTGCTCTACGGCTTGATCCTGCGCAGCGGCAACGACGCCGCCTACGACCTCGCCCTGGCCGCGGCCGGCTCGGAGCGACGCTTCGTCGGCGAGATGAATCGCTACGCGGCCGCGCTCGGCCTCTCCGACACCCACTACGCCAACCCGATCGGGCTCGACCAGCGCGGCAACTACTCGAGCGCCGGAGACCTGGCGACGCTGGCGCGCCGCCTGCTGGCGATCCCGGCCTTCGCCCGCATCGCCGCCTCGCGCGGCGCCGTCCTGCGCAGCGTGCGGCCGGTGCGGCGAATCGAGTCGATCAATGAGCTGCTCTTCATGCGCCCCTGGGTGACCGGCGTCAAGACCGGGCACACCTTTGGCGCCCTCTACGTGCTCGTGGGATCCGGCCGACGCAAGGGCGTCGACCTGGTCTCGGTCGCGATCGGTGCGCCCACCGACGAAGACCGCTTCGACGACAACCTCGAGCTGCTCGAATACGGCTTCCGGCAGTACGAGCGGCGGGTGCCGATCAGGGCCGGCGAGCCTCTGGCGACGGCCTCGATCCAGTACCAGGGCGAAGAGCTGCCGCTGCGCGCCGCGCGCCGCGTCGCCGTCGGCCTGCGCCGCGGTCAGCGGCTCGCCGTCGACGTCAGAGCCCCGAGCGAGGTGCGCGGGCCGCTGCGGCGGGGCGCGCGGCTCGGCACCGCCACCGTCCTCGTCGACGGGCGCCGGGCGGCAACGGTCGCCTTGCGGGCCGCTCGGGACGTTCCGGCGGCGAGCGTCCTCGACCGCGCGCGGAGCTTCGTCGACTCGGAGAAGATCCCTATGGCGATCGCCTTTTGCGTGATACTGATCGGAGCAGTGATCACGAGGCGCCTTTCACGATGATCGTCACGGTCACCCTCAACGCGGCGATCGACCGCACCGTGGCCGTCCCGAACTTCCAGCTCGGCCGCCGTCACCGCGCCGTCGAGAGCCGGACCGTGGCGGGCGGCAAGGGAATCAACGTCGCCCGCGCCCTGAGCCGGCTGGGACGGCCGGTGATCGCCACCGGCTTCGCCGGTGGGCCGACCGGCAACCGCCTGCTAGAGCAACTGCGCGGCGAATCCGTCCTCACCGACTTCACCCGGATCGCGGGGGAGACCCGGATCAACCTGGCCGTCATCGACCCGACCTCGGGCGAGCAGACGGAGATCAACGAGCGCGGCCCCGCCGTCAGTCGCGAGGAGGTCGAGGCGTTCGCCTCCCGGCTCGGCTATCTGGCGAACGGGGCGAAGCTGTGCGTGATCGCCGGCACCCTGCCGCCGGGGGCGGGCGAGGACCTTTACGCCCGGATCGTCGGCGAGCTCCGCGACCGAGACGTGCCGACGATCCTCGACGCCGAGGGGGAAGCGATGCTGGCCGGGTTGCGCGCCGGGGCGGGGATCGTGACGCCGAACGAGGGCGAGGCCGAGGAGCTGGTCGGCCAGGAGTTCGGCGACCGCCAGGACCTCGTGCACGGGCTCTCCGAGCTCGTCCGACTCGGCGCCCGCGAAGCCGCGATCACCCGCCCCGACGGATGCGTGGCGGCGATCGGCGAGGGTTCCGAGCAGCGCTTCGTCGAGGTCCGTACCGAGCCGCTCGAGCCCGTCTCCACGGTCGGCTCGGGCGACGCCTTCCTCGCCGGCTACGCGGCGGCGCGCTACGAGGGCCGGCCGGCGGAGGACTGCCTCGCCTACGGCGTCGCCTGCGGCGCCGAGTCGACCCAGCACTTCGGCGCCGGCGTCGTCGACCGCAACCAGGTCGAGCGCCTCCTCGGCGAGGTCCACGTCCAGGATTTGGAGGTCCCCGCCGAAGTGTAGGCTGGGTCCTCAACGCCACCCTGGAGGACCTAATTGGAGATCGACATCGGTCGGGGCAAGAAGGGGCGGCGCGCCTACGGATTCGACGACATCGCGATCGTCCCGTCGCGCCGCACACGCGATCCCGACGACATTGACATCAGCTGGACCCTCGGCCCGTACCGCTTCGAGCTGCCGCTCGTCGCCTCGGCGATGGACGGCGTGGTCAGCCCCGACACCGCCGTGCTGGTCAACGAGCTCGGCGGCCTCGGCGTGCTCAACCTGGAGGGGATCTGGACCCGCTTCGAGAACGCCGAGGAGCAGCTGGAGAAGATCGCCGCCGCCCCCGTGCACGAGGCGACGCGGATCATGCAGGAGATCTATGCCGCGCCGGTCAAGCCGGAGCTGATCGGTCAGCGCATCGCCGAGATCAAGGAGCGCGGCGCGGTCGCCTGCGGTTCGCTGACGCCGCAGAAAGTGCGCGAGCATTACGAGATCGCGGTCGAGGCCGGGATCGACATCCTCGTCATCCAGGGCACGGTGATCTCCGCCGAACACGTATCGACCACAGTCGAGCCGCTCAACCTGAAGGAGTTCATCGCCGAGGTGCCGGTACCGACCATCGTCGGCGGCTGCGCCTCCTACTCGACCGGTCTGCACCTGATGCGAACCGGCGCGGTCGGCGTCCTCGTCGGGGTCGGCCCGGGCGCCGCCTGCACGACCCGCGGCGTGCTCGGCATCGGCGTGCCCCAGGCGACCGCGATCGCCGACGTGGCCGCGGCCCGCTCGCAGCACATGCTCGAGACCGGCGAGTACGTCAACGTGATCGCCGACGGCGGCATGCGCACCGGCGGCGACGTCTCCAAGGCGATCGCCTGCGGGGCGGACTCGGTGATGGTCGGTTCGCCGCTGGCCCGCGCCAAGGAGGCTCCGGGGCGCGGCTTCCACTGGGGCATGGCAACGTTCCATCCCTCGCTTCCGCGCGGCACGCGGGTCTCGACCCGCCAGGACGGGACGATGGAGGAGATCCTCCTCGGGCCCGCTCAGGAGAACGACGGCACCTTCAACCTGATGGGAGCGCTGAAGACCTCGATGGCCACCTGCGGCTACGAGGACATCCGCTCCTTCCAGCGGGCCGAGGTGATGGTCGCGCCGGCGCTGATGAGCGAGGGGAAGAAGTTGCAAAATGAGCAGTCCGTGGGCATGGGCTCCAACGGGCGGGCGGCGGTTTCCACTGGAGTCGCGGTATCCGATGACTAGCGGCACCAACGGTGTCGGGCCGGCGGGTCCTGTCGTCGCAGGGGACCCACCGCCCCCTGCGGTAGCTAAAGCTTCCTCGGGGGCGGTCCCCCCTGCGACGCCACCCGCCGGCACGAATCGTGGGTGAGGCAGCGCTCAGGGCCGAGTCGGAACCGCCGTCCGAGGAGGTGCCCACCGACGTGCAGGCGCTAGAGGAGGTTCTCGTCCTTGATTTCGGGGGGCAGTATTCGCAGCTCATAGCGAGACGGATCCGCGAGTGCGGTGTGTTCGCCGAGCTGCTGCCGGCGAGCAGCTCGGTCGATTCGATTCGCGAGCGCGAGCCGAAGGCGCTGGTGTTGTCGGGAGGGCCCGCCTCGGTCTACGAGGAGGGGGCGCCCGCGTTCCCGACGGAGCTGCTCGATTTGGAGATTCCGATGCTGGGGATCTGTTACGGGATGCAGGCAATGGTCCAGGCGCTCGGCGGCCGGGTCGAGGCGGCGGAGACGGGTGAGTTCGGACGGACCGATCTGGCGCTGCGGGACGGCGGCGGGCGACTGCTGGCCGGGCTGCCCGAGGAGCAGCACTGCTGGATGAGTCACCGCGACGCGGTGTTCGAGCCGCCCCCGGGGTTCACGGCGCTGGCCGCGAGCCCGGGCTCGCCGGTCGCCGCCTGCGAGAACCCGGAACGGGGCCTCTACGGCATCCAGTTCCACCCCGAGGTGGTGCACACGCCCTACGGGACGGAGATCCTGACCCGCTTCCTGCGCGACGTCGCCGGCTGCGAGGAACGCTGGTCGGCGCGGTCGGTGATCGAAGAGCAGGTCGAGCGGATCCGCGCCCAGGTGGGGGAGGGGCGGGTGATCTGCGGTCTCTCCGGAGGCGTCGACTCCTCGGTGGCGGCGCTGCTCGTCCACCGCGCGATCGGCGGGCAGCTGACCTGCGTCTTCGTCGATCACGGTTTGATGCGGCTCAACGAGGCCGAGCAGGTGGTCGCCGCCTTCGAGCAGTTCGGCATCCCCCTCGTCCACGTCGAAGCCGAGGAGCGCTTCCTCGCCAAGCTGGCGGGCGTCGACGAGCCCGAGCGCAAGCGCAAGATCATCGGCGGCGAGTTCATCCGCGTCTTCGAGGAGGAGGCGGCGAAGCTCGAGGACGCCGCCTACCTGGTGCAGGGGACCCTCTACTCGGACGTGATCGAGTCGGGAGGCAGCCACGGTGCGGCGACGATCAAGTCGCACCACAATGTCGGCGGCCTGCCCGAGGACCTCGAGTTCGAGCTGGTCGAGCCGCTGCGCATGCTGTTCAAGGACGAGGTCCGGGCCGTCGGTGCCGAGCTCGGCCTGCCAGAGCGCATGGTCTGGCGCCAGCCCTTTCCCGGCCCTGGCCTCGCGATCCGCATCGTCGGTGGCGAGGTGACAAAGGAGCGGCTCGACGTCCTCCGCGCCGCCGACGCGATCCTGCAGGAGGAGATCCGCGCCGCCGACCTCTACCGCCAGCTCTGGCAATCGTTCTGCGTGCTGCCGGTCGTCAGGTCGGTCGGTGTCCAGGGCGACGGGCGCACCTACGCCTACCCGATCGTGATCCGCGCGGTTACCTCCGACGACGCGATGACCGCCGACTGGGCGCGCCTTCCCTACGACCTTCTGGAGAGGGTCTCCAACCGGATCATCAACGAGATCGCCGACGTCAACCGGGTCGCGCTGGACATCTCCTCGAAGCCGCCTGCCACCATCGAGTGGGAGTGATGGCGGCCCAGGAGGCCGCCTGGCGGTGTCCTCGGCAATTCGCCTTGGTCACGTAGTCGGACCTACGCTCCCGGCGGCGAATTGCCTGCGTCCTTGCCAGGCGACCTCCTGACCTCGCCATCCTGTCCCATGCCGTTTTGGCTCTCGGTCGGAGTGCTTGGCCTCGTTCAGGCGACGCTGGTGGGGCTGCCCCGGGGGCGGCGGCGGCCTGTTTGGGTCGAGCGGTTGAGGAGTCCGTGGTGGGCGTTGGTTCCGGCGGGGTCGATCGCCTTGGTCATCGGGGTGGTCGAACTCGAGTCGGACTCGGCAACCTGGCTGTCCTACCTGGCGCTGGTCGCGGTGCCGCCGTTGGCGGCCTTCGCGCTCGGGTCGCTGCTCCACCGCTCCAAGCCTGCCTGGGCCTGGGTCGCGCTGCCGCTCTTCGCGCTCGCCTGGGCATTGCCGGATGCGCTCGCGGGCGAGGCGGCGGCGACGGCGCTCTCGGGGCTCGCCTGCGTCACGCTCGGCTGGCTACTCGTCTCGGCCGTGCCGGCCGCCTGGCTGCGCCTTGGCGTCTACGCGATGGCGATCATCGACACGATTTACGTCTCGGCCGATCTGCTCCAGGGTCCCAACGCCGTTCTCAACGTCGCCGCCCCGGCCGCGAGCCTCCCGGCGCTCCAGTCGGTCCACCTCGGCTCGGCGGTCATGGGCTTCGGCGACCTCTTCGTCGCCGCGCTGGTCGGCTGCCTCCTAGCCGCCGACGGGCCGAAAAGCGAACGTATGGAGCGCTTTTCGGCCCGTCGGCAACGAGCGGGGGCGGGGCTCACGCTCGTGCTGGCGCTTGGGTTCGATTTGCTCTTCTTCGCGGTCGACACGCTGCCGGCGACCGTGCCGGTCGCCGTGGCTCTGGTGCTTCTCGAATCGCCGCGTGCGCGGGCGGGTGCAACGCGCTGGTCCCCTATTGGGGGGAGAAAGCGTTGCACCCAGCGGAGCGGCGGTCAGCTGTAGCGGTCCCACTGTTCGAGGTAGGGCAGCGGGTCGACCGGGCTGCCGCCTTCGTACCAGCCGGGGGCGGTCCAGATCTCGAAGTGCAGGTGGCAGGCGGTGGCGTCGCCGGTCTCGCCGACGATGCCGATCGGCTGCCCGGTGCGGACCGGGTCGCCGGCATTCAGCGGCGACGGTTCCGCCAGATGCGCGTACATGAAGTCGAGTCCGGTTCCCTTGCCGTCGATGACGACGTAGTTGCCGGCGTTGCCCTCGTAACCGGCGTACTGGACCGTTCCGCCGCGGGCCGCGACCTCGGTCTGGCCGCACGCCGCCATCACGTCCTGGCCCTGATGGGTGTGGCCGGTGCGGGCCGCGCCGAAGCGGCCGGCCGCGCCGCCGAAGTCGTGCGGGCCGAGGATCGGGAAGGCGTAGCCGTAGAGGGCGAAGCCGAGGCTGAGCGGTTCGCTCGAGGCGCTGGCGCGGGAGGCGATGCTGGCGCTCGCGCCCTGGGCGCCGATGCGGAAGCTGTAGCGACCGTTGCGCGCCGGCCGGCCCTCCGCCGTGGTTCCGTCCCAGCGGATCCCGAGGAGCGTGCGAGGCGCGACGTCGTTGCGGTAGAAGGTCCGCACGACCGCGCCGGCCGAGTCGACGACGTCGATCCGCAGGTCGTTCTGGGCCTGAGTGCTTTCGACTTCGAAGCGCAGGCTCGGGTTGCGGACGCCGTAGAAGAAGGACTTTCGCGGCGAGGTGCGGGCCGAGAGCAGCGAGAGGACGCCGGCGCTCGGCGCTTCGGCGGCGGGGGTGCCGGTCGGGCTGCCCGGAGGCGGTGGGCCGGACGCCGCGGTACCGGCGCCGCCGGTGGAGGCCGCGGCCGGGCAGACGAACATGGCCAGGACGGCCAGCACCGCAAACGTCGATTTGATTCCTGCCAACCAAGGCTTGGCGCTTCTCGCCACTTGCCCTCTCTTTCGTTCGCCTGCGGAGTTAGCTGTCGGGCTCGCGCTGAAAGAGATGCGCTACGACCTTTTCTGCTTCGGTCGATTCGCCCCTGGAGCCTGCAACGACTCCTGCGGTTCCTCCGCTCCCAGCCACGCGGCGTGGCCAAGATTCGGCACTCTTTGGCACAACTGGCGCGGCAGTATAGCCACGCCAGCGGCCGCAGTTCCCTATCATGCCCCGGCCCGTGAAGACCTACGTAGCCACAGCCGCCGACCGCCAGCGCGACTGGTACGTCGTCGACGCCGAGGGCCAGACCCTCGGCCGCCTCGCGACCCGGATCGCCGACACGCTGCGCGGCAAGCTCAAGCCCGAGTACACGCCGCACGTCGACACCGGCGACTTCGTCGTCGTCGTCAACGCGGAGAAGATCCACGTCACCGGCGACAAGCTGGCGCAGAAGCGCTACTGGCGCCACAGCGGCTACCCCGGCGGGATCAAGTCCCGCACGCTCGCCGAGATGCTCGAGCGCCGGCCCGAGGAGGTCATCCGCAAGGCCGTCAAGGGGATGCTGCCCCGCAACCGGCTGGCGCGGCAGCAGCTGACCAAGCTGAAGGTGTACGCCGGGCCCGAGCATCCGCACGCGGCTCAGCAGCCCAAACCCATGGAGATACAGACTTGATCGACGACGAGACGCAGAAGGACGAGGCGACGCCCGAGGGGCAGGACGAGGGGAGTCAGCCCGCGGGTCCTGTCGCGGGGGAAGACTCCTCGTCCTCGCAAGCTGCGGGCGAGGAGCCCACCCCCACGCCACCCGCGGGAGACGCCGCTGAGGTGCCCCAAGACGAGGCCGAGTCGGCTGCGAAGGCGCCCGAGGTTGAGCCAGTCGCCGAAGACACGAGCGAGCCGGCGTCGCAATCTGATTCTTCGCCGGCGAGCGAGGAAGCACCCGATGCTGAGCAAGGTGGTGATAGCCCGCCCGCGGCGGACGCGAAGCGGAGCACGCGGGCGGAAGGTGAAGAGAAGAAGAAGGACGTCATTCCGGGGGCGGATCTGGAACCGATTGCCGTCGAGCCGGAGGAGCGGCCGCTCAGCGCCGAAGAGCAGGCGCGGCTGGAAGCCGAAGAGGAAGAGCGGGCCCAGCGCGAGGCGGCGCTGGCCGGCGAAGAGGAGGAGCCCAAGGCGGCGAGCAGGGCGCCGGCGAAGATCGAGGGCGACGCGCGCTACCTCGCGACCGGTAAGCGCAAGACCTCGATCGCCCGCGTCACCCTTCGGCCCGGCAGCGGCAAGATCGAGATCAACAAGCGGGCGCTGGAGGAGTTCTTTCCCCGCCCGCTGCATCAGACCACGGTCCGCCTGCCGCTGACGATCACCGGCTACGAGAAAAACGTCGACGTTCACGTCCGCGTGCACGGCGGCGGCATCAGCGGCCAAGCCGGCGCGGTGCGCCACGGCATCGCCCGGGCGCTGACCGAGGTCGACCCCGAGCTGCGCGGCGAGCTCAAGCGCCGTGGCTTCCTGACCCGCGACGCGCGCGCCAAGGAGCGCCGCAAGGCGGGGCTTAAGAAGGCCCGCAAGCGGCCGCAGTTCAGCAAGCGCTAGGACGCTCCGTGGCGAGGGAGCGCAAGCTCTTCGGAACCGACGGGGTCCGAGGGGAGGCCGGGACGTTCCTCAGCGCCGAGCTGGCGACGACCCTCGCTCGGGCCGCCACCGCTTCGCTCGAAGCTCGGCGCCCGCAGGTGCTGATCGTGCGCGACACGCGCGAGTCCGGTCCGATGATCGAGGCCGCGCTGGCCGCCGGGATCGCGGCGGCGGGGGGCGATGCCCTGCTCGGCGGCATCCTGCCCACGCCGGCGGCGGCGGTGCTGGTCCGCCGCCTCGGCCTCGATCTGGCCGCGGTCGTCTCCGCCTCCCACAACCCCTACCGCGACAACGGGATCAAGTTCTTCTCGGCGCGGGGGACGAAGCTCGACGACGAGGCGGAGGCGCGGATCGAGTCGCTGCTCGGAGACGAGCCGGGCGAGGGCGTCGCGCCCGGCCACGTGCGCGAGCTGAACGGCGGCCTGGAGGACTACCTGCGCGCGCTGCGGTCCGCCTTCCCGCTCGACCTCTCCGGGACCCGGGTGATGCTCGATTGTGCCAACGGCGCCACCTTCCAGGCGGCGCCGGCGATCTTCGAGCGGCTGGGGGCGAGCGTGGAGGCGATCGCGACCGAGCCGGACGGGCGCAACATCAACGACGGCTGCGGCTCCACGCACCTCGACGCGCTCGCCACGCGCATCGTCTCCTCGGAGGCGACGATCGGCTTCGCCTTCGACGGCGACGGCGACCGCGTGCTCGCCGTCGACGGCGGCGGCCGCCTCCACGACGGCGACGAGCTGATCGCGCTGGCGGCCCGGGGGATGGCCGCGCGCGGCGAGCTCGACGGCGGCGTCGCGGTGACCGTGATGAGCAACTACGGCTTCCACCGCGCTATGGACGAGGCCGGGGTCGAGGTCGCCGTGACCAAGGTCGGCGACCGCTACGTCCTCGACGAGCTGCGCGAGCGCGGCTGGCGGCTGGGCGGCGAGCAGTCGGGGCACATCATCGACACCCGCTTCGCCGCCACCGGCGACGGAATCGCGGCGGCGCTGGCGACGATGCGCGAGCTGGGCGCTCGCGACCTCGCCGACGTCGAGGCGATGGAGAAGCTGCCGCAGACGCTGGTCAACGTCGAGGTCGCCGACCGCGAGGCGCTGGCCGGTGCCGAGACGGTCTGGGACGCGGTCGAGACCGAGAACGAGGCGCTCGAGGGCCGTGGCCGGGTGCTGCTGAGGCCGTCCGGCACCGAGCCCCTGGTGCGGGTCATGGTCGAGGCGCCCAGCGCCGAGGAAGCCGAGGCGGTCTGCGACCGCCTCGTAACGGTCGTGCGGCAAGAGCTGGGGTAGTGGGTAGGGGGACTTCGGGGGTCACTCTCCAAAACGCTCGGCAGGAGCCTCGCTTGAGTGTTTTGGGGAGGGGAGCCGACATCCCCACCCTGCTGGGACGAAAAGACCCACCCGGCCGACGATGCGACCGCCCGGATTCACCGGTCTCTACCCTTAATCGCCTCCCTTATGTGCGGAATCGTCGGATATGTCGGTGGGCGGCCCTGCCGCGAGCTCCTGGTCGCGGGCCTGAAGAAGCTCGAGTACCGCGGCTACGACTCGGCCGGCGTCTCGGTGATCGAGGACGGCCGGATCGAGAGCGTGCGCGCCGTCGGCAACCTCGCCAACCTGCGGGCGGCGGTCGCCGAGCACGACGAGAACGGCGGCGGCGTCGCGACCGTCGTGCCGGCGGCGACCACGGGGGTCGCCCACACCCGCTGGGCCACCCACGGCCGGGTGACCGAGGAGAACGCCCATCCGCACGGCGACTGCTCGGACCGCGTCCACATCGTCCTCAACGGGATCGTCGAGAACCACGCCGACCTGCGCCGCGAGCTCGCCGCGGAGGGCCATGAGTTCAGCTCGGAGACGGACGCCGAGGTCGTCGCCCACCTGATCGAGCGCAACTACGACGGCGACCTGGCCGAGGCCGTCCGCGCCTCCTTCGCCGAGCTGCGCGGCCACTACGCCTTCGTCGCCATGCACGCCGAGGAGCCGGGGCGCCTGGTCGGGGCCCGCAAGGAGTGCCCGCTGGTCGCCGGCGTCGGCGAGGGGGAGACGTTCCTCGCCTCGGCGATCCCCGCCTTCCTCGCCGAGACTCGCGAGGCGGTCCTGATCGAGAACGACGAGATCGTCAGCGTCGACGCCGGGGGGGTGAGCATCGTCGACGCCGACGGGACCCCCGTGGAGCGCGCCGCCGAAGCGATCTCCTGGGACGAGTCGGCCGCCGAGAAGGGCGGCTATGAGACCTTCATGCTGAAGGAGATCCACGAACAGGCCGACGCGGTGGCCGAGACGATCGCCGACCGGCTGCCGACCGACGACGGCGTCGACCTCTCCGAGCTGGAGGAGCTCGAGGACGACTTCCTCCGCGGCCTGCGCCGGATCGTGATCGTCGCCTGCGGGACCTCCTACCACGCCGGCCTCGTCGGTCGCTACGCGATCGAGGAGTGGGCGCGCGTGCCGGTCGAGATGGACATCGCCTCCGAGTACCGCTACCGCAACCCGGTGGTCGGGCCCGACGACCTCGTGATCGGGATCACGCAGTCGGGGGAGACGGCCGACACCCTGGCCGCGATGCGGCTCGCCCGCGAGAACGGCGCCAAGGTGCTGGCGATCGCGAACGTGATGGGCAGCCAGGCGACGCGAGACGCCGACACGGTCCTCTACACGCGCGCCGGCCCCGAGGTCAGCGTCGCGGCGACCAAGACCTTCGTCGCCCAGGTCGCGACGATGTACCTGCTCGGCCTGCGCCTGGCCGAGCTGCGCGGCACGCTGCCCGCCGAGCGCCTCTCCGAGCTGGTCGTCGAGCTGAAGGCGCTGCCCTCGAAGATCGAGGCGACCCTGGCCAGCTGCGAAGAGCCCGCTCGCGAGATCGCGGCGGCCGAGTTCGAGCACGACTTCTTCCTCTACCTCGGACGCCACATCGGCCTCCCGGTCTGCCTCGAGGGGGCGCTGAAGCTGAAGGAGATCTCCTACGTTCCCACCGACGCCTACGCGGCAGGGGAGATGAAGCACGGCCCGATCGCGCTGCTCGACGAGTCGACCCCGGTTGTCTGCGTCGCGACCGAGAGCCCGGTCCTCGAGAAGGTGCTCTCCAACGTCGAGGAGGTGCGCGCGCGGGGCGCGGAGACGGTGGCGATCGCGACCGAGGGCGACGAGCGGGTCGGCGAGGTTGCCGACCGCACGATCGCGGTCGCCCGCACCGACTGGATCCTGCAGCCGATCGTCGCGATCCTGCCCCTGCAGCTGCTCGCCTATGGGATCGCCAGAGCGCGCGGGCTCAACGTCGATCAGCCCCGCAACCTGGCCAAGACGGTCACCGTCGAGTAGGGCGTCGTTCAGGCGTCCACGCGGGCCTTTCGCGGGCAGGCGGCTCAGCTAGTCTGCCGCCCCATGACAAGAACCCGTCTAGCTCTCCCTGTCCTCGCGGCCCTGGCCGCGCTCGCGATCGCCGGCTGCGGCGGCGGTGGCGAATCCAGCTCCGACCTGGCCGGCTTCGCCGCCCCCGGCTCGCTCGTCTTCGTCGAAGGCAAGCTGCGGCCGAGCGGCGAATTGAAGTCCAACGTCGACTCGCTCGCCGGCAAGGTGGCGGGGGTCGACAGCCTCGGCGAGCTGGTCGTCGAAAAGCTCGAAGAATCGGCGCGCGAAGACGGCGAACCGGTCGACTTCGCCACCGAAGTCGAACCCTGGCTGGGCGAAGACGGGGCGCTTTCGTTCAAGACGGTGGATGCCGAAAACGACCCCACCGAACTGGTGATGGCGATCGCGACGACGGACGCCACCGCGACCCAGGAATTCGTCGACAAACAGGCCGAAGGGGGCAAGCAGCCCTACGAGGAAGGCTCCTACAAGGGGGTCGAATTCGAGGTCGGCGGCGCCGAAGACCAGGCGGTGGGCGTGGTCGACGACTTCCTCGTCATCGCCGAAGGCGAACGTGTCTTCAAGGCCGCGGTCGACGCCTGGCAGGGCGAATCGCTCGCCGACGAAGCGCGCTTCCAGGACGCGATCTCGGCCGCCTCGGACGGCAGCCTCGCCGACGTCTACCTCGACCTCGGGGCGCTGGCGAAAGCCTCGGAAGGCGAATTCGAACAGCAGGCGGGGCAGTTCTTCAAGAGCGCGGGCGTCGACCTCGAAGAAGCCACCGCGGTGGCCAGCGTGATTCCCAAGTCCGACCAGGTCGAAGTCGCGCTGAGCAGTCGGAGCGGCACCGAACCGCCTCCCAGCGGCGACGCCTCGAAGCTGATCGGTTCGCTGCCCGGCGACGCCTTCGCCGCCGTCGGCTTCGCTGAGTTCGGCGACCGGCTCGAAGAATCGCTCGACGACCTCGACAAGGAAGGCATTCCGGGCCAGGTGCCGCCGAACCAGCTGAAGAGCACGCTGCAGGCGATGGGCGTCGACCTCGACAAGCTCGCCAGCTCACTCGAGGAAGGGGCGATCTTCGCCCGGGGTAGGAGCCGCGACAGCCTCGAAGGCGCGATGGTCCTGACCAGCGATTCCAAGGAAGCGGCGAAGACCGTCGCCAACCTCGGCGTCCTACTCCGCAACACCGGCACCCCCGGCGTCACCGCGGTGACCAGCAACGGCGCCAGCGGCTTCTCGATTCGCAGCGACGAACTAGGCGAAAAGCCAATCGTCGTCGTCGCCAAGGGCGAACGGGTCGCGGTCGGCTACGGCCTGACTCCCGCGCTCGACGGCCTCGCCTTCGAAGGCGAAACGCTCTCCGACCGGGCGAGCTACAAGTCCGCCGTGTCGGCCTTGGGCGACACGGCGATCAGCGGCTTCGCCGACGGCCCGGCCGCGCTGGGTCTTGCGGAAGCGCTGGTGCCGCGCTCGAAGGAAGGTTTCTGGGAAGCGGTCCCCTATCTGAAGAAGATCGAATTCGTCGCGATCGGCTCCGGCAGCGACGGCGACGCGGCGACCGCCAGGCTGATCGCCGGTCTGAAGGGATAAGCAGGGGAGGGGATGGCCTCCGGCGTCGGCATCGACCTGCTCGAGATCGACCGCCTGGAGCGGGCGCTGGAGCGCCATCCCCGCCTCGCCGAGCGGGTCTTCAGCCCCGGCGAGCGCGAGTACGCGGCGGCCCGTGTCCGCCCCGCACGGCACCTCGCCGCCCGCTTCGCCGCCAAGGAGGCCGTCGTCAAGGCGCTCGGGCTCTCGGGCGGCTTCGGCCTGCGCGAGATCGAGGTCGTCGCGGGAGAGCCGCCCACGGTGCGGCTGAGCGGCCGAGCGGCCGAGGCGGCGGCGACTCGCCAGGTCGCGATCTCCCTCACCCACTCGCGCGAGTTTGCCGGGGCGGTGGCGATAGTCGAGACTGCCTGAGATGGATGCCTGGCTCAGCCCGCTGTACGACGCCGAGGGGATGCGGGCGGTCGATCGCTGGGCGATCGAGGAGCGCGGGGTGCCTTCGTCGGAGCTTATGGAGGCGGCGGGTCTGGCCGTGGCGGAGGCCGTGGCTGGGCTGGCGCCCCAAGGGCCGGTGCGGATCGTCTGCGGGAAGGGGAACAACGGGGGCGATGGGCTGGTGGCCGCTCGGCGGCTGCGGGAGATGGGCTTTGGGGTCGACGTCCTCGAGCTCGCGGCCGGGCTGCCCGAGAGCATCGACGCCTGGCTCGAGGGCTCCGGCGCGGTCGTCGACGCGATCTTCGGCACGGGCTTCAGCGGCGCGCCGCGCGGCCCGGCGGCCGAGGCGATCGAGGCGATCGACCGCTGCGGGGCGCCGGTCGTCGCCTGCGACGTCGCCTCCGGGGTGGACGCCTCGAGCGGCGAGGTGGCGGCGAGCGCGGTCGAGGCGGACCTCACGGTCAGCTTCCACGCCGCCAAGGTCGGCCACCGGGTGGCGCCCGGAAAGTGGCATACGGGGGAGCTGCGGGTAGTCCCGATCGGGATCCCGCCGGGAGCGCCAGGCAAGCCGGTGGGGGGTGAGATCGAGGCCGGCGTGCTCGCCCTCGCCCCCTCTCGGGGACCGCGCTCGACCAAGTTCAGCTCCGGCCAGGTGGCGATCGCCGGCGGCTCGCGCGGGCTTACCGGGGCGGTGCGGATGGCGTCGCTGGCGGCGGTACGGGCAGGCGCGGGCTACGCGACCGTCGCCGTTCCGGCCGACCTCGAGGCGATCTTCGAGGCGGGGCAGCCCGAGGTGATGTCGGTCGGCTGTCCGGGCGGCGACGGCTGCCTGGCGCCCGGTTCGCTGAAAGCGCTGCTGCGCATATTCGAGCGGGCGGCGGCGGGAGTGCTGGGGCCGGGCATGGGGCGCGACCCGGGCACGGTCGAGCTCGCCCGCGACGCCGCCGCCGCGATTGAGTGCCCGCTGGTCGTCGACGCCGACGGGCTCAACGCCTTCGCCGGCGAGGCCGGGCGGCTGGCGCGGAGACCGGGGGCGACGGTCCTCACCCCGCACGCGGGAGAGCTCGCGCGCCTGCTCGGCCGATCCTCGGAGGAGGTCTCCGCCGGGCGTCTCGCCGCGGCGCGCGAGGCGGCCCGGACGGCGAACGCGGTTCTCGTCCTCAAGGGCGACGACACGCTCGTCGTCGACGGCGATCGCCTCGCCGTCAACGCGCTCTCGGCGCCGGCGCTGGCGACCGCCGGCACCGGCGACGTGCTCTCGGGGACGATCGCCGCCCTACTCGCCCGTGGCCTGGAGCCCTTCGCGGCGGCCTGCGCGGGCGTGTTCGCGCACGCCCGCGCAGGCCGCCACGCCGCCGAGCGGATCGGCGCCGCCGAGTCGGTGATCGCGAGCGACGCGATCGACGCTCTCCCGGCGGCGCTGATCCCGTGAACGGGCCCGACTAGCTGGCGATATGAGCCTCTTCCGGGGTCTCGGCTAAGAATTCCAGCATCGCCGGTAAGGCTTGCGGGCATGCGAGGCCGGCTCCTTTTTCGACTGATAGCGGCTGGTCGTTGGCCGTCAGCATCGCGCTGCTTTTCCCGCCTTCCATCGCGAACTGGGATTCCGCCGTGGCGTAGGTGCAGTCGATCAGGGTGAATCCCGACCATGCGCATTTCAGGTGGATGGAGCCGCTCAGCGCGGTCAGCGTGCCGGTGTCTCCGCCGGTGTTCGTCAGGTCATAGGAAGGGAGTTCTTCGACGACGGCCGTGCAGGGGGCCGCTCCTTTTTCCGCGCTGCATTTGGAGAAGGTCATTTCCGTGGCTTTGAGCCCTTGGGGGCTCCCTAATGCCGAGACTTTCGCGGTGAGCGAGAAGCCCGCGCAGGAAACCTGGGTCGTGCTGTTGCGCATCAAGACGGTGGTCGCGGGGGTGTTGGCGAAGTGGATGGAGGCCAGTTGGTTCGCCGAGCACGGGTCTTCGCTGGTGGCGCAGAGCGCCGTCGAGCCGCTGGCGATGGCCGGTGAGGCCACGGCGAGCGCGAGAGCGGCCAAGTTGCCGGCGCAGACGAGGGCAGAGACGCTTTTCATGTGCGGTCCTTTCGGGTCGGTCGATTTCCTCGTGGCCTATGGCCACTCCGTGGAGCACCATTTCAGTTTAGATTTTTTGAGTAAATGGCCGTCGAAGACGGACGAACGTTCTTCGAATAAGCTCGACGCGATGAAGACCGCTGCCGAGATCATGGACGCGGACGTGCCGGCCATCTCCCCGGACGCCGACGCGCGGGCCGCGATCGAGCTGCTCGCCAAGACCGAGATGGGCGCGATCCCGGTGATCGACTCCGAACGCAAGGTCATTGGCATCGTCAGCGAGTCCGACCTGATCCTCGGCGACGAGCAGGCCGACCTGCATCTGCCCCACTACGTCAACATCATGGGCGGGGTCGTCTTCGTCGGCTCGATGAAGGGCTTCGAGGAGCGCCTGAACAAAGCCTTCGCCACCAAGGTGTCCGAGCTGATGACCGCCGACCCGGTCGTCGCCCGTGCCGACGACGACGCCGAGTCCGTCGCTCGGAAGATCGCCGAGAAGCACCACAACCATCTGCCCGTGGTCGACGGCGAGGGTCGCCTCGCCGGCTTGGTGACCCGGGCCGACGCGCTCTCGGCGCTCGTCGCCGGCTAGCCATGACGCGGGCGGTGGCCCGGATCGAGGTTGGCGCCGTCGAGCGCAACTGCGCCCGGCTGGCGGTCGAGCTCGGCGGGGAGTCGGAGCTGTGCGCGGTGGTCAAGGCCGACGGCTACGGCCACGGTGCGGAGGCCTGCGCCGAGGCTGCCCTGGCCGGCGGCGCGACCAGGCTTGCGGTCGCCACCGGCGCCGAGGCGGGGCGGATCGGCCGGCGCTTCCCGCAGGTGCCGCTGCTGACGATGGGCGCTCTGACTCCCGAGGACCTCGAGGACGCGCTCGCGGCCGGCTCGGAGGTCGCCGTCTGGCGCGACGGCTTCCGCGACTTCCTCAGCGCCCGCGGCCGGGCCCAGGGCCGGCCGGTCCGCGTCCACGTCAAGCACGACAGCGGCATGGGCCGGCTCGGCAATCCCGACCCCGGGGAGGTGCTGGCGCTCGCTCGCGCCTGCGCCGAGGATCCCCAGCTAGACCTGGCCGGCGTCTGGACCCACTTCGCCACCGCCGACGAACCCGGGTCGGACTTCTTCGACGTCCAGCTCGAGCGCTTCACGGCCGTCGCCGCGGCGATCAAGGCCGAGTTCCCCGGCACGATTGCCCACGCCGCCAACAGCGCCGCCGTCTTCCGCGACCGCCGCTCGCACTTCGACATGGCCCGCTGTGGGATCGCCGTCTACGGCCTCGACCCGTTCCAGGGCGACCCCGCCGAGCGCGGCCTGCGGCCCGCTCTCTCGCTGCGCAGCTACGTGGCCGACGTCAAGCGCTTCGCCGCCGGCGAGAGCGCCGGCTACGGCCGCACATGGAGAGCGCCGGCCGACACCTGGGTCGGGGTGCTGCCGCTCGGCTACGGCGATGGCGTGCGGCGCGGTCTCTCCAACGACGCCGAGATCCTGATCCGCGGTCGCCGTCACCCTCTTGTCGGCACCGTCTCGATGGACAACGTCACCGTCGACCTCGGTCCCGAGACCGAGGTCGAGCCCGGCGACGAGGCGGTGCTGATCGGCGAGCAGGGTGGCGAGACGATCCGCGCGGAGGAGCTGGCGCGCAGGCTGGGCACGATCAACTACGAGGTCACCTGCGGGATCTCCGCCAGGGTCCCGCGGGAAAGCGCATGACGGTCAGCGATCGCCTTCTCGACGGTCCGCTGCCGGAGCTGGCGCGGCGCGCGCTCGGCGACGAGGCGGGGGTCTGGATCGCGGGCGGTGCGGTGCGCGACGCGGCACTGGGGCTGGCGGTCGACGACCTCGATCTGGCGGTCACGGGCGACCCCGAGGCCGTCGTCAGGGCGATCGCGCGCGAGGGAAGCGGACACGCCTTCGAGCTCTCGGCCGAGTACGCGACCTGGCGTGCCGCTGCCGCCGACGGCTCCTGGCAGGTCGACGCCACGGCGCTGCGCGGACCGACGATCGAGGCCGACCTCGCCGAGCGGGACTTCACGATCGGGGCCGTCGCCGTGCCGCTCGGCGGCGGCGCGCCGATCGACCCCTTCGGCGGCCTCGCCGACCTCGACCGCCGCCTGCTGCGCGCCGTCGGCGAGCGCAGCTTCGCCGCCGACCCGCTGCGCCTGCTGCGCGCCGCCAGGCTGGCCGCCGGTCTCGGCCTGGAGGTCGATCCGGCGACGATCGAGCTCGCCCGTGCCGAAGCGGGTCGCGCCGCCGAGCCCGCCGGCGAGCGGCAGCTCGCCGAGCTGCGGCAGCTGCTCGGCGGCCCCGACCCGCTGCGCGGCATGGCGCTGCTCGACGAGCTCGGGCTGACGCCGGCCGTGCTGCCCGAGGTGGAGGCCCTGAAGGGCGTCGAACAGGGGCCCAACCATCACCTCGACGTCCACGGTCACACGCTGGCCGTGCTCGAGCGCACGCTCGAGGTCGAGGCCGATCTGGAGTGCTTCGGCGGCGAGCGGGCCGAGGAGCTGGCGGCGCTGCTGGCCGAGCCGCTCGCCGACGAGATGAGCCGCGGCACGGCGCTGCGCTTCGGCGCCCTCCTGCACGACATCGGCAAGCCGGCGACCCGCTCCGAGCGGCAGGGCTTCGTCACCTTCGTCGGCCATGACCGCGACGGGGTCGCGATCGTCGGCGGCATCTGCGGGCGGCTGCGAGCGAGTCGGGCCCTGACCCGCCACCTGCAGGGCCTCACCCTGCACCACCTGCGCCTCGGCTTCATGGTCCACGAGGCGCCGCTGCCGCCGCGCCGCGTGCACGAGTACCTGCGAGCGACCGACCCCGTCGGTGTCGACGTGACGCTGTTGACCGTCGCCGACCGGCTCTCGGCGCGCGGGACGGGGCCGTTCGCGACCGAGGAGGCGATCGAGGCGCACCTCTCGTTGGCCCGCGAGATGCTGGCCGCGGCCCTCGACTGGCGGCGCGTGGGGCCGCCGACGCCGCTGCTGCGCGGCGACGAGCTGGCCGCCGAGCTGGGGATCCCGCGGGGCCCCGAGCTCGGCGAGCTGCTCGAGGAGATCGAGGCGGCCCAGTACGCGGGCGAGGTGACCGATCGCGACGAGGCCGTCGAGTACCTCCGCCGCCGCGGGTGACTGTTACGCTGCCCGCCGCATGGCCAAAGAGGAGAAGATCGAGATGGAGGGCGAGATCACCGAGGCCCTCCCCAACACGATGTTCCGCGTCAAACTCGACAACGGCCACGACGTGCTCGGCCACATCTCGGGCAAGATGCGCCGCCATTACATCCGCATCCTCCCCGGCGACCGGGTAAAGATCGAGCTTTCCCCCTACGACCTCGATCGCGGCCGAATTACGTATCGCTACAAATAGCCAGCTCCGCGACCAGCGCGGACCAGGCGAAGTCGTGGGCGCCGAGGCCGGCGCCGGTGCGGGGGTCGTAGTACTCGCGCGGGCCTTCGCGCTCGACCGCGCCGACGATGCCATCGGCTATGCGTGCTGCGGCCCGCTCGTAGCCGAGGCGGCGCAGGCCGAGCCAGAGTAGCCAGGCCGAGTTGACCCAGGTCGGCCCGCGCCAGTAGCGGCGCACCGGCCCGCGGCTGCCGCCGGGCTCGTAGCTCGGCTCGGCGGCCGAGACCGAGGGCGGCGCGACCGGGGTCAGGAACCGCTTCTCGTCGAGCAGGTGCTCCTCGACCAGGCGGCGGCCGATCGCCTCCGGCAGGTCGGGCAGGGCGAGCGGCGCCAGTGCCGCCCAGGTCGCGATCCGGGGACGGGCGCCGCCGGGCTGCGCCTCGTCGAGGAAGAGGCCGCTGCCCTCGTCCCAGAGCCGGTCGACGAGGGCGGGGGTCGCCGAGGGCCGTCCTAGCGCCTGCAGCGAGAGCGACCAGAGCGTGTTGACGAGGACCTCGCAGAGGACGGGCCCGTCGGCGTCGCGGACGCGGCGGGCGTCGAAGCCGAGGCGGCGGTTGCGGTGGACGAGCAGCGGGAAGCCGAGCCGGGCGCCAGATCGCCAGCCCCAGACCGGATCGAACTTGGGCGAGGCGTCGAGACCGGACTCGTCGGGCTGCACGATCCAGAGCAGGCCGTCGCCGTCGAGGTCGCGGTTCGCCGCCAGCCACTCGACCTGGGCCGAGATCCGCGGCTCCTCGGCCGGCTCGCCGACCGCGAGCCGCCAGGCCCAGGCGAGCAGCGGCGGCTGGATCGTCTCGGTTTGGAAGGAGCGTCGCGTGGCGACGTTATAGAAGGGGAGCCGGGAGAGGGAGACCGGCCGCTCCCAGAAGATCGTGTGGCCGATGAACCCGTCGCGGCGCTGCGCCGCGAGCAGAGTTTCCAGCTCCGCCCGCGAGCGAGCCGGGTCGAAGCGCCGCCAGGCAATCGCCGCGAAGCAGGAGTCCCAGTACCACTGCCACGGATAGCGCTCCGGGCTCGGTCGCGTATAAGCGAACCGCACGCCGTCCCGCACCCCCGAGACCCAATTCCCCCGCAGCACCCCCTCCGCCAACTCCCGGGCCGACGGGCCGAAAAGCGCTGAAATAGAGCGTTTTTCGGCCCGTCGGCCCGGGGTCATGCGGCGGTGCGGCGCATTTCGCGCAGCGCCCAGGCGCCTAGGGCCGCGATCAGGGCGAGCATGACGAGGATCGCCGGCCAGGTCTCGGCCCAGGTGACGGCGCCGAGGAAGCCCTGACGGGCGGCGTCCATTACCTGGGTGACCGGGTTGACTTCGGCGACAGACCGCATCCACGGCTGCAGCAGCGCGAGCGGCGCGTAGGCGGTCGTGGTGAAGATCACCGCCATCATCCCCGCCTGCATCAGCGGCGCCGCCGACTGGCTCTTGAAGCGCAGCGCCAGGGCCGAGCCCCAGCAGGCCGCGGTCGCCGCCATCGCAGCGGTCATCAGGTACGCGATCAGGAGCCCGGCGACGCCCGGCCAGCTCGCCCCGAGCAGGAGCGCTATCGCCAGCACGAAGGTCGCCGGGATCAGGGCGCGGGCGCTGGCCGCCAGGACCGTCCCGGCGAGCAGGACCCAACGGGGGGCGGGGGAGACGAGCAGCCGGTCGACCCAGCCCTGCTCCATGTCGCGGGCCAGGTTGACCCCGGCGGCGGCACCGGTGAAGCCCGCCCCCTGCAGCATGCTGACCGGAACGACGAAGCTCTCGTAGGTTCCGGTGTCGAAGCCGCGCAGCTGCGTCAGCGCCCCGAAGACGCCGTTGATGCCGAGGAAGAAGATGGTCGGCGCCAGCACCCCCGGGATCGCGGCGCCGGGCACGCGCAGCAGCTCGTTCTTGGCGCGCGCCATCAGCGCCGCGATCGTCGCCAGGTTGGCCCGCCACTGGGGCAGCGGCGCGGTGGCCTCCATCAGCCCGTCCTCAGCCGGTGGCGCAGCGCGCGGGCGCTGAGCACCAGGCCCAGCACGACGATGCCGGCGATCGCCAGCAGGGCCTCGAGCAGGTCGGTGGCGTCGACCTCGGCGATGATCGGCGTGCGCACGCCTTCGACGATGAAGCTGAACGGGTTGTATTCGGCGATCGCCTTGGCCGGCTGGACCATCAGGTCGACGGGGAAGAAGGCGGAGGAGAGGAAGAGGACGACGAGGACGAGCGGGAAGAGCCCCTGGACGACGCTGGCGCTGCCCGTGCGCAAGGCGATCGCGGCGCCGATCCCGCCGACCGCCGTCGCCGTCGCCGTGACCAGGAAGACCGCGATCAGGACGCCGGCGACGCCGCTGTGGACTTCGGCGCCGAAAGCGAGGCCGATCGCGAAGAACCAGACGGCGGAGAGGAAGCCGAGGGCGGCGACGCCGGCGAGCCGGCCGAGCACGATCGTGTAACGGGGGACGGGGGCGGCGAAGAGGCGGTCGGTGAAGCCCATCTCGATGTCGACCGCGAAGGCGATGCCGCCGCTGTTGCCGGCAAGCATCAGCGACTGCATCATCGCCCCGGCCAGCATGAACTGGAGGAAGCCCTGCACCGGCGGGAAGCCGGGCAGGTCGACGGCGCCCCCCGCGCCCCCCGTCTGCACCGCGAGCAGCAGCGTCGGGAAGACGAGGATCGGGGCCATCAGCTGCGGCCGGCGAAAGGTCTGGCGGATCGAGCGCATCCCCAGGGCCCGGATCACCCGGGCGTTGACTCGGAGGGAGTTCATGGACCCAGAGCCAACCCGATCACTTCCGACCGCGGGAGCAAATGCCTGTCCATATCTGATTCTTCAGGCATTTGCGGGAGCCGAGGAAGTGGTCGGAACTTGTTTTTTCTCGAGGTGATGGCCCGTGGTCGCGACGAAGACGTCGTCGAGGGTCGGCCGCACCAGCTCCAGCGCCTCGACGCCGACCCCCGCGTCGTCGAGGGCGCGGACGACGCGCGGGATGTCGGCGGCGCCGTTCTCGACCTCGACCAGGACCGTGCGGCCGTCGCTCGGCGGCAGCAGCTTGCCGATCTCGGCGAGGACGCGCTCGGCGGCGTCGACTGAGCCGTCGGCCAGCTGCAGCTGGACGTGGGGATTGCCGATCTCGGCCTTGAGCGCGTCGGGCGTCCCCTCGGCGACGATGCGGCCCTGGTCGATGATGGCGACGTTGTCGGCGAGTTGGTCTGCCTCCTCCAGGTACTGGGTCGTGAGGAAGACCGTCGTGCCCTCGTCGTTCAGCGCCCGCACCTCCTCCCAGATCGTCTTGCGGCTGACCGGGTCGAGGCCCGTGGTCGGCTCGTCGAGGAAGAGGACGCGCGGTTCGTGTACCAGCGCCGCGGCGAGGTCGAGGCGGCGTTTCATCCCGCCCGAGTAGCCGCCCACGCGGCGGTCGGCCGCGGCGATTAGGTCCACCCGCTCGAGCAGGTCGTCGGCGCGCCGCCGTCCTTCGGCGGTGGGCAGCCCCTGCAGGGTCGCCTGCAGGCGGATCAGCTCGCGCCCAGTCATCAGCGGGTCGAGCGCGGCCTCCTGCAGCGCGACGCCGATCGAGGCGCGGACGGCGCGCGCCTCGGCGACGACGTCGTGGCCGGCGACCGTGGCCCGGCCGGCGGTCGGCAGCAGCAGCGTCGTCAGCATGCGCACGGTCGTCGTCTTGCCGGCGCCGTTGGGGCCGAGGAAGCCGTAGATCTCGCCCTCGTCGACCTCGAGGTCGACGCCGCGCACCGCGAGCACGTCGCCGAAGGCCCGCTCCAACCGCTCGACCGCGATCGCGGGCACTAGATGGCTGACTCCATGGCCGCGTGCGACTGGGGACGCGCGTGGCCAAGCAGGTCAAGGACGCAGGGCGCAGCCTTTGGTGGTGCCAAAGGCAAGCCCGAGGACGCAGAGATGCGCAGCGCCACGCGCGTCATCCAGGTGCGCGGGGTCGTGAAGTCAGCCATCTAGGCCTCCGCGGCCTCGGCCCGCGCCAGCGGCGGCCGCGCCTCCACCCAGCGGCGGCCGTTCGCCCGCTCCAGTGCCTCAGCGGCGTCGAGCAGCAGCGCGTCGGCACCCCAGGCGCCTTGGAGTTGCAGCGCCAGCGGCAGGCCACCCTCGCCGAGCCCGACCGGCACGCTGACCGCGGGGATGCCGGTCAGGTTGGCGAGCGCGGCACCGCGCACGTTGGCCTGGTCGGCGGTCCGCGTTCCCGAGGGGAGCTCGACCAGGGGCGAGTCGAGCGGTGGCGCCGCGGCCGGAATCGTCGGCCAGGCGATCGCGTCGACCTCCTCGAACAGCGCCGCCAGGCGTCGTCGCGTCAGCGTGCGAACCCGCTTGGCCTGGGCGATCGCGGCCGCCGGCAGCAGCATCCGGTACTTGACGAAGCCGCGGTTGACCGGGCTCACGGCCGGGTCGAGCCCGTTGAGCAGCTCGGGCGTAACGCCGCCGAGGCCCTCGGCGTTGACGATCAGGAGCGCGGCCAGGGTCGCCGCCTCGAGGTCGGCAAGCTCGATCTCGTGGACGGAGCCGCCGGTCTCGGCGCGCAGCGCCTCGAGCGCCTCCTCGCAGGCGGCGCGGACCTCGGGGGCGACGTCTTCGGAGACCGCGTCGCGAACGACCCCGATCCGCAGCCCGGCGGCGTCGCCGGCGGGGATCGACTCGCCGAACAGCGCCGAGCCGAGCAGGCGGCAGTCGGCGGCGTCCGCGCAGAGCGGGCCGGAGACGATCAGGCTCGTTGTCGCTGCCATGTGGTGGCCGGCCATCGCGGAGCGGCCGAAGGTGGGCTTGAGCCCGGTCAGGCCGCAGTAGGCGGCGGGGAAGCGGACCGAGCCGAGGCCGTCGGCGCCGACCGCGCCGGCGACGAGGCGGGCGGCCGTCGCTGCCGCCGGGCCGCTGGAGGAGCCCCCCGGGCAGCGCTCGACGTCCCAGGGGTTGCGCGCCGCGCCGTAGACGGAGACGTTGCCGGTGCTGCCCGAGCCCAGCTCGTGCATGTTGCCGACGCCGACGATCACGGCGCCCGCGTCGCGCAGCGCCCGGTAGGGGCCCGACTCGGCCGGGACCGGCTGGACCGGCGCCGGCAGCTGGGCCGAGCCGAACTTCTGCGCCCGCCAGGGCAGCGGCCACTCGTCCTTGACGACGACGGGAGCGCCGCGCAGGGGACCCGCCGGCGCCGCCGCCAGCATCTCCCGCGAACGCTCGGGGAAGGTCTCGACGACGGCGTTGATCGCGGGATTGCGCTCATCGATCCGCGCCAGCGTTGCCTCGAGCAGCTCGGCGGCGTCGATCTCGCCGGCCGCGATCCCGGCCGCCTGGGCGCGCAGCGAAAGGTCGAGCGCCCTCACTCCGCCTCTTCCTCGGGGGCGCGCGAGAGGTCCGGGTCGCGCTCCGCCTGCAGCCCGCCCAGGTCCATGGAGAGCAGATCCCGGATCGGCGGCCAGAACATCGAGTGGGCGGCGTGCATCACCGCCAGCTCGATCTCGTCGGCCTCGATTCCAAGCGAGGCGAGGCCGGCGGGGACGAAATCCTGTGCCTGGTCGGCGGTCTCCATACCGGCAGGCAACCCTACCGAGCCGGGCTGGCCGGGATCGTGCAAGCGGCCCTCCCGCCCCGCATCGCGGCGGCACGGACGGCAGAATCGTGGCCGCAACCCTGGTTTCGACTGAGGGTTTGCCCATCAGATCGTGCTTTCAGCGGCAAAAAGACGAGCGACCTCGCGCCTGCCGGCGGCGATCGCGCTGGCCGGCCTGCTCGCCGTGCTGGTGGCCGCCACCTGGCCCGGCGCGGCCGACTCCGCTCCGCCGCGCGTCGTCGTCCTCGGCAAGACCGCCGAAACGCCGCCCGCTTCCTGCCCCGGCAAGATCGTCAACAACGTCGAGGTCGTTCCCTGCCGCGTCGAGGGTCACGTCACCGGCTACCAGGTCAAGGCCGGCGGCGTCGAAAACCCCTACGAGGCGCCCTTCGACGGCAAGCTCGTCGCCTGGTCGATCACGCTCGCGCGGCCCTCGCGCGCCGACTCGAAGACGACCACCGACGAGGTCGGCTTCTTCGACGAATTCCTCGGTAAGCCGTCGCAGGCGCGGATCGGCGTGCTGCGGCCGATCGAAGGCTCCAAGCCGCCCAAATACACGCTCGTGCGCCAGAGCCCGCTGGAGCGGCTCAACCCCTACTTCGGCAGCACTCCGATCTTCGCCCTGGAACATCCGCTGACCGTGCTGCGCGGCCAGGTCGTCGCCCTCACCGTCCCCACCTGGGCGCCGATGTTCGCCTTCAACACCACCTCCGAAGACACCTGGCGCGGCAGCCGCCTCACCGACCACTGCGCCTCCAAGGAGGACATCCAGGGCGGCCACCCCCAGCAGGGCGTCGGCAAGACCAAGACCTACGGCTGCTACTACTCCAACGCCCGCCTGCTCTACACGGCGACCCTGGTCAAGGAACCGTAGGCGCAGCAGGGGTGGATGGGGGCGGGCAGGTACCCCTGCTCACTCGCCTAACTGGCTGGGTCGCTTGCCGCCGTCCGAGGATCTCTCCCGGCCAGCGGCGCAAAACGTTCGGAGGCCCTACCGACGCACGTCTCGCTAAGGGTCAGAGAGCTTCTTGTCTGAGCCCGCAGTAGGGGCAGTCGCTGACGTCGAGGCCGATCAGCTGGTCGCAGCGGCGGCAGGCGCGCAGGTTGTCCGGGGTGCGGGGGAGGGAGGAGGCCGAGGGGGCGAGCGGCAGGACGGCGCTGACCGGAGCCATCTCCTCGCCGGTCTCGCGGTCGAGGTAGACCTCTCCGGGCTCGGCAGGTGCCAGCGCCTCGCGGCCAGAGGCCGGGGCCCGCATCCGGTAGAGCTGCTTCGCGTTCATCGGCCGGCACGATAACAATGCCTGCCCCGGCAGGGAGCGGCCGGCGCCTTATGAAAATCTTGATCTTCCACGGCTACATGCTGCGCGGCACCGGCAGCAACATCTACAACCTCAACCTGGCGAGGGCCCTCGCGCGTCTCGGCCACGAGGTCCACCTCCTCTGCCAGGACCGCGAGACGAAGATCGACGGGGTCGAGATCCACAACCCCGACATCCACGGTTTGCTCCCCGTCTACGTCAAGGACCCCTACGCGGGCTTCGAGGTCAAGACCTTCCCGGAGCTGACCGACGAGGAGCTCGCCCGCTATATCGACGCCAACGTCGCCGCGGTCCGCTCTGTGGCCGCTGAAGCCGGCGACGTCGACGCGGCCCTGGCCAACCACCTCGTCATGGGTCCGGCGATCCTTGCCCGCGCCGGCGTCTGCGACTACGCGGTCAAGATCCACGGCTCAGCCCTCGAGTACACGGTCAAGCCCCACCCTCGCTTCCTGCCCTACGCGGCCGAGGGCTTGGAAGCCGCGAACGGAGTCCTCGTCGGCTCCCGCCATACGGCCGAGTCCTCGTGGTCGACCCTGCCCGACGTCCCCGGCCTGACGCAGAAGACCCGCCTCGGCCCGCCCGGCGTCGACACAGAGAGCTTCCGCCCCGCGACAGGACCCGCGGGCCGGGACGGCCCGTCCCGAGTCGTCTTCGTAGGGAAGCTCATCGTCTCCAAGGGGGTCGATCTGCTTCTGGCGGCCTGGCCAATGGTCAAGTCCGAGCATCCGGACACGAAGCTGGAAATCGTCGGATACGGGGAGTACGAGGACGGGCTGCGGACGCTTCTTGCGGCGCTTGAGGCTGGGAATCTCGACGAAGCTCGCAAAATGGCGGCGGCCGGCAGGGGTCTCGAGGGCGGCGAGGAGAGGCCGCTGCCGATTCTCTCGGCGTTTCTCGCGAATCCGCCGGAGGGGTACGAGGACGCTTGCCGGGCGGCGGCCGGCTCCGTGAGCTTCATCGGCCGCCTCGAGCACGACGAGGTGGCGGATCTCCTGCCGGGCGCCGCGGCGCTGGTCATGCCCAGCACGTTTCCCGAGGCGTTTGGGATGGTCGCGGCCGAGGCCGCCGCCTGCGGGGTGCTTCCCGTCTCGGCCGGGCATTCGGGGATGCTCGAGGTGTCGCGTCAGCTGCGGGCGGCGCTGCCGGTTGAGGTCGGCCGGTTGACCTCGTTCCCGGTCGAGGAGGGCGCCGTGGAGGCGGTCGCGGAGCGTTTGAACGGATGGCTTGCGCTGCCCGGAGAGCAGCGCGCCGCGGCCCGCGAGGCGCTTGTCGAGACCGCCCGGCGGCTCTGGAGCTGGGAGGGCGTCGCCCGCGGCGTCATCGCCGCCTCACGCGGCGACCTCGACCGTCTGCCGGATGCATAGAATGCGCCCCCGCCAATGAGTCCGGAGCGAGCAAGCGTGCATATCTGGTTCTTCGCGCCGCGAGCGAAGGACGATTCTTGACGATGATGGGCCGCCTCCCGATAGCGAAGATGCTCGCCGCCACGATCGCGCTGACCGTGGCGATCTCCGCCGTGATGGTCTCGATCAACTGGGACGGCAAGGAGGCCTCGACGGCGGCGCCGAAGATCGACGATCTGCTCAACGTGATGATCGTCCTCTCCTCCTTCGTCTTCTCGCTCGTGATGGTGATGCTCTTCTACGCGCTCTACGCGTTCAGGGCCAAGCCCGGCGACGAATCCGACGGCGAGCCGATCCACGGCAACACCCGGCTCGAGGTCGCCTGGACGCTGATCCCGACGATCATCGTCCTCTTCGGCGCCGGCTACAGCTGGTCGGTCCTGCACGACATCGAAAAGCCCGCGAAGGACGCGATGACGGTCGACGTCTTCTCACAGCAGTACGCGTGGAGCTTCGGCTACCCAGGCAAAGGCAACGCCTACTCCCAGGGCGAGCTGCACGTCCCCGTCGACCGCCAGGTCCAGTTCAAGATGCACGCGCTGGACGTGATCCACTCCTTCTGGGTGCCCGAGTGGCGGATCAAGAAGGACAACGTTCCCGGGATCACGACGACCGCGATCGTCACTCCCAACCGGGTCGGTACCTACCAGCTGATCTGCACCGAGCTCTGCGGCTTCGGCCACGCCGCGATGCGGGCGACGGTCGTCGTCGAGCCGCCGGCCAAGTTCCGCGAATGGGTTGCCGGCCTGGGCGAGAAGATCCCGGCCCCCTACATGGAAACGATCAAGCAGGACACCGAGACCAACCCGGTGCCCGTCGGCAGCGGAGGGGCATAATGGAGGGCGCTCGATGATCGCGGCGATCAAGCAACCGGGATGGATCCGCGGCGCCCTCGGGGCGCTGCTCGGCGCCGCCTTCGGCTTCGCCCTCGTCGTCGCCCTGCGCAAGGCCTCGGGCCTGCCCGCTTACCAGACCGAGCAGACCGGCTATCCGCAGGTGGTCGTGTCGCTGGTCACGGGCCCGCTCGGCTTCCTGCTCGGCTTCGGCTGCTTCGACTACTGGTTGCGCTGGGCGGTCGGCATGCCGACGATCCCCGAGGACCACTCCCAGCACGGCGCCACGAGCTGGAGGGACTACTTCCGCTTCAACACCGATCACAAGGTGATCGGCATCCAGTACATCTGCACCACCTTCTTCTTCTTCTTCGTGGGCGGCCTGATGGCGATGCTGATCCGGGCCGAGCTGGCCCAGCCGGGCACCCAGATCGTCGACGCGGCGACCTTCAACAGCCTCTTCTCGACCCACGCGGTGCTGATGATCTTCGTCTTCGTCATCCCGGTCTTCGCCGGGATCGCCAACTACGTCCTGCCGCTGATGATCGGCGCGCCCGACATGGCGTTCCCGCGGCTCAACGCGCTCAGCTTCTGGATGCTGCCCCTGGCTGGACTGCTCTTCATCGGCAGCTTCCTCGCTCCCGGCGGCGCCTTCGACGCCGGCTGGACCGGGTACGCGCCGCTCTCGACCGGGGCGCCGCTGGGGCAGTCCTTCTTCAACCTCGGCGTCCAGTTCGCCGGCGCCTCCTCGATCGCGACCGCGCTCAACTTCCTGGTCACGATCATCACCATGCGGGCGCCGGGGATGACCTTCTGGCGGATGCCGCTGCTGGTCTGGGCGAACCTCTCGACCTCGCTGCTGGTCGTAGCCGCGACGCCCTTCATCGCCGGCGCCCAGTTCATGGTCCTCTTCGACCGCGCCCTGCACACCAACTTCTTCCAGTTCGCCGGCGGCGGCGACGTGATCAGCTACCAGCACATCTTCTGGTTCTACTCGCACCCGGCCGTCTACATCATGATGCTGCCCGGCTTCGGGATCATCAGCGAGGTCATCTCGACCCACGCCCGCAAACCGATCTTCGGCTACCGGCTGATGGCGCTGGCGCTGATCGGGATCGTCGTCCTCAGCTACTCGGTCTGGGCCCATCACATGTTCGTCGCCGGCATGTTCAGCTGGCTGCGGGTGCCGATGATGATCACGACGCTGCTGATCGCCGTACCGACCGGGATCAAGATCTTCTCTTGGCTGGGGACGCTCTACTTCGGCAAGATCCACACCTACTCGACCGCGATGTTGTTCGCGCTCGCCTTCATCGTCACCTTCACGATCGGCGGGATCAGCGGCGTGATGCTCGGCATGGTGCCGATCGACATCCACGTCTCCGACACCTACTTCATCGTCGCCCACATCCACTTCGTGCTCTTCGGCGGCTCGGTCTTCACGATCTTCGCCGGCATCTACCACTGGTTCCCGAAGATGACGGGGCGGATGTACGACGAGCGGCTCGGCCGCGTCCACTTCTGGGGCACGCTGTTCGGCACCTGGGTCACCTTCATCCCGATGCACTGGGTCGGCATGGACGGCATGCCGCGCCGCGTCGCCGACTACGCGACCCAGTTCGGCGACTGGAACCTGCTGATCAGCTGCGGTGCCTTCGTCCTCGGCGCCTGCCAGCTCGTCTTCCTCTACAACATGGTCGTCAGCTGGCGCTTCGGGCCGCGCGCGGAGGCCAACCCCTGGCGCGCGAAGACGATCGAGTGGCAGGTCTCCTCGCCGCCACCGATCTTCAACTTCGACGAGATCCCGCGGGTCGTCGGCGGTCCCTACGAGTTCGGCGTGCCCGGTGCCCGCCACGCGATCATGGCCGGCGAAGGCGCCGAGGCTCCCGCCCCCGAGCCGGCGACGGTGGGGACCACATGAGCGAGGCGCGTCCCCTGCTCGTCTTCCTCAACGAGGTGGCGGGCGGTCGCAAGCTGCTGCGGGCGGTCAAAGAGCGGGCCGAGGCCGTGCCCTTCGTGGCCGTCGCCGCCCCCCAGAACCAGCCCGCCGTCGGACAGCTGGTCGATTCCGAGGGCGAACTGCGCGACGCCGCGCGAGCCCGGGTCGAGGTGACGATGTCGATCCTCGCCGAGTACGGGATCGACTCGGTGGGCGAGGTGATGGACCGCGATCCGGCCCTGGCGCTCGACGACGCCGTGC
>Ga0207677_10000305_pt1 | contig 36029 bp, 33 predicted proteins | sample KBSMisM42_FD_184311 | JGI IMG/M metagenome (GOLD analysis project Ga0207677, IMG submission 184311) | Miscanthus rhizosphere microbial communities from Kellogg Biological Station, Michigan, USA - KBS Miscanthus M4-2 (SPAdes) (version 2) | ecosystem: Host-associated > Plants > Roots >...
CGACCACGCCCTGGCCCGGGAAGGCGGCGTCGCCGTGCAGCAGCACCGGCACCGCGCGCGTCGGCCGGTGCTCTATCCGGGGGCCGTCGAGATCGGACTGGAGGAAGCGGGTCGCGCCCTCGACCACGGGGTTGACGAACTCGAGGTGGCTGGGGTTTGGGTAGAGCCGGACCGCGATCTTCTCGCCCGCGTGGGTCTCGTAGACCCCCTGGTGGCCGTAGTGGTACTTGACGTCGCCGGTGCCGCCGTGCGGGATCGCGGCCACGGCCTTGACCGCGTCGATCTGCTTGGAGCCCTCGAACTCGGCCAGGATCGACTCGACCGAGCGGCCGAGGTTGTGGGCGAGGACGCTGAGCCGGCCGCGGTGCGCCATGCCGAAGACGACCTCCTCGGCGCCGTCGCGGCAGGCGAGCGTGACCAGCTCGTCGAGCATCGGCACGATCGCGTCGAGGCCCTCGATCGTGAAGATCTTCTGGCCCAGATAGGCCTTCTCGATGAAGCGCTCGAACTCGAAGACGTCGATCAGGCGGCGCAGCAGGCGGCGCTTCTCCTCGTCCTCGTGCGGCTGGCGGTGCGCTCCCGTCTCGACCATCTCGCGCAGCCAGACGCGCTGGTGATGCGAGGAGAGGTGCTCGAACTGGTAGGCGATCGTGCCGCAGTAGGCCTCGCGCATACGCGGCAGCGCCTCGAGCAGGGTCTCGCCGGGGACGCCGATCTCGAGGATCGAGGCGGGGATCCTGGCCATCAGCTCGGGAGTCAGGTTGAGGTTCTCGGGCTGCAGGCCGGGGTCGCCTTTGGGCTCGCGGCCGAGCGGGTCGAGGCGGGCGGCGAGGTGGCCGTGGGTGCGGTAGTTCGTGAGCAGCGAGGTCGCGGCCTGCACCGCCTGCAGCAGCTCCGCGTCGGGCTGGCCGCCGGTCACGGTCTCGCCGCCACGGGCGGCGCCGAGCGGGGGCGCCGAGGCCGAGGCAGGATGGGCGGCCGAGATCGGCGCGGCCTCGAGGCCGAAATCGGCGGCGATTTCCTCGTAGAAGTCGTCCTCGCCCTGCAGGAGCCGCTCGATCGTGCGCAGGAAGGCGCCCGACTCGGCGCCCTGGATCACGCGGTGATCGTAGGTGGAGGTCATCGTCATCACCTTTGAGACGCCGAGCTGGCGCAGCCGCTCGGGCGTCGCGTGGGCCCACTCCGGCGGGTAGGCGATCGAGCCGGTGGCGACGATCGCGCTCTGTCCGCTCATCAGGCGCGGGACCGAGGCGACGGTGCCGATCCCGCCCGGGTTGGTCAGCGAGACGTTGGTGCCCTGGAAGTCGTCGGCGCTGAGCCTGTTCTCCCGCGTCTTCGTGATCAGCTCCTCGTAGCAGCTGTGGAAGGCGGAGAACCGGAGCCCGTCCGCGCCTTTGATCGCGGGGACCATCAGGCTGCGCGAGCCGTCCTTGCGCTCGACGTCGACCGCGATCCCGAGGTTGACCGGCCCGCCCTCGATCGCGAAGGCCTTGCCGTCGCGCCGCTCGAAGACGCGCGTCATCACCGGATGCTCCTTGGCAGCCCGCACGATCGCCCAGGCGACCAGGTGCGTGAAGGAGACCTTCAGCCCGCGCTCCTTCAACCCCGTGTTGAGCGCCTTGCGCTTGGCGTCGAGCGTGTCGACCGCGACCGTCCGGAACGAGGTCGCCGTCGGCACCTCCCGCGACTCTTCCATCGCCTGCGCCAGCATCCCTGCCGGCCCCCGCAACTGCTTCTCCTCGCCGACCGAGGCGGGAGCCTCACCGTTGCTCGCCGCAAGCACGTCGTCCTTGGTCACCTTCGCCCCCGGCCCTGACCCGCTTACCGAGCGAAGGTCGACCCCGATCTCCTCGGCCACGCGCCGTGCCACGGGTGTCGCCCGGACTCCATCGGTCCCGTTGGTCCCGGCGGCCTCTCCGTCAACCGCTTGTCCCGCGGGTGGCGCTGTAGGGGGTACCGCCCCCGAGGACGCTTTAGCGACCGCAGGGGGCGGTGGGTCCCCTGCAGCGACAGGACCCGCAGGCGGGCGCTCGTCGGCGTCGCCCCCGGGCTCCATCTCCGCCATCGGAGCCCCAACCGGCACCTCGTCGTCCACGGCGACCAGCAGCTTGACGATCGTCCCGTCGGCCGGAGCCGGCACCTCGGCGTCGACCTTGTCCGTCGAGACCTCGACCACCGTGTCCCCCTCGCGGACGAAATCCCCCTCGGCGACGTGCCACTCGAGCACGATCCCCTCGGTGACCGACTCGCCCATTTCGGGCATCGCGATCTGGAGGGTCGCCGTCTCCGCCATTTCTCCGCAGTCTATGGAACGCGGCCAATGGCCTTCGCGCCCAAGGTAGGCTGAAGGGCGATGGATTACTTCGTCACCGGAGCGACGGGCTTCATCGGCCGCAACCTGGTGCGCCGCCTGCTCCAGCGCGAGGGCACGGTGTACGCGCTGGTGCGGGCCGGCTCCCGCGGCCGGCTCGAGGAGCTGCGCAACTCGTTCGGGCCCGACGGGGCGAGGGTCGTGCCGGTCGCCGGCGAGCTCAGCCAGGCGGCCCTGGGGGTCTCCGAGGAGGATCTTCTCACCCTGCGCGGCAACGTCGACCACTTCTTCCACCTGGCGGCGATCTACGACCTGACCGCCGGCGCCGAAGCGCAGGAAATCGCCAACGTCGAGGGCACCCGCCATGCGGTCGAACTCGCCGGCGCCGTTGAGGCGGGCTGCTTCCACCAGGTCAGCTCGATCGCGGTGGCCGGCCTCTACCGCGGCGAGTGGCGCGAGGACATGTTCGAGGAGGCCGAACGGCTCGACGTCAATCCTTACTTCCGCACCAAGCACGAGTCCGAGCGGGTCGTGCGCGAGGAATGCTCGCGGCCCTGGCGGGTCTACCGGCCCGGGGTGGTGGTCGGCGACTCGCGGACCGGGGAGATCGACAAGGTCGACGGCCCTTATTACTTCTTCAAGCTGCTGCAGCGGGCGCGCAGGGTGCTGCCCGGCTGGCTGCCCGCGGTCGGGATCGAGGGCGGCGAGATCAACATCGTCCCAGTCGACTTCGTCGCCGACGCGATCGACTACATCGCCCACAAGCCGGGCCTCGACGGGCAGGCCTTCAGCCTCACCGACCCGGCGCCGAAGAGCGCCGGCGAGGTGGTCAACCTCTTCGCCCGCGCGGCGGACGCGCCGCAGGCGGCGCTGCGGCTCGACTCCGACGTGACGGCGCCGGCGACCGCCCTGGTCAGGACCGGGCTGCGCTTCTTCCCGCCGGCGAAGCGGGCGATGAAGATCGGCCTCGACCAGCTCGGCATCCCCGCCGGACTGCTCAACTACGTCAGCTACCCGACCCACTTCGACTCGACAAATACGCGGCGGGCGCTCGAGGGCTCGGGCATCTCGGTGCCGCCGCTGGAGTCCTACGCGGACCGCGTCTGGGACTACTGGGAGCGCAACCTCGATCCCGACCTGTTCCGGGACCGCACCCTGAGTGCTGCCGTGCGCGGCAAGGTGGTGCTGATCACCGGCGCTTCCTCGGGAATCGGCAAGGCGACCGCGGTGAAGGTCGCCGACGCCGGCGCGACCGTGCTGTTGGTCGCCCGCTCGGTCGAGAAGCTGGAAGAGACGAAGCAGGAGATCGAGCGATCGGGAGGGATCGCGCACGTCCATAGCTGCGACATGTCGGACCCCGAGGACGTGGCGAGGATGGCCGAGGAGGTGCTCGCCTACCACGGCCAGGTCGACGTCCTGGTCAACAACGCCGGCCGCTCGATCCGGCGCTCGATCGGCCTCTCCTACGACCGCTTCCATGACTTCGAGCGCACGATCCAGCTCAACTACCTGGGGGCGGTGCGCCTGATCCTGGCCCTGCTGCCCTCGATGCGGGCGCGCAAGTCGGGCCACATCATCGACATCAGCTCGATCGGCACGCAGACCAACCCGCCGCGCTTCTCGGCCTACGTCGCCTCGAAGGCGGCGCTCGACGCCTTCGGCCGGGTGATCGCCTCGGAGGTGGTCGACGACGGCGTCCACGTGACGACGATCCACATGCCTCTCGTGCGCACGCCGATGATCGCGCCGACGCGGATGTACGACGTCTTCCCGGCGATCTCGCCGGAGGAGGCGGCGGAGATGATCGCGGGCGCGATGATCCACAGGCCGAAGAAGGTGGCGACGCGGCTGGGGACCTTCGGCGAGCTGCTGTACGCGGTGGCGCCGACGGTCAGCGACAGGATCCTGAACCAGGCATACAAGTTGTTTCCGGAGTCGCAGGCGGCCAAGGGGAAGACCGAGGAGGCGCCGGATCGGCCGCCGTCCACCGAGGCGGTCGCGTTTGCTCATTTGATGAAAGGTGTGCACTGGTAGGGCGGGTGGTGCCCCTCCCCTGAAGGCCGTTGCGCAGCTGATCGCTTGAGGGACTTCGGAACGGATTACCGGGAGCCTTCCGGGGAGGGGCACCACCCGCCCTCCGGTGGAGCGCTTTCATGAGACGGCTCAAGCACTGGGGGTGGGGGTACGAGGATCAGGCGCCGGCGAGGGAAGAGCTTCGGGCCGCTGCGGCGGGAATAAGGGAGCGCCTGGGCTTCGGCGGAGAGGTTGAGGAGCCCGTGGCGCTCGACGCTGTCGAGCTGCGTAAGTCGCGATTGAAAGCGCCATCGTCCTTCGGGGATCTCTTTACGGATGAGAAGTACGAGCGGGTGCTGCACTCGTTGGGGAAGGCTTACCGGGATGTGGTGAGGGGGTTTCGGGGGGAATTCGCGAACCCGCCGGATCTGGTGGCGTATCCCAGGGACGAGTCGGAGATCGGGGCCGTTTTGGAGTGGTGCGAGGCGGAGGGGGCCGTCGTCGTGCCGTTTGGGGGCGGGACAAGTGTCGTCGGGGGAGTCGAGGCGAGGCACCTGGATCGCCCGGTGGTCTCTCTCGACCTGAGGCGGCTGGACCGGGTGCTGGAGGTTGACCCGGAGTCGCTGGCGGCTCGGATCCAGGCCGGGGCTACGGGGCCTGGGCTGGAGGAGCAGCTGCGCGAGCATGGGCTGACTCTGCGCCACTTTCCGCAGTCGTTCGAGTTCTCGACGCTGGGTGGGTGGATCGCGACCCGGGCCGGTGGGCACTTCGCGACCCTCTACACGCACATCGACGACCTGGTCGAGTCGGTGCGGGCGATCACGCCGCGCGGGACCTGGGAGTCGCGGCGGCTGCCGGGGTCCGGCGCCGGTCCCTCGCCCGACCGGGCGCTGATCGGCTCCGAGGGCATCCTCGGCGTGATCGCCGAGTCCTGGGTCCGGGCGCGTCCCCGCCCCGAGTACAAGAGCTCCTGCGCGGTCGAGTTCGACGACTTCCTCGCCGCGGCCGGCGCGGTGCGTGAGATCGCCCAGTCCGGCCTCAACCCGGCGAACTGCCGCCTGCTCGACGCGCTCGAGGCCGGCACCACGGGTGCCGGCTCCGGCGAGAAGCACCTGCTCGTCCTCGGCTTCGAGTCCGCCCACCTCCCCGTCGACGAGCCCATGCGTCTGGCCCTGGACATCGCCCAGTCCCACGCCGGCGTCCCGGGCGCTCCCCGCGCTTCGGGGCCGACGGGCCGATATGTCAAGGATGACTTGACAAATCGGCCCGTCGACGGCGAGTCTGGGGACTCGGTCGGGGCCTGGCGCTCGGCGTTTCTCCTCGCGCCTTACTTGCGTGACACGTTCGTGGCGTGCGGGGTGCTCTCGGAGACGTTCGAGACCGCGATCACCTGGGACCGCTTCGAGGAGTTCCACGCCGATGTCATGCAGGCGGTACGGACCAAGGTCGCCGAGGTCTGCGACGCGCCCGCCGAGGGTCCGGGCGCGCCTCGGGTCAGCTGCCGCTTCACCCACGTCTATCCCGACGGCCCGGCGCCCTACTTCACCGTGATCGCGCCCGCTGTGCGCGGCAGCGAGGTCGAGCAGTGGGACGAGGTCAAGGAAGCCGCCGCGGAGGCCGTGATCGAGGGCGGCGGCACGATCACCCACCACCACGCGGTCGGCCGCGACCACCGCCCCTGGTACGACCGCCAGCGTCCCGCCCCCTTCGCCGCCGCCCTGCGCGCCGCCAAGGCCGAGCTCGATCCCGCCGGGATGCTGAACCCAGGCGTCCTTCTCGACCCCTGACCGGGGGTGCAACGTTTTGTCCCCCTATACAGGCCCCGGACCAGCCCAAGGTGGCTACTCTCCATCTTCATGGCCGCCGACCCAAAGCCGAAGCTGGACCCTTGGCGCCTCAACGAGGAAGCGCGACGCCGGCAGGTGCTCGAGGACGCCAAGCGGCCACTCTCCGTCAACCTCGCCGAAGGCCTGGCGTTGAGCGAATTCCTCTCCACCTTCACCGGCGCCGCCCGACAAGCCTGATGTCCGAGCCGCTTCGCCTGCGGCAGCTGCTCGAGCGGCTCGTCGAGTCGGAGGTCCGTTTCGTCCTCGTCGGTGGGCTGGCTGTCAACGCCTGGGGTTACATCCGCGCGACACGGGACGTCGACCTCGTCCCGGATCCGTCGGCGGAGAACCTGGAGCGCTTGGACCGACTCCTAAAAGACCTGGGTGGAAAGGTGGACGTGGATGGCCGCCTCCTCGACGCGGGGGCGATTTCGCCGTTCTTGAGGACCGGCGATCGCACGCTGGTCGTCACTGACCTAGGGCGAGTCGACATCCTGCAAGGCTTGCCCCAGGTGCCCTCGTTCACGGCTCTCGACGACAAGGCGACCGATGTTGAGATGGACGGGCTGGTAGTCAGGGTCTGTTCGCTTGATCATCTGCTGGCTATGAAGCGAGCCAGCGAGCGCCCTCGAGACAGGGACGACCTAGAAGCGCTGGAGAGCGCCCAGCGCGGCCTTGACGACCAGGGCTGACGGGCGGCAGCGCTAGGCTCAGCAGCTTGGAAACGATCACCTCCGAACAGCCGACGGTTCCCGCGCCTGCCGGCCGCGATGACCCCTCGCTGGACGAGCCGGTAGCGCCGCGCCGCTCGCCGTTGCGGGCGGCGATCAAGACCGGGCGGCCGCAGGAGTGGATCAAGAACCTCTTCGTCTTCGCCGGCCTGCTCTTCTCTGGCAAGTTCAACCAGCCGCACGCGATCGTCGAGGCGACGCTCACCTTTACCGCCTTCTGCCTGATCTCCAGCGCCGGCTACTACCTCAACGACCTGATCGACGTCGAGCTCGACCGCAGGCACCCGAAGAAGCGCTTCCGGCCGCTGGCCGCGGGCGAGCTCTCGGAGGCGGCAGCGAAGGCGACCGCGCCGGCCCTTGCCCTCCTCGCCCTCGCCCTCGCCTTCGGCACGGTCAACTGGGAAGTCGGCCTGATGGTGGTCGGCTACGGCATCGCACAGGTCGCCTACAGCCTCGGGCTGAAGCAGATCGTGATCGTCGACGTGATGACCCTCGCCGGGCTCTTCATCCTCCGCGTCGCCGCCGGCGCGGTAGCCGTCGATGCCCACGCCTCCGAATGGCTGCTGCTCTGCACCGGGATGATCGCCCTCTTCCTCGGCTTCACCAAGCGCCGCCAGGAGGCCGTCTCCGAGCTGCACGAGGGGACGAGCAGCCGCCCCGTCCTCGAGCACTACTCGCTTCCCTTCCTCGACCAGATGGTCGCCATGGTCACCACCGGCACCGTGATCAGCTACTCGATATACGCGGTCAACTCGCCGATCGTCGGCAACGAGATGATGTGGACGATCCCCCCGGTCGTCTACTGCATCTTCCGCTACCTCTACCTGATCTACGACCGCGCGGAAGACCGCTCGATCGCCTACCTGGTCTCCCGCGACAAGGGCATGCAGGCCGGCCTCGCCGCCTTCGCCGCCGCCGCCTTCGCGGTGCTGTACGTGTTCAACTAGAGACCGGTAGGTCCGAGACCAACGCGGTCTTGCCCTCGCGCTGGAATTGGAGGTCGATCGTCTCGTTCTTGCGGTAGGTGCCGAAGAGACCCAGGTACATGGCGAGCCAGCGGCCCGTGCCGACTTTCTCCTTGACGATCTCGCGGGTGAAGACGATCTCGCCGGCGGCGACGCGGTAGTCCTCGCCCTCTTTCTGCTCGACGCCGTTGATGAAGACGACGTAGGGGGCTTCGGCGCCCGGCGGCAGCTTCACGCGCCGCCCAGCGGCGTAGCTGCCCTTGGGGACCTCGGCATCAGCCATCGCGTTCCAGAGTCTCGCGCACGAGTTCGAACGGCGTCTCGTGCCCACTCGGATCGAGCTCCTCCCGCCGCACCGACCCCCGAAACGGCATCAACGTCCCGTCCCCCCGAACGTCGACCCCGGCCACCGGCTTGCGCCACAGCCCCTTCCCGCTCAACTGCAACCGAGCCCGCACCTGATCGCCAGGGGAGAAGTCCCGCAGCGCGGAAACCTGCTCCCCTGGCCCCTCAGCACGGATTTCCGAGGCACGCTCCCGCATGGCCGCGACAGCTTGGTCAAGCTCGTCGAAGTTGACGTGCTCGACATCGGCTCCATTCCTGATTGTCAGCTTCCAAGCGCCCACTCCGACGCAGCGTACAAACCGTCCCTGGAAGAGGGTGTCGGGGGTGCCTCGCAGGGTGCGGCGTCATGTTTTTCGCGAGTGAGCGTCAGCGAGAGCCCAACCACCGCGAGGCGAAAAACCCAGCACCCCGAAGAGGCACCCCCGACACCCTCAACCCGGCTACGGATTCAGCCGCTAAGCCCCGCGCCTCGGCCGCTTCGGCCTCCGCGCCGGCGGCCCGACGATCTTCTCCGGCCCGTCCCGATCCTCGACCGGCACGTACTCTCGCTCGCGCGCCCCGGTGTAGACCTGCCGCGGCCGGGCGATCTTCTGCTCGGAGTCTTCGTGCATCTCCATCCACTGCGCGACCCAGCCGGCGGTGCGCGGGATGGCGAAGATCACGGTGAACATCTCGGTCGGGATCGCCAGCGCCTCGTAGATGATCCCCGAGTAGAAGTCGACGTTCGGGTAGAGCTTGCGCGAGGTGAAGAACTCGTCGTCGAGCGCGCGCTTCTCGAGCTCGCGGGCTATCTCGATCAACGGGTTGTACTCGGTCGCCTCGAAGATCTCCTCCAGGTGCTGCTGGATGATCCGCGCCCGCGGGTCGTAATTCTTGTAGACGCGGTGGCCGAAGCCCATCAGCTTCTCCTCCCGGGCCTTCACCTTCTCGAGGAAGTCGGGAACGTTGTCGACGGAGTCGATTCGGCGCAGCATGCGCAGCACCGCCTCGTTGGCGCCGCCGTGCAGCGGCCCGTAGAGCGCCGCCACGCCGGCCGCGACCGCCGAGTAGGGATCGACGTCGGAGGAGCCGACGCCGCGCACGGCGCTGGTCGAGCAGTTCTGTTCGTGGTCGGCGTGGAGGATGAAGAGCACGTCGAGCGCTTTGGAAAGGCTCTCCTTCGGCACGTGCTTGTGTTCGGTCTTCTTGAACATCATCGAGAGGAAGTTCTCGGCGAAGTTGAGGTCGTTTTCGGGGTAGACGTAGGGAAGCCCCATGTTGTGCCGGTAGGAGAAGGCGGCCAGCGTCGGCACCTTGGCGATCAGCCGCACCGCGGCCATGTAGCGCTCTTCGGGGTCGTCGATCTGCTTGGCGTCCGGGTAGAAGGTGGAGAGCGCGCCGACCCCGGCGAGCAGCATCCCCATCGGGTGGGCGTCGTAGCGGAAGCCCTCGAAGAAGTGCTTGAGGTCCTCGTGGACGAAGGTGTGGTGGGTTATGTCGAACACCCAGCGGTCGAGCTGCGGCCCGGTCGGCAGCTCGCCGAAGATCAGCAGGTAGGCGACCTCGAGGAAGGTGGAGCGCTCGCAGAGCTGCTCGATCGAGTAGCCGCGGTGTTCGAGGACGCCCGCGTCGCCGTCGATGAAGGTGATCGCCGAGCGGCAGGCGGCCGTGTTGGTGAAGGCCGGGTCATAGGCGAGCATCCCGAATTCATCGGGGTCGACCTTGATCTGGCGCAGGTCCATCGCCCGTACGGTGCCGTCGGTTATCGGCAGCTCGTAGGTCTTGCCGGTGCGGTTGTCGGTGACGGTGAGGGTCTCGGAGCCGGCGGCGACCCCCCCGCCGGCGGCGGCGTCTCTGATCTGCTGCTCGGTGGCCATCAACCCTCCTCGGAGCCGTTTGCGCGGAGGACCCAGTATCGCAGTTCGGCCCCGCTCCCCTGTTGCGTTCCGGAGAAAAGCCGCGGCTACTCGGCGGAGGCGGGCAGCGGCTCGAATCGCGTCATCGCGTGCAGCTCGGCGAAGCGCGCGTCGATCTCCTCGCGCGTGAGCGCGGCAACCCGCTCGGTGCCGAAGGCTTCGACGTTGAAGGAGGCGAGCACGGTGCCGTAGCCCATCGCCCGCCGCAGCGAGGCCTCGTCGAGCTCGCCCTCGTGGCCGTCGAGGTAGCCGAGGAAGCCGCCCGCGAAGCTGTCGCCGGCGCCGGTCGGGTCGCGCACGTCCTCGAGCGGATACCCCGGCAGGGCGAAGAAGCTGTCCTCGGTGAAGAGCGCCGCGCCGTACTCGCCCTGCTTGGCGACGACCGCGCGCGGTCCGTGGGCCATCACCGCCCGCGCCGCGCGGGCGAGGTTCGACTCGCCGGTCAGCTGCCGCACCTCGGCGTCGTTGACGATCACGCAGTCGACCTCGGCGATCGCCGCGAGCAGCGACTCCTTCGCGGTGTCGATCCAGAGGTTCATCGAGTCGAGCGCGGAGAAGCGGGCCGAGGCGCACTGGGCGCGCACCCGGCGCTGCAGGTCGGGCTGGATGTTGGCGAGGAAGAGCGTCTCGGCGCTCTCCGCCGCGGGCGAGAGCTTCGGCTCGAAGTCGCCGAAGACGCCGAGTTGGGTGTCCTCGGTGTGGGCGACGTTGAGGTCGTACTCGTAGCGGCCCCGCCAGAAGAAGGACTGGCCGCCGGGCACCCGCTCGACGTCGTCGACGAGCACGCCGCGGCCTTCCAGGACCTCGAACTGCTCGGCGCCGAAGTCGTCGCCGACCGGGCCGACCGGCCGCACCTCGGTGAAGAAGCTGGCGGCGAGCGAGAAGTGGACGGCGGCGCCCCCCAGCATGCGGTCGCGCTCGCCGAAGGGCGTCTTGACGGAATCGAAGGCGATGGATCCGACGACGGTCAGGGCCATGGAGCGGGAGGTTAACCGCGGCAGACGAATAAGGTCCCCGCCGTGAAGGCGATCCAGATCGAGGAGTTCGGCGGGCCGGAGGTGCTGCGCTACGTCGATGTCGACGAGCCCGTGCCCGGCGACGGCGAGGTCCTCGTCGACGTCGCGCGCAGCGGCATCAACTTCGCGGACACGCACGCGACGCGCAACGACTACCTGGCCGAGCAGACCCTGCCGCTGATTCCCGGCGTGGAGATGAGCGGGCGGACGGCGGACGGGCGCCGGGTCGTCGCCCTGCTCGGCAGCGGCGGCTACGCGGAGAAGGTCACGGTCCCCGAGTCCTGGCTGGTGCCGGTCCCCGACGAGGTCGACGACGACCACGCGGCTGGGCTGCTGCTGCAGGGCCTGACCGCGATGGCGCTGGTCCAGCGCTGCGCGCGGGTCGAGCCGGGCGAGACGCTCGTCGTCGAGGCTGCCGCCGGCGGCACCGGCAGCCTCGCCGTGCAGCTCGGCAAGCGCGCCGGCGCGAAGGTGATCGGGCTCGCCTCCAGCCCCGAGAAGCGCGCCCTGGTCGAGCGGCTCGGCGCCGACGCCACGGTCGACTCGCGCGCCGAGGACCTCGGCGCGGCCATCCGCGAGGCCAACGGCGGCGAGCGCGTCGACGCGGTCCTGCACATGAGCGGCGGCGAGGCCTTCGACGCCGAGCTCGGCGTCCTGGCGCCGCTCGGCCGCATGGTCGTCTTCGGCATCGCCTCGCGCGAGCAGCGCGATGTCTCCACCGCCGCGCTGCTGCGCGGCTCCAAGGCCGTGATCGGCTTCTGGCTGATGCACCTCGTCGCCCGCCGCGACCTGCTCGCGCCGATGATCGGCGAGCTGCTCGGCGCCGTCGCCGGCGGCGACCTCGAGGTGACCGTCGGCGAGGTCTACCCGCTCTCCGAGGCCGCCCGCGCCCACGAAGACCTGGTCGCCCGTCGCACCACCGGCAAGCTCCTCTTGGACCCGAGCCGATGAGCGCCTTCAAAGAGCTCGGGCTCTCGCCCCAGATCCAGCAGGCCCTCGACGAGCTCGGCTTCGAGGATCCCACCCCGATCCAGGAGGAGGCGATCCCGGAGCTGCTCGGCGGCCACGACGTGATCGGCCAGGCCCAGACCGGGACCGGCAAGACCGCGGCCTTCGGGCTGCCGCTGCTGCAGTACCTCGACCCGGAGCTCGACGAGGTGCAGGCGATCGTCCTCACCCCGACTCGCGAGCTCTGCATCCAGGTGACGCAGGCGCTGCGCGCCTACGCCGAGCACCTCGAGGTCGAGATCGTCGCCGTCTTCGGCGGCGCCCCGATCAAGTCGCAGCAGTCGCAGCTGCGCGCCGGGGCCCACGTCGTCGTCGCCACGGTCGGCCGGATGATGGACCTGATGAGCCGTCGCTCGCTGGTGCTGACCGCGGCGCGCTACGTCGTCCTCGACGAGGCCGATGAGATGCTCGACCTCGGCTTCATCGAGGACGTCGAGAAGATCCTGCGCATGTGCCCGAGCGGTCGCCAGACGGCGCTCTTCTCGGCGACGATGCCGCCGCCGATCAAGCGGCTCGCCGAGAGCTACATGTACGACCCGACGACGATCCGGATCACGCCGAAGACGCTGACGGTCGACGCGATCGCCCAGGCCTACGTCGAGGTGGCGGCCAACGAGAAGCCGGAGAGGCTGGTCGAGCTGCTGCGCACCGAGGAGCCCGAGCAGGCGATCATCTTCTGCCGCACGAAGATCGGCGCCTCGCGGCTGGAGCGGACGCTGAAGGACCGCGGCCTCGACGTCAAGGCGCTGCACGGCGACATGAGCCAGGGCGCCCGTGACGGCGTGATGATCGCCTTCAAGGACCACCGCGTGCGGCTGCTGGTCGCCACCGACATCGCCGCTCGCGGGCTCGACATCGAGCACGTCACCCACGTCATCAACTACGACGTTCCCGCTTCCTCCGAGGTCTACGTGCACCGGATCGGCCGCACGGGACGCGTCGGCCGCACGGGGCGCGCGATCACCTTCGTCACCCCCGCCCAGCGCGACGAGATCGGCCGCATCGAGCGCGACGTGAAGACGACGATCGGCGAGTGGGAAACGCCCGAGGAGCGGCTCGAGCACGCGCCACGCCCGCGCCGCCGCGACAGCGAGAAGGAGGCCAGGCGGTCGCCGAGGCGCGACGGCAACGGGGCCGATGCTGTCAAGCTCTTCGTCAACCGCGGCGAGCGCAGCGGCATCAGCGAGGAGGACCTGCGCTGGGCCCTGCGCGAGGGCGCCGTGCTCGACGACGAGCAGGTCCGCGACGTCCACGTCCTGCATCGCTTCTCCTTTGTCCACGTCGCCCCGGACGTCGCCGAGCGCACCGTCGAGTACCTCAACGGCACGAAGCTCAAAGGCCGCGAGATCCGCCTCGAGATCGCGCGGAACTAGCTCGCGGTCAGCTCGGCGATCCGGGCGAAGAGGGCGTCGAAGTCGATCGGCTTGGTGACGTAGCCGCTGACCTCGACGTCGCTGGCGGCGCCGGCGTCCATCTGGTCCTGGTGGGCGCTGACGATCAGGATCGGGGTCTCGATCCCCTGGGCGCGCAGCTCGCGCAGAGCGTCGATGCCGGACTTGCGCGGCATCATCGCGTCGAGCAGGAGGACGTCGGGCGCCGGGTCGGCGGCGCCCATCGCCTCCAGCACCTCGACGCCGTCGGCCGCGGTCAGCACCTCGTAGCCCTCCATCTCCAGCCGCGTGCGCATCAGCAGCAGGATCGTCTCCGAGTCGTCGGCGATCAGGACCCGCGTCACGTCGCCTCCCGCTGGAACCCATCGGCCCCCGTCGCCGGGAGCCAGACGCGGAAGGTGGAGCCGTGGCCGAGCGTCGACTCGGCGCCGATCGTGCCGCCGTGCAGCTCGACCAGGGACCTGGAGATCGCCAGGCCGAGGCCGGTGCCGCCGACGTGCTGGGTCAGGCCGGCGTCGCCCCTGGTGAAGCGGTCGAATATGTGCTCTAGCTGGTCGGCTGGCATTCCCGGCCCGTCGTCGCGCACGGCCAGCTCCACCCCGGCTCCGTTGCGGGCGGCCGTGACCTCGATCGACGCGCCGGCGGGACTGTACTCGTGCGCGTTGGTGAGGAGATTCACCAGCACCTGACGGATTCGGTCGCGGTCGACGCTGACCTCGGGCAGGCCCGGCTCGATCCGCTGGGCGAGCGACTGATCGCGGCCCTCGGTCTGACCGCGCATCGTCCGCACCGCGTCCTCGACCAGCGGCCCGACCTCGGTCGAAGCCGGCTTGATCGTCAGGCGCCCGGCATCGCTGCGGGCGAGGTCGAGCAGATCGTTGAGCAGGCGCACCAGGTGGCGGGTGTTGTCGAGGATCACCTCGACCGTCTCGGCCTGCTTGTCGCTGAGTTTCTCGCGCTCCAGCATCAGCAGCTCGGCGAAGCCCTGCACCGAGGTCAGCGGGCTGCGCAGCTCGTGCGAGGCGGTGAGCACGAACTCGTCCTTCATCGTTTCCAGCTGGTCGCGTTCGCCGGCGCGGCGCTGCAGCTCGCCGGCCATCTCGTTGAACGCTTCGCCCAGCGCGGCGGTCTCCGAGAGGCCGCCGACTTTCACCCGCGCCTCGAGGTCGCCGCCGGCGAGGCGCCCCGAGGCCTCGACCAGCTCCTCGAGCGGCCGCCGCATCGTGGCGATCAGGCCGGTGAAGAGCAGGGCGGCGCCGGTCAGGGCGGCGATCAGACCGGCGCCGACAAGCAGCGCGGTGTCGCGCGTCTTGCCTTCGATTTCGTCGTGCAGGCGCTGGCGCTCCTCTTTCTGTTTGACGACGATCGCCCGCGCCGCCACCGGGTGGATTCCGGCCGCGATCCGGTTGCGGGCGTCGATCTCGACCTGGTAGGAGCGAGCCGTCGCGTCCTCGAAGTCCTGGCGCTGCTGCAGGAAGCGGGCGACGCCGATCACGGCGAGCCCGGTGAGCACCGCGAAGGCGATCGCGAAGCCGATCGTCAGCCGGTTGGCGACCGACGGGCTGAGGCGAAATCGGCGTCGGGAATATGCTTGGCCGGCGATGGGGGACGAGGCTACAGGCACGACCGACGGCATCGCCGAGGCTCCGCGGGGGATCGACCGCGACGGCGTCGAAGGCTGGTTCGCCGAGCACGTCGAGGGCGCCCAGCTGCCGCTCGCCTTCGAGCGGATCTCGGGCGGGCACTCGAACCTGACCTACGGGGTGACGGACGCCGCCGGCAATCGCTGGGCCCTGCGCCGGCCGCCGCTGGGCAAGCGGCTCGGCTCCGCGCACGACATGGGCCGCGAGTTCCGGGTCGTCTCGGCCCTGGCGCCGACCCCGGTGCCGGTGGCGCCGGTCGTCGGCCTCTGCGAGGACGAGAGCGTCAACGAAGCGCCCTTCTACGCGATGGAGTTCGTCGAGGGGCCGATCCTGCGCGGACTGGCCGAGGCCGACGTCTTTCCCGAGGAGGCCGACCGCCGCGCGATCGGCGAGCGCGTCGTCGACACCCTGGTTGAGGTACACGCGGTGGACCCGGACGCGGTCGGGCTCGGCGACCTCGGCCGCAAGGAGGACTACGTGGCCCGCCAGCTGCGCCGCTGGCAGGGCCAGTGGGAGAAGTCGAAGACGCGCGAGCTGCCGGCGATCGACGCCGTCCACGAGCGCCTCGCGGCGCGCATCCCCGAGCAGGGCCCGGCGACGATCGTCCACGGCGACTACCGGCTCGACAACATGATCCTCACGCCGCAAGGCGAGGTCGCCGCGGTGGTCGACTGGGAGCTCTGCACGCTCGGCGATCCGCTCGCCGACGTCGGCCTGCTGATGGTCTACTGGCCCGAAGCCGGCGAGGAGGACGTCTCGCTCGGCCAGCCGGCAACTATGGCGCCCGGCTTCCCGACCCGCCAGCAGCTGCGCGGCCGCTACGCCGAGCGCTCCGGCCGCGACCTCTCCCAGCTCGACTTCTTCGTCGCCCTCGGCTATTGGAAGCTGGCGGTCATCCTCGAGGGCGTCTACGCCCGCTACGCCGCCGGCCAGTACGGCAAGGTCGACCCCGGCATCGAAGCCTTCGCCCGCCTCGTCGAGCGCCTGGCGGACGCCGCCGACGAGGCAGAGAGAGGAGGGTAATACGCAGGTAGGTGCCTCCCACCCCTAGTCGGAAGGGTCTGCCCCATGCCCTTGACTTCCCGCCGCGGAACCTGAAAGTGTGCTGACTGCCCCCGCAAACGGGCAGGCGCGAGCCTCGTCCCCCTCAACTCAAGGAGAGTCAAGACGTGAAGCAGATACGCAAGCGGCTCACGTATTCCAACGTGATGTCGTCGATCGCTGTCTTCCTTGTCATCGGCGGCGGCGCGGCCTTCGCCGCGCTCGGCAAGAACACGGTCGGCACGAAGCAGTTGAAGAAAAATGCCGTGACGACGGCGAAGATCAAGAACGGCGCGGTCGTGAACGGCAAGCTCGGAAGCGGCGCGGTATCCACCGACAAGATCGCCGACTCAGCCGTGACGACCGGGAAGATTGCCAACGACGCCGTTACCGGCGACAAGGTCAGCGAGTCGACTCTTGGTGAAGTTCCGACGGCAAGCTTCGCCAAAGTGGCAGGTTCTGCCCAGAATGTCTACACGGCACTGATCGGCTCTAGTGGCACAGTGATCAGGTCAGTACCCGTAGGCGTGACATCGTTGAAACTTGGCACAGGTATATATGAGGTCGACTTCCATCGTCCCATTGCCACCTGCACTTGGTTTGTCGCGCCCAGTGGAGATGACTTCATACCTCAGCTAGGTGAGGCCTCCGCTGTCCCGCGCGCCGGTAACGAAAATGCCCTATTCGTCGATCGGGCGAACAGTGCTGGCAGTCTGACAGACGGCGATTTCTACGCTCAACTCTATTGCTAGCTCCAGTTTGTCGTAGGCGTTGGCTTAGGGAGGCGCGGCTTGTCCGCGCCTCCCTGGTATCGCTTACCGCGATTCTCATGCTTGCGGGAACTGGCTGCGGCTCAGCGGAATCAGAGTCGCGGCAGACCGGAGCGACTGAGGCCCAGGTGCACGGGGCTTCGGGCGCTGGCCCCTCTGCCAATGGTGGGACTGAGTCGAGGGACACTCAGATCCCTCCAACCGCTGGTCGGGAGGTACCTTCAAAGCGGGGAAAGCCGCACAAGCTCGGATCAGGGAAAGGCGGCTCGCTCAAGAGCACACCTTCCGGCAAGACAATCAGAAGCAGTCGGAGCACCGAGCAAACACAGGTAAGACAGGTAGACGCGACCGCCGGCACCGAGTCAACTGGCGAAAGTCGACACGGACAGGCAGCGAATCAGGCCGAATTGATTGAAACGCAGCAAGCCAAAGCGGAGCCACCCGATGGATCCGGCCCCACCGCTGACGAAATTGCCGCGATGAAAGCGGCCCAGTCGCGAGAATAGCCCAGGTATTAGGAGCGGCGCGTGGCACGGGAGGAATTCATCCCAACGGCGAGAAGAGCCAGCGAAGACACGAGCCGAATATCGTGCGATAAAGGAGAGAGGCTTGAGACAGATCCGCAAGAGACTCACGTATTCGAACGTGATGTCATCCCTCGCTGTTTTCCTCGTCCTCGGCGGTGCCAGCGCCTACGCCGCGAAGAAGATTGGCAGCCATGACCTGAAGGCCAACTCGGTTACGACCGCCAAGATAAAGAAGAACGCGGTCACGACAAAGAAGATCAAGAAGAACGCGATCGTTTCGGCCAAGATCAAGAATGGCGCGGTCACAACCGCCAAGCTTGGCGATGGCTCGGTGACCACACCGAGGATCGCCGACGGTGCCGTGACCGCCCCGAAGATCCCCAATGGCGGGCTCACCACCGCAAAGCTGTCCGACGTGACGGTGAAGGGGCTCGTCAAGGTGGGCGCGGCTTCTGGCGTCACTGCCGAAGCCGCGCGGGCGGCGGCCACCCCGGTGCAGCTGCTCGCCAGCGGCCCTCTGTCTGTCTACGCGAAGTGCTTCACGGATACGACTGCGTCGACGACGTACGCGGAGGTCTTCGCCGCGACCACCGAAGCCGGGTCCGTGCTTGTTGGTAATTCCGACTCCCTGTACGGCAATCCGTTCCTCGACCCGGGCACGGCCGAGGACGCGAGGCAGATCTACACCAACAGCACGGGCGCGAATAGCGCCAGCGGCTGGCGGACGATCTTCCAGATGTCCGCTCCGTCCGGTGCCTCTCTCGCCGGCGAGGTTGCCCTCTACGCCAAGAACGGCACGCTTCCCGAAGGGGACGGTGTATACGGGCCGGGAGACACCTGTCTCTTCAGCGGGTTCGCCACTAGCTGAGCGGACGGCCACTGTTTTGAGGAGAAGGGCGGCCAGGTGCCGCCCTTCTCTTTGAGCAGATCACTTCGCATGCGGGCTATAACCAATCAGGCCTGCCACTCCTTTCTCGTCCGCCGGGTCGATGCGCTCCAGTCCGCGAACTTCGTCGAAGGCCCGGTCGGTGGCGAGGATGGTGTCGATGCCGCGGTTGAGGGCGACGGCGGCGAAGACCGCGTCGCGGGCGTCCAGGGCAGCGTGCGCTCCGAAGAGGTCGATTCCCCGCTGCACATCGTCGGGCTCAAGCGCGTGCAGCTTGCACAGCCTGGCTGCGCCGCGTGCCGCTTCGCTTGCTTCGGCTCGGTTCCCGGTGCGTCGGAAACGTTGATGCGCAAGCTCCTGCAACAGATCCGCACTTGCCTCGCCCCGAAGTTCTTCGGTGCCGGCTCGCGCCAGAATCGCGCGGCATGGATCTTTGTAGGGATGTTCTCGACCCAGCGCGTAGATGAAGATCGAGGTGTCGTAGAGGAAGCGTCTCACGAACCCTCCAGCTTGCGAGCCCGTTCATCCTGCATTTCCTGCTTCTGCTGCTCCCAGTCTGGCTCGGGTCCCTCCCCCGGAGGCGGGGGCATCGCCAGCAGAGCTCGGGCGGCCGCCGCGCGGTCAGACGCGAGGGCTGGGAACTCGTGATCGATCGCCCGGCGGACGAGCTCGCCTACTGGCGCACCGATCCGCTCCGATTCCCGCGTCAACCGCTCGTACCGCTCGTCGTCGACCAGCACCTGAAGGCGGCGATTCAACATGTGCATATCTTAGCAGCAGCCTGCACAAGGATGTGCAGCTGAGCCCACGAAAAGGCCGCTCTTTGTCTCAGACAAAAACATCCGGCTTGCCCTGTCATGCTGGCGAAATGACAGGCGTGACGAAGGAAGCGGTTTCGGGAAGTCGATTGCGACTCCAGTGATTGAGAAGAGGATTTTGGTCATCCGCGGACGCCAAGTGATCCTCGATGAGGATCTGGCGGATCTTTACGGCGTGGAGACGAGGGTGCTCGTCCAGCAGGTGAGGCGCAACGAAAAGCGCTTTCCACCCGACTTCATGTTCCAGCTGTCCGCGCAGGAGTGGAGGCCATGGCGGCCGTCGCAAGTCTCCGCTGGTCACCGAGCAGGGGATAGCGATCCTCTCAGGTGTGCTGAGAAGTCACAGAGCCATCGCCGTGAACATCAAGATCATGCGGGCTTTCGTCGAGCTTCGCCGGGCGGGAGCTCCTACGCCACGCTTGAAAAGCGACTCGAAGAGATCGAGCGGGAATTGAGCGGGCATGACGAGCAGCTGGACGAGATATTCATGGCGCTGAGGCAGCTGATCTCTCCAGTGCCGTACGGCTGATGTCGCTCAGATCGCCCGGCGCGCGTGCTTGGGGTCCAGCTCACCGGCCGCGGCGGCCTCGGCGCGTTTGGCCCAGCGGTTGAGCTCGCGGCGGGCGAGGACCATCTTGTGGACCTCGTCGGGGCCGTCGGCGAGGCGCAGCATGCGGCTGAAGCGCCAGAGGGCGGCGAGGGGGGTGTCGTCGGTCATGCCGAGCGAGCCGTGGACCTGGATCGCGCGGTCGAGGACGTCCATGACGATGTTGGCGGCGACGATCTTGATCGCCGAGATCGCCTGGCGGGCGGCGCGCTTGCCCTCGGTGTCCATCTTCCAGGCGGCGTAGAGGGTGAGCAGGCGGGCCTGGTCGATCTCCATCCGCGAGGCGGCGATCGCCTCCTGGACGAACTGCTTCTCGCCCAGCGGCCCGCCGAAGGCTTCGCGTTCGTTGGCGCGGTTGCACATCATTTCCAGCGCCCGCTCGGCGGTGCCGATCGCCCGCATGCAGTGGTGGATGCGCCCGGGGCCGAGCCGGTCCTGGGCGACGACGAAGCCCATGCCCTGGCCGCCGAGCAGGTTGGCCGCCGGCACGCGGCATTCCTCGTAGCGGATCTCGCAGTGGCCGGGGCCGCCGTCGTGGCCCATCACCGGGATCGGCCGCACCAGGTTGAAGCCGGGCGCGTCGGTCGGCACGCAGATCATCGAGGCCCGCGCGTAGGGGTTGGCCTCGGGGTCGGTGACGACCATCGCGATCGCCAGCTCGGCGCCCATCGCGCCCGATGTGAACCACTTGTGGCCGTCGATCACCCACTCTTCGCCGTCGCGCACGGCGCGCGCCTGCAGCAGCGTCGGGTCGGAGCCGGAGACCTCGGGCTCGGTCATCGAGAAGCAGGAGCGGATACGGCCCTCGAGCAGCGGCTCCAGCCAGCGCCCCTTCTGCTCGTCCGTCCCGTGCTCGGCGAGGATCTCCATGTTGCCGGTGTCGGGCGCGGAGCAGTTGAAGGCCATCGGCGCCGCCGCCGGGCTGCGCCCCATCTCCTCGCAGAGCAGGCCGTACTCCCAGTTCGTCAGCCCCGGCCCGTAGCGTTCGTCGGGCATGAAGAGGTTCCACAGCCCCTCGCTCCTCGCCTTCTCGCGGATCTCGACCAGGATCTTCGGATAGGGCACGCCTGGCTTCACCTCGGCGTCGAGCGCTTCCATGATCTCCCGCTCCCGCGGGTAGATCTCGGCGTCCATGAAGTCGAGAATGCGCTCGCGCAACGTCTCGACCTGGGGGCTGGGGGTGAAGTCCATGACCGGGAACGCTACATGCGGCGCCGATAGCGCGCGAAGAGCTCGCCCTCGTGCTCGAGCAGCCAGACGAGCTCGAGCGGCGCGACCTCGGCCAGAGCGCCTTCGAGGATGTGAGGGGCGCCGCCGCCGATCAGCTTCGGGGCGATCGTGAGGAAGAGCTCGTCGACGAGGCCGGCGGCCTGCAGCGAGCCGAAGAGGGTCGGCCCGCCCTCGCAGATCACCGCCCGCACGCCCTCCTCGCGCAGCGAGCGCAGGAGCTCGGAGAGCTCGACCCACTCGCCGCCGCCGCTTTCGACCACGATCAGGCGTTTCTCGAGGCCGGCGTAGCGCTCGGCCCGCATCGTGCCGGCGCCGATCATCACCGCGTCGGAGCGCTTGCGCAGGCCGACCAGCATCGCCGTGTCGACGTCGGAGCCGATCGGGCCGGAGACGCCTTCGATCGTCGCCCGCCCGTCGACGGTGGCGGCGAAGTTCATCGCCACGAAGGGCCGCCCCTCGCGCTCCTCCTCCCAGGGCCGGTAGGAGTCGAGCTGCTCTTCGACGGTGGTCTCGCCGGGATCCGGGATCAGGCGCCGCACGCGTCCCAGCCTACTTAGAACCTGCCGACGGGTTCTAGGAGTAGTCGTGCCAGCCGGCGAACTCGCGGCCGGCGAAGCGCCGCAGCTCGGCGACGTCGTCGCCGAAGCGACCGCGAACCGTCTCGAAGAGGTCGTCGGGGAGCTTCGGCTTCGGCGCGGCCGGCTTCTCGGGGTCGTGGACGACCTTCTCGACCATCCAGCGCATCCGCTCGGGCAGGCGGTCGAAGTTGCGGTCGAAGGCGCGGAAGCCCGGCAGCTTGATCAGCCTCTCCATCAGCTGGTATTTGTCGCCCTGCTTGGCGCTCGACTTCTCCCACTCGCGGTCGAACTGCTCGGAGGTGAAGCCCTCGTCGACGCCGGCGAAGCGGAACGCCCTGCGCATCGTCTCCTCGCGGTCGCCCTGCAGCTCCTCCTGGGTGACGATCTCGATCTGCTCGCGGTCGAAGAGCTCCAGGTAGGGCTGCAGCTGCAGCCAGTACTTGGAGCGGTTCATGTAGGAGGAGTCGGGGTTGGAGAGGACCTCGACCAGGTCGCCGGTCTCATAGCCGGCGCCCGTCGCGTGCACCCAGTGCGAGAGGATGCGCTTGATCGGGTCGCGGACCATGTAGAGCAGCCGGGCGTCGGGGCAGTGCTCGCGGATCCGCGCCGGCACGCCCTCGAAGCGCGGCAGGTTGGTGTAGTGGGGCGAGGACTCGCCGCGCACCTTGAAGCGGTCGTCGAAGCGGCTCGCGTACCAGTCGAGGCCGAGGTCCCAGTTGAGCTCGGAGACGAAGAAGTTGAGCTCCTTCGGCTTCGACATCTGGATCTCGGGATGCAGGCCGAGGTAGTGGTGGATGCTGGTCGTCCCGCACTTGAGCCCGCCGACGATGATCAGGTTCGGCATCGCCGCGTGGCGCTTGCGGCGGCGGCGCCAGCGGCTCTTGCGATCGGCCGTGTAGCGCTCGCGGGCGCGGGCGCACATCGCCTCGTCGGCGGGGTCGGTCGCGAGCGCGCGCGAGGCTGGCATCTGCTGGGAGGCCTCTGACACGAGCGGGCTAGTGTAGCCGTGATGCCCGCGGCCGATCTCGCATCCAGCTTCGAATCGTTCTTCGACGCGACGACGGCGTTCTTCGAGCATCTCTCCGACGTGCGCTGGACGCCGTTCGCGATCGCGCTCGGCTTCCTGCTCGCGATGCAGCTCTGCCGCGCCTGGGCCTGGCGCAACGTCCTGCGCGCCGCCTATCCGGGGGTGCGGACCCCCTTCGCCCAGATCGCCGCGGCCTGCCTCGCCGGCGCCGGCATCAACGCGATCGTCCCCGCCCGTGTCGGCGACGTGACCAAGGTCTTCCTCGTCAAGCGCCAGATCCCCAGCTCCTCCTACCCGGCCGTGACCTCCTCCTTCCTCGTCCAGACCGTGTTCGACACGACCGTCGGCCTGCTCGTCCTCCTCTACGCCATCACCCAGGGGCTGCTGCCGGAGCCGCCCGACCTGCCGCACCTGACCGCCTTCGAGATCTCCTTCTGGGCCGAGCATCCGCGCACGCTGCTGATCGTCACCGGCGCGCTGCTTCTGGCGGTCGCGATCGGCGTCTACTACCTCGGCCATCACGTGCGCCGCTTTTGGGAGCGGGTCCGGCAGGGAGTCATCATTCTCCGCAAGCCGCGACGCTACCTGCGCGAGGTCGCGGCCTGGCAGGCAGCCGGCTGGCTCTGCCGCTTCGCCGCCTTCTGGTTCTTCCTCGAGGCCTTTGGGATCGGCGGCTCGGTCGGCAGCGTGATGCTGGTGATGAGCGTGCAGGCGATCTCGACGATCGTGCCGTTCACCCCGGGCGGTGCGGGGGCCCAGCAGGCGCTCCTCGTCGCGACCCTCCACGGTCCCTCGCGCGCCGCCGTCCTCTCCTTTTCGGTCGGCACGCAGATCGCGATGGCCGCCTGGTCGGTCGTCCTCGGCTTCGCCGCGATCCTGCTCGTCTTCCGCACGACCGACTGGCGCGGTCTGATCAAACAGGCCCAGGAGGACGCGGAGGAAGAGAAGAAGGCGACAGCCCCGGCGGGGGCGGGTTAAGCCAGGTGGTTCTCGAGAAGCGCACGCTTAGACGCTTAAACCCCAGTATCGAGCCAGAGCTTGCGCATCGTCTCGGCGTCTTCGAGTTCGCCGGCTAGCTGAAGCGCCTTATCTAGATTGACGCCTGGCCTGGCTCCCATTCGATGGGACCGAGGAAGGCGGTAGGCCCGCGACGTGAGTTCGCTGCGCTCAAGGCCGCGACGCAGACTGGAGTTGAGCGCCTCCTCGAGGGAAATCCCCTTCGCGCGGGCCTCGTTCTTCAACTGGGCAGCGACGTCGGGATTGCGCGTAACGGTCGTCCGCATTAGAGACATATCGTATGCGCTTCAACTCGACCAGCCGGGGTAGCTGCCTTCGACGTGCCACTGCCAGGGCGGCTCTTCGCCGGGCGGGAAGTCGTAGTGGTTGCGTCCGGGAAGGGTCTCGAGCGGGGCCAGGACGGGGTCGTCCTCAACCAGGACGGGAGTGCCACTTGCGGCTTCGACCTGGATCTGGTCGGCGCGGCGGACGATTCGCTCCCAGCCGAGCCCGGGGCGGTAGAGCCAGTAGGTGAGCTCGACCCAGCCAAGCGAGCGGCGCAGATCGCGGACAGAGACGAAGGCGGTGGTGCGGCGGCCCGAGGCGGTCAAATGCGGGCCGGCGGCGACGGCGCAGCTTTCCCGGTGGCAGCGGCGGAAGTCGACCGGCATGAGCGGCAGGCCGGAGGGGCCGAGCCTGGGGACGGGCGCCGGCGCCAGGGCCCGGGCCAGTCGGGCCAGCGGCCAGCCGTAGGCGGGAACCAGCGGATCGTGGCGGCAGGCGTCGGGAAGACGCGGTCCGCAGGCGATTCGCCGCGCGATCGCGCCGCCGAGGTCGCGGCCGGCGTCGATTTCGCCGTCGGCGGCGACCGCGGAGACGATCGCGATCAGCAACAAGGCGATCAGCGCGCTCAGGGCGACCTGCTCGACGCTCGCCGCGCCCCGCTCCGTCTCGATCTCGTCGTGCATCTCGCCGAAGCTAGGCCGCCGCGACGCGCGCGTGGCGCGCCGAAGGTGACAAAACGATGCCGCCTTCCGCACTCTGCTTTCATGTGGCGAGTGGAGGGCAGCCCCTTCAACCTCTTCGGCGACCCCGACGAGTTCCGCGCCCGGATGGAGGAGCTCTCGGAGCAGATGCAGTCCTCCCAGCGGGTCGCCTGGGCCGACAACGCGATCAAGCTCGCGGTCGAGATGACCGTCGCCTCGATCGGGCAGCTCGAGCTCTCCGGCGGGCCCGACGAGCAGTCGATGCAGGTGCGCGACGCCATCCGCGTCCTCTTTCCCGAGGCCGTGACTCTCGTGCGCGAGGCGCGCGAAGGTCTGGCCTAAACGCACCGGGAGAGGAGATGGCCTCTGCCGAGCGAGGAACCTTTCGTTTGGTCTGGTCCTCAGAAGCTCCAACCTCGTGCGGGCCTTCTCTTTGACTTTGCCCGACTGACTTTACTGCTCAGATCGGACGGAAAATCGCTCTAGCAAGCGAAATTCTAGGTTTTCGACTTGTGCTTCTTTCGCTGGGATTTCAGATGAGGCTTGAGAAGTTTGCCGTTGTGGAGCATTTCCTTCGGATCGGGCTTCCCGCTTGCCCCGAGTTTTCCGCCTGGCAACACGTATCGATGCGCTCTTGCAATCTGTCGAGGAGCGCCCGACCCGACCTCCCAATATGCGACCATCTGACTGACGGTGCCGGATGGTTGGCCATATTCCGGGTTGGGTTTTCCTTCCGATGCAACGCGCTCCTCGACATCTCCTGTAGCAACCCTGGGTAGCACATGCTTGTTGAAAAGCCTGCGGATCTTCCACTCGCTAACTCGATGAACGGGAGGCTTTGCCATGTCATCTAGTGCTGGAGTGAGGCAAAAAATCTCCGACTATCTCGCCGAGAGAATTGACGCCATTGATCTAGAGGATTGGATTTCCACTGAGATTTGGGATGCCCCCCCATCGGAGGAGCGGCAGCTTGGCGATGACGCCCTACGCCTTCTTGCTGAGGCTTCAAATGGCGAATGGACCGATAACGAACTCCGCCTTCAATTGGCGAGGCTTTGTGGACTTGCACCCTACGGACAGCTTTCGGTATCCGGGGAAACTTCTTCGGTGGTGAGCGAAGGTTTCCTGGAGAAGCTGTCCGAAGCGGAAGAGAACAAGGCTCAAAGCCCGAAGGGAGATGAGGCTCGGCTTGCCGCAATGATGCGCTACGCGAGATTTGGCAGCCCTACGGTGGGGTCGTCCGAAACGGCGCCACCCAGTGATCGCGGGTTTCTTGACCAACCCACAGACGAAAACAAAACTCCGTCCCAGGTGCCAAAGGAATTGGCGGCAAGTTAAAGCTGAATCCGCGAACCACGGGCGAACTCAATGCATCGCCAGCCAAGCCTTCTGGCTCAAACTCGACCTCAAACTCGATCTCATTCTCTAGGCCGTCGGTTCCTGCCCCTTCTTTTTCGAGCTTGACGGTAAACGTCTGAGACTCCCCTATTAGATCCCGGGAGGCCCGCAAGATCACCACGACCGCCCAGGGGATTGGCTCCGGAGGACGCACTTGCCAACCCAGTCCGAGCGCCGAGACTGCTCCGTTCAGACCCTGGGCAGATTGAGCAAGCAGAATGTCGGCCTCTACCGGCATCGGCCAAACCCTATCTGCTTGAGGAGGCAGCGCGACCTAGGTCTGCTCGGACCCGCACCGGCTGCTGTCTACGGGGCGATCTCGCCAGCCGGATCGGCCGACTGCCTGAAGCTGAAGGTAGCCCGCGCCCCGGGTTGATTTGGGGTAAATCCGCTCCGAAGGCGAGGTATCCTCGATCAAGCCACTTCAGCGATCCCGCCTTCTAGAGCGGCGTGGGGAGTTTCGCCAATCTCTCAATTAGCTCGCCATTTTGAGTATCCGCCGGTTCGAGAGGCCATCCCGTCTCCCGGTGTCGCAGAGCAGGTTCACACGCAGAGATACGGCAGAGCCGCGCCTCGTGGCGGCCGCCAGCAGCTCCAGAGGCACCGCGGCGATCATCGCGGGGATCGCGGCCAGGACGGTGACGACGGCGTCGACGCGGCGTTGCCAGGGGCGTCTCGCGGGTACGAGTTCGGCGCGGTTGAGGGCGCCGAGGGCGACGTTGCGGCCGAAGGTAACGCCGTTGAGGATCGTCTGCCACATCAGTGCCACGCCACGCACCGGGCCCCAGCGCACGCGGGCCACGATCTGGTCGCGGTTGGCGACCAGGCGGCGCACCGCCTCGGGCGTGAAGGCGTAGCGGCTGCTCGGCTCCAGCCCGGCCCAGCCGGCGCCGCCGAGCCAGGCGGCGAAGCCGGCCCGGTTGGCGATCCGGATCGCGTCGCCGTCGCGGACGCCGTCGAGCGCGGCGAGGGCGTCCTCGGCGTCCCCGGCGCTGCCGATCGCGCCCAGGCCGCAGCTCTCGCAGCGCCTCACCGGGCCGGCGAGGCCAGGCTCGGCGTCGATCCAGCCGAAGAGCGGCTCGCCGCAGGCCGGACAGGGCGGATTCTCCGGCCCGGCCCCGGCCTCGAGCGGCACCACCGGGGCGCGCCGCGCTCGTCCCCGCGTCGCCTGCTGACTATCCACGCCAGGTAGCGTACGCGGCATGCGGCTGAGCGAGATCATGACCGCCGGTGTCGTCACCGCCGCGCCCGAGGCGAGCGCGATCTCGGTCGCCCGGCAGATGCGGGACAACCGGGTTGGCTCGGTCGTGATCGTCGACCCGGCCGGCTCACCGGTGGCGATGATCACCGATCGCGATCTCGCCCTGCGCGTCTTCGCCGAGGGCGTCGATGCCGAGTCCGCGGTCGGCGAGCACGCCACGCGGCCGCTGATCCGCGGCGAGCCGGCGATGCAGCTCGAGGAGGCGGCGGCGCTGATGGTCAGCCACCGGGTGCGGCGCCTGCCGGTCGTCGACGGCGATAGGCTCGCCGGCATCGTCACCCTCGACGACATCGCCGTGCGCACCGGCGACCTCGAGGTCGCCCAGAAGATGACGGCCGAGGTAATCGAAGGCGCCCTGCCGCAGTTCTACTTCCGCGAGCGGGGCTGAGTGAGCGACCGGCAAAGGGCGCTGGCCTGGGAGGCTCGCTGGTCCGTGCCGACGGCGATCGCGAGCTTCGCCGCGGTCGCGCTTGTGATCGCCTCGTTCGTCATCGGCTCCTCGCTGGGCGGAGACGGCGAAGCCGAGAGCCTGCGTGAAATCCATGACAGCGGCGGCACCCTGGTCCTCGCCAGTGTCGTGCAGGCGCTCGGGTTCGCGCTGCTCGTCTTCCCCTTCCTCTACCTCTTCCAGGCGGCGCTCCTGCGCAACGATCGCATGCGCTCGCAATTCCGTGCCCTAGTCGTGGCGGCGCCGCTGGCGCTGGCGCTCGCCGCCGTGCTCAACGGCGTCTCGGCGAGCGACGCGGCCTCGGACTTCGTCTCCGGCAAGTCGCGGGCGACGCTCGGCGTGAGCGAAGCCTCCGATGAATGTCGCTCCGAACGCAAGGACGACGGAAAGGCCTTCGGCGAAGAATTCGGTAAGGGCAAGGAGGCCCTCTCTGGCTGCGTCGAGAAAGAACGCGAAAACGACGCCGCGTCCCACGCGCTCGAAGGCGCGTCTTTGCGAGCGCCCGCTCAGATCCTCCAGCTCGCCGGGGTCCTGGCGCTTGCCTTCGCTTTCGTCTACTGCTCTCTCAACGCGATGCGAGTCGGCTTGCTGAGCAAATTCTGGGGCTCGCTCGGAATCGCCCTCGGCGTCGCCTCGGTGCTCGGCCTGTTCGAAATCGCCCTGCTCTGGTTCGCCTACTTTGGCCTGCTCGTCGCCGGTTGGGTGCCAGGCAGACGACCCCCCGCCTGGGCAGCCGGTGAAGCCGTGCCCTGGCCCTCGCCGGGGGAGCGGATGGCCGGGCTCGACAGCGGGGACGACGAGGACGCCCGCTAGCGGGGCTGTCCCGCTCCCGCTTTCTTGCGGTGGGTGCGGATCTCGCTGAGGATGCGCTCCAGGCGCGGCTCGCGCGAGGCGTCGACGAAGCGCATCGCCTCGGCGACTCCGGGGTGGATCGCCGCGATCCGCTCGTGCATCGCCTGGGCGACGGCGCGGTAGGTCGGGTGGCCCTCGCGGCCCGAGCGCAGCTCGATCAGGTGCATCGCCTCGCGCGCGTTGAGGTCGAGGGTGTAGCGGATCCGGTAGGCGAGGCTGAGCGCGTAGGGCGCCTGCTCGCGCAGCCCGGCGGCGGCGAGTCGCTCGTACTCGGCGCGTGAGATCTCCAGGGCGCGCTCGAAGTCCTCGCCGGCGCCGGCTTCGCGCACCTCCTCGGGGATGCCGGCGCCGAGGTCGGGCCCAAGCCGCTGCCACTGGCAGGTCAGCATCCGGTGGCGCTGCAGGTCGCGGAAGGCGCCGTAGTCGGAGACGATCTCGAAGCGGTAGCGCAGCGCCTCGAAGCCGCGACCGGGCCGGTGGCGCCGGTTGGCACGCTCGCCGACCATCGCGCCGAGCAGCTCGGCCCGCTCTTCGCCGTCGAGCACGTCGATGCGGGCGAGGACCTCGGTCTCCGGCACCGCGGCCGACTCGAAGAGGCAGGCGGCGAGCAGGTCCTCTTCCGTGCCGTCGACGTGCAGCAGCTCGACCGAGGGGGCCGCCTCGCCGGCACCGCGCCGGTCGAGCCCCAGCCGCGAGACCCACTCCTCGCTGCGCTCGCGGCGCCGCTCCAGGAAGGAGACCCACTCGCCGCCGCGGTCGGGCCGCTCGACGCGAGAGACGAAGCTCGGCATCACCTGCTTCAGCTCCCGCAGGATCATGCCGCCGTACTCGCGCGCCTCGGGCAGCGGCGAGGCCATCAGCCGCAGCAGCAGCTGCTCGTAGGCCTGGCCGGAGGCGTAGATGCCGACGTGGCTGAGCGTCGCGGCGGGGAGGAGGCCGCGCAGCAGGTCGAGTGCCTTGGCCCGGATCGAGCGCCGCCACGGCCCCTCGGGCTCGCCGTCTCCGCGGGGCCAGCGCTCGGCGGCCCACTCCTCGACCCGCGTCAGCGAGCGCGAGTAGATCGCGAAGACCTCGTCCATCGCCGCGCCGAACTCGGGCCCGAGCTCGCCGTCGCGGTAGTAGCGGTAGCTCCCGCCGGCGTCCGCGGGAAGCGGCTTGTCGTAGGGGATGTAGCGGGTCGACTGCTCGAGATAGGCGGCGAGGCGACCGCGCTGCAGCAGCTTGGTCAGGACGTTGGAGACCCACTCGCAGGCAACGTGGGCGCCGCCCACCTGGGCGATCGAGTCGTCGCCGTAGCCGACGAAGACCCGCTCGTAGAGGCTGGCGGCGCGCTCCCCCTCGGCCCCGTCGAAGGGCCGGGCCCCGGCCTCGGCCTCGGCCGCGAACTCCTCCAGGTAGAGGCGCCGCACCGTCCCCGAATACCTCGAATAGCGGGCAAAAAGCGCCCCCTTCACCGTCTCCGGCAGGTTGACCAAGGCGAACACGGGCCGGTCGAGATTGGTGAAGTGAGGGGCGAGCAGAGCCCGCTCCTCGGCGGTGAAGTCCTCGACCGGGTAGCGCACCGGCGCATCGTAGTCGCCGGGTCGGCGGGCCTCGAAAGCGCGCGAAAGAGCGGCGCTTTGCGACTTATCCGTGGACTCTGTGAAGAGTGACGCGCGGCCGCTTGACCGGCGGCGCGCATGGCGCTTTGTTTGCCGCGTGCACGGCGAGCGGCGCCGGCTGGAAAGGGGGAGCGATGAACAGGGCAGCGGTTGCGTGCGTGGTGGTGGCGGTGACGACGGCACTCGGTGGGGCGGTGGCGGACGCGAGCCCGGGCTCGGGGCCGACGGCGATCGTCTCCCTCGGCGACAGCTTCATCTCCGGCGAGGGCGGGCGCTGGCTCGGCAACGGCTCCGACCCGGCCGGGGCGCGTTCGGGCACCGACCGGGCGGCGGTCGCCTGCGACGGCTGGGGCAACTGCCGCTACGAGCCCGAGCTCGTCTACGGGGATTCCGAGCGCGACCGCTGTCACCGCTCCGACGTGGCGCCGATCCACAGCGCTCCCGTGGCGGTCGACTTCGAGGCCAACCTCGCCTGCTCGGGGGCGCGGGCGGCGAACCTCTGGCCGGCCTCGCTCGGCGGACAGCCGCATTTCGGCGAGCCGCCCCAGGCCGATGCGCTGGCCGCGCTCGCGGCCGAAGACGACGTGCGCATGGTCGTCGTCACGATCGGCGCCAACGACGCCGGTTTCGGCGAGCTGGTCGCCGGCTGCGCACTCGACTGGGCCCGGAGCTCCGAGCGTGCCCCCGCCTTCTGCGGGCCGTCCGCACAGGCCGACCTCGAGTCGGCCCTGCCGGCGATGGAGCGGCGGGCGCGGCGGGCGCTCGCCGGCGCGCGATGGGCGATGGCCGGCGCCGGTTACGCCTACGCCGACTACAGGCTGGTGGCGATGGGATACGCATCTCCCTTGCCGCCGGGGCGCTGGATTCGTTACCCCGAGTCGGGCTGGAGCCGGCTCAACCGCGGTGGCTGTCCGTTCTGGGACGCCGACGCGGACTGGGCCGCGGGCGACGCCATCGGCTTGATCGACGGGGCAATTCGGAGTGCCGCGGAGTCGGTCGGTGCCGAGTACCTCGACGTCCGCCACGCCCTCGACGGCCACCAGCTCTGCGACCGGCGGGCGAGCCGGGTGGGACCGGAAGGGCCGTCGCCGAAGAGCGCCGAGTGGGTGCGCCGCCTCGCCTTCGTCCAGGGCTCCTCTCGCGAGTCGCTGCACCCCAACGCCTACGGCCAGCGCGCCCTCGGCGCCTGCATCGGCCTGCTCTACGCCAGCCCACCTGACGATTACGGGTGCCGGCTGGAGACCGGTCGCACCTACGTCGACGGGATGCGAATCGAATCGCTCGGATGATTCATGGTCTATCCTCATGACCATGAAGAGGCTTCGAATCTCGGCCGGAGGCCAGGTCTCAGTGCCGGCGGCGGTGCGCCACCGCTGGAAGACGAAGGTCGTCGTCGCCGAGGACCGGGGCGACTATTTGATCCTCCGTCCCGCCCCCGAGGACCCGATCGAGGCGGCCATCGGCGCTTTCAAGGACTATCCCGGACCTTCGGCCGATCAGATGCGAGAGGAATTCCGCGAAGAGGAGCGCGAGGCCGAAGAACGGAAGTACGGTCCGGAACCCCATTGACGCTGCTCGACGCCAATGCCCTAATAGGGCTTTTGATTGGAGAGCCCGCGAGGGAGAAAGTCGCCGAGCTCCTGCGCACCGGCGAATGTGCGATCCCCGCCGCATGCTTGAGCGAGGTGGTCGACAGCCTCATGCGCAAGCACGGGGTCGATCGACTCTCTCTGTCCGAGCGGCTTGGGCCGCTGCTGGACGAGGTGCTGACCGTCCTTCCGATCGATACCCGGCTCGCCTGGCGAGCAGGCGAGTTGCGCGCCGCCCATTACCATCGCGCCGATTCCTCGCTGTCCCTGGCCGATTGCCTGCTGCTGGCAAGCGCTGGACCGGATGATCGAGTCGCGACGGCAGATGGCGCGGTGATTGCCCTAGCCGAGAGCTGGGCATCGCAACGATTCCACTTCACCAACAGCCGCGACTCTCAGTCCTGAGCCTTTGCGGTCGGCGCCGCCGCCATCAGCTCGACCCGATGGCCTCCGGGGGCGACGACCGCGGCCCGGGGCGCGCCCCAGTGCTCGCGACGGCGTTCGACTTCGAAGCCGGCCTCTCGCAGCGCTTCACAGGCGCGTTCGAAGTCGGCGACGACCACCGCGGTGTGCCCGCGCGGCGGCACGGTCGGCGAGTCGGTCGGCATCAGGTGAATCTGTGTCCCCTCGCGTTCCAGCCAGACGTAATCGCGCAGCGTCGGCGGCGGCTCGACCCGCTCGAAGCCGAGCAGCCGCCAGAGTTCGATCGAGCGCTCGACGTCGCTCGGCGCGACCTCGATCCCGACGTGGTGCAGCATCAGAGCAAGAGTGACAGCAGGGACGCGCCGACCACGATCGCGGTCGACCAGGTCACGGCCTCCGCGGTGATCTCCATGTCGAGGCCGTAGGCATGGGCGACCACCAGTGAGTTCAAACCCGACGGCATCGCCGAGAGCAGGCGGTAGGCGGCGGGCAGGTCGATCAGCGGCGCGGCGAGCAGCATCAGCAGGCCGGGCACCACGGCGAGGCGGGTGACCAGAGTGAGGACCACCGGTCGGGTCAAGGGCGGCGGCATCGGCAGCTCGCCGTGCTCGGCGTTCTCGGCCAAGGTGGCGCCCACCGCGAAGAAGCCGATCGGCAGGATCGCGACGATCAGGGCCTGGGAAAGGTCGACGAGGACCCCGGGTGCCAGCGCCTTCGGCGCCAGGATGCCGGCGATCGCGGCGTAGAGCGGCGGGTTGCGGGTGAAGAAGGCACGCACCCGCTCGCGCGGGCCTTCGCCGGCCTTGGTCCCGAAGGCGGCGCCGACCGCGAAGGCACCGAGCAGCAGGCAGGGGCCGGTGACGAGCACGTCGTAGAGGACCGCGGTCGGGAGCTGGTGGCGGCCGAGCAGGGCCACTGTCAGCGGATAGCCGAGGTAGCCGGTGTTGACGCTGAGCACGCAGCAGACGACGGCGCCTACCTGGAAGCGCGGAAGGCGAAGCACGCGACTCGCGACCCACCAGGCGAGCAGCGCGCCGAGGGTCGAGGCGAGGATGCCCAGCGCCAGCCCCACCCCGTGGCCGACGTCGATCGAGCTGGCGGCGATGTTGAAGAAGATCACCGGCGGCAGCAGCACGTAGAGCAGCAGCGTCAGCGAGCGCCGCGCCGCCTCCGCCGCGCCCGCCGGCCAGCGCCGCTCGGCCCCGACGCCGACCGTGACCGCCACCACGATCGCGGCTGTTGTCAGCAGAACGCCCACGGCGGGCACCCTTTCAGGCCGGGTGGCCTCAGCGGGTCGCGGCGCCTACGCGTAGAGGGCTTCGATCTCGGTCTCGTACTTGCGTTCGATCGGGCGGCGCTTGAGCTTCATCGTCGGGGTCAGCTCGTCGCCGCCCGGAAGCCACTCCCCGTCGAGGATCTCGAAGCGCTTGATCTGCTCGACCCGCGAGAGGCGGGAGTTGCCCTCCTCGACCGCCCTGGCGATCTCCTCGGCGATCTCGGGATCGGTGGCGGAGGCGCCGCGGGCGGCGAGCGTTTCGGGGTCGAGGACGATCAGGGCGACGTTGTAGGGGCGGTTGTCGCCGATCGCGACGGCCTGGGCGATCAGGGTCGAGGCCGCCTTCAGCTTCGCCTCGATGTTGGCCGGCGACATGTTCTTGCCGCCGGCGTTGATGATCAGCTCCTTCTTGCGGTCGACGATGCGCAGGTAGCCCTGCTCGTCGAATTCCCCGATGTCGCCGGTCCGCAGCCAGCCATCCTCGCTCAGCGCCTCGGCCGTCTTCTCCGGCATGTCGCGGTAGCCCTTCATCACCTGCGGGCCGCGCACCATCACCTCGCCGTCCTCGGCCAGCTTCACCTCGGTCCCCGGGATCGGCGGGCCGACGGTGCCGACCCGGACCTTGCCGGGCGGGTTGAAGGTCGCGATCGCGCTCGTCTCCGACATCCCCCAGGTCTCGCAGATCTCGATCCCCATGCCGAGGAAGAACTTGAGCACCTCGGGCGGGGTCGGCGCGGCGCCGACGACGAAGGATTCGACCTGGTCGAGGCCGAGCATTTCGCGCAGCTTCGAGAAGACCTGCTCGTCGGCGTGTTCCCACTCGGCGCGTAGGTCGTCGGGCACGCCGCCGTCCATGTAGGCGTCGGCGTAGCGGCGGCCAACCTCCATCGCCCGCTCGACGGCGGCGCGTTTCCCGGCGTCCTGCTCCGCCGCCATGCCGGCCTCGAGCGCCGCCTTCAGCTTCTCCCAGATCCGCGGCACGCCGCCCCAGGCCGTCGGCTTCACCTCCATCGAGTAGGCGACCATCTCGCGCGGGTTGGGGCAGCAGTGGATCGTCGTGCCGTAGATCATCTGCGCGTAGAGTCCGGCCCAACGGTCGGCGATGTGGGCGGTGGGGAGGAAAGAGATGCCGCGCCCGCCGGGCTGCACCGGGCGGATCTGGTTGACGGCGCCCCAGACGCCGAGCATGTTGGCGTGGGTGAGCTGCACGCCCTTGGGCGGCCCGGTCGTGCCCGAGGTGTAGATCAGGCAGAGCACGTCGTCGGGTCGCACCGCGCGCCAGGCGGCCTCAAAGTCGAAGCCGGGCTCGCCCATCTCCTCGAGCTCGGCGATCGGGATCGTCCCCCGCGGCGCCTCGCCGTCGATCACGACCACGTGCTCGAGCGAGTCGACCCTCTCGCGGGCGGCGAGCACGGTGCCGAGGAAAGCCTGCTCGGTGACCAGCACCCGGTTGCCCGCGTTCCGCACCACGTACTCGACCTGCTCGGGCGAGGAGGTGTTGTAGACCGAGAAGCAGGTCGCGCCGAGGTGCATAGCGGCGCAGTCGGTCAGGTGCAGCGCGGGGCGGTTGACGAGCATGAAGCCGACCGTGTCGCCGCGCTCGACGCCGAGGGCGGCGAGCCCGGCGGCGCGCTTGCGAACCGCCTCGGCGTACTCGTCCCACGACGCCTCGTAATCGGTGTCCTTCAACCGCAGGGCGGGCTTGCCCGCGTACTCACGCGCCGTGAGCTGAAACGCCTCGCACATAGTGCTCGCCTGCAGCGCCCTCGGACTCTCCCCCATGCGGTGAACATACAACGGCCCTCGCGCGGGTGGCGCCGTAGGAGGACCCACCCCCGAGGACGCTTTAGCGACCGCAGGGGGTGGGGGGTCCCTGCGGCGACAGGACCCGCGCGCCGCGACCGCCACATGTTCAGAACAGGGAAGCGCCGGCGTGTTCGGCGAACTCGACCAGCGGCTGGGGGATGACGCCGAAGAAGATCGTCGCCGCGGCGGCGAGCACGGCGGGGGCGACGAGGTGCCAGCGCCGGCCGGCCCAGGGGTCGATCGGGTCGGCTTCGGGTGAGGCGCCGGCGATCGCGGGGGTCGCGGCCGGCTCGCCGCCGGGGCGCATCCACATCGCGGCGACGACACGCAGGTAGTAGGCGAGGGAGATCATCGTGCCGACGGCGATGAAGACGGCGAGCCAGGTGTAGTCGCCTTCGACCAGGGCCTCGATCAGGTAGAGCTTGCCGATGAAGCCCGCGGTCGCCGGCAGGCCGGCGAGGCCGAGCATCGAGATCGTCAGCGGCCAGGCGAGCAGCGGGCGGTCGGAGCCGAGCCCGCGCACGCTCTCGATGTGGTCGCCGTAGACGGTCTCGCGCTCGCGGGCGACGACGACGGCGAAGGCGGCGAGGTTCATGAAGGCGTAGGCGGCGAGGTAGAAGACGATCGCGTTGACCCCCGCCTCGCTGGCGACGACGAGACCGCCGAGGATGTAGCCCGCCTGGGCGACGCCGGAGTAGCCGAGCAGGCGCTTGAGCGAGTCCTGGCCGAGGGCGCCGACGTTGCCGACGACGATCGAGATCGCGG
>Ga0207677_10000308_pt1 | contig 35929 bp, 37 predicted proteins | sample KBSMisM42_FD_184311 | JGI IMG/M metagenome (GOLD analysis project Ga0207677, IMG submission 184311) | Miscanthus rhizosphere microbial communities from Kellogg Biological Station, Michigan, USA - KBS Miscanthus M4-2 (SPAdes) (version 2) | ecosystem: Host-associated > Plants > Roots >...
ATGGGCGCGTTTCCGTCGGGTGCCTCGAATACGGGGCGACTTCTTCGCTGGGAAGCGGCTGGCGCGGTTCGTAGCGGTTGGCTCGCGCTGTCGCGCGCTTGGACTGGCGCCCTTGCGGGCGCTGTCGGGTCAGCCCGTGCGCTGAGAGCTTGGCGCTCGCCGAGGGTGCTCCAATCAGCGAGAGGCCGAGCAGTCCCATGCTGAGGATGAGAACGCGACTCGATCGCGCGGGACGATCCCCCGTCGGTCCCTGGCCCTTCATGGAAGCAACGCTATTGGGCGATGGGGCCCACGGCAAGACATCCGAGTATCCGAAGCAGCGCGGGCCGGCCCGGTAAATTCCGATCCGTGGCCGAGGTTCTCTATTTCGCGATTCCGGCGTTCGTGTTGCTGCTGATCGCGGAGATGCTCTCCTTCAAGTACCTGCGTGACGACCACCTCGTCGGCTTCGAGTCGCGCGACACGCGGACCAGCCTGACGATGGGCGGCGGCAACGTCCTGATCAACGCGGTCTGGAAGTTCGCCGTGCTCGTCGTCTACACCGGAATCTACGAGCTGAGCCCGCTGCGGATGCCCGCCGACGCCTGGTGGACCTACGTCCTGCTCTTCTTCGCCGACGACCTCGCCTACTACTGGTTCCACCGCGTCCACCACGAGGTGCGCGTCTTCTGGGCCAGCCACGTCGTCCACCACTCCTCCCAGCACTACAACCTCTCGACCGCGCTGCGCCAGACCTGGACGCCGATGACCGCGCTTCCGTTCTGGGCGCCGCTGGCGATCGTCGGCTTCGCGCCCTGGATGATCCTGCTGCAGCAGGCGATCAGCCTGATCTACCAGTTCTGGATCCACACCGAGCGTGTGCGCAAGATGCCGGCCTGGTTCGAGTACGTCTTCAACACGCCCTCCCACCACCGCGTCCACCATGGCGCCAACGAGATCTACCTCGACCGCAACTACGGCGGCATCCTGATCGTCTGGGATCGGATGTTCGGCACCTTCCAGGGGGAGACGGAGCGGGTGCGCTACGGCCTGACCAAGAACATCCGCAGCTTCCGACCGACCAAGGTCGCCTTCCACGAGTTCTTCGACATCGTGCGCGACGTGCGCGCGGCGAGCAGCTGGCGGGACCGCTGGCGCTACATCTTCCGCGAGCCGGGCTGGTCGCCCGACGGCAGCGGCGGCGGCCCGCGCGGCTAGACCTTCCGAGGGCGTTTCGCGGTTTCCGCCGTCGGGTATCTCCGGGGCATGGAGCTATCAATAATTCTCGTAATCATCGGAATCATCCTGGCGATCCTCGTCAACTACATCCTCGGCATCATCGTGATCCTGATCGGGCTGGCGATGCTGCTGCTGCCCCGGCTCGGCGCACGCCGAGCGTAGGGCGGTGCGGCGGGGCCTCGGTCCTCCGCCGCACGCCCCTCCGGGCGCCTGTCACCCTGAGGGAATGGCGCCCTGGAAGCTGCCGCTGGTCGTCGCCGGGATCGCGTTGCCCGTGGTGCTCGGGTTCTACGTCGGCGGCGGTGGCGTCGGGCTCGCGACGGGGGCGCTGGTCGCCGTCGCGATCGTCGTCTACGCGGCCCTGCAGAAGCCGCGCGGGCCGATCGGGACGGCGACCGCGGCCGACGACGGCCGCCACGTATTGATCGTCGTCGCCGACGCGGTCGAGGAGCCCGGCGACGTGGCGCGCATCGTCGGCGCCGTCGGCCTCGAGGCTGGGGAGGACGGCGCCGAGGTGCGCGTGCTGGTGCCGGCGCGGATCGGCTTCCTCGACCGCTGGGCCTCCGACGTCGAGGGCGCGCGGCGACAGGCGCAGGAGAAGCTGGTGGCGACGGTCGCGGCCCTGGCCAAGGCCGGCGTCGCGGCCGAGGCGCGGGTCGGCGACGAGGACGTCGTCCAGGCCGTCGAGGACCAATTGCAGAGCTATCCGGCGACCGAGGTCGTCCTGGTTAGCGACGGTGGCGAGCACGATGGGGACGACGGCTCCGGCGCGGCGGCAGCCGAGTTGGATGTCCGCTTGCGCGCCGAGTTCCACCACGTGCGCCTAGCGGGGTAGCGCCCCCGGGCTTCCGGTGCGCCTTATCCCCCCATGGCGGGGGAAAGGCGCAACCGGAACCGGAACGACAGGGTCAGCAGCTGTGGACGCGCGCGGCGCTCTTGACGACCTCGAAGGCACTGCCGGGGATCCGCTTCAGCTGATCGAGTTCCTCGTCGTCCCAGCGGCGGTCGCTGGTGCCGCCGAGGTACCAGTTGGAGCCGTTGTCGGCAACGATCAGCCCGTAGCGCTTGAGCGCTTCGGCGATCGTGCGGGCAGCGCCGTGGAAGCCGCCCATGCCGTAGCCGCGCTTGAGCCGCAGGCGCGTGCCCATGGCGGGCGCGCGCGGGTCGCCGGTGTCTCCGGCGCAGTGCGAGGCGGGATGGACCCAGGCGTCGCGGGTGCTCTCGAAGGTGACCCGTATCGCGTGGTCGACGTGGCCGGCGGCGACTTCGTCGTAGCGGAGGATGCCCGGGAAGATCGGCAGGCCGGCGGCGTCGGCCGAGGTCCAGGAGTCGGGCCGGCGCGCCGCTGAGCGAAGGTCCCAGCGTGCCCCCGAGTCGGCGTTCCAGCGCGGCGCGCCGCGCCGCACGGAGAAAGCGCGGTAGAGCTCGTAGAGGGTGCAGGTTGAGCGGTCGACGACGAGCACGTGGCGATCGCCGTCGCCGCGCGCGCCGCCCTCGACCGGGGCGCCAGCGGGGACCGGGAAGGGGCCGGGGTCGCTCTCCTCGCCGTAGGCGGTGTAATGGATCGGGAGCCGGCGCTGGCCGGCGCCGACCACCGTGTAGGGGAAGCCATAGGCTCGGGGCGAGCCGAAGTCGGGATGGAGACGGACGCCGCCCTGGGCGTTCAGGTAGGCGATCGTGGCGGCGGAGCCGGGGGCGACGGGCGCGCGCGAGACGTCCTGGTTCCAGGCGGCCTCGGTCGGGAGGGACGGCGCGGTGGGGGAGAGGCCGGCGGGTGGGTTGGGAAAGACCGGGCAGCCGCCGAGGTCGGGATAGGGACCGAGCGCGGCGCTTCGGCCCGGCGCGAGCAGCGCCGCGGGGAGGGTGAGGGCGGCGAGCGCCGTGGCAGCCCCGACTCCAACGCGCTTCCGACTTCGACCCACCTCAGGCGCGGTCAACGTCGGCGGCGCTCGCGTCTTCTCGCACCTGGAGCCGGCCGATCTCCAGCTCGCCGATCGCGAGCTTGCGGACCGCGGCCTGCTCGACCGCGAGTCGCTTGATGCTGAGCCGACCGATCGCGAAGCCGCCGACCGCCACGGCTCCCACTGCCAGCACCCCGACCGCGATCGCGCCCCGCGCCTGCATCCCGGTCGCGGCCGCCGGTCGGATCTCAGGGTGGAGGAAGGCGATTCCGAAGCGCCGCGGCATCGTCCCCGCACGGTAGCGCGGTTGGCCGACCTCGTCAGCGCCAGCCCCGGCCAGCCGCTAGATTGAGAACCCGCGCGGTGGATGTAGCTCAGCTGGTAGAGCTCCTGGTTGTGGTCCAGGCGGTCGCCGGTTCGAATCCGGTCATCCACCCTCAGCGAACTGCCTGCAAGTGAGCCCGAGGTCGCGTCGATGCGGCGGTGATCGGTTGTTCGGCTCCGCTTGTCCGTGCTGACGAAAGCTTCCGACCGAAATCCATGATCGGATGCGGATTGACCAAAGGGTCGGAAGAGGTCGCGACCGAAGCGGGCGCGGAATCTCGCGAGAGGAACCCGCCCCTCCGGGGGGGGGTGCAACAGCCACCTGATACAGGGCAGCGTTTCCGTTCGCCGCGCACCCGTGATCGTCGATCGCCGGACACTGGACATGGGCTCACGGAGACTATTCAAGACGCCAGCGGCTGCTATAGGGTACGAGCCGTGTCTCCGGAGTTTGAGCAAATCCGCTCGAGGCGGGCGTTTCTCGTTCCGCTGAGCGTCGCGGTGGCAGCCGCGATCAGCGCTTGTGGAGGCGGCGCGAAGACCGAAACGACGGTCACGGCCCCGAGCGCTCAGGAAGTCGAACGGGACGTGAGACAGGAAGCGAAGGTGCGCGCACGGGAAGCCAGGGAAAGGCGCGCAGCCAAGGAGCGAGCCGAAGAAAGAGAAGAGCGGGCACTCGAACGAGAAATCGAAGCCGAAGAAATTGCGGAAGAAGAAGCGGAAGGAGCCTTGGAAGCTGCTCCGTCTGAAGCGAGTCCGCCGTCGACCCACTACTCCCACGGCTCGCACAGCAGCCACAACTCCCATTCCTCTCACGTCTCGAGCTATGGTGGCGAATACGGGGGCGGTCACGTCTCGCACTCCTCGCACTCGTCTCACAGCTCGCACTACTCCTCCAGCTGAAGTGGGAGGGACGGCGCCAGACCGACCGGCCTCCGTCGAGTTGACCTTCGACGCGACGAGTCACTCGGTCGATGCGATACAGCGGGCCGCCTATCGGTTCTCCGACCGCGTTTCCTGCGCACTGACGAGCGGCGAGGCCGAACACCGCTGCCTACTCACCGCCGTCGGAGACACCGACCTCGACGCGCTGACCGCGGACTTTCGAACCGAGGTTCTCGACCAGGTCCTGCGGGAGCGGATTCGCGCGGAAACCGAACCTATTCGCACGATGATTCTCGCCCAGGCGTTCTCGAAGACCGGTGTCGTCGATCCACAGGGCCTCGCCTGAACGTGTCACGCTTTCGGCAGTTGGAGGACTTTCGTCCCGAGGCGGCCGAGTGGGAGTTGCTGCCTTTCCGCTTCGAGCGCCTTAACGGGCGAGTCCTCGTCACCAACATGGTGGGCGAGCATTTGGCTCTCACCGTCGAGGAGTTCGACGAGCTTGCCGAGAAGCGCCTATCCATCGACTCACCCCTGGTGCGCCGCTTGCGCGCTAAGCACCTGATCCGCCAGCCCGGCGATCGTTCTCCCTCAACCCTCCTCGCTCTCAAGGCACGCACTCGCTACCGGCGCCTGGCCGAGTCGACCGGGCTGCACATCTTCGTCGTCTCGCTGCGTTGCGAGCACTCCTGTCCCTACTGTCAGGTTTCGCGCCAGAGCAGCGACAGGGAGCGCTACGACATGTCGCCGGAGACGGCGGAGCGCGGTCTTGAGATGGCCTTTCGCTCGCCATCCTCGGCAGTCAAGATCGAGTTCCAGGGCGGCGAGCCGCTGCTCAACTTCGGCCTGATCGAAGAGATAGTCCGCAGGGCCGAGCGCCGCAACCGCGACGAGGGCAGGAGCCTCGGCTTCGTCATCGCCACCAATCTGGCGCTGCTCACCGACGAGGTGCTCGAGTTCTGCGCCCGCCACGACGTCAACATCTCGACCTCGCTTGACGGACCGGCCGATCTGCACAACAAGAACCGGCCGCGGCCGGGTCGCAACAGTTGGGAGCTGGCTGTGGAGGGGATCCGTCGGGCGCAGGAGGCGCTTGGCATCGACCGCGTCTCGGCGCTGATGACCACCACCAAGGCAAGCCTCGACCGCGTGCGCGAGATTGTCGACTGCTACCTCGAGCTGGGCCTGCGCGGGATCTTCCTGCGCCCGCTCTCGCCGTACGGATTCGCGATCAAGACCAAGAGCTATTCCGCCTACGACGCCGAGCGCTGGCTGGACTTCTACCGCGAGGGGCTTGCCTACATCCTCGAGCTCAACGGTCGAGGAGTGCCGATGACCGAGTATCTCTCGTCGGTGATCCTAAAAAAGATGCTGACCAACCGCGAACCCGGTTACGTCGACCTCACCTCGCCGGCTGGGATCGGGATCGGTGCCATCGTCTACAACTACGACGGTTCCGTCTACGCGTCAGACGAGGGCCGGATGCTCGCCGAGATGGGCGACGAAACCTTTCGCCTGGGTCATCTGGCGACCGACTCCTACGAGCAGATAATGACCTCCGAGGCGTTGCTCGCCCCGCTCGAGGAGTCCTTTGCCCCTAGTGCACCTATGTGCAGCGACTGCGCCTTCGAGCCCTTCTGCGGCTCGGACCCCGTTTATCACTACGCGACGAGCGGAGACTTCTTGGGGCGTAAGCCGGAATCGGATTTCTGTCGCCGCAACACGGCCGTGTTCAAGCATCTGCTGGAGATGTACGAGTCCGATGCTTCCGCGCGGGCCACCTTCCTCAACTGGGCGGGACGATGATCACGCTGCGCGGGAGATCCGCCGCGTTTGAGCTCCACGCACCACTTGTCCGTGCCGTGTGGATGCTCGTCGACCAGGAGACACTCACGCCGCAGCGATCTGGCAGGGCGTTTCTGGTGGGAAAGGAGGAGCCTCCGGGCGGATTCGATCTCTACTTCGTACGCGAGCCCGAGAGTGCGCCTGCCGGCAAGCCGTGGATCGCGCTGCCGCCACTCCTCAGTCACGTTACCGCCGGCGACGTCGTCTCCGCCTCCGAGACGGGGGAGTACGTGAGGGTTCTCTGGCGCCGCAAGAGTCCGATGAACAGCGTCCTGCTGACCGAGCGCTGTGACCACTATTGCTTGATGTGCTCTCAGCCGCCCAAGGAGCGCGAAGACGACTGGCTGCTCAACAATGCTCGCGAGCTGATCCGCCTGCTGCCGCCCTCGACGCCCGGCATCGGCTTCACCGGCGGTGAGCCGACGATCTATGGCGATCGCCTGCTCGATCTTTTGCGTCTCTGCCGCAACCTGCTTCCCGAAGCCGGCGTCCATGTGCTCTCGAACGGGCGGCGCTTCGCCGATTTCGGCTTCGCCTCGGCTTGGGCGGGCATCGATAACCCCCGCATGATGGTCGGCATCCCCATATACGGCGCCGAGCCGACGCTGCACGACTACGTCGTTCAGGCGCAGGGGGCATTCGACGAGACGGTGGGCGGCATCGTCAACCTAGGCGAAGCCGGTGCCCGGACCGAGATTCGTGTCGTCATCCACAGGCAGACCGCGCCAGCATTGCCTGAGATCGCGGAGTTCATCGCTCGCAATCTGCCGTTCGTGGAGCAGGTAGCGCTGATGGGTTTGGAGATGATCGGTTTCGCCCGGGCAAACATGGACGAGGTTTGGATCGATCCGGTCGACTACCAAGCGGAGTTGGCTGAGGCCGTCTCGCTACTCGCGAGGCGCGGAGTCAAGACGATGATTTACAACCACCAGCTCTGCCTGCTCGACCGCGAACTCTGGCCATTTGCGGTGCGCTCGATCAGCGACTGGAAGAACGAGTATCACCCGGAGTGCGTCAAATGCGCCGTCATCGACCAATGTGGGGGGTTCTTCTTCTCGGCCAAATATCGTTACAGCGACCACATTGCGGCGATCCAGCCCGACTCGACGGAAAGGCGCGGTGTCTTGGCGCTGTAGAGACGCGGCGGAGCCGCCACCCGCGCCGCCGGGTTCGACTTGTATCTCGCTAAGGGCTCCTCGTGAGGTCATGTATCCGACGCTCGCTTCCAGCGTGCTCGTAGTGCACGGCAGACCGTCAGACCAAGCGATCAAGGGCCTCTTCGAGAGGCGGGAGATCTCGCTCCACGATCTCGAGCACGCGATGGATGTCGATGCGGAAGTACTCATGGGCGATCAAGTCGCGCAGGCCAGCGATGTCTGCCCAGGGAATTTCGGATGCTGATTCGCGCGTCTCGGGACTTAGGTGCTTGACCGCCTCGCCGATCACGACGAACTGAAAGAGAAGGGCGTCGTGAAGCAACGGGTCTTCCATGGCCGCGGATATCGCGAAGGCGCTCTTTCTCATTTCGACTCATAGAGGGAGCGCCTCGCGGAGCACCTTGTCGCGGAGGTGGTCTTTCAGCATGTCGGTCGTGGCGACGTCAACCGGTAGGTCGAGGATTTCTTTGGCTTCGCGGCGAAACGCTGCCAGGTCGACGAGCGTTCGGCCGGGTTTGAGGTCGACGAGGAGGTCCACGTCGCTCGACAATGTCGCATCGCCACGCGCGACAGATCCGAAGGCGCGCAGGTGACTTACACCGTGGCGTTCGGCGGCGTCGAGCAGTCGTCGCCGCCGACGACGGAGTCTGTTTGCCTGCGGGCCGAGTTGACCTCGTACTGAGCTGGAAGAGGCGGTACTTCGTGAGGGCGGCGTTTGGATCTCCAGACGCCTTCCGCACGCCGCAAGAAGACGCTCCAACGTCGGCAGGGTTGGGAGTGCCGCGCCGGTCTCGTATCGGGCGAGCGCCGACTGGGACGTCCCGGCGCGCTGGGCGAGGTCTACCTGGGACAGACGCGCGTCTAGTCGCGCATTGCGGATGGTCCGCGAGATCCCCAGCATGAGATCAGTATATCGATATCGGTATATTCCGTCTCCACGAAGCGCGGGGACACGGGGCCACGGGCGAACGGGATTCCCGGCCCGGACCGAACGGGGGTAGTCTTTCCAGTCAGCCAGTCCCACGGCCTGAGGAGGCGACGATCGAGTCTGACGCGGCACTCCCAGCTGGACCCCGGTACCCCGCGCTGATCCAGGGCATCGGCACCTGGACGCGGCCCCTCGCCTACATGGAGCGCTGCCGGGCGCGCTACGGCAAGCGGTACACGATCCGCTTCCCGGGCTCGCCGCCCTTCGTCATGCTCTCCGACCCGGACGAGGTGAAGGAGGTCTTCACCGCGCCGCCCGACGTCCTGCACCCAGGCGCCGGCGCCCGCGTGCTGGAGCCGGTCGTCGGCTCCAACTCGGTCATCCTGCTCGACGGCGACGCCCACATGCGGCAGCGCAAGCTGATGCTGCCCGCCTTCCACGGCGAGAAGATGGAGCGCCTTGGCGGGCTGATGACCGAGGTCGCCGAGCGCGAGGTCGCCGGCTGGCCGCGCGACGAGGCGATCGAGCTGCAGGAGCGCTTCCAGCACCTGACGCTCGAGATCATCCTGCGGGCCGTCTTCGGCCTCGACCCCGGCGAGCGTCTCGACGCGCTGCGCGGCCGGCTCTCGGAGATGCTGCGCTTCGGCGACCGCCCGGTCAGCCTGGTACAGATCGACCCGGAGGGGGCCGCTGCCAAGCTGCTTGCGATGGCCCCGCCCTTCGCTCGCTTCCTGCGCATGCAGGAGGAAGCGGACCGGCTGATCTTCGAGCTGATCGAGGAGCGCCGCCGCGGCGCGGGGGACCGCGACGACGTGCTGACGATGCTGCTCGCCGCTCGCGACGAGGAGGGCGCGCCGATGTCCGACCAGGAGCTGCGCGACGAGCTGATGACCCTGCTCGTCGCCGGCCACGAGACGACCGCCTCCTCCCTTTCGTGGGGCTTCGAGCGCCTGCCGCGGACGCCGAATGCGCTCGGCCGCCTGACCGAGGAGATCGACGCCGGCGAGGACGACTCCTACCTGACGGCGACGATCCAGGAGACGCTGCGCCGCCGACCGGTCCTGCCCAACGCCGCGCCGCGGCTGATCAAGCAGCCGCTCGAGGTCGGCGGCTGGGAGTACCAGCCCGGTGCCTGCCTCGTGCCGGCCACCTACCTGATCCACCACGACCCCGAGATCTATCCCGACCCCTACGCTTTCCGCCCAGAGCGCTTCCTCGAGAAGCCGCCCGGCACCTACACCTGGACCCCGTTCGGCGGCGGGCGCCGCCGCTGCCTCGGGGCGAGCTTCGCGACGATGGAGATGAAGGTCGTCTTGCGCAGTGTCCTCGGCGGCTGCGAGCCGGCATCCGCCGAGGCGGCGGCGGAGACGGCACGGCGTCGCAACATCACGGTGCGGCCCGGTCGCGGCTCGCGGACGGTCGTCCGGCGGCGATCCGGTCGCTCAGCGGCGCAATGGCGGACGACCGCGTCTATCGCCTGAAGGAGGGGGAGACGCCCGCCGCGGGGATCGAGCGAATCGCCGCCGGCAGGGCCGAGAAGGCGATCGAAGGGCTGCGCGGCGCCGGCGAGGACCGTGAGCTCGCCGAGGCGATCCACTCGGCGCGAAAGGACCTGAAGAAGCTGCGCAGCGTCCTGCGGCTGGTCCGGGCGGAGCTCGGCGAGAAGCGATTTCGTGCCGAAAACGATCGTTACCGTGGGGCGGCCCGGCGGCTCTCGGCCAGCCGGGACGCGGAGATCAAGCTGGCCACGCTGACGGCGCTGGCGCGACGATTCGGCGACGAGCTGCCCGACGACTCACTGACCGCGTGGCGGGAGGCACTGTCGAGCGAGCGCACGGCCGCCGCTACCGGTGGGGCGCTCCGGGGTGAGATCGAAATGGCGATCGGCGAGATCGAAGCCGGGCGCGAGGAGATCGGCCGCTGGTGCCTGGCGGGCGGGTCCTGGAAGCTGCTCGGCCCAGGTCTCGAGCGCACCTACCGGCGCGGCCGGCGCGCGAAGCGGCGAGGCGGCGCGCGACGCGGGCCGGACGCCGTTCACGAGTGGCGCAAGCGGGTCAAGGACCTCTGGTACCAGCTGCGCATCGTGCGGGAGGCCTGGCCTTCGGTCATCGGCGCGATGGCCGACGAGGCGCATGAGCTGGCCGAGCTGCTGGGCGAGCATCACGACCTTGCCCTTCTTCTCGACGACCTCGAGGGCCGTCGGCAGCTCCCCCGCAAGGAGGCGCTCGCCGCCGCGATCGGCGGACGCCAGGGGGAGCTGCTCGACGACGCCCTCGGTCTCGGCGCGCGTCTTTACGCCGAGAAGCCCAAAGCCTTCCGTCGCCGCCTGCGCGCCTACTTGGAATAGGCGCTCGCGCTAGATACCCGCGCGCCGGAGGACAAAACCCCGCTCGATTGTCCCCAAAGACCGGCCTTTCGGTCCGTTCGGGGCACCGGCGGTTTGGACAACCCTCGTCCGGGTATTCCTACGCCCAGTCGGGTCAAGCAAGTTGCAGGAGGGCGAAAGATGTTCAGGTGTGAGAGTTGTGGGAGCGGCTACTCGGTGCAGGCGGCGGCGACTTGGGATTCGTGCCCGCGTTGCCTGGCGAAGGAGCGGGTGCACGTGCCGCTGGCCCTGGAGTTCGGTTGGCGCCAGCAGGCCGGCGACCAGCTCGGCTCGGACGAGGAGGAAGAGCGCCTCGAGCCGGCGGCCGCCGTCGCCGGGGATCGCTCAGGTCTTACGCTCTAGATCGGCGACCTCGTCCGCCTTCTCGTCGGCTTCCTCCCGGGCCCGATCCCGTTCCTCCTTCGTCTCGCCCTTGCGCTCCTCGCGTTTGCCCTGGCGGCGTAGCGAGGAGTCGCCGGCGAGGTCGCCGGCGGCCTGCTTCGCCCTGCCGGTCAGCTTGTCGAGAATTCCCATTTTGAACCTCCTGCTGTTGGTCGATTGCGCTCGTCCGGTACCCCGAAGGGCGAGCTCCGAACCGGGGCACCTAGTCGACGTCGCCGGGAATCGGCTGGTCGGCTTCGCCGTGCTCCACGGCTTCGGGCTCCTCTGGGCCGGGGACGTCGCGGTCGGGGAAGCGATGCTGGTCGCCGTGGGAGGCGATGTCGGCCAGCGCCCGCTCGGCCTGCTCGAAGCCCTCGGCCTCGCCCTCGCCCGCCTCTTCGAGCGGCTCGCGGGCGGGGTCGTCGGACATCGGGACTACCTCGCCGCCGACCCGCGCGGCTTCGGCGCCCGCGGCCTCCGCCTCCGCCTCGACGTCGGCCTCGATCGCCGGCGAGCGGCTCAGCCTTGGCAGCACGTCACGGCCGTAGACCTCGATCGCGGCATGGGGGTCCGCGCCCGAGTTGTTCATCAGGGCGACGATCGTCGCTCCCATCGCTTCGACCTCGCGGATCCGCTCGGCGTGCTCCCCGGGGTCGGTGGAGACGATCATCGCCTCGCGCAGGTCCTCGTCGGAGACCTTGCCGGCGGCGTGCTCGTACATCGCCTTCGGGTCGTGCCAGTCCTCGCGGTAGAACTCCTTCGGCTGCGCCCCCTTCCAGACGCGGGCGCCCTCCAGCGCCTTCTCGTCCTCGGCGGCCCACGAGAAGGCGGCCTGCAGGACGACCTCGCCCGGCTCGCGCCCGGCGTCCTCCGCCGCGCCGCGGTAGGCGTCGAGGATCTCGGGCACCGCTTCGGGGTCGGCGAGCGTCCAGATGCCGTCGCCCTGGCGCCCGGCGACCCGTGCCGCCCGCGGCCCGAAGGCCGAGACGTAGATCGGCGGGCGCCGGCCCTCCGGCAGGCTGTGGATGAAGGCGCCGTCGGCGGCGAAGTGGTCGCCCTTGCCGCTCAGGCTCTTGCCGTCCCAAAGCGCTCGGATCATCTCCAGCGCCTCCTCCATGCGCTCGATCTGCTCGCCAACCGGCGGCCAGCCGTGGCCGAGCGGCGCCTCGTTCAGCGCCTCCCCCGAGCCGAAGCCGAGGAACGGGCGGCCCGGGAACATCAGCTCCATCGTCGCCCAGGCCTGCGCGATCAGCGCCGGGTGGTAGCGCGGCCCCGGCGGGGTGACGCCGGTGCCGAAGACGGCGCGGTCGGTCGCCTGCGCGCCGGCGCCGAGCCAGACCCAGGCGTTGCCGGACTCGCCGCCCTCCCACCAGGGCTGGAGGTGGTCGCTGCAGCCGATTCCGTCGAAGCCCGCCCGCTCGGCCTCGACCGCCTGGCGCAGGAGGTCGTCGGGCCCGAACTGCTCGTGAGCGCAGAAGTGCAGGTAGCGCATCCCCTTTCGGATACCCGCTGAGGAGCCGAGCAAGCCACTCGACCGGCGGATCGTCGCCGCGACGCGTTTTGGTCGTGCGTCGCGGCGGGTAGGTCGGGTGTTGACGCCAAAAGAGCGGAAAGGAGTGAGCCATGCCACCGCGCGGAGTCAAGAAAGGCAGCAAGCGGGCTCGTCAGTACGAGCACATCAAGCAAAGCGAGAAGAAAGCCGGCCGCTCGACGAAACGCGCCGAGGAGATCGCGGCGCGTTCCGTCAACAAGGAAAAGGCGCGCTCCGGCGAATCCTCCAGCGCCTCGCGCTCCTCCACCAACGGTCGCTCGGCGAGCAGCCGCGGCGGCAAGCGGTCGGGGCAGGGGCCGGGCGGTCGTACCCGCGAACAGCTCTTCAACGACGCCAGGAAGCTCAACATCGAGGGTCGCTCGAAGATGAGCAAGGACGAACTGCGGCACGCCGTGGCGGGCGCGAGCTAACCGCGGGCGACCGGGAGTCACACCCAACCCGAACACCGACAACCCGAAGGAGCAGGAGATGTCACAGGTACAAGAGGCCGGCGAGCTGACCGGCACCAAGGACAAGGACTACAACGTCATCTGGTTCACGGAGCAGTGCCTCAGCAACGTGCTGCGACTGGAGACCTATATCGAGGACGCGGAGCGCGAGGGCGACAAAGACCTCGCCGAGTTCTTCCGGCGTGCTCAGGAGGCGAGCCGCAAGGGTGCCGAGCAGGGCAAGAAACTGCTCGCCGAGCGGCTATCGAGCTGATGCCCGCGGGCGCCGAACCCCGCGCCTAGGCGCGGGGTTCGCCCCAGGGGCCCTTGGGCACGTCATCCTCGTACTTGCCGGCCGAGCCGGTCGGCGACTTGATCTTCTCGTCGGCCCGCGGGCGCAGCCCGACGTAGGCGAGGAAGAGGAGGAAGAGGGCACCGGCCAGGATGAGGGCGAAGATTGGCGACCAGGCGACCGCGATCAGCGCCAGCGCGATCAACGCGATGAGGGGGGCCGTGTACATGCGTCCCAGCTACCCGGGGCCAGCGACGCTCACACATCGGCCGGCTCCTGTGCGGGCGGGGGCCCCTTCAGCCCTTTGCGGCCAGAGCCGAGGCGACGCCTTCGAGATCGGCGGCCAGCCCCGCCAGCGCCTCGTGGCGCTCCTCGCGGTCGCGCTCTCGCAGAATCGCCGAGGGGTGGAGGGTGACGATCGCGAGCGGCGCCAGCTGTGACTCGAGCAACTGACCGCGATGGGTGGTCACCTTGACGGAGGGTCCGAAGAGCGACCGCGCCGCGGTCGCGCCGAGGGCGACGATCGCCCGCGGCCGCACGCCGCGCGGACCTCGGCCTCCAGCCAGGGACGACAGGCCGCGACCTCGCCGGCACGAGGGGTCTGGTGCAGGCGCCGCTTGCCGCGCGGCCGCCACTTGAAGTGCTTGACCGCGTTGGTGACGTAGGCGCCATCGGGGTCGATGCCGGCCATCTCCAGCGCCTCGCCGAGGATCCGCCCGGCCGGCCCCACGAAGGGCTTTCCCTCGCGGTCCTCGCGATCGCCCGGCTGCTCGCCGACGAGCATCAGCTCCGCCGAGCGCGGCCCGCTCCCGAACACCGTCCGCGTCGCGTCACGCCAGAGCGGGCACCCGCGGCACTCCCGCGCCGCCTCGCGCAGCGCGCGCAGCGATCGCGACTCCGGGACGAACTCGGCTGCCGAGCCCTCGGCACCCATCGCCGTCGCTCAGCTCGCGACGCCGAGCGGGACGCCGGGGCGGTCCCAGGTGCTCGCGACCTTGGCGGCGGCGGCGCGCTCCTCGGCCAGGATCTCCCGGGCCTCGGCGAGGGTCCGCTCGTCGCCGGCGCGCTCGGCGACGCGGGCGAGCAGCTCGTAGCCGGCGATCTCGAGGTGCTCGAAGGCGTAGGCGAAGCCGGCGAGCTTCGTCGTCGTGTCGGGCTGCACGCCGAAGAAGGAGGCGAGGTTGAGGCCGCCCATGCGCAGCGCCGCGTCCTTGAGGCGCGAGGGGCTGGCGCCGCGGGCCCGCAGCCGCGCCTCGAGCCACTCCGCGTGGCGACGCGTCTCGCGCAGATGCTCCTCGAAAGCGGCCGCGAGCTCCTCGTCCTCGACCGCCTCGATCCCGGCCTCGAGCAGGCGCTCGGACTGGCCCTCCAGGGCGTGGGCGTCGGCGAGGTGGGCGATCAGCTCCTCGCCGAGGTCCTTGCCGCTCGCCGCCAGCGAGGCCTCGACCGCCGCGTCGAAGAGCTCGGCGATGCGGTCGGCCATCCGCTGCTCCTCGGCGCCGATCTCGCTCGCCACCACCGCGGTCTCCTCGTCGCCGGCCCGCTCGGCGAGGCGTCGAAGCAGCTCGTAGGCGGCGAGCTCCATGTGCTCGTAGGAGAAGGCGTGCGCCGCCAGCTTGCCTGGGGTCTCCGGCTGCACCCGGGCGAAGAGCGCCATCCCGAGCCCGCCGCCCCAGCCGGCCAGGTCCTTGAGCTTCGAGGGCGCCGCGTCGTTGGCTTCGAGGCGCTCGCGGATGCGACGCTCGTGGCCGGCGGTCTCCTCCTCGTGGCGGCGGAAGGCCTCGGCGAGGCGCTCGTCGCCGGCCATGCGCGGCGCCGCCTTCATCTGCACCAACGCCTGCTCCTCGATCGAGTGCACGTCGGCGAGGTACTTGACCAGCTGCTCGCCGCGATCGCGGGGCCAGTCGCGGGCGCCAAGGCCGCGGCGAAGCTCGCCGAGGCGCCCACCCGCGCCGCCGCTCCGCAGCGGCGGCGTCGGATGGCCCTGTTCGCGTCGCATCCCTCTGAGCAGCTCCTCCAGTGCCTGCACGGCGCTGAACCGCGGCTCCCAGCCGAGCTCATCGCGTGCCCGCGCCGAGGACATCGTCGGTACGTTCAGGGCAAGATCGAGCCAGCCGGGTGGCGTCGGCTGCAGGCGCAGGCGCCAGGCGATGTCGGTGACCCGCCGCGCGAGAGCGACGGGAAGCGGGAAGGTGCGCGCGCCGAGCAGCTCGGCCAGCCGCTCGGGGTCGAGCTGCGGCTCGGCGGCGAGGTTGAACGGGCCGCTGACGTCGGCGAGCACGGCGCGCGCGTAGGCGGCGCCGACGTCGCTCGAGTGGACGGCCTGGAAGCGCAGGGCGGGCAGGCGGGGGAGCACCGGGACGAGGCTCGAGCGGAGCAGGAAGTTCGGCAGGAAGGGGCCGGCAAAGAGGCGCCGGATCTCGCTGGCGGCGTCGCCCTTGAAGATCAGCGCCGGGCGCATTCGCACCACGGTCGTCTCCGGATGCTCTTTTTCGTACTCATCGAGCAGCCGCTCGACCGCGACCTTCTGCCGCGAGTAGGCGGAGCTCGGCGTCGCCCCCAGCGGCCAGGACTCGTCGACCGCGGCGTTCTTCGGCCCCGGTGCGTAGGCGCCCACCGAGGAGGCGTGCACCAGCTTCGCCACGCCGGCGGCCGCGACGGCCTCGAAGACGCGGCGACTGCCCTCCACGTTCGTCCGCTCCAGTGCCTCCTCGTCGCGGGAGGGTTGGATCGCCCAGGCGAGGTGGACGATCGCGTCGGCGCCCTCGAAGGCGCGCGCGAGATCGGCGTCGAACACGTCGGCCTCGATCCAGCTCGCCTTGGGCGGCGCCCAGGCCGGACGGCGGCGGGCCAGGCCCACCGCCTCGTCGACCTCGGCCGCCTGACCCAGCGCTTCCATCACGCTGGTGCCCACGTTTCCCGTGGCCCCGGTTACGACGACTCTCATGACCGACGGCTACCCGCCTCTTGACGGCGAAAACGAGGCCCTCGCCCGATCGGCCGGCGAAGGCCGCGCCGGTGCGTTCCCGGCGCCGTAGCCGGCACGGAGGAGGGTCTCGCCGAGCGCTTCGTGCAGCGCGGCCTGCTCCGCGGCGGAGAGGTTTTCCCGCCAGCCGCCGGGGCGGGCCGCCCTGGCCGCCTGGCCGGGCCCGCGCGCCTCAGCGGGCAGCGCCTCGAAGCTGTGCCGCGCGGCGGCGGCGGTCGCCGGGGCGGGATCGAGGCCGAGCATCCCGCAGATCGCCTCGAGGCCGTCCTCGGGGCGCTCGCGCAACTGCTCGTAGCGGACGAGCACGCGATGGCTGCGCGGATGCGCCTCGAACGCCCGTAGCACCGCCTCGGTGCGGTAGGCCCAGACGCTCGCCAGCCAGCGGATCAGCGCCAGCCGACCGTGCCGCGCGACCGGGAAAGCGCCGCCCTCGATCGCCCAGGAGCCGGGGCTGTAGGCGTCGAGCCAGGAGTCGACGACGTCGCGGCCGTCGCGCAGGAGGAAGATCAGCCTCGAGCCGGGGAACAGCTCGCGGAGCAGGGGCGCGACGTGCGAACCGGGCTCCTTGACCACGTAGATCGCCTCGGCGGGGCGCTCTCCGTCGCCCCTCCGCTGGGCTTCGAAGCGCGCCACGATCAGGGCGCGCAGCGGCTCCCACCAGGCCTCTCGATGGCGCTCGGAGAAGAAGTAGCCAGGCTCCTCGCGCTTCAGCTCGAGCAGCGTCGTCAGCTCGGGCGCCGGCTCCTCCGAGGCGGCCCAGGCGAGCGGCAGCGGTCGCCAGACGCCGAGGTGATGCCCGAGGTGGGGGTCGTCGACCGGAATCGTGCGGGGCAGCTCGCCGAGCATCCGCAGAAGCCAGGTGCTGCCGCTCCGCGACGACCCGAAGATCCAGGCGAGCCCCCGTTCCTCTTCCGTAAGGTCGGCCACGTGCGCCTCGCTACCCCGCGTCGCGCCGCTTCAACCCCTCGCGCAGCGTCATCGCGTTGCGCGGCGCGAAGCCGCTCCAGTCGTTGTTGAGGTAGACGAAGACCGGGCGGCGCGCGCGCCAGGCGGCGATCCGGCGGCGCCAGACGGCGAGCTCGCGATCGGAGTAGTTGCCGGCGCGCCCGCGTGAGCCGTAGTGCAGGCGCAGGTAGGCGAGCGGGCCGGCGGGCGCGGCGCGCGGCAGGTCGCGACGCGGGTCGTCGCCGAGCGCCAGGCCGGCGCCGCGCTCTTCCAGCAAGGCGCGGACCGCCGGCGCGAACCAGCTCGGGTGGCGGAACTCGAAGCAGTGCTCGGCGGCCGGCAGCGCCTCCAGCGCGGCGACGAGCAGCTCGTCGTCGCGCTCGAAGCTCGCGGGCAGCTGCCAGAGGACGGGACCGAGCTTGCCCGCCTCGCGCAGCGGTTCGATCCGCTCCCAGAAGCGCTCCAGGCCCTGGCCCATGTCGCGCAGGCGCTTCATGTGGGTCAGGTAGCGGCTGCCCTTGACCGCGAAGCGGAAGCCGTCCGGCACCTGCTCGGCCCAGCCGCGCGCCGTCTCGACCTTGGGCAGCCGGTAGAAGGTGGCGTTGACCTCGACCGTGTCGAAGACCGAGGCGTAGTGCTCCAGCCAGGCCCTTGCGGGCAGGCCGTCCGGATAGAAGCGCCCGCGCCAATCGCGGTAGCTCCAGCCCGAGCAGCCGATCCGCACCTCGTTCACGCTCGTCCTATACCCGCGACGCGGTTCGTTTTGCGGCGCGGGCGGCGGGTAGCCGTCGGCCATAGCCGCGTTCGAGGGAAAGGTCGTGGTCGTCACCGGCGCCGGCTCGGGGATCGGCCGCGCGATCGCTCGCCGCTTCGCCCGCGACGGCGCCAGGCTGGCGCTGCTCGCCCGCGGCGAGGAGGCGCTCGCCGGCGTCGGCGCGGAGGTCGAGCGCGAGGGCGGCACGGCGCTCGCGATCGGCGTCGATGTCGCCGACGCCGAGGCGGTCGAGGGCGCCGCCGAGCGGATCGAGGCGGAGCTCGGCCCGATCGACGTCTGGGTCAACGACGCGATGACGACGGTTTCGCCTTCTTCGAGGAGATCGAGCCGGCGGAGTACGAGCGGGCGACCGACGTCACCTACCACGGCACGGTCTGGGGCACGCGGGCGGCGTTGAAGCGGATGTTGCCGCGCGACGCCGGCACGATCGTCGAGGTCGGCTCGGCGATGGCCTACCAGGGCATTCCGCTGCAGTCGCCCTACTGCGGCGCCAAGCACGCGGTCAAGGGCTTCGTCGACTCGCTGCGTGCCGAGCTGCGCCACAAGGGCTCCAAGGTGCACGTGACGATGGTCCAGCTGCCCGGCGTCAACACGCCGCAGTTCGAGCACGGCCGCTCGAGGATGCCGCGCCACCCGATGCCGGTGCCGCCGGTCTACCAACCCGAGGTCGCCGCCGACGCCGTGCACTGGGCGGCGTGCCACCGCCGCCGCCAGGTCTACGTCGGCCTACCCACCTTCTACACCGTGCTCGGCAGCAAATTCGCCCCCTGGCTCGCCGAGCTCTACCTGGCCCGCACCGCCGTCGGGGGCCAGCAGACCGAAGGCCCGCCGGGGCCGCGCAACCTGATGGAGCCCCTCCCCGAGGACCCCGGCGCCCACGGTCCCTTCGACGAGATGGCGCACGCTCGCAGCGCGACCTGGTGGCTCTCGCGCCACCGCGCCACCGTCGCTGTTGCCGCCGCCCTCGCGATAGTCGGCCTCCTTCCGCGGATCGCGGGACGCGCCGGTAGTTAGGTACCCATACGGACCTATAACTGCCGGCGCGTCACAACGCCGAGGCGATCGCCTCGGCGGTGTGGACGGCTCGGCGGTCGCTGAGCTGTTCGATCTGGGTGCGGCAGGAGAAGCCGTCGGCGATCAGCAGCGTCTCGCGGTCGGCGCCGCGGACGGCGGGCAGCAGGCGGCCCTCGGCGATCCGGCGCGAGATCTCGTCGTGCTCGCGCTCGAAGCCGAAGGAACCGGCGAGGCCGCAGCAGCCCGAGTCGAGGACCTCCGCCTCGAGGCCGACCCGTTCGTAGAGCTCTTCCTCGGCGTCCATCCCCATGATCGCCTCCTGGTGGCAGTGGCCGTGGACGAGCGCCCGGCGGTCGAGGCGCGGCGCGTCCCACCCCGGCGCGTGGCGCTGCAGGAACTCGGCCAGGGTCAGCGTCTGCAGCGAGAGCCGCTTGGCGTCCTCGTTGTGCGGCGTCAGCCCCGGCAGCTCGTCGCGGAAGGCGGCGACGCAGCTCGGCTCGACCCCGACCAGCGGCACTCCGTCGCGGATCCATGGCCGCAGCGCGCGCAGGTTGCGCCGCCAGAAGAGCTTCGCCGCGTCGAGCATCCCGTAGTCGTAGAGCGGCCGCCCGCAGCAGAGCGCCTGCTCGGGGACGACGACGCGGAAGCCGGCGTCCTCGAGCACCGCGACCGCGGCGCGCAGCGGCGCCGGCCGCAGGAAGTTGGAGAAGGTGTCGGGGAAGAGGACGACGGGATCGGCGCGCGGGTTGACGGCGCCCCGCTCCGCCCACCAGGCCTTGAATGTCTGTTCGGCGAACTCGGGCATCTCGCGCCGCGGGCTGAGGCCGCCCGCGCGCTTGACCAGGTGGCGCAGGCCCGGCGCGTGGGTGAGGAAGTTGGCGAGCCGCGGCGCCCGCGAGGCGAGCCGCGCGTGGAACATGATCAGGCCCATCGAGTAGGCCGCCGCCGGGCGCACTCGCCGCTTGTAGTGGTGGGAGAGGAACTCGGCCTTGTAGGTCGCCATGTCGACGCTGACCGGGCAGTCGCCCTTGCAGCCCTTGCAGGAGAGGCAGAGGTCGAGCGCCTCGCCGACCTCCTTGGAGCGGAAGCCCTCGGCGATCGTCTCGCCCTCGAGCATCTCGAAGAGGATGCGCGCCCGGCCGCGCGTGGTGTGCTCCTCCTCGCGCGTCGCCATGAAGCTCGGGCACATCGTGCCGCTGGCGGCGTCGCGGCACTTGCCGGCACCCACGCAGCGCAGCGCCGCGTGGGCGAAGCTGCCGGCGTCCTCGGGGTAGGCGAAGTGCGTCTTCGGCCGCGGCGGCGCGTAATCGGAGCCGAGCTTGAGGTTGGAGACGATTGGATATGGGTCGACGACCTTGTGCGGGTTCATCCTCCGGTCGGGGTCCCAGATCGCCTTGAAGCGCTCGAAGGCCACGACCAGCTCCGGCCCGTACATCTTCTCCAGCAGCTCGCCCCGCGATTGTCCGTCGCCGTGCTCGCCGGAGAGCGAGCCGCCGTAGGAGACGACGAGGTCAGCGGCGTCGTCGAGGAAGGCCCGCCACTTGCGCAGGCCGCCGGCCGAGGTCAGGTCGAAGTTGATCCGGCAGTGGATGCAGCCCTGCCCGAAGTGGCCGTAGAGGGCGGTGTCGTAGTCGTATTCGGAGAGCAGGCGCCGCAGATCGCGCAGGTAGTCGCCCTCGCGCTCGGGCGGCACGGCCGAGTCCTCCCAGCCCTCCCAGTGATCCTCGGCGCCCGGCAGGAAGGCGGTCGCGCCGAGGCCGCTCTCGCGCACGTCCCAGAGCCGGTGCTCGTTCTCCATCTGGTCGAAGAGCTTCATCTCGCGCAGGCTCTTCTCGCCGCGCAGGTCGGCCATGCAGGCGCGGGCGCGCTCGTCGGACTCCGCGACGCTCTCGCCGCCGAACTCGGCCAGCAGCCAGCCCCTGCCCTGGGGCAGCAGCGAGAGGTCCTCGCCGTGCATGCCGAGCGCCTTCATGTCCTCGACGAGGACGTCGTCGACCCCCTCCAGTCCGGTTGGTCCGTGCGCCATCACCGCCGGCACGTGATCGGCGGCGGCGAAGACGTCCTCGTAGCCGATCACCAGCAGGCTGCGGGCCGGCGGGCTGTGGACGAGCCGCAGCGTCGCCTCCAGCACGGTCACGCAGGTGCCCTCGCTGCCGACCAGGGCGCGGGCGACGTGGAAGCCGTTCTCGGGCAGCAGCTGGTCGAGGTTATAGCCGGAGACGCGGCGCGGGATCGGCGGGTAGCGGCGGCGGATCAGCTTGACGTACTCGTCGCGCAGCTCGCGCAGGGCGCCGTAGATCTCGCCGCGGCGGCCGCCGCCGGCGACGATGCGCTCCAGCTCCTCCTCCGGCGTCGGCCCGACGCGCAGGCGCAGGCCGTCGTAGGTGAGCACCTCGAGCTCCTCGACGTTGTCGACGGTCTTGCCCGCCATCACCGAGTGGGTGCCGCAGGAGTTGTTGCCGACCATGCCGCCGATCGTCGCGTAGGCGTGGGTCGAGGTGTCCGGGGCGAAGGTGAGCTGGTAAGCGGTTTCGGCCCGTTCGGCGAGCTCGTCGCGGATCACGCCCGGCTCGACCTGGGCGAGGCGGCGGTCGGGGTCGATCTCGAGGACCTCGCGCAGGCGCTTGGAGGCGTCGAGGACGACGGCGGCGTTGACGGTCTGGCCGGCCAGCGAGGTGCCGCAGCCGCGGGGCAGGATGGGGGCGCCGTGCTCACGGCAGACAGCCACCGCGGCGACGACGTCCTCGATGCCGTCGGGGACCACGACGCCCAGCGGCGGCTGGCGGTAGTTGGAGCTGTCGTGCGAGTAGATCGCCCGCGAGCCGGCGTCGAAGCGGACCTCGCCGGCGACCGCCCCGCGCAGGTCCCGCTCCAACGCCCGCGAGTCGATTTCCTCGACCTCTCCTGGCGAGAGGGTCTCGGGCGCGCTCATGCCGCGTAGCGCTCCGCGTCGGAGCGCTTCAGCTCGAGGCCGAGGCCGGGCCGGGAACGGTCGGGCGTCAGTGCGCCACCCCGCGGGTCGAGCGTGCCGTCGAAGAGCAGGCGCTCTACCCGCACGTGGTCGTGGAAGTACTCGAGGTGGGCGAGGCTCTCGACCGCGCAGCAGGCATGGGCCGAGATCCCTGGCGCGCAGTGCGCTGAGAAGCGCCGCTGGGCCGCGCGGCAGACGCCGTCGACACGCGGCAGGTTGGTGATGCCGCCGACCCGGGTGACGTCGGCCTGGACGACGTCGACGCAGGCCGCCACTTCGGCGACGCCAGGCAGATCCCACTCGTACTCGCCGGCGGCGATCGCGATCCCGGGTGGCCCGTGCTCGCGCACGAAGCGCAGTCCCGCGCGGTCGGCGGAGCTGACCGGCTCCTCCAGGTAGGAGACCCCGTGTTCGGCGTAGCGCCGGGCCTGGGCCAGCGCCTGCTTCGGCGCGAAGGCGCCATTGGCGTCGACCATCAGCTCGACGTCCGGCCCGATCTCCCGCCGGCAGGTCACGAGTCGTTTGGGGTCGCGCGCCGGCTCGCGGCCGACCTTGATCTTCACCCGCCGCAGGCCCAGCCGCATCCACGCCCGCAGCTCCTCCCGCAGCCGCTCCTGCGAGTAGGAGGTGAAGCCGCCGCTGCCGTAGACCGGGACGCTCTCGTGGAAGCGCGGCAGGGCGTCGGCGAGGCAGAGGCCCAACAGCCTGGCCTTCAGGTCCCAGAGCGCGACGTCGACCGCGGAGATCGCCATCGCGCCGACGCCGGGGCGCCCGGCGTTGCGGATCGTCGCCTGCATCGCCATCCAGGCCGCCGGCGGCGAGAGCGCGTCGGCCCCGGCCACCGCCTCGGCCAGTCGCGATTCGACGAAGCGCGCGACCGCGACGTCGCCGTAGGTGTAGCCGAGGCCGCTCTCCCCACCCCCGCGCGCCTCGACGACGACGATCGTGGTCGCGTCCCATTCCAGCGTGCCGTCGGACTCGGGCTCCTCGGTCGGGACCGTGTAAGCGGCAACGTCGAGGCCCTCGAGTGGGACCTCGGTCACGGCCGCGGCGCGGACCGCGACCGCCATCAGCGGCTCACGAACTCCATCAGCTTGCCGCGGAACGACTGCTTGGCCGCCCGCGCCCCGTTGGGGTCGCCTTTGACCAGCGCTTTCGCCATCGACTTCGCCTGTTCGACTTTGACGTGGGGCGGCAGCGGCGGCACCTCCGGGTCTGTGATCGCCTCGTAGACCACCGGCCGGTCGGCGGCGAGCGCCTCGTCCCAGGCGTCGGCGACCTGACGCGGGTCGTCGACGCGGATCCCCTTCAGCCCGAGCAGCTCGGCGTAGCGCGCGTAGGGGAAGTCGGGGATCGTCTGCGAGGCCTCCAGCTTCGGGTCGCCGGTCAGCACCCGCTGCTCCCAGGTCACCTGGTTGAGGTCGTCGTTGTGCAGGACGAGGACGATCGTCTGCCGGTTCGGCCACTCCTTGTAGCGGTTGGCGATGTCGATCAGGGCGTTGATGCCGAGCATCTGCATCGCGCCGTCGCCGACCGCCGCGATCACCGGCCGGTCCGGGTACGCCATCTTGGCGGCGAAGGCGTAGGGGAGGGCCGGGCCCATCGTCGCCAGGGTGCCGGAGAGCGCCGCCCGCATTCCCTCGCGCAGCTTCAGGTGACGCGCCCACCAGTTGGTCGCCGAGCCCGAGTCGGCGGTGAGGATGCAGCGCTCCGGCAGGCGCGGGCTGAGCTCGTGGAAGACCCGCAGTGGGTTGAGCGGCTGAGCGTCGAGCATCGCGCGCTTGGCCATGATCTCGTGCCAGCGCTCGACTTCGCCTTCGATCTGCCGGCGCCAGGAGCGGTCCTCCTTGCGCTCGAGCTGGGGGATCAGCTCGCGCAGCGTGTCCCGCGCGTCGCCGACGAGGCCGACCTCCATCGGATAGCGAATGCCGACCAGGCGGCCGTCGAGGTCGATCTGCACGCCGCGCGCCTGGCCCGGGCTCGGCAGCCACTCCGAGTAGGGGAAGCTGGAGCCGATCATGAGGAACGTGTCGCAGCCGTCGATCATCTCGTAGCTGGCCTTCGAGCCGAGCAGGCCGATCGGGCCGGTGACGAAGGGCAGGTCGTCGGGCAGCACGTCGCGCCCGTTGAGCGCCTTGGCGACGCCGGCGCCGAGCAGCTCGACGACCTCGACCAACTCCTCGGCCGCCCCGCGGGCGCCGGCGCCGGCCAGGACCGCGACCCTCTTGCCGGCGTTCAGGACCTCCGCCGCGCGCCTCACCTCCGCTCCCTCGGGGACGACCCGAGTGTGGCTGACGTCGAGCGGCGCGGTGAAGACGGAGCCGTGGCTCATCGGCGGGTCTTCGTAATCGGCCTCCTGCACGTCCTCGGGGAAGATCACCGCGGTCACCGAGCGCGACGCCATCGCCACCTGCACGGCGCGATCGATCAGGTGACGGGCCTGCGCGGGCGCCATGCAGGTCTGCACGAACTCGGAGGCGACGTCCTTGAACAGGGTGTTGAGGTCGACCTCCTGCTGGTAATTGGCGCCGAGCGAGGTCCGCTTCTGCTGGCCGATGATCGCGACCACGGGCTGGTGGTCGAGCTTGGCGTCGTAGAGCCCGTTGAGCAGGTGGATCGCGCCCGGCCCGGAAGTCGCCATGCAGACGCCGACCTCGCCGGTCAGCTTCGCGTGCGCGCAGGCGGCGAAGGCGGCGAGCTCCTCGTGGCGGGTCTGCACGAACTCGACCTCGGAGCCGTGCTCGTGGAAGCCCCCGAGGATGCCGTTGATCCCGTCCCCGGGATAGCCGTAGATCCTCCGGATCCCGTGCTCGTGCAGCCGCTTCAAAGCGAACGCTCCAACGGTTTCCGACATCGGCTCTTCCTCCTCAGATCGCTGTACGCCTGCGGCTACCCGGCGCTGGAGCTGGGAAACGGGCGTTCGGACGAAGTCGTCCTTCGCGGAAAGGAAGAGAGGAAGGTTTGAGGGCGGGCTGGGCGGGCAGCAGGGGACTGACCACGAAATCGAGGAGGCAATGCGATGGCGGACACGTTGAAGGGCAAGCGGGTGGCGTTCCTGATGGCCAACGAGGGTGTCGAGCAGGTCGAGCTGACGACCCCGCTGGAGGCGGTGCGCGAGGCCGGCGCGGAGGCCGAGCTGATCGCGCCGGAAGCGGGTGAGATCCAGGCTTTCGAACATCTCGACAAGGGGGAGACCTTCGAGGCCGACGAGGCGGTCGGCGAGGCCGACCCGGGCGAGTTCGACGCGCTGGTGCTGCCGGGAGGGGTCGCCAACCCGGACCAGCTGCGCACCGATCCGGACGCCGTCGGCTTCGTTCGCTCCTTCTTCGAGGCGGGCAAGCCGGTCGGCGTCATCTGCCACGGGCCCTGGACGCTGGTCGAGGCAGACGTCGTCCGCGGCCGCACGCTGACCTCGTGGCCGAGCCTGCGGACCGACCTGCGCAACGCCGGCGCCGAGTGGGTCGACGAGGAGGTCCACGTCGACCAGGGCCTGGTCAGCAGTCGCAAGCCCGACGACCTCGAGGCGTTCTGCGCCAAGGTGGTCGAGGAGATCGCCGAGGGGGTCCACGACCGCCAGCGCGCCGGGGCCGCCAGCGGCTGAGCGCCACGAGATGACCGCGATCGGCTACACGCTCTCCAGCGAGGAGAACGACGCTCGCGCCCTCGTCGCCCAGGCGGCGCGGGCGGAGGAGGTCGGCTTCGAGTTCGCCGTGATCTCCGACCACTTCCACCCCTGGGTCGATCGCCAGGGCAACAGCCCCTTCGTCTGGGGCGCCCTGGGCGCTATCTCCCAGGCGACGGAGAGGATCGAGCTGGCTACGGGGGTTACCTGCCCGACGACACGGATGCACCCGGCGATCGTCGCCCACGCGGCGGCGACGGCCGCGGCGCTGCTTCCGGGCCGCTTCTCGCTCGGGGTCGGCAGCGGCGAGAACCTCAACGAGCACGTCCTCGGCGACCGCTGGCCGCCGGTCGGCGAGCGCCAGGAACGCCTCGAGGAGGCGATCGAGGTGATCCGCCTGCTTTGGGAGGGTGGCCTGAAGAGCCACCGCGGTCGCTATTACACGGTCGAGAACGCGCGCCTCTACACGCTCCCCGACGAGCCGCCGCCGATCCTCGTCGCCGTCGCCGGCGAGCAGTCGGCCGAGCTCGCCGCGCGCGCCGGCGACGGTCTGTTCGGGACCTCGCCGGTCGCCGAGACGATCGAGCGCTTCCGCGCCCGGGGCGGCGAGGGCAAGCCGACCTACGGCCAGATCCACGTCTGCTGGGCCGAGAGCGACGAGGAGGCGCGACACACGGCGCTGGAGTGGTGGCCGAACGGTGCCGTCAGCGGCTCCTATTTCCTCGAGCTGCCGCTGCCGGCGCACTTCGAAGAGGCGGCCGAATTGGTCGGCGAGGAGGAGATCGGCGCCGAGGTCGTCTGCGGCCCCGACCCCGAGCGATACCTGGCGGCGATCGCCGAATTCGCCGAGGCCGGTTACGACCACGTCTACCTCCACCAGGTCGGGCCCGATCAGGAGGGCTTCTTCGACTTCTACGCCGCCGAGGTCATGCCAAGGCTCGGCGTCGCCGCGTAGCGTCGGCATTGATCTGTTCGTCTATTCCCGTTTTCCGGGTCCCGCCGCCCGGGAGGAACTCGAGATGGACTTATGGACGGTGCGGAGTTACTGTCTTTTCAGTAGATGGATTTGATCGCCATAGCCGCCCTGGGGGTCGCGGTAGCAGCGCTCGTCGTCTGGCTGGGTTTTCTCCTGCTCAGAGGCAGGACGCTGCGCCGGCGCTTTCGGATCCTGGCCGACGTGGCGGCCGTCTCCGAGGTGGCGGGGACGCTGGAGGAGACCTTCGACGCGATCTGCGCGATCGTCGTCCCCGAGATCGCCGACTTCTGCATGATCGACGTGATCGAGGACGGGGCCTCGCGGCGCGTCGCCGTCGGCGTCGCGTCCGATGCTCCGGCCGGCGTCGCGGAGGGCCTGCGCGAACGTCAGCCTTCGACGCCCACGCGAATGCTGGGCGAGGGGGAGAACAGGCTCCAGTCGCGCTTCATCGAGCGCTTCGCCGAGGGCGATCTTCGCGACCTGGCCCACGACAACGGGGCCGACCTCGAGTTCCTGCGCGGCCTCGGCATGCGCTCGGCGATCACCGTCGCGCTCAACGCTCGCGGCAAAGTGATCGGCACGCTGACCCTCGTCACCGCATGGTCGGGACGCCGTTACCGCGCCGGCGACGCCGAGTTCGCCTGGGTGCTCTCGGGACGCGTCGCCCTGACGCTCGACAACCGCGGCCTCTTCGCCGACCTCGAGCGGGCCGAGCGGACGCGGGCGCGGATCGCCGAGACCCTCCAGCACGGCCTGCTGCCGCCGCCGCTTCCGCACGTGCCGGGCTGGTCGGTGGCGGCGATGTACCGCCCGGCCGGCGCCCACAATGAAGTCGGCGGCGACTTCTACGACGTCTTCCGCCTCGCCGGAGGCTGGATGCTCGTGATCGGCGACGTCGTCGGCCGCGGCGCCGCCGCCGCCGCGATCACGGCGGTGGCCCGCTACACGCTGCGCACGGCGGCGATGCTCACCGACGATCCGCTCGCCGCCCTCGCCGCCCTCAACCGCACGCTGCTCGCCCGCCCCGATGCCTCGCTCTGCAGCATCGCCGCCGTTGCCCTGCTCGAGGACGGCGGCGCCCCGGTGCGGATCGCGGTCGCCGGCCACCCGCCGCCGCTCCTGGTCGACGGCGACTCGGTCAGCGAGGCATCGACCCCCGGCGACCCGGTCCTCGGCGCCTTCCCCGACGCGGAATGGACGATCGAGGAGCAGCCCGTGTATCCCGGCCAGCACTTGGTGCTAGTCACCGACGGCGTCACCGAGGCCTGCGGATCGGACGGGCGCTTCGGCGAGGAGCGCCTGCGCGAACAACTCGTCGGCACCGCCAACCCCTCGCACGCCCTGCAGCGGATCGAGGGCGCCCTCAACGCCTTCACGGGCGGCCGCCTCGACGACGACGCGGCGATCCTCGCCCTCACCCGTTCCGCGGCCGACCCAGTGCCGCCCGTCGTGGTGGGCGTCGGTGGGGGATGAGGGCGCGGCCCTCGTCGGCCGCCTCTTCGATGCCTTCAACGCTCGCGACGTCGAGGTGATCGCCGAGCTCTGCTCGGAGGAGATGGAGTTCGTCGCGGTCACCGGGAAAGAGGTGGGCCGGGTCGAGCCGTACTGTGGCCCGGAGGGGCTGACCCAGTACCTCGCCGACGTCGAACGGGTCTGGGAAGAGCTGCGGGTGACGCCGAGCACCTGCGAGCGCCGCGACGAGGAGCTGCTCGTCGTCGGCCGCGTCTACCTGCGCAGTCGCGAGCTCGGCATCCGCGACATGCCGGCGGGCTGGATCTGGCAGCTGCGCCACGGGCGGTTCGTGCGCGGCGAGGTCTTCGCCGACCCCGACGACGCCCGCGCCCGCTTCGCCGGACTGGCTCCCGCCTGAGCGGCGAGCGACCGCGCGCCGGAGATTGACCGGGCCCCCGAGCGGGTAGCCCGGAGCGGTGACACCGGTTTAGGCGGCGGGCGTCGTCGTCGGCCGGCGCTTCGACCCTTTCGCGCCGGCTTCGGCGGCGCTTGCCGCCTCCTCTTCGGCTGCCTCGCGGTCGGCCTCGACCCGCTCCGCCGCCTGCAAGCCGAGGCAGAGCCGCCAGGCGAGGAGGCCGATGAGGACGGGCACGATCCAGACGGCGACGCGGTAGAACCAGAGCTGGCTCACGTAGCTGACGTCGAGGAAGACGAGGGCGCGGTCGGCCGAGCCGGCCATGAAGATCGTCCCGACCCAGGCGAGGAAGCCGGCGCCGATGCCGGTTCGCACGGGGGCGTCGCGCGGCCGCTGCAGGACGTTGTGGAAGCCGCGGTCGCCGCTCGCGCGTCGCTCCAGCCAGGGCCAGGCGAGCAGCGCTCCCATCACGATCAGGGGGAAGAGCGCTCCGCCCCAGAACGGGTTGGGCACGACGGTGCGGTCGGCGATCACGACGTCGAAGTTGGGTACCAGCCGCAGCGCCCCGATCAGCCAGCCCAGGTACCAGTCGGGCTGGGCGCCGTTGGTCCCCTGCGAGACGTGGTAGGGGCCCCAGAGCCAGACCGGGTTGATCTGCACCAGGCCGCCGAGTAGGACCAGGGCGGCGGCGACCGAGAGCATCAGCCCGAGCGAGCGCGGGGCCTGCGCCGGGAAGGCCGGCAGCCCGACCACCCGCCGCTCGCCGCGCCGGCGGCGCCCGGCGAACTGGGTGTGGTGGCGCGAGGTGACGAGGGCAAGGTGCAGCGCGATCAGGCCGCCGATGATCGTCGGGAAGATCAGCACGTGGGCGATGTACATCCGCGACCAGAAGTCCGGGTCGCCGGGGAAGGGGTGGCCCCAGATCAGCAGCGCCAGGTTGGCGCCGACGAAGGGGATCGAGAGCGCCACCCCGTAGCCGATCGCCAGCCCCATCCCCGAGAGCAGGTCGTCGACCAGCGAGTAGCCGAGGTAGCCCTCGAGCAGGGTCGCGAACAGCATCAGGACGCCGACGACGTAGGTCAGCTCGCGCGGCTTGCGGTAGGCGCCGGTGAAGAAGACGCGGATCAGGTGCAGGACGATCGCGGCGACGAAGACGTCTGCCGCCCAGTGATGGGTCTGGCGGATCAGCAGCCCCGCCTTGACGTCGAAGGAGATGCGCAGCACCGAGTCGTAGGCCTTGCTCACCTCGAGGCCCTGCAGCGGCGCGTAGCTGCCGTGATAGACGGTCGGGTCGCGGCTCGGCTCGAAGAAGAGGGTCAGGTAGACGCCGGTGGCGACGAGGACGACGAAGGCGTAGAGCGCGACCTCGCCGAGCAGGAAGGACCAGTGGTCGGGGAAGGCGTAGCGCAGCGACCTGCGCAGGAGCGGCGCGGCGCCGCTGCGCAGGTCGAGGAAGCGGACCGCGCGCCGGATCACGCCGACGGCCCCCGCGTCCGCACGCCCCAGAAGGCGGGCCCGACCGGCCCGGAGAGGTCGCCGGCGGCGCGCAGCTCGCCTGCCGAGTCGATCAGCAGCGGCAGCTGCGGCAGCGGTCGGCCGGCGGGGCCGAAGGTGACCGCGGCCCCCCTGGCGGGGTCGAAGGTCGAGTAGTGACAGGGGCAGACGAGCGCCGGGCCGGGCTCGGCCTCCGGGAAGCGGGGCTTGCGGTAGAGGGCGACCGCGCAGCCGGCGTGCGTGCAGACCTTGGAGAAGGCGACGATCCCGTCCGGCGCCCAGCCCTCGCGCCCCGCCGGCATTTCCAGTTCCGCCGGGTCGAGGCGGACGACGACGACCGGCGCCGCCAGCTCCTCGCGGTAGGCGTGCTCGGGGTAGGCGGTGTAGAAGGTCTCGGTCTCGATCTCCGCCGCCCGGTAGGGCCTGCCGTCCTCGTCGACGAGGCGGCGGTCGCGGCGCCAGGGCGAGTAGTAGAGGGACTCGGTGTCGAGGACCGGCCCAAGCGAGGCGGCGGGCACCACCAGCGCCGCCCCCAGCGCCGCGCCGGCCGCGCCGGCGGCGCCGACCAGCAGGCGTCGCCGGGTGATGCCGGCGAAGCTCTCGGTGCCGATCTGGGCGAGCCGGTACTGCTCCTCCGGGTGCTCAGTGGGCGGGTACTCCTCCTCGACTTCCTCGCTCGGCAGCAGCCGCTCGCCGGCGAGGATCGCCGCCGCCGCCAGCAGTGCCAGGGCACCGCCAAGGCACAGTCCCAGGTACTGGGTCTGGTGCGGCCAGTCGAGCGCGTAGGCGACGACGAAGGTCACCGCGCAGGCCGCGGCGCCGAGCAGGAGCAGGGCGACGACGAGCTCCGCCCGCGAGGAGGACGGCCGCGCCTCGACCTGGCGCTCGGGCTCGCGCCGCCGCCCGCCGCCGCGCAGGAAGCCGAGCCCGGCGAGCAGCGCCAGCCCGATCCTGCCCGGCCACCTCACGCCAGCCTCCGGCCGATCAGGGCGCAGACGCCGACCAGGCCGACCGCCGCGACGAGCCAGGCGACCATGCCCTCCGGCACCGGCCCGACGTGGCCGAGGCCGAACCCGCCGCGGTCTTCGGGTTGGCGGCTGGCGAGCACGTAGGCGACGATCGCGTCGAGCTCGCGGTCGTCGATCTGGCTCTTCGGGAAGCGCGGCATCAGGAAGGGCCCGATTCGCACCGCCTCGGCGATCTCGGTCGCGTTCGCGTGTCGCAGCACCGGCACCCTGGCGCCGGGCACGTAGCCGCCCTCGCCGACGACCTGGTGACAACCGGCGCAGTGCTCGGTGAACAGGCTCAGCCCTTCGGCAGCCCTGTCGTAGGCCGGTCGCGGTTCGGGAATCGCCGGGCCGCCGCCGAAGGAGGCGACGTAGGCGACGAGGGCGTCGATCTCGCGCCGGTTGAAGAAGGGCCGCTGGCGTTCGGGCTCTTCGCCGGCGCGCTCCAGCGGCATGCGGCCCGTGCGCAGGTAGAAGTCGGGCGCCAGGGCTCCGACCCCGACCAGGGGCGGCCCCTGGCCGACGACGCCTCCGGCGCCCCGCTTGCCCGGCTCCGGCACGCCGACCCCGGCGACGCCGTGACAGCTGGCGCAGTTGGCGGCGTAGAGGCCGGCGCCGAGCCGCGACCTCGCCTGTTCGCCACCGCCAGGCTGGTGCACGATCCCCTGCGGCGGCTGGGCCTGGGTGCAGGGGACGAGGACGACGACGCCGGCCGCGGTCATCGCGATCAGGAATCCGAAGAGCGGCGCCACCGCGATCCCGACCGTGGCGAGGAAGCGCACCCGTCCCGGGGGCGGCGGATCGCTGTCGTCGGCCCCGCCCGCGCGGCGGAAGAGCGCCAGCGCGGTCAGGCCGGCCGCGGCGGCGACGGCGAGCGCGGCGACGCCGGCGAGCGCCGCCCAGGTCTCGAGCGCGATCCCCCAGCGCTCGCCGGCGACGCCGCACTGGGCGTCGGAGAGCCAGTAGCCGAAGGCGAACTGCAGCGCCCAGGCGGCCGGCGCCCCGAGCGCCGCGAACCAAAGGAGGGGCGAGCCCGGCGCGCGCGGCGAGGTGTCGGCCCGGGACGTCATAGCGAGGGATAGAGCTGGGTGAGGACGACGAGCACGGCGACGGCGCTGAGGAAGTACCAGTAGAGCGCCGTCGCCCGCAGGGCGATCAGCCGGTAGCCGGTCAGGCCGCCGAGCAGCACGGCGAGCAGCCAGGCGTCGAGCGCGAGCCCGACGGCGACGTGCGCGTGGTGGAGGCCGAGCAGGGCGAAGTAGATCGAGGCGTAGGCGTTCCGTTGGGGGGAGAACGAGTCGAGGTCGCCGGCGAAGAGGCTCAGCTGCAGTCCGAGGTAGGCGCCCTGCACGGCGGTCGCCAGCGCCAGCAGCCACCAGGCCCGGCGCGTCCTCCCCTCCTTGGCCGCCCGCACGGCGCCGAACACCGGCAGGCAGGAGGCGACCAGCACCGCGGTGAGAACGACGGGAAGGGCGACCGAGGGCTTCTCGATCCCACCCTGCGGCCAGGCCGCGCTCTCAAAGCGCAGGTAGAAGTAGGTCGCGATCAGCGAGCCGAAGAGCGTCGCCTCGGTCGCGATCAGCAGGATCATCCCCCACCAGCCGCTGGCCTGGGCCCGCCGCGCGCTCATGCTGTGCGCGGCTCCTTCGCGTGCCAGGCGCCGAGGGCGGCGGCGGCGAGGAGGACGAAGACGCCCGCCGCGAGCCACTGCTCGATCAAGACCATCGTGAAGACGCCGGCCAGGCAGAGCGCCAGCAGCGGCGGCCAGGCCGAGTGCGAGGGCATCTCCAGGATCTCCTCCCATTCGGCGTCGACCGCGGTGCTCGCCGGGGTCTCGTGTCCTTCCTCCAGCGTCCGCCTGCCCGCTGCCAGGTCGACGGCGTCGCGCTCGCGGTCGCGCCGGTCCCACATCGGGTAGGGGCTCGTCACCGTGGGGATGACGGCGTAGTTGTAGGCGGGCGGGGGAGAGGTCGTCGCCCACTCCAGCGTGTCGCCTTCGAAGGGGTCGTCGCCGGCCGGCGCGCCGCGGAAGAGGCTGACGGCGAGGTTGACGACGACCGTCAGCAGCCCGAGCGCGAGCAGGTAGGCGCCGAGCGACTCGATCAGGTTGAGCGTCCCCCAGCCGAGCCCGTCGTGGTAGGTGTAGTCGCGGCGCGGCATCCCCTGCAGGCCGAGGATGTGCATCGGGAAGAAGGTGACGTTCATGCCGACGAAGGTGAGCCAGAAGCTCGCCTGCCCCCAGCGCTCGTGGTACATCCGCCCGGTGACCTTGGGGAACCAGTAGTAGGTGCCGCCGATCAGCGGGAAGACGGCGGCGCCGAAGATCACGTAGTGGAAGTGGGCGACGACGTAGTAGGTGTCGGTCAGCTGCTGATCGAAGGGGATCGCGGCGAAGGTGATCCCCGAGAGGCCGCCGACGATGAAGAGGACGATGAAGCCGACGATCCAGAGCAGCGGCGTCTTGAAGCGCGGCGTGCCGGTGAGGATCGTCGTGATCCAGGCGAAGAGCTGAATGCCGCTGGGGATGACGATGATCAGGCTGGCGGCGGCGAAGTAGACCGTCGTCACGGTCGCCAGGCCGACGGCGAACATGTGGTGCGCCCAGACGCCGAAGCCGATGAAGGCGACGAGCAGCTCGGCGAGGGCGACGAGCGGGAAGGCGACCATCCGCCGGCGCACGAAGGTGGGGATGATCGAGGTCGCGATGCCGAAGGCGGGCAGGATGATTATGTAGACCTCGGGGTGGCCGAAGATCCAGAAGAGGTTCTGCCAGAGGAGCGGTTCGCCGCCGAAGACGACGTCGTAGAAGTGGAAGCCGAGCAGGCGGTCGAGCTCGAGCAGGACCAGGGCCGCGTTCAGCGCCGGCAGGGCGAAGAGCAGGGCGAAGGAGACGGCGAGGAAGGCGAAGCAGAAGAGCGGCATCCGGTTGATCGACATCCCGGGCGCGCGCAGCTTGAAGATCGTGACGATGAAGTTGATCGCCGCCGCCGTGGTCGAGATCCCGTTGAAGATCAGGCCGAGGGCGTAGAAGTCGATGCCCGGCCCGGGGCTGAACGTGCGCGAGGCGAGCGGCACGTAGTCGAACCAGCCGGCGTTGGGCCCGTTGCCGCTCAGCAGCCCGACGTACATGAAGACGCCGGAGCAGAGGTAGACCCAGAAGGAGAACGCGTTGAGGCGCGGGAAGGCCATGTCGCGCGCCCCGATCATCAGCGGCACCAGGTAGTTGCCGAAGGCGCCGATCGACATCGGGATGACGAAGAGGAAGATCATCGTCACCCCGTGCATCGTCATCGCCTGGTTGAAGGCGTTGGGCCCGAGCACGTGGCCATTGGGGCCGATCAGCTGCGTGCGGATCAGCAACGCCTCTACGCCGCCGGCGGCGAAGAAGGCGAGGGCGGTGAAGAAGTAGAGGATCCCGATCCGCTTGTGGTCGGTGGTCGTCAGCCAGCCGAGCACGCCCGGCGTCTCGCGCCAGATCCGCTCCAGCCGCTCGATCCGCGCGCGGGCGGCGGGGGGGACGGCGACCGCCATCAGCGCAGCCCCGCCAGGTATTCGACGATCGCGTGGAAGGTCGAGTCGGGCAGGTCGAGGCCCGGCATCTTGTTGCCGGGCTTGATGCTCTGCGGGTCGCGCACCCAGCGATCGAGGTAGCCGTGGCGGTTGGGGATCGTGTCCGCCGCCAGGGTCGAGCGGGTCGCCAGGTGGGTGAGGTCGGGGCCGACGGTGCCGTTGGCCTCGGTGCCGCGGATCGTGTGGCAGCCGGCGCAGCCGCTGGTCATGAAGCCGCGTTCGCCGCGGCGCGCCTCGGCCGTCGCCGCCGCCACCGCCGGTCGCGCCTGACGGCGCAGCCAGGCCTCGAACTCGGGCCGCGGTTCGGCGACGACCTCGAAGGCCATGTTGGCGTGCTGCAGGCCGCAGAACTCCGAGCACTGGCCGCGATAGGTCCCCGGCTCTTCGGCATAGAGCTCGATCCGGTTGGTCCTGCCGGGGATCATGTCGATCTTGCGGTTCAGCTCCGGCACCCAGAAGGAGTGGATGACGTCGGCGCTGCGGGCGACGAGCTCGACCCCGGTGCGGGCGGGGATGTGGACCTCGTTGGCGGTGACCGCCGCGGTCCCCGGGTAGCGGATCTCCCAGAACCACTGGTGGCCGACCGCGGTCACGGTCAGCGCCGTCGCGCCGGGCGCGGGTGCGTCGGTCTTGCCGATCAGGTAGAGGTCGGAGACGGCGAAGAGGGCGATGAGGGCGACGATCGGCACGCCCATCCCGAAACCGACCACCATCCCGGTGCTGACGCGATCGTCCTCGCCGAAGACCGGCAGCCCGGGCTTCTCGCGCCGCTTCCAGGCCAGCGCCAGTAGCCCGATCGCGCCGGCGAGCACGATTGCCGCCGCCGCCAGCATCCACCACCAGAGGGTGGCTATGTCGCGGGCGACTGGGCTGTTGGGGTCCAGGGGGGACACATCTCGATGCGGGTGAGTCCGGTTGGACGAGCCGCCTCCCGGGTACCCGAGCGCCGTGCCGTCGAAACGGCCGCAGCCGGAGATCGCCGACTACGCGATGATCGGCGACCGCCGCGGCCTCGCCCTCGTCTCGCGCGAGGGCTCGATCGACTGGTGCTGCCTGCCGAGGCTCGACTCCGGCGCCCTCTTCGCCCGCCTGCTCGACTGGGAGGACGGCGGGCACTGCTCGCTCGAGTTCGCCGGCCGCGAGGAGGCAAGCCGATGCTATCTCGATGACAGCCTGGTGCTGGAAACCCGCGTGGCCGGCGAGGACGGCGAGGCGCGGGTGCTCGACTTCTTCGCGAGGCCGGACGAGCTCGCCGCCGAGCCGACGATCGTCCGCGTCGTCGAGGGCCTGCGTGGCGAGGCCGGCTTCGAACTCGAGCTGGTGCCGCGTTTCGACTACGGCGCGGTCCGTCCCTGGGTGCGTGAAGGCAACGGGGTCTTCGCCGCGATCGGCGGCGACGACGGCCTGCTGATTCGCTCCGAGGTCGCGC